>OHWE01000041.1_pt1 | contig 92588 bp, 91 predicted proteins | sample 1579661 | NCBI WGS metagenome assembly OHWE01 (sample SAMEA3882552, study PRJEB24775) | human gut metagenome | biome: human-associated habitat; feature: intestine environment; material: feces | place: Netherlands | collected 2009/2010 | reverse complement strand
CGAAACCGGGGCAAAAAGAAAAAGACCAGAGCGGGCGGCGCGGTGTGTGCGCTGCTTGTTCTGGTCTTTCTGCTTCTCCCGGCGCCGGGCCGGGGGTGGTTGCTGCTCGGTGCCGCTGGCGGGCGGTTCCGGTGGGCGGGCACTGCTGGCGGCTCCACGGTTCCGGCGTCAACGGTTTTTCTGCCGGGTGATGCGCCAAAATGCCGCCGGGCAAAGGGGTCAGATTCTACACCTAACGGCATATCGCCCCACAGGTAACGGTGGACTAGGTTCTATGCCGCCCTATTATCCCCTGTTGTCCCCTTCTTCCCCGCTTTCCGCCGGATCAATCGTCAACGGCTGGCCCTCTTGCTCCATCCGGGCGCGGACAGCTTGCAGTATATAGCCCTGCAAACTTTGCCCGCTGGCGGCGGCAGCGGCGCGGATTGCTGCGCCCTCTGGTTTAAGCGGGCGCACGTTGATTACATCGCACTTTGCGTTATATTTTGCGTTGTTTCGCTTTTTTGCTTCTGTGATTGGCATTTTCTCCCTCTTTTCTCTCCCCCATGGGGAGCTAATTATATTATACCAAATGGCTCTCGGCATTCAACTGTGTATTTTTCACAATCCTCAACGGTGCTTTTTGTGCAAAACGTAGAAAGCACCGTTGAGTGCTTGACAGAAACCCTCAACGGTGCTACCATGCAGACACAGCAAGCGAGCCGGACAACAGCCGGAACGGTTGCGAGTAAGCGAAAGGAGAAAAGCACATGAGCGCAAAGTTTTTTGAGCTTCCAGAGTCCACCAAGCGGGCCATCTGGGCCGCGCTGGTGGCCCGGTGGGCAACAAAAAAGCCCGCCACCCACTGAGCAGGTGACAGGCTTGCAAGATGAATTTTCGACGTTGCATCTTGTAAGCCAGTTTACCACAGATCGGGGGTGATAGTCAAGCCCGCCCCGCAAGGCCGACGGCAACCGCCGCCGCTGGTGCAAGCCCAGCCGCCCCACACCGGGGCGGGCGCTCATGGGACGATGCAAGCCCATCCGGCACCCCGCCGGGAAAACCTCAAAAGCAAAGGAGTAAAAACCATGAAACTGCTGAAAAAGATTGTCGCCACCACCGCCGCGCTGGCCCTGTCCGCCGCGCTGCTGGCCCCCGCCGCTTCCGCCGCCTGTCCCTACACCGTCGGCCCTCTGGGGCGGTACATCGTCCCCGCTGAGGTGCAGGGCATGACCGCCACCGATGATGGCGCGGTTGAAGTCTGGTGCAGCGACTTGGGCGACGGCGACGACTGGTATTTTATAGCGGACGCCGAAACCGAGCTGCGAATCTTTGACCGGGTGCAACTGGTGATTGACGCCCACGGCACCCCCGAAGATTTCAGTGATGACACGGTGGAAGATGTTTTCTTTTCCTGCTGTGCCATCGACTAACCCCCGCCGGACACTCTAGCAGGGTTGCACCGCAAAGCAGCCCCGCCCCACTACCCCGGAAACATCCGGGAGAACAGCGCGAACACCAACAACCAAACCAAAAAAGGAGATACCACCATGACGAACAATCAGATCATCCGCAACGAAGCCGCCCGCCTTAGCGCCGAGCAACTGCACAAGATCGCAGCCAAGAACCACACCGCCGCCCAGATCGCCGCGCTGGCCGCTCAGATCGTCGTGACCGACAAGGACGGCGCCGAGCATCCCGGCACCATCGAGGACGCCGAGCTTGTGCTTGCAGCCGATGAGCTGCACACCTTCAACGAGTGGAAGCGGCTGGGCAAGCAGGTCAAGAAGGGCGAAACCGCTTTGATCCGCTGCCATCTGTGGCAGTTCACCACCAAGCCCAGCAAGGCCCAGCGCGAAGCCGCCGAGGCCGAGGGCAAGGAAGCCGCCGAGCATCCCCACTTTTACCCCACGAAAGCGCACCTGTTTAGCTGCTTGCAGGTAGAGGACGCCACCGTCGCCCCGAAGGGCCGCTTCCAGAGTGCCGCCGACATCATCGCTTATAACAAGAAGCTGGCCGCAGAACGTAAGGCCGCCAACGTCGATCTTGAAAAGCTGTGCGAGCTGTACACGGCAGAATATAGCCGCTTGTACAACAGCAACGATCCCGACGACGAAAAGACAGAGCGCGAAGCCGCAAAGGTATTCGACGGCAAGAGCAAGAACGATCCTGTTTTTCACGCCATCGTTGACCGCATGATCCAGAAGACGAACGATTTTATTAGCAGTGACCGGGAAGCCGCCGCCTTTGTGCTGGCACTGGACAAGCTGAACAACCCGGAGCAGCCCGCCCCGCAGACCGTCGAGGACAAGCCCGCCACGATCATCACCGAGGAGCATCACGAACTTCCCGAACTGCTCCCCGCTCCCCAGCTCCCCGCCAAGAAGGCCAGCAAGAAACGCACCACGAAAAAGAGCACCGAGAAGGCCCCCGCCGCTGAGGTTCAGCAGCTCGACTTTGCCAGCATCGCGGCCAATGTGCTGGGCTAAGATGCCCCCGGACACCCTAGCAGGGCCGCACCGAGAAAAAGCGGCTCCGCCCCACAAGCCCCGGCACCCCGCCGGGCAGAATCCAAAACGAAAAGGAGATCACAAAATGACGACCCCAAATGATGCGCGGGACTTCTACCCCACGCCGGACGGTCTCGCGTTTGACATGGTGTTCAGTGTGCAAGACGTTCACCACGGCTTCCGCCAATTGCCCGCCCCGATCCTTGAACCGTCCGCCGGAAGCGGTGCCCTTGCCCGCCAGCTCCACCAGATCGCCGGAATCTACCACGACGATAAAACCGGAGAGGTGCGGCAGGAGTACAAAGAGAAGGCTCAGAAGTTTGACCTTGACTGTATCGAGCTTTCCAGCGACTTCCGCGCCGTCCTCAAAAAAGACGGCTTCCGGGTGGTGCATGATGACTTCATGACCTTCCGCCCCTGCAAGAAGTACGCCGCCATTGTGATGAATCCACCTTTCAGTCAGGGCGCTGCCCACCTGCTCCGGGCGTTGGAGATCATGCAGGACGGCGGGAAAATCCGCTGCTTGCTGAACGCGGAGACGATCCGCAACCCCTACACCAACGAACGAAAAGAGCTTGTGCAAAAGCTCGATGCACTCCACGCAGAGATCAAATACATTCCCGACGCCTTCAAACAGGCTGCCCGCCGGACGGCGGTAGAGGTTGCGCTTGTGTCGGTGGACATTCCCGAACGTGAACCAGTGAGCAAAATTCGGCTGGAACTCAACAACAAGATGACAGCCCAGCTAGAAGCCGATCCCCAGCTTGCCGCGCTGGTTTCCGCCGATCCGATCACCGCCGCCGTGGAGCGCTACAACGCAGCCGCCGAGGGCATCCGGCGAATCTATGAGGAGTACAACGGAATTAAATCCCTGTTTTCCTCTGCCACCGCAGACGATGAACAAACCAACGTGCTGGGGTTTGACCGGAGCTATAACGAGGCGATCCGCTCCCTTCGGGCGCTGTACTGGCGCAAGCTCTTTGACCTGCCCCAGATCAAGGACAACTTAACCGTCGCCATGCAAAGCGAGTACGGCAAGCGCGTCACCGAGCTGTGCGATTATGATTTCAGCTTCTACAATATCCTGACGATCCGCGAGGAGATGAGCCGGAACATTGTGGACGGCATCGAAAAAGAGATCATCGGCCTGTTTGACAACTGGACGAATCTTCACTATAACGCCGAGTACTCCAAAAATCTGCACTACTTCAACGGCTGGTGTACCAACGAGGCGTATAAAGTCGGTGAAAAGGTCATCTTCCGGTGCAACGCATTCAGCGAGTTTTCCGGTGACTTCGACCCCGCTTGGCACTGTGAAACCCGCCTTGCCCAGATCGAGCGGGTGCTGCACTATCTCGACACGAACGGAAAGAAGTACAACGGCGATGAACTCCGCGCCACCCTGAAGGCAGCCAAGGCCGCCGGGCAGACCCAGAAAATCCAGCTCCATTACTTCGAGGTCACGTTTTACAAAAAGGGCACCTGCCACATTCGCTTCACCAACACCGACGTTCTCAAATCGTTCAACTTGTTCGCCTGTCAGAAAAAGGGCTGGCTCCCGCCGAGCTACGGCAAGAAGCGCTATCACGACATGCCCGCCACGGAACGCAAGATCGTGGACAACTTCGAGGGCGAGGCCAGCTATACCGACACCATGACCCGGCACCTCATCCCCACGAAATCCAGTCTGTTGCAGCTCACCGCATAACGAAACCCGCAAGGCCGACGGCCCCCACGCCGCCGCTGGTGCAAGCCCAGCCGCCCCACACCGGGGCGGGCGCTCATGGGTGAATTGCCCATAACGAAATCAAATCTAGGAGGACGCACGAAATGAAACTCAAAGAAATCCGCACCCTTGACGCCGACGGCGCCCGCTTCGCTTGCATGGCGAATGACTACTGCACCCGCGCCGACTGCGACGAATACGCCGCGATCCTGAACGATGCAGCCGAATCCAGCCGCAAGCCGGAGGGCATCACCGTGGACGATCTGGCCCGCATTGCTGCGGCCATCAAGGCCCACAGTGACACGCCCGACGGCATCCCGGAAATCGCCTTTGCTCTGGCCCGCCGCTCTGTCAGCCACTTCACCGAGGTCTGAGCGCCCCGCCGGGGCACCATCACGAAACACGAAAGGAGATCACCGCATGACACCTGATAAGCAATTCCTTGCTTCCCTGCACCGGATCACCTCATGCCGCCAGCTTGGCACCCTCAACCTCACGATCTGGAACGGCACGATTGAAGCCCGGCATATCATCTTCGATGAGATGCACGTTCTGGGCAAGTGGCCCTTGCCCGCGCCGGGCCAGCAGGGCAAATACTGCACCTGCATGGCTGCCGCCTGTCGCCGCTTGGCCGATGAGCTGCTTACATGGGCGCAGGAGTACGACCACGGCAACGATGTTCTGAACGAGCAGTACGACACCGTACACGCTGCCTTTCTTAAACGCCTAGAGCAGCAGGAATAACCCGCACGAAAGGAGACACGAAACATGAAAGTCGATCTCGCCCTCAATTACGGCCCTGATTCCCCCAGAAAGCGCCCCATCTTCGCACTGTCCCAACTTCCTTGGGCCACCTGCTCCGATCCTGTCACCGTCGATGTGCCCGATGAGCTTTACTTCGGGGAGAACACCGCCGGGGAACCGCTTGTCACGTTCGACGGCGGGAAGCTGGTCTTCCCGCTGGCCGATGTGATCCATACAGACCGCGACTGGAACCCCTACCTCATGCAGCCTACCATGACGCTCTACGGCAAGCGCTTCCCGCTGCCCTGCACACGGCGCTAAACACATGGCCCCGGTTTCCCGCCGGGGCTTCTTGTGCTATACTTAGTCCATCACGAAACGCGAAAGGAGATTTTGACATGGACAGCATGGAATTTTTCGCCCCTTGGCGGCTCGTTGCCAGCTTCGCCGACGGCACCCGGCACACATTCGACGGCCTGACCGAGAACCAAGCACATCAGGCCATGGAGAACGCTCAGCAGACCCACGGCGACATTTCTTGGTGGAACCGGGTCACTGACCTCAACTATGAGGACGGCAGGTATTACAAGCTCATCCCGGCCCCGCCCACCGTGAACGTGGTTGATTTCACTGGATACAACGGCCCGCTGGACGAAAGCGGGTTCCCGGTTGGGCTGCTGGACGAAATCGCCCGACACAATACCACCAGCGGCGCCCCGGACGCGGCCCAGATCATTTTCAAGAAGAATGCGCCCAAGGATCACGAAACGCAGGAATAAACGAAACCCGGCAGGACAAACGCCCGCCGGGTTATTTCTTTGCCTTTTTTCGGTTTTGATGGGTATTCGAGTTTGTTTTTCTACGGCCACAACGCGGAAATTTTCGGAAGCGCTGCACACGAAGTTCCGTTCGTCCCTTTTGCCTTATAGGAGAACGTCACCTTCTGCCCACGCATCCGCGCGGCGCTGTGCCTTGCGCGCGTTATACGCGCGTTTTAATAAAGCGTCCTTTTCCGGCAGCCGCTCGATTCTGCCGCCCAGCACGGAAAGGGCCACATTCCGCAGCCGCTTCATGTGTGGGATACTGTACTTTGTCAACGGCTGCAAATCGGGCCACTTTTTCTTCTTCAGGTAAAATTCCGTCAGGATGATGTTGTGTACACCGCTCATGCTGTCAATTTCTTTCTGGATCAGCTCGAAATCGGCCCTTAATTCCTCCTGCTGCTGTTGCAGTTCACGAAACCGATCTCCGATTCCCAGCTCATCCATCTTGACTGCCATTGTGGCCGGGCCATCCCCCGGCGCTCCCCCGCGCGGCATTCCGTCCATGTTCACCCCGCGCATCGTGTCAATCTCGTCATCCAACGCGGCACACTGGCGGCGAATGATGTTCAGGCGACACGGAATGTCTGCACAGTATTCCAAGATCATTTCCGCCTCGTGTACCTTCATTGTCAGTCCCTCCCGAAGTCGTTCTGTTCTTTCTTCCCGCTCTGGCTCTCAGAGCAGGGAGAAGCATTTTTCTGCTCTTGCTTCTTTTTCCGGTTGATGGTAACACGCCGTACCACGTTCTGCCGGATTGCTTCACGGTAAAACGCGGGCGGCGCTGGTGCCCTGCTTTTGCTCATGGTATTCCCTTTCCCGCCTGTTGTGCAAGGCGTTTCCACTCCTTGATTTCGTCTTTGCTGTCCGGTGTGATGATCTCGACGAATCCCCAGCCGCGCGGCTTGGCGATCAGGTCAATAAACAGCCTCCGTCGATAGATATAGTCCCGCTGCGCCCGCCGGGTAAACTTACTCTTGATCTCCACAACATCCACCCTGCCGTCCGCATAGGTGATCTTGTAGTCGGCAGTATAGTGCGCCGCCGGGAGCTTCACGTTTCCGTACTCCTCAGCGGGCAGCAACAGCCAATTCGGGTGCGGCTGTGCCTCGGCGATCTTTCCCGACTGAATACCGGGCATAATAACCCCCATGTAATAATCATACTCGCCCTTGGATTCAAAGGCTTTGCCTAGCTTGCCAGCGGCGCGGGCGGCGTCAGCCACAGGCTGCGGAGAGGCGCACTTTCCCCGGCATCGGTCCGCAATCTGTGCTTCCGCTTGTGCCCGGAAGCGCGGCGGCAGGTCTTCAAGCTCCATCCTCATGCTCACGGCTGATTTCTCCTATTCTTCCGCCGGGGTTCCGGCTTTCTCATGAGCTTCACGATCAGGTGCCGGGTGTTGTTCCCGGTGACACGCTGTTCGCACTCGCGCAGGGTATACCCCGGATACTGCTTTTCCCAGAATGCCCGGTCATCGACACGCATTGAAAAAGCGTCGTCCATGCTCTTACGGCTCCACTTGGTATCGTTGGGCCGGGGCGTCACCGGGGCTTTCAGGCCACGGCTCTGGTGCCAGTGGCGCACACGAGTGCGGGCCTTTGTCATGTAGCCGGTCAGGGCTTCAAAGCTACTGCTCGTCAGGTTGATTCGGTCACAATGCACCATGCCGATTTCTTCCCCGGAGCTATCCCGCCACAGCATTTCGATCTCATCAAGGGTCAAACTGCCTTCGAGGATCACATGATGGTGATGGCGGCCAGTGCTTGTCCCATCTTCGTTCAACACGCAGTACTCCGCCACCTGCATCCACTTTGGGGCCGGAATGCCTTTTTTCTTGCAGTAGCGCTTCATGCGTTTGCAAAAATTCGTCCAATCTCTGTCCACGCGGTCATAATCGCCAGCCGCCGGGTGGTGATCCCGGTTGTATGTAAACGTAATGGCCCAATCCCGATCCGTGAAGTTTGTATAGGCCAGTTGGCAGAAATACCGCCGGGACATTGCTTCGTTGTACCGCTGCTGGGCAATACTCGTGGCAAGCTCCCTCTTTCTTCTGGTGCTGGCGGTATGCTCCTTGGCGCTCACCTCAAACAAATCCACTTCTGCATACTGAGGGCCGCAGATGTGTTTCTGTTCTCGAATGTACCATGCTTTCACCGTCAACACCTTCTTTCTTTGACTTCTCTTTTGCTGAATAAAAGCAATCCGCCGAGCGCAAGGGAATGTTCCCGGCTTGCCCCCGCCCCCGCTTGATGAACTGCTTCTATCCGCCACGCCATCCTATCGCGGGGAGAGATTACAGGGGCCTTGCCCCTGTACCCCCTGCACCGGGAAACTGCTGTTTCTCTAATCAAGCCTTAGTCAAGCTCTAATCAAGCTCCACTTCCCGCTGTCCGCTAAGTTAAGTGTTACATACAAGCCCCTTGCCGCCTCGCCGGGGCGGCATTTTTCTGGCGGATATATCTTGATTATTATAATAGGTATGGGCTTTTGGTTAGTTCAGCTCATATTCGCCGATTTCATCACCAGCTTCACGCTCTTTCCAGCATTCGCAACCGCTTTCCGGGTCTGTAACCTCGGCGCAATTTTCCGATTCGCCATTGAAGCACACCCATGTGTAGCCCTCGTGCCAGAAGCAGGTGCAGCAGGTTGCTAATGTTTCTTCCCGCCGCATTTCTGCGCCTCTTTCAGCTCAATTTTAGGCTGCGGCTGATCGGAACGGTTCATGGGATCGTAGTAGCTGACACAGCCCGCCACTCCTTCCGGGTTGTCATGCCACGACAGTGCATGTCGGATCGTCAGCCAAACAATTTCCGCCCGGTACGGAATCTTCATCAGGTCAGAAATCGGGGCTGGGAGAACGCACCCGCTATATAGCTTGTCCATTTCTTCCCGCATAGTATCGCGCCGATGTATCGCAACATCAAAAGCGTTCGCCCGCTGCTCGTTCGTTTTGAACACATTGTTTTCCAAATCGGAAAGAAACTTTGCCATGCAGAGGTCGTCCGTCATGTCCCAGAACTGCCCCATGTGCAGCCGCAAATACCATTCGCAAGCGATCTGCACCGCCTCGGCCACCGGGCGGCTCATCGTCAACGTAACGGTTTCGATCTCCGCCGGGGAGTTATTCTTCTTTCCCATAGTCCTGCTCCTTGCTTCCCGGCCAGCCACGGCGCTGGCTTCTCTCGAATTTCCGGGCCATCGCCGCCACCTGAATGGCTTCCACGGCCAGAGCAACCGCCGCGTCATATACGCCCTTCGTGGAAATTTGCGGGTTATTCGAATAAACTCCCATCCACATGCAGTTCAGTTCCCGGCGCAGACGATCCGTTTCCTTCGCGGCTTCCACCGCTTCTTCTTGGATCACCGTCACGCCCTCATGAGTACTTGCAAACATCCGGTGCTTCCTATTCGCCGCTGCCAGCTCCACTTTAACCAGCCGCTTCACATCATTTTTCACTGCATCCATCGTTATTTTCCACCTTTCTCGCCACATTCTGATTGTAGCAATTTTTACAGCCGTACCACTTCCAGACGTTTTTTCCTATCCTTTCTTCCCCGCAGTAAACCATAGGCTTTCCACAGTTCTGGCAAATCGGCCAATTCGGGTCAGGTTCTTTTTCCACAGGTTTATCCTGTTCACCGTTCAACCGCAGCCCTTGGAAATCCGCCACACCAATATTGCCGTTTTTGCAGAAATGAACTTCCATCAGCTCCGGCTCCATCGGTTCTTCCGGTTCTTTTCTCCGAGTTGCTCGGTACATTATGCCAGCAACAAACATTTGGTTGCCCTTGCCCGCATCCGTGGAAACGTCTGTGTAGATTTCCCCGCACATGCGGCATCTGTACACAGCATCAAACCTGCTCACTGTCTTCTTCCTCCAGCTCGCTCAAATCCTCAATGTCTGCGTCGCTCTGGGTTCTGAGTACCATCGTCGTCAAAGACTGTAAATTCTGTTTCGTGATACCATCCAGCTTGCAGGGAAGCACAACCGCCCGCGCAATCATGCCGTCCTTGACAACATAATACCGGGCGCCGCTGCTCATCTTCCGCACAAAGTACTTGAAATAGCCGCTTTTCTTCGCTTCATCAGCCAGCGGGAGGAGCTGCCTTGCATCCACAAAACCGACTGTTCTCCGTGTAGGCTCGATCAGCGGGATCAGATCACAACCATTGGCACGGAGAACAATCCGATCCGTCAGGCATTCCATCTCGCCTTCTTCAGTGTCCGCCAAGCTCATGCCATCCATGTTCCTTTCGCTCTCCGGGCACTCGTCGCCGAACTGAATATCTTTCCAGCTATTCGGGCTAATATCCAGCAGGGCGGCCAGCTCATCCGAATTTTGAGCTTTCGGAAAGCCCGCCAGAGAATAAATACCTGTTCTGGTTCCGATGTACAGATCATACCCGCCCGCCTCATAGCAGACATTGTAGAGTTTGCAATACGCATCGGCCTTGATGAGCTTTGCAAGTGCAGCCAATTTCATTTTTCTGTTTCTCCTCTCGCTTTTCTGTATTCTTCAATGCAACCTTGGCACTGTTCCTGTGACGGCATCGTGTCGGCCGCCGGGCAGTTTCTTCCGCTCTTAGTGTGAAATTTACATGCCGCATCGGCTTCTGCGTCCCACTTTACCTTTTCAGCCTTTCGGTCTTCCAGCGGTTTTCGGATTTTTCTGATTTCCTTTTGTACCTCAGAAGAAATCTTTCTCATACACTCCCAGCAAATATCTACTCGCGGAAGGTCTTTTCCTGCAAGTACCCGAATGATTTCGCGGTCTTCAATGCTGGCAGCCGTAAGCACTAGCTTTTCGCAAATGTCACATTTATATGCTGCGCCCGTAATCTCACCTCCCGATCTCAACAAGCCCGATTTTCTCCGCCATTTCCCGTGAAATGTCCCGTTTTTTTAAGAAAAATTCAATTTCGGATTGACATTCTTCCCAGTTTTCTTCGCGGGTTGCAAAATAGCGTAGCTCTGGATTATACATCTGGCGAATGCGGAGCATGAACAGCATGTCATTAGTTGCTCTGCCGTCCAGCCTATAAACCGCCCTCTCGCCTGTTCTCGTGTTGATCTCACGACAAATAGCAATGATAGGCGCATCCGGTTCACTCATGTTCTCCGATCCTCCCAACAGCTTGAACCTCAAATTCTGAAAACTCCGGGTAGTGTGCCGCCGCCATCTTCCGTGCGATCTCAATGGCCTTGTCGGCATTTGGCGCCTTCACGCGGTACGGAAGCCACGATGGCCAGCCGCCCGCACCCAGCGCTTTTAAGAGAACATAGTACATCGTGCATCCTCCCTTGATTTTGGGCAATCCCGGATTTGAACCGGGCCGGGGCCGTTCCCCATGCTCACGAAAAAGGCCGCCGCAGCGGGCGGCCAGCGGTTTAGGAGTTATGCGATCTCACTTTCAGAATCTTCTTTGCTTCCTCTGCATGGAGCAGAACGCTATCCCGGCAGGTCATCCCCAGTTCCTGCAAACAGTAGAGCTTGCACTCATTCGTACAGTTCTTCCGCCCGCGCCGGGTCTGCTCATTGCACATCAGAAACCGCGCCGAGAGAATCCGTGTCAGCGTTGCGTTGTCCATCACTCTGCCCCCTTGATGATCCAGACCTTATGCGTACCATATCCGGGCCATGCCAGTGCTTCTTCGTGCGTCCCGGCCACCGCTACATCAAGGTGCTGACCCTGAATGTCGGCGCCCTTGTCTTGTACGATTCTGACGCCCACGCTTTCGATATATAGCACCGTGCCAAAAGGAAAAATTGACTGATCCGCCGCCACGGTAACACCCGCCTCCACCGGGGCGCCGCTGGCGGTGATCCCTGTTCCAGTGCCGCAAATGTGTTCCCGCTTCTCCGTGCAGTACGACGTACAGAGGAAATCCCCAGCGTATTCCATCGTGAAGTTTGCCGGAAGGCTCTGCTCTTTGCTTTTCAGTTCCTCCCTGAGATCATCCGTCAACTCGCCAAGCTGCATCGTAACGTCATGCCAGCCGCTTGCCTCCCGCTCCCAGCTCTCCGAGCGGGATTTGTAAATATCTCGCTGGCATTCCAGATCGTTGATCCGGTGGTACATGGTGTTCATCTGAATCCCTGCCACAATCAGCGCAGCGGCCAAAAGCCTAGCTGTTCCTCTTGCTGTCATGTTTACCGTTCCTTTCTGAGACGCTTATCATCCCATTTCAAACATCGTTTTTTCTGGCTCATACTCAAAGTTGAACCAGATTGTTTCCGTCCGGTGCCCACCGCCCTGCACATAGGCTTCCTTGCTGTCTTTGTTCCATCCAGCCGCCAGCAGAATTTTGTTATATAGATCATTTTCGTACCCGCTTAGAATTACCGGGCCTTTATGTTCCATAAGTACCTGCAGGAGCTTTCTGTGGAGTTCTTCTCCTCGCATTTCAAATCTATAAATGCTTCCCCCTCTTGTGCTGCCAAGATACGGCGGATCGCAATAAAGCAGAGTTTTGGAGGTATTATGTTTCTGGATCAATTCCAGTGCATCCATGTTCTCAATCGCCACTCCACGAAGGCGCTCCGCCACGGGAGCGATTTTGTCAGGAAGATAACTCCAACTTCTTGCCGTATTGCTGACAATGCTGTTCGTTTCTTTTTTCCAGCCTGTCCGCTGCCCAATCCTTGTTCCCGCGCCCTGTATGCACCTGATCGCAAATCTCCGGGCATCCTCTAGCGGCTGCCCAGTCATATTCATCGGCTGCCCTGCGTGGATTTCTTGTATTTCTTCATACTCTGAGCGGCTACACGGCGTCAGGTAAAGCGCCCTTGCAAGTTCTTCCGGGGCATCTCTGCACACGCGAAAGAAATTGACTACATTTCCATCCAGATCATTTACAACTTCCGCCTTGCTACGAGGCTTTGCAAACAGAACCGCGCCGCTTCCGAAGAACGGTTCAACGTAAAAATCGTGTGGTGGAATATGGCCGACTATCCAATTTGCAACTCGCCCCTTGCTTCCGGGGTATTTTAGAACAGATTGCATTCCGAATCGTCCTTTCATTTTGCACGGACGGCCGGAATCGAACTGGCAAACCTGCCGATGGGGAAAATCGGAAGCAGGTTGCATCCTCTATGCGTCCGCATATCAAAACCCGCCGCTTGTTCTCCGGGCGGCGGGGCGGCCACTGACGCGGCCTACTGCTTTTGTGCCTGAGCAGATCGAACAGGGCGCTTCTTCGCTCGCGCTGCGGCGCACCCATTCGCAGCATGTCCATGTGGGTGCGGCTTTTGCGGATCGGCAGCCCGGCGTTTCATCCGGGCTTAGGCGGTAGGAGGAGCGCTGCTGTACAGCACCTATCCGCAATGCTGGCGGGCCATGATGCAGAACGCGCCAGCTTCCATGAAAGTCAGGTCGGCACAGTCGGGGTTCGGCCCCGCTCGCGGCGCCCTATACCAGAGGAACGCCCTGTGCCATATAAAAGCAGCCCCGCTCTCGCGGTGCGGGGCTGCTGATTCACGACATAAAAAGATCACTTGCCCGGCTTGTCCGCTTTTTCTTCGGGCTTCGCTTCGTAGTGTGGGCACTCCGCATTATATCCGCCGCACGGTGCGCACAGTGGGACGGTGATTCGGAATGTGTGCCGGCACTGCTTTTTGTCATTTTCTGCTATGCCCCTGTGCAGGGCACGAAGGGTGTGGGTGCTTCTTGCCATACGTTTATTTTTTCTTGCCTTGTCTAAGTAGCTGCACCAGCCGAGTGCTGCCGTGTGTACCTTTGCTGGATTTCTGATCCGCCGGAACATGCGGCGCAGCCGCTTATTCTTCCTGAGCCGCCCATAGATTTCGGCCATCTCATCGAGTGGTCTAAACAGCTTCCGCAGGTTTTCGGCCCACTCGTCCAGAAGCCGATCAATCTCCTCCGCCGTGGCGATGATCTCATTTACCGTCATATCAGTCTACCTTTTCCAGAATGTGAACAGCGATCATATCCGCCATGTGGAGGCACAACGCTTCCGGGCAGTTATCGTATACTCTTCTAAGGGTGTTCCAGTCGCGTTCTCCGGTGTAGGCGCCCATGTGCCACCGGATGCAGCGGATTTCTTTGTCGGTCAATTTCATGTACTGTTGGGCCATGATGACAGATTCTTCGCCGTGGCCCAGCATCCGGTTGTCCTGATATTGGAAGCCGTCGTTCTGGGTGCCCTTGTATTTGCCCATTTTGCAAATATCGTGGAGCAGGGCGGCCCGGATCACCGTGTCCTCATCACAGCCCGAAAACTTCTCAGTTGTGCAGAGGTCAATGGCTGCTGCTACCACGTTCAGAGTGTGGGCTACAAGGCCAAATCTGACGGCAAGGTGGTGCTTGGCGCTGGCCGGAGAAATGAAGAAACCGCCATCCATAAGATACTGGTAGAGTTCCGTTGCGCCTTCCCTGTCGCCGAGCATCCCACCGTAGATCAGGTAGAACGCCTTTTCATATCGTTCGCCGAGGGCTTCTTTCTGGCGGGTCAGCTCCTCACCGTCAGCCGGGCCGTCGTCCCAGATTTCCCGCGTGGTGTGTGCCAACTGGCCCAGAATATCCGCGATCTGGTCACTGTTCATGCTCTTTCTCCTTTCGCAACTTCAAACATTGTTCTCTGCCCTCCGGGTATTTCGTCGGCCTGTCAAAAATCTCCGGGTGGTTTTCGAGCATTTCCAGAAGCATTTCTTTCATGCTCGATGCCACAAACGGTGAATATGCGCAGCCCATTCTATCCCCGCCTTTCCATTTAGACTTCTGGCAGCGGGTTTTGTTTCAGCTCCTCCCGCCATTGGAGCGCTTGGCCACAAGGTTATAGGTTACGAAGCCCCCCCGGAAGCCCCAAACAGCGCCTTCATAAAGGCGCCAAATGCCATCTGCTTCACCGCCTCATCACTGATCGGGTGCGAGACGCCGTGGCTGGGTCGTCCATCATCCAATGCCACTTTCACCGCCTTGGGGATTGCCGCCGTCACATCCTCCAGCAAATCGCCGCGAACCTCCGGGCTGCATCCCGCGATAACCCTACCGAGCGCCCCGATCAAAAGGTCTGCCAGTTCTCCTGTCATTCCCTCCATGTTCGTTTCAACCTTGCCTTCTTTGAGTTCGATCTTGATAAACGCCTGTGCCATTGTGATTGTCCTTTCTTTTTATGCGTGAATGTTCGGGCAATGGAGACACGTCCCGGAGTTGACACCGGGCGGACAGGTCTATGGTCTCCTGTCCTGCACTGGCCGCGCCATATCAAAGAAGCGGCGTCGGACACGATACCGCTTCGCCCATGCGGGCCGCCCTGCTGAACTTTCTGCCCCCAACAGGTAAGGCCCCGGCCTTGCGGAAGCCGGGCGGCTGGCCCCCTCGTGGGTAGCCGCATGGTGGGCGGGTAGGTCTGCCCATGCCCTAGAGGTTTCAGTACCAGTCGCGTACCTCGTTTGCCCAGTCGTATGCCACGTTCGTCAGGCTGTCCAGCACCAGCGGCACCGCCCAACTGATCGTCGCAACCTCTAAATCGAAATCGCAATGGATCAGCTTGCAGGTGATCCAAGTGAACAGCACCAGAATGCCCCAGCAGACCGCCAGCACCGCGACGATCTCACTCAGGCGGAACAGATCGTGGCCCAGCTTCCGCCAGTTCAGTTTCTTGTGCAGCTTCGACAGTTTCATTTCTTCTTTCCTTTCTTCTGATTCTGGTGCCGCCGCGCCTTGGTGCGGTCTTTTCCATCCTTGGTGTGCATCGCCACCATCGTGGTGAATCGACGGTATGCCCCGCCGTCATGGCGCTTCTTACTGCTGTTCATGCCCGGTGCCCTCCCGCTTCATCTGGTCGATTCTGGTTTGCACCCAGTCATGAATCTGCTTCTGAAATGCCGCTCTCCTGCGGCGCTCGATGACCGTGAACACCGCCGCGCAGATCAGCACGACGGCCACCCCGGCCAGAAATACCCAGCCCATTGCCAGCTCCTTTCTTTGTTCTCCTCTCCGTGGTACAATGGATTCACCATCATGGAAGGGAGGTATTGAATGGTTGATACAGACGCCCTTCGGCGGGCCATCAGGAGCTACAAATTCTACGCATCTCCATCCAGCGGGAGCGGAAACGATCCTGCCACCGTCGAAGACATCAACAAGCTAATCCGCCAGACTGCAAAACTCTTGGATACGTTTGTTGACGAACTCGAAAAGGCTCAATAATCCTTTTCGCCGCTGGCTTTGTCCAGCGGCTTTTTGATTTCCAGAACGCCCAGCCGTGCCAGATCGTCGTAGCACTTCCGAATTTCTTCCTGCGCTGCATCCAGCCGCTCAAATATTTTTTCAAGCTCTCCATCCTGAACAGCCACGCACATAATGTATTGATTCATTCCGTCCCGGCCTCCTTGTCGTCTATCTCCCCGCCGTGCTATACTCATAGCAAAGAAAGGAGGTGATCTTCTTGTGGATTTATCGCTCTCCTATCGGAGTTTTTACCATCAAGCAATTTCCAAATGGAAAATACGGTCTTTGCTACGATTCCGAATGCTATGGTTTTTACTCCACTCCTGTTCAGGCCGCCGATGACGTGTATACACATGTTACCGGATGCACCGAATGGGACGATCTGGACGGCAAGGTGCCAAACGAGCCGACTGATCTGAGCGAATGGGAGAAAGTCTAATCCTTTTCATCGGCGGGTGCTGTTTCTGACAGTACCCGCCGAAGTCTTTCCAGCGTTACCGAAATGTGGTTCAGCGTCTTAATCCCAGACTGAATCGTTTGGAGGTTTTCTTCGCTGGGCGGAGAACCTGCCATCAGCTCCTCCACATAATCGCAGTAGTGAATCGTCATCCTTGCGATGCTGGTGGTAGCCTGTGCGATCAGCTCACATTCTTCTTTTCTCATTCCGCCCCGGCCTCCTCGGCGTCCTCGCGGGAAAACAGCAGCTCAATGCTTTCCTCTGCTCCCAGAACAGCCCTGATCCTGACTGCCATATCCACGCCAATCTCAGAGTTACCGTTCAGCTTGTAATACATCGTGCTGCGGGAGGTTCCCACTTCTTTTGCCAACTCCTCGACGGTCATCTTCTTTTTCAGAAGATGTTCCTCGATTTTAGGGTATACCATTTCTTGTCCCTCCAATCCTAAGTTTCGTATTTTGTCATCAATATAGCACCGTTTTTAGGATTTGTCAATCGTAAAAATACTATTTTTAGAAATATTTTTCTAAATCTTGAATCATCTCCATTGCATTTTCCTAATTCTAGGATTACAATATAAGTACAACTAAAAGGAGGAAAGCCCTTATGACTAGAGAAGACCTCTTGAAAGATTACATTCTAAAGAATTACAGAACCGTCAAGGATTTTTCCGTTGCCAGCGGCCTACCTTACACAACCGTCGATGGAATTTTGCGGCGCGGTGTAATGAATGCCCGCGTAGAAAACATGATTAAACTCTGCCAGTTCCTTGGTATCTCGCTCGACGCGCTTGTTGCTGGGCAGATTGCGCCTTATTCGGATACCCCCGCATTCTCTATTGAAGATGTAGCTGCGCTCGAAAAGTATCACCAGCTCCCGGAATCTGACCGCGAGACTGTGGATTTTGTTCTGAACCGTCAGGCCAAGAAGCAAGATGCTTCTGAAAGCGCGGAAGAATGACGGTTAGAGATCATGATGTTCCCCTGTCAAGCAGGGGAACATCCCGCGTGTTATCCTCCCTCCTCCAAAATGTAGGATAACACGCGGGCCGGGCTTGCTTCGTGCAGCTTTTCTCCCACAATTCGATATTTTGTGAAGTCATTCTGCCCATTGTTTTAATTTTCGGAAAACTTTGCAAAAGAAAAAGCCCGCCGGGATATACCCGGTAGGCTTGCAAAAAGAAACCCGCCCCATCTTCTCTACGTCAGTACCCCGCGCGGTGCGCAGGGCTTCGAGAAAACAGAGCGGTTTCAAAATGAGTTGCTGTTTTAGGTGGCATTCATTTATATAAATGGCCGCCAGCGATACTATTTCGGAAATGGATTTAACTTTTTGGCTGTTGAAAGTGTGGAAAGATTATTTGAAAGGATAATCCCATGAGTGAAAAATATCTTGATAATCAGGTTCGTTCCGGCAATTTCACCTTGCATGTTCTGGCAACTCGCACACTCTCTCGTGATGAGCTGCTATACGCCGTTGCCGTTTACCAGAAGGCGAACAAGTTAAAGCAGCTCCCTGCCAGCGGAAGCGCCACGATCCGCTTTCCTGTCCGCGATTTCGTGGAATAATTCTTCGATGTTCTCAAATACGCGCCTTGCATCCTCTGGCTTTTGGAATTTCAAAACGCCCTCCGCGCCCGCAAGGACAACTTCATTGTGTTCATCTGCGAACAGGATCATGCTGTACGGATCATCCGGCAGACGTTCTTTGTTGAGCTGTTCCAATTCTTCTTCGGTCAGCTCGATGCACACTTCCTGTTCCAGCATGGTTTCTTCCTCCGAAAATCAATATTTTACTATATTATAGCACATCATTTTCCATTGTGAAAGGGTATTCCCATGGCGAGAAAGAAGATCAAAAAAGGAGACGGCCAGCGGCTCGTTGCCTACTACCGATACAGCGGCGGCAGCGGGCAGACCGAGCAGAGCATCGAGGGGCAGCGCCGCGACTGCGAAGCATACGCCCGCTTGCACGGCATGACGATCCAGCACGAATACATAGACCGCCACATCAGCGGCAAGACCGATGACCGTGGCGCATTCCAGCAGATGATCGCAGACAGCGACAAAGGCGCGTTTGATTATGTCATCTGCTGGAAGACGGATCGTTTCGCCCGGAACCGCTACGACAGCGCCGTGTACAAGAAGCGCTTGCGGGACAACGGCGTGGAAATCCTCTATGCCGCCGAATCCAACATCTCCGGTTCCGAGGGTATCATTATAGAGGGTTTGATGGAAGCCCTTGCCGAATACTACTCCGCCGAGCTGTCCGAGAAAATGCGGCGCGGTATGCGCGAGAGTGCATTGAAAGGCAGAGCGATCAGCCGTTGCCGCGCTCTGGGCTTGACGACGGATTCTGATAAACGCTTCGTCATTGATCCCAAGACGGCCCCCATTGTGCGCTTTATCTTCGAGCGGTACGCCGCCGGGGATTCCTCCATGTCTATTGTCGAGCAGTTGAACGCCAAGGGGCTGCGCACCAGTCAGGGCAACCAGTTCAACAAATGCTCTATCCCCCGCATCATTCAGAATGAGGCCTATCGCGGGGTCTATGTCAGCAAAGCATATAATGTCCGCATCGAGGGAGCGATCCCCGCCATCATCGACGATGAACTTTGGGAGAGGGCACAGACTATGTTGAAATTGAACCAGCAGAAGCGCACCAAGAATGCCGCTAAGGCAGACTATTTCCTTTCTGGCAAGTTGTTCTGTAAAGAATGTGGCAGCCCGATGAAGGGCGTAAGCGGGCACAGCAGCACCAACGGCGAGGTCTACCGCTACTATGCCTGTTCTAATCCTGAGTGCCACAAGCACAACATTCCCAAGGATGATCTGGAAGGCAAGGTTGTGCAGTCCATCTGCGATCACCTTTTGCAGCCTGAATCCATGGACGCGCTGGCCGACGCCATGATCGAAGTGCAGAAGCAGGACGCCGTGAAGCCCAACGCCGAGCGGCTGGCCGTGGAAGAAAACCTTGCCGATGTGCGCCGCCGGAGTAAGAACATTCTGGACGCCATTGAGAACGGCACCGCCAACCCCCAACTTTATGCCCGGCTCGATGAGCTGACCGAGCGGGAGAATACTTTGTCCTATCAGCTTGCCACCCTGCAAAATGAGAAGGCCATCGTCTTCACCAAGGAGCAGTTTCTTTTCCTGCTCGAACAATTCTGCATCGAGCCTTCTGAACGCAGCGAGGAGTATGGGCGCCGTCTTATTAACACTTTCGTAACAAATATGGAAGTTAGCAATTCTGAACTGTTTATTTACTTCAATGTTTCCGAGGAAACCGTTAATAAAACAAAAAACGCACCTCAGAAAAACTTTCAGAAAGAAAGTTCGTCTGAGATGCGTCTGGTCCGAGTGGCGAGAATCGAACTCACGGCCTCTTGAACCCCATTCAAGCGCGCTACCAAAACTGCGCTACACCCGGATATCGCGTCCGCCTCCCTACCGAAGCGTGGCGACAGGAGATATTATACGCGAAACAAGTGTGTTTGTCAACAGTTTTTTGAAAGTTTTGCAACTTTTCGCAAAACGAGCGGATGTGCGTTATTTCTTTTTCGTCTTCTTGGCGGGAGCATTTACGGCGGCCTCGGCTTCCTGCGCACGCAGGAGCTTATCTTTTTCCAAAAGCGGCTTCAGATACTGGCCGGTGAAGCTGCCCTCCACCTCAGCCACCTGCTCCGGGGTGCCCTCGGCGACGATGAGGCCGCCCGCGCTGCCGCCTTCGGGGCCGAGGTCGATGATGTGGTCGGCACACTTGATGAGGTCGAGGTTGTGCTCGATGACAATGACGGTGTTGCCAGCATCCACCAGCTTCTGCAGCACTTCGATCAGGCGGTGGACATCCGCGATGTGCAGACCGGTGGTCGGCTCGTCGAGGATGTAGACCGTCTTGCCGGTGCCGCGGCGGGCCAGCTCATTGGCCAGTTTGACGCGCTGGGCCTCGCCGCCGGAAAGGGTGGTCGCACTCTGGCCCAGCGTCACATAACCCAACCCCACGTCTAGCAGGGTCTGCAATTTGCGGGCGATCTTGGGCTGGTTGGCAAAGAAGACCACCGCCTCCTCCACGGTCATGTTCAGAACGTCGGAGATGGTCTTTTCCTTATACTTCACTTCCAGCGTCTCGCGGTTGTAGCGGGCACCCTTGCAGACTTCGCAGGGGACGTAGACGTCCGGCAGGAAGTGCATTTCGATCTGCAGGATGCCGTTGCCCTCACAGGCCTCGCAGCGGCCGCCCTTGACGTTGAAGCTGAACCGGCCGGGGCCGTAGCCGCGCATTTTAGCGTCCTGCGTTTCGGCAAAGACGGCGCGGATATCGTTGAACACCCCGGTGTAGGTGGCCGGATTGGAGCGGGGCGTGCGGCCGATGGGCTGCTGGTCGATGCCGATGACCTTATCGACAAATTCCAGCCCCTCTACCCCGTCGCACTTGCCCGCACGGGCGCGGGCACCGTTCAGCTCGCTGGCCAGCGTCTTGTACAGGATCTCGTTGATGAGGCTGGACTTGCCGGAGCCGGAAATGCCGGTGACGCAGATGAACTCACCCAGCGGGAAGCGGACGTCAATGTTGCGCAGATTGTTCTCCCGCGCCCCCCGGACGGTCAGGTAGTTGCCGCTGCCCGCGCGGCGGATCTCCGGCACGGCGATCCGCTTGCGGCCGGACAGGTAGTCGCCGGTGATGCTCCGCTTGGCCTTGCAGATGTCCTTGACGCTGCCCGCCGCCACGATCTCGCCGCCGTGAACGCCCGCGCCGGGGCCCACATCTACGATATAGTCGGCGTTGCGCATGGTGTCTTCGTCGTGCTCGACCACGATGACCGTGTTGCCGAGATCGCGGAGGTTTTTCAGGGTCGCAATGAGCTTGTCGTTATCCCGCTGATGCAGACCGATGCTCGGCTCATCCAGCACGTACAGCACGCCGGAAAGCGCACTGCCGATCTGGGTGGTCAGGCGGATGCGCTGACTTTCACCGCCGGAAAGGGTACCCGCCGAGCGGGCCAGCGTCAGGTAATCCAGACCTACGCTCTGCAGGAATTGCAGCCGGTTCTTGATTTCCTTCATGATCTGGCCGCCGATCTGCCGCTGCTTTTCGGTCAGATTCGGCTCATTTTTTGCAATGAACTCCAGCTCCTCCCGGATGGACATCTCGCAGAATTCGCTGATGTTCTTATCCCCGATGGTCACGGCCAGCACCACCGGCTTCAGGCGGCGGCCATGGCAGTCTGGGCACTCGACGCCGGACATGAAGCTGCCGATCTCTTCTTTCATCCACTCGCTGTTGGTCTCGCGGAAGCGGCGCTCCAAGTTCTCGACGATGCCCTCAAAGCTGTTATAGTAGACGCCGCTGCCGAACTCGTTGGTGCGGTGCATCTCGATCTTTTCGCCGTTGGTGCCGTAAAGGATGGCGTTCACGGCCTCGGTGCTCATCTCCTTGATGGGTGTATCCAGCGTGAATCCGTACTTTTTGCCAAGACCGAGGTAGTACATCTCGGACACCGACCCTTCGGCGTAGTACCAGCCGCTGGCCTTGATGGCCCCCTGCCGGATGGACAGGCTCCGGTTGGGCAGGATGCGCTCCTCGTCCACCCGCATAAACGTACCGAGGCCGGTGCACTTTTCGCACGCGCCCAGCGGGTTGTTGAAGGAGAACAGCCGGGGCGACAGGTCGCTGATGGAGATGCCGTGCTCCGGGCAGGCGAAGTTCTGGCTGAAGGTCATGCACTCGCCGCCGATGACGTCCACTTCGGCGATGCCGCCGGTGAGAGCCAGCGCCGTTTCCAGCGAATCGGCCAGACGGCCCCGGATGCCCTTGCGCATGGCGAGGCGGTCCACGACGATCTCGACGGTGTGCTTGATGTTCTTTTCCAGCGTGATCTCCTCATCGAGGTCGTAGAGATTTCCGTCGACGCGGACGCGGGAGTAGCCGCCCCGCCGGGCCGCGTCCAGTTCCTTCTGCTGGGTGCCCTTGCGCTGGCGCACCACGGGGGCCAAGATCTGAAACTTTGTCCCCTCGTCCAGCTTTAGGACGGCGTCCACCATCTCGTCCACGGTCTGCTGGCTGATGACCCGGCCGCAGACCGGGCAGTGGGGCACGCCCACGCGGGCGTACAGCAGACGCAGATAATCATAAATTTCCGTCACGGTGCCCACGGTGGAGCGGGGGTTGTGGCTGGTGGTCTTCTGGTCGATGGAAATAGCCGGCGACAGACCGGTGATCTCGTCCACATCGGGCTTGTCCATCCGGCCAAGGAACATCCGGGCATAGCTGGACAGGCTCTCGACGTAGCGGCGCTGGCCGTCGGCGTAAATGGTATCGAAGGCAAGGCTCGACTTGCCCGAACCGGACAGGCCGGTCATGACGATGAGTTTTTCGCGCGGGAGGGTCAGATCTACGTTTTTCAGGTTGTGCTCCCGCGCCCCTTTGATGACGATCTTATCGTTTGCCAAGGTACTTTCTCCCTCTTCTCTGTGTCTGTGCATGGTTTTGCTTGCGCTCCGTTTCGGCGTCGGAGTCCACGGTGGGGTTCTCGCCCCGGCGCAGACGGTCGATCTGGTCGCGCAGGAAAGCCGCGTGCTCAAATTCCAGCAGCTTGGCGGCCTCCTTCATCTCGCGGGTCAGGCGCTCAATGGCCGCTTCGCGCTCCATCTTGCCCATCCGGCGGGTGTTCCGCTTCGCGTTCTCGGCCTTGTCGCTGATCTCGATGGAATCCGGGATGGCTTTCACGATGGTCTTGGGCACGATGCCGTGGGCCTCGTTGTAGGCCATCTGGATGGCGCGGCGGCGCTCGGTCTCGGTGATGGCGCGATCCATGCTGTCCGTCACCTCGTCCGCGTACATGATGACCAGACCTTCGGCGTTGCGGGCCGCGCGGCCGATGGTCTGGATGAGGCTCGTCTCGCTGCGCAGGAAGCCCTCCTTATCGGCGTCCAGAATGGCCACCAGACTGACCTCCGGCAGGTCGAGGCCCTCCCGCAGCAGGTTGATGCCCACCACCACGTCGATGGAGCCGAGGCGGAGGTCTTTGATGATCTCCATCCGCTCGAAGGTATCGACTTCGTGGTGCATATACTTGACCTTGATCCCCTGTTCCGTCAGGAAATCCGTCAGATCCTCGGCCATTTTCTTGGTCAGGGTCGTCACCAGCACCCGCTCGTTCTTTGCGGTGCGGGCGTTGATCTCGCCCAGCAGGTCGGTGACCTGCCCTTCTACCGGGCGCACCGAGATGAGCGGGTCCAGAAGGCCGGTGGGCCGGATGACCTGCTGGGCCACTTGGGTGCTGTTCTGGCGCTCGTACTCGCCGGGGGTGGCCGAAACGAAGATCATCTGGTTCAGCTTCGACTCCACTTCCTCAAATTTCAGGGGGCGGTTGTCGAACGCCGAGGGCAGACGGAAGCCGTACTCCACCAGCGTTTTCTTGCGGGCATAGTCGCCGCCGTACATGGCGCGCACCTGCGGCAGGGTGACGTGGCTCTCATCCACAAAGAGGAGAAAATCCTCCGGGAAATAATCCAGCAGCGTGGTCGGCATACTGCCCGGCGCGCGGCCCGACAGCACCGCCGAATAGTTTTCGATGCCCTTGCACATGCCCACCTCGGTCAGCATCTCCATGTCGTAATTCGTCCGCTGCTGGATGCGCTGGGCCTCGATGAGCTTGCCCTCGGTGGTAAACTGCTTCACCTGCTGGTCGCACTCAGCGCGGATCTTTTCCAGCGCCTTCGCCTTTTTCTCGGCGCTGACGATGTAGTGGCTGGCCGGGAAGATGGCCACATGCTTGACCACATTCTGCTTGGCCCCCGTGACGGGGTTGAACTCGATGATGCGGTCGATCTCGTCCCCGAAAAACTCCACCCGGATGGCAAGGTCACTCATATAGGCAAGGTAGATGTCCACCGTGTCGCCGTGGACCCGGAACTTGTTGCGGATAAAATTGATGTCGTTGCGCTCATATTGCAGCGTCACCAGCCGCTTGCACAGCGCATCCCGCTCCATTTCCATGCCGGGGCGGAGGCTGATGACCATGCTGCGGTAGTCGATGGGATCGCCCAGCGAATAGATGCAGGACACCGACGCCACAATGATGACGTCCCGCCGCTCGGACAGAGCCGCCGTCGCCGAATGGCGCAGCCGGTCGATCTCGTCGTTGATGGCGCTGTCCTTTTCAATATAGGTATCCGTGCTGGGGATATAGGCTTCCGGCTGGTAGTAATCGTAGTAGGAAACAAAATACTCCACCGCATTGTCCGGGAAAAAGGACCGGAACTCGGTGCAGAGCTGGGCCGCCAGCGTTTTGTTATGGGCCAGCACCAAGGTGGGGCGGTTGCACTGGGCGATGACGTTTGCCATCGTAAAAGTCTTGCCGCTGCCGGTGACGCCCAGCAGGGTCTGGCACCGGTCGCCGCGCTCCACTCCCTCCACAAGCTGCTGGATGGCCTGCGGCTGGTCGCCCGTCGGGGCATAGTTCGACACCAGATGGAACTTCTCGTCTGCCATCACCGCACTCTCCTTTCCGTTAGAACCACAAATAGTTGTGCTTTTCATGCTCAGTATAGCACAACTATTTTATATTGTAAACAAAAAGATTCAATACGGCCTCAGCATCTCCCCTGTTGCAAAGTCATAGAAGGGCAGCCGATTCTCATCCCGCATGGAGAAGTACTCGCTCTCGGTCAGGATGATGTGGTCCCGCAGATGCACCCGGACCAGCCCCAGCGCCCGCACGATGTTCTCGGTGGCCTGAATGTCCTCCCGCGAGGGCAGAGCCATGCCGTTGGGATGGTTGTGGCAGAGCACCACGCTGTCCGTGCCGCCCTTCAGCGCCGCGGCCACCACGTCCTTGATGGCAAGGCTGACCCGGTCGCCGGTGCCGTCCTTGAGCCAGAGGGTCGCCTTGATGCGGCTGCGGCCGTCCAGCGCCAGCAGCAGTGCCCGCTCCTGCTCCGCCCCGGCAAATAACCGGAGAAGATAGACCGCCAGCTGCTCCGTGGTCTTGAAGCTGATCTTCCCGTTGGTGCGGCATTGGGTATAGTATCGGCTGATCGCCGGTAAAAGATGCAGCATCCGCGCTGTGGCGGGGCCGACGCCCTCCACCGTCAGCAGGTCTTCTTCGGTGGCTTCCAGCACCCCGGCAAAATCGCCGAACCGGCCCATGAGGTCATGGGCCAGTTGGTTCGTATCTTTCCGCGCGTTGGTGATGTACAGCAGATATTCCAGCGCCTCATGGGGTTCCAGACTGTCGAAGCCCTGCTGCTCTACCCTCTTCCGCATCCGCTGGCGGTGCCCATCGTGGGTCTTCTTTTCTTCGGCCATGGGTCGGCTCCTTTCGCGCATTCTTCCTTTTAATAGTACCCGATTTTTCCCAAAACACAAGAGTCCCGCCCAAATTTTCGCGTTGACTTCGCAAATCCGGTAGTTTATTATAGAAAAAGAGGACCCGATCCTTCATACGGCCTCTCAGGCGCTTTGCGCCAGCTCCCCTTGCAGGGGAGTCCTTGGCATAAGGACAAACTCTTATTTTTGAATCAAAGGACTCTGTTTTATGAAACAATTTACCGCCACTGCCAACGACGAGGGAGTGCGCCTGTCCCGCTTTGTACAGAGCGTGACCCGCGATTTTCCCACCAGTCTGCTCTATAAAAGCTTCCGCAATAAGCGCATCAAGGTCAACGGCAAAAAGGGTGCCCCCGAAGACCGCCTCAAGGCCGGGGACCTTATTGAGCTGTACATCAACGACGAGTTTTTTCCGCCGGAAGGGACAAAGCCCGCGCCGAAAGCGCCTAAGAAGCAGCCCGGCCAGCCCAAGGTGACCGTCATCTACGAGGATGAGAACATTGCCGTCCTCTATAAGCCCACCCACCTGCTCTGCCACAGCGACCGCACCGGCGACGCCAACCTTGTAGATGCGTTCACCCAGTACCTCGCGCAGAAAGGTGAGTACGACCCCCACGGTGAAAACCGCTTCAAGCCCGGCATCTGCAACCGGCTGGATCGCGGCACTGAGGGGCTGGTCATTGCGGCCAAGAGCTACGCCGCCCTGCGGGATATGAACGAGGTCATCCGCACCGACCTGCTCAAAAAGGAATACTACACCATCACCGTGGGCATCCCCCAGAGCGGCCGGTTCACCGCGTGGTGGGAGCACGACGAAAAGAACAACAAGGTCAGCATCCACGCCCACCAGTCGCAGGACGAGCGCCGCAAGCAGATCATCACCGATGTGGATGTTCTGCGCACCGCCGGGCCTTTCGCGCTGTGCAAGATCGGCCTCATCACCGGGCGGACACATCAAATTCGCGCCCACCTCGCCTACCTCGGCAAGCCGGTTCTGGGCGACATCAAATACGGCAACCGCAAGATGAACGAGCGCACTGGCACCAAGACCCAAGCCCTCTGCGCCGTCCGCATCCGTTTCCTCGACATCCCGGAGGAAAACACCCTGCATTACCTCTCCGGCAAGGTCATCAAGCTGAAAGACCCCCAGATCGTCAAACAGTTCGACGCGCTGGATAAGAACAAAGAAGGAGTAACATCATGACAGACCTGAACGCCTATTTCAAAAGTGTCATCGACCAAGACACCGCTTCGGTCGTGCTGTGCGATCTACAGCACACCATCATTTATATGAACCCCGCTGCCATCCGCAATTATGCGAAGCGCGGCGGCGCGCAGCTCATCGGCCGCAGTCTGCTCCACTGCCACAATGCCAGCTCCAACAGCCGCATTCAGCAGGTCGTGGACTGGTTCGCGGCCAGCCCGGAGCACAACATCATCTACACCCATCACAACGAAAAGCAGAACAAAGACGTCTACATGGTCGCCCTGCGGGACGCCGACGGCACCCTCATCGGCTACTACGAGAAGCACGAGTTCCGCAGCCCGGAGACCATGGAGCGGTACGCTTTTTAAGAGAACGGGAGGTTCCCATGCAGAAGATCGACCCGGCCCGCTGGCCCCGCACGGAAAAGTTCGGCTTTTTCTCGGCGGTGTCCCAGCCCTTTTACAGCGCCACCTTCCGGGTGGATGTGACCCGGCTCCACGCTTACACCCAGCGGCATGGCCTTTCGTTTTACTATGCGCTGGTCTATCTGGCTACGAACGCCGTCAATGCCGTGGAGAACTTCCGCTATACCGTCCGGGGCGGCGAGATTTTCCTGCTGGACGAGCGCATCCCCAGCTTCACCGACCTGAAAACCGGCAGCGAGGATTTCTACATCGTCACCCTTCCGCAGGAGCAGACGATGGAGCAGTTCTGCGCCGCCGCCAAGGCCCGCAGCGAGGCGCAGACCCACTTCCTTGACCAAGACGACAAGGAGCTGGATACCCTCATCTATTTTTCCTGCGTCCCGTGGCTGGACCTGACGGCCCTGACCAACGAGCGGGATTTTGACCGAGACGACAACATCCCCCGCATCGCGTGGGGGAAGTACGTACCGGACGGCACCGGCCGCGAAACGCTGGGGATGTCGGTGGAAGTCAACCACCGCTTCCTCGACGGCATCCACCTCGGCAGATTCTACCAGACGCTTCAGGCGTCCATCGACGCGCTGGAGCTGTAATAGAAGAGATTTTCGCATATCCCCCACCCGCGAAGAAGCCCTTGCCCTGAAAGCTCACTTTGAGCAGCTTGCCGGGCACAGCATTTATGATGTTGTGGAAAAGGACAGCTACCGTCCTTCCACGTAAGACAAAAGCCACGCTTTCGCGTGGCTTTTGCTGTTTTTCTTATCGATCCCACTTGTCGCAGAGGGCGTTGATCTGGTCGGCAAACTTGGCAAGGTCTTTGTTGGCCCCGCCCTCGTTGTGCTCGATGACCCGCAGCAGCCGCTTGCCCGCACTGACGAGCCGCTGGAAGACGCTGGCGGCCCGGCTGGCCCCCTCACTGGGCCGATGCTCGATACGGGCCTTGGTGCCCTCCTGCACGCAGACGGCCCCTTCTGCCCCGATGACCCACTGGGCCCCGTTGTAGGGCGCACAGGCGGTGAAGCCTTCGTCGGTCAGGGTCTGGGCGAAGATATTCTCCACCTCGTCGTCGCCGTGGACAATGAACACCCGCTTGGGCTTGGGGGCAAAGGCGTTGATCCACGCCAGCAGACCGTTTTTGTCTGCATGGCCGGAAAGGCCGGTGAGCTGGCAGATCTCCGCCCGCACCTCGATGGGTTCCCCGAACAGCTTGACGTCCGTTGCCCCTTCGATGAGGGTGCGGCCCAGCGTGCCGACGGCCTGATAGCCCACGAAGAGGATGGTGCACTCCGGCCGCCAGAGGTTGTGCTTGAGGTGGTGGCGGATACGGCCCGCCTCGCACATGCCGCTGGCCGAGAGGATGACCTTCGGTTCCCGGTCGGCGTTGATCATCCGGGATTCGTCGCTGGTCACGCTGACCCGCAGACCGGGGAACTGGATGGGGTCGATGCCCTTTGCCAGCAAAGCGCGGGTCTCGTCGTCAAAGCAGTCCGGGTCGGTATCCTTGAAGATGCGGGTCGCCTCGATGGCAAGGGGGCTGTCGATGTACACCGGGAAGTTGCCGTGGCCCTTCACAAGACCCTTTTCCTTGATCTCCCGGATGAAGTAGAGCAGCTCCTGCGTGCGGCCCACCGCGAAGCTGGGAATGACCACATTGCCGCCACGGTCGAAGGTGCGCTGCAAAATTTTGGTCAGCTCCCCGACATAGTCCGGGCGGGGGCCGTGGAGCCGGTCGCCGTAGGTGGATTCCATCACGACGTAATCCGCGTCGGCGAGGTAGGTCGGGTCCTTGATGATGGGCTGGTTCTGGTTGCCGATATCGCCGGAGAAGACGAGCTTGGTAGTGGTGCTGTTCTCGGTGACCCAGATCTCGATGCTGGACGAGCCGAGCAGATGGCCCACGTCCACAAACTCGATCTCCAAGCCCGGTGCCAGCTCGGTCTTTTTACCGTACTCCACCCCGCGGAACAACCGGACGGCCGCCTCGGCGTCCTGAATGGTGTACATGGGTTCCACCGGTTCTGCACCGGAGCGCTTGCCCTTGCGGTTTTTCCACTCGGCCTCGAACTCCTGAATATGGGCCGAGTCCCGCAGCATGATGCCGCACAGCTCCACGGTGGGGTCGGTGGCATAGATCCTGCCCCGGAACCCGTTGCGGACCAGCAGCGGCAGAAGGCCCGTATGGTCGATGTGGGCATGGGTGATCAGCACGCCGTCGATCTCTCCGGGGGCCACAGGGATGGGCTGGTTTTCGTACATATCCTTGCCCTGCTCCATGCCGCAGTCGATGAGGTAGCGCTGCCCGGCCGCTTCCAGCAGCGTACAGCTGCCCGTCACCTCGTGGTTCGCGCCCAAAAACGTCAGTTTCATAGATTGCACCCCCTAGTCGATGCTCTCTGCCGCCCGCTGCGCAGACCGGCGGAGCGAAGCGGAGAGAGTTCATCTATATTATACCATACTTTCGCCCTTCAAGCCGCCCAAATCACGGCGGGAATATCAAGCAAAACGCCGAATTCCTGAAAAAATTTTTATACAATCTTGACAAACCACCCCCAACTGAGATAAACTTAATTCGTATGACGTAACTTCTACACAGATTCAAAATAGAGAGGTTGTTATTTATGGTTCGTAACGATTTGCGCAACGTCGCCATTATCGCTCACGTTGACCACGGCAAGACCACGCTGGTGGACGCCATGCTGCGTCAGAGCGGCGCATTCCGCGACAATCAGGTCGTGGCAGAGCGTGTCATGGACAGCGGTGATATCGAGCGTGAGCGCGGCATTACCATTCTGGCCAAAAACTGCTCCTGCACCTATAAGGGTGTCAAGATCAACATCGTCGATACTCCGGGCCACGCCGACTTCGGCGGCGAGGTCGAGCGCGTTCTGAAAATGGTCAACGGCGTTCTGCTGCTGGTGGACGCCGCTGAGGGCTGCATGCCCCAGACCCGTTTTGTTCTGCAGAAAGCTCTGCAGCAGAACCTGAGCCTCGTGGTCGCCATCAACAAGATCGACCGCCCCGATGCCCGCATCAAGGAGGTCATCGACGAGGTGCTGTACCTGCTGATGGACCTCGGCGCTACCGATGAGCAGCTCGACTGCCCCATCCTGTTCTGCTGCGGCCGTCAGGGCACCGCAAGCCTTGACCCGGATGTGCCCGGCACCGACCTGATCCCCCTGTTCGACACCCTGCTGAAGACCATCCAGCCGCCGGAGGGCGACCCCGATGCTCCCTTCCAGATGCTCGTCTCCTCTGTGGACTACAACGAGTTCGTGGGCCGCATCGGCATCGGCCGCATCCAGAACGGCATTGCCAAGGTCGGCGAGGAAGTGCAGGTCTGCGACTGGCACAACCCCGACCTGAAGATGCGCGGCCGCCTGACCAAGCTGTATGACTTCCAAGCCAACGGCCGTCAGCCCTGCGACAACATCACCGCCGGTGATATCGTCGCCTTCTCCGGTCTGCCCGATGTCACCATCGGCAACACCCTGTGCTCCCCTGCTCAGGTCGAGCCGCTGCCCTTCGTGAAGATCAACGACCCCACCGTGGAGATGACCTTCTCCGTCAACGACAGCCCGCTGGCCGGCCGTGAGGGCAAGTTCGTCACCAGCCGCCAGATCCGCGACCGTCTGCAGAAGGAACTGCTGAAGGACGTCGCCCTGAAGGTGGAGGATTCCGCCACCACCGATTCCTTCCGTGTCATGGGCCGTGGCGAGATGCACCTGTCCATCCTGATCGAGACCATGCGCCGCGAAGGTTACGAGCTGCAGGTCTCTCCCCCGCACGTTCTGACCAAGGTCATCGACGGCAAGACCTACGAGCCTATGGAGCACGTCGTCATCGACGTTCCCACCCAGTATCAGGGTGCTGTCATGACCGGTCTGGGCCAGCGCAAGGCCATCCTGCAGCAGATGGAGTCTCTGGGCACCGACCGCGTCCGTCTGGAGTTCCGGATGCCCAGCCGCGGCCTGTTCGGCTACCGCAACCAGTTCCTGACCGATACCCACGGCGAGGGCGTCATCAACCAGATCTTTGACGGCTACGACGTCTGGGCTGGCATGATTGCCAACCGCTCCACCGGTTCTCTGGTCAGCTTTGAGACCGGCGAGGCCGTCACCTACGGCCTGTTCAACGCGCAGCAGCGCGGCACCCTGCTGGTCGGCCCCGGCGAGAAGGTCTACGAAGGCATGGTCATCGGCTACACTGCTTCCGGCGAGGATGTGGATGTCAACGTCTGCAAGACCAAGCACCTGACCAACACCCGCGCTTCCGGCTCCGACGACGCTCTGCATCTGGTGCCCATCAGCAAGCTGAGCTTGGAGGGCTGCTTGGAGTTCCTCGCACCCGATGAGCTGCTGGAAGTCACCCCGGAGAACCTGCGCATCCGCAAGCAGATCCTGAACCACGACCAGCGCATGAAGGCCAAGAGCAAGCTGAAGTAAGCTCTTCCCTTCTTCCAAAACAGATCAACGGCACCGCAAGCCCCACGGCCTGCGGTGCCGTTTTTTGTGTTTGTCTGCCTTTCTATTTGCAAACCGGCTCCATTCCCTGTATAATAAATAAAACTTCATCTCACAGCGGCGCTGTGCCGCGTGAAAGACGCCAACAGGGAGGTTTTGTTATGAACGACATCATTCAGGCCATGGAGACCCGCCGGAGCATCCGGCAGTTCAAGCCCGACATGCCCCGCAAGGAAGATCTTCAGCAGATCATCGAGGCCGGTCTTTACGCCGCCAACGGCAGAGGCCGACAGGGCGCGATTATTCTGGCCGTGACCAACAGAGAGCTGCGCGACAGGCTCTCCGCCCTGAACCGCGAGATCGGCGGCTTTCCGGAAGGCAAAGACCCCTTCTATGGTGCCCCGGCGGTCCTCATCGTGCTGGCAGACAAGAGCTGCCCCACCGGCATCTACGACGGCAGCCTCGTCATGGGCAACCTGATGCTGGCCGCACACGCGCTGGGTCTGGGCAGTATCTGGATCCACCGCGCCAAGGAGGAGTTCCAGCGCCCGGAGTACAAGCAGCTGCTCAAAGACCTCGGCGTCGAGGGCGAATGGGAAGGCATCGGCCACTGCCTCGTCGGTTACATCGACGGCGAAGCCCCGCAGCCCGCACCCCGCCGGGACGGCCGGGTGTTCTGGGCTGAATAAGCAAAGCACAAAAAAGGAACGGCATACCAGACGGTGTGCCGTTCCTTTTTGTGCTTAATTTGCCGCGTAGGCGCTGCCGGGGGTCCAAGCGTTCGCGGCGGAATATTGCGCGTGGTTGCGCAGGTAAGTGACCCATGCGCCGTAGCCGTTGCCCGCCGAGAAGTGGACGCCGTCCGGCGCGGCAAGGATCTCTTTCAGGCTGCCCTCGCCGTCGGCAAAGGTCTCCCACAGGTCGAGGTAGACGCAGCCCTTATCGGCGGCCATCTGGGCCAACTGCTCGTTGACCGAGCGGAGGACGTCCGAGGCAAGGCCGGGCTTCTCCTCCGCAGCCGCCGGGCGGACCGGCGGGATGGACTGGACGTAGATCACGCAGTCGTCGCCAAGGGTCTGGCGCAGCAGGTCAAGCATCTGGCCGTAATAGGCAAGGAAGCGGTCCGCCGCGCCGAGGGTGGTCAGGGTGTTGGTGCCCAGCAGGATATAGAGCTTTTTCGGCTGGGCTGCGGCCAGCACGTCCAGCGCGATCTCCTCGCCGCGGGTGGAACTCTTGACGGCACTGCGGTTGACGATAGCATCCGGGCCAACGCCGGTATAGCCGCAGATGAGTGCTCCGCCGAGGTTGATGCTGTAATCCGAGAAGCCAACCGTCAGGCTGTCGCCGAGGAAGGCCGCATCGGAGAAGTAGCTCAGATCAACCTGCCCGCACGCGGGCTGACGGATCACGCTGCTGTCATAGGCTTTGACGCTGTAGGCCCCGGCGGTCTGCCGGGCCGGGCCGAACTGTTCCAGCGTGACGGCAGCGGCTCCGGCATCCCCGGTGCTGTCCGCGCTGCCCTCCGTGCCGGATTCCCCGGCGGCGCTGTTCGCCGCGCCCTGCATAGGCAGCGGGGCCAAGATGTTTTCCGCCATGCCGCTGGACGCAGCTTCCTGCGCCTCCTCGCTCTCCTTCTGGCCGTTTTCAAGGATGGCCGTAATGGCCAGCGACAAGATCAGGATGGCCGCAATGACCCCCGCCAGCCGCAGCCCGAAACCGGCCCGGCTGCGCTTTGCGCGGCTGTGCGCCGAATGATACTCGTGTGAAATTCCCATGGTCGATCCCCTTGCCTTTTTCTATCATTACGGGTAGTATCCCCGAAAAATTGCACCTCATCCCGGATTGGCTCCGTTTTTTGTGCCATATGCACATTATTGTATCACAATTTTTTTGCCTACGCAACCAATCAGGTCTTGCATACAACAGACGAATAGGTTACAATAGAAGAGAAGCAGGAATTGTGCCGTTTTCATTGAAGTGCTTGCACATCCTGCATTCTTTTTGTACGACTTGCAGCGTACGGCCGCGTCCCGCTCCGGGAGCAGTGCAGGGCATCCGGAGCCCAAACGGGGTGCAGCCGTCCGTTTTGCGGGATGTTTCAATCGTTTTTCGGATAAGAAGGAGGTTCTTCATGGCAAAGAATGTCATCATCGGCCAGTCGGGCGGCCCTACCGCCGTCATCAATTCCAGTCTGGCCGGCGTGTACAAGGCCGCATGCAGTCTGGGTGCCGATAAGGTCTACGGAATGCAGTACGGCATCGAGGGTCTGCTGAAGGAAGAGATGGTGGAGTTGAACGTACTGTTCGGCGACCGTATGAGCATCGAGCTGCTCAAGCGCACCCCGTCCAGCTATCTGGGCAGCTGCCGCTACAAGCTGCCCGACCCGGAAGCAGACCCCGCCCCGTTCATCAAGCTGTTCACCTTATTTGATAAGTACGATATCTGCGCGCTGTTCTACATCGGCGGCAACGACTCCATGGACACCATCGCCAAGCTCAGCCGCTACGGCGCCAAGGTCGGCAGCAGCGTCCGGTTCATCGGCGTTCCCAAGACCATCGACAACGACCTGTGCCTGACCGACCACACCCCCGGCTACGGCTCGGCGGCCAAGTACATCGCCACCATCCTGAAAGAGGTCATCCGGGACTCCTCCGTTTACAACATCCGCAGCGTGACTGTGGCCGAGATCATGGGCCGCCACGCGGGCTGGCTGGCCGGTGCGGCCTGCCTTGCGGGCGGCGACGACTGCGAAGGCCCCGACCTCATCCTTCTGCCGGAAGTTCCCTTTGACCCGGACAAGTTCCTCGCCAAGGTAGACGAGCTGCAGAAGAGCAAGTCCAACGTCATCATTGCAGCCAGCGAGGGCGTGAAGACCGCCGACGGCACCTACCTGTGCGATCTGGTCTCCACCGCCGGCCAGCTGGACGCTTTCGGCCACAAGGCCATCCTCAGCGGCACCAGCCGCTACCTGTCCGACCTCATCCACGACAAGCTGAACTGCAAGAGCCGCGCCATCGAGTTCTCGACCTTGCAGCGCTGCGCCAGCCATCTGGCCAGCCGCACCGACGTGAACGAGGCCTATGCGGTAGGCGGCGCAGCGGCGGCGGCGGCCTTTGCGGGCGAGACCGGCAAGATGATCTCGCTCAAGCGCATCTCCAATTATCCCTATCAGTGCATCACCGAGGCTGTGGATGTCCAGCAGGTCGCGAACCTTGAAAAAAAGGTTCCGCTGGATTGGATCACCCCGGACGGGATGCAGGTCACGGCGGCGTTCGAGGAATACGCCCGCCCGCTGATCTTGGACGAAGTGACGCCTGTTTACGTCAACGGCACCCCGCGCCACATCCGCCTGTAACCTCCGGTTTATTCCTCTCCCCCACAGTCTGTTTTCGTGCTCCTGCACGATAATATAAAGCCGAAACAGAAGAAAAGGAGAAATCATCATGGGTAAAAATGCAATCGTTGGCCAGTCCGGCGGCCCTACTTCCGTCATCAACGCCAGTCTGGCGGGGGTCTTTGAGAGCTGCAAGAACCGCGGCGCACAGGTCGTTTACGGCATGTGCAACGGCGTGGCCGGTCTGCTGGAGGAAAACGTCGTAGATCTCTCGAAGTATCTGACGGACGACCTCGACATCGAGCTGCTCAAGCGCACGCCGTCCAGCTTCTTGGGCAGCTGCCGCTACAAGCTGCCCGATTGGCACGACGATGAGGCCGTCTATAAGAAACTGTTCGCCATTCTGGAGAAGCTGAACATCGGCTATTTCTTCTATATCGGCGGCAACGACTCCATGGACACCATCGGCAAGCTGGCCGATTACGGCAACTGCATCCAGAGCGACATCCGCTTCATGGGCGTGCCCAAGACCATCGACAACGACCTGATGGTTACCGACCACACCCCCGGCTACGGCTCCGCCGCCAAGTACATCGGCGTCGTGATGAAGGAGATCATCCGTGACGCCACCGTGTACGGCACCAAGTACGTCACCGTGATCGAGATCATGGGCCGCAACGCTGGCTGGCTGACCGCTGCCGCTGCGCTGGCCAAGAGCGACGACTGCGAGGGCGTGGACATGATCTGTCTGCCCGAAGTGCCCTTCAATGTGGATCACTTCGTCGAGAAGGTCCGTGTGATGCAGGAGAAGAAGCCCAGCATCGTCATCGCCGTTTCCGAAGGCGTCAAGCTGGAGGATGGCCGCTACGTCTGCGAGCTGGCCGACGATGTGCACGCGGTGGACGCCTTCGGCCACAAGGCCCTGACCGGCACCGCCCGGTATCTGGCCAATGTGGTGGCCCGTAACCTCGACACCAAGACCCGCAGCATCGAGCTGTCCACCCTGCAGCGCTGCGCCGGTCACCTGACCAGCCGCACCGACATCACCGAGGCCTATCAGGTCGGCGGTGCTGCCGCCAAGGCTGCCTTTGAGGGAGTCACCGGCCAGATGGTCGCCCTGAAGCGCATCTCCAACAACCCCTATCAGTGCACCACCGAGCTGCACCCCATCAGCGAAGTCGCCAACCTCGAAAAGAAGGTCCCGCTGAGCTGGATGAACGAGAATCACACCCAGATGACCGACGAGTTCCTGAACTACGCTCGTCCCCTCATTCAGGCTGAGCTGACTCCGCTGTACATTGCCGGTCTGCCCCACCACATTTACATGAAGAACTCCAAGTAATTTCTGTTAGAGGCATAGCAAAAGCCCGTCCGAGTTTTGGCCCGGACGGGCTTTTTGTTGTTTTGGTCACACCGTTGTCTCAACGCGGGGTGCGCCGCCAGCGATCTCCTCGGCGGTCAGGGGCTTGGCCGGGGCGGCGGGCGTTTTCAGGCGCTCCTTAGCGACGGCCAGCATCAGCTTGATGCGGTTTTCCTGATTGACCTTGGTGGCACTGGGGTCGTAGTCGATGGGGGTGATGTTTGCTGCCGGGTAGAGGGCGCGGATCTTGTTCACCATGCCCTTGCCGACGATGTGGTTGGGCAGACAGCCGAAGGGCTGGGCGCAGACGATGTTGCCGTAGCCGCCCTGCACCAGCTCGATCATCTCGGCGGTCAGCAGCCAGCCCTCGCCCATCTTGGCCCCCAGCGAAATGATGCCGTGGGGCTTTTCCACCAGCTCCTTGAAGGGGCCGGGGGCGTAGAATCCGGCGTCGGAGGTCGCTTTCAGCATGGCGCGCTCGACGCTGTCCAGCCAGTTCAGGAGCTGATCGGTGCCGACCTTGACGGCCAGCTTGCCGCCGTAGAGGACATGATCCTCGCCCATGTTGAAGATGCAGTACTGCACAAAGCCCATCAGGCCGGGGAAGTTGACCTCGCAATCCTGACTTTCGAGGAACTTTTGCAGGTCGTTGTTGCCCAGCGGGCTGTACTTGACGTAGATCTCACCGACGACGCCGACCTTGACCTTCGGCACGCGGGTGACGGGGATGGACGCAAAGTCCTTCGCAATGAGGGGGAAGGTGTGCTTCATCTCCTTGGAAGTGAAGCCCTTGCCCGCCAGCAGAACGCGGCCCAGACGCTCGACCCAGAGATCTACCATCTTGTCGGCGCTCCCCTTCTCGTTTTCGTAGGGGGCCACCTGATTGCGCAGAGCGCAGAGCATGTCGCCGTAGAAGACGCACGCCAGCGCACGTCGGGCCAGCGGCAGGGTCATCTGGAAGCCGCTGTCCTTCTCCAGACCGGAGAAGTTCAGGCTGGCAACGGGGATCTGCGGGTAGCCCGCCTTGACCAGCGCCTTGCGCAGCAGATGGATGTAGTTGGACGCACGGCAGCCGCCGCCGGTCTGGGTGATGAGCAGGGCCGTGTGGTCGAGGTCGTACTTGCCGCTGTTCAGCGCATCAAGGAACTGGCCGATGACCAGCAGCGCCGGGTAGCAGGTATCGTTGTGGACGTATTTCAGGCCAAGCTGCGCCACAGCGCTGCCGCAGTTGCCAAGGATCTCGCACTTGTAGCCGTCGTACTTCAGCGCGTACCCCAGCAGACGGAACTGGGTGATGGCCATATTGGGGATGAGGATGGTGTGGGTCGCCTTCATCTCCGGGGTAAATTTCGGATAGTTGTATTCCATAGGTTTATCTCCTATCCTCGTCGCGCTCGTCCAGCGCCGCAAACAGGCTGCGCAGACGGATGTTCACTGCGCCGAGGTTCGTGATCTCGTCGATCTTGAGCTGGGTGTAGAGCTTGCCGCCCTCCTGCAAAATTTCGCGGGTCTCGTCGGTGGTGATGGCATCGACGCCGCAGCCGAAGGAAACGAGCTGGACAAGATCCATGTCCTTCTGGGTGGTGCAGTATTTGGCCGCTGCGTACAGGCGGCTGTGGTAGGTCCACTGGTTCAGCACGCTGGTGGGGAACTTTTCCACCCGGTTCGAGATGCTGTCCTCGGTGACGACCGCCGCGCCGTGGCGGGTGATGAGGCGGTCGATGCCGTGGTTGACCTCCGGGTCCACATGGTAAGGGCGGCCCGCCAGCACGATAATCCGCTTGCCCTCGCGGCGGGCAGTGTCGATGATCTCGCTTCCCTTGACGCGGATCTGCGCCATGTGGGCCTCGTGCTCGGCGTAGGCGGCATCTGCGGCCGCCTGCACTTCCTTTTCGGAGATGCCGCCGAAATACTTGGGCAGCACCTCTTTTGCCATTTTATGTACGAAGTCCTTCGGGCGATGAATGCCGACGTAATCGTAAATGAACTTCTGGCCCTCCAGCTCCGGGCAGTTGCCCGCAAGGACCTCCGGGTAATAGGCGACCACCGGGCAGTTGTAGTGGTTGTCGCCCAGACCCTCATCGAAGTTATAGGTCAGGCAGGGGTAGAAGATGGCGTCCAGCTTCATCTGGCTCAGGGCCTTGATGTGGCCGTGGCTGAGCTTGGCCGGGAAGCAGGCGGTATCGCTGGGGATGGTAGCCTGACCGGCCAGATACAGCCCCCGGCTGGACACCGGGCTGGTGTGGACAGCAAAGCCGAGCTTGGTCCAGAAGGCGTGCCAGAAGGGCAGCATCTCGTACATGTTCAGGCAGAGCGGAATGCCGATGGAGCCGCGCTTGCCGGGCACCGGCTTGTAACCGGCCAGAAGCTGCTGCTTATAGGCGTACAGGTTCAGGCTGTCGTCCTCGCTCTTGCCGGTCACAGGCTTATCGCAGCGGTTGCCGGAGATGAACTTGCGGCCATCCGCGAAGGTGTTCACGGTGAGCTGGCAGTGGTTGCCGCAGCCGCCGCACTTGACGCTGACGACCTTCTGGTCGAAGTGTTCCAGCTCCTCTTGGTTCATCATCGAAGACACAGTCCGGCCGCTCTTTTTGCTCTGGCGAAGGCCGAACAGGGCCGCGCCGTAAGCGCCCATCAGGCCCGCGATGTCGGGGCGGATGACCTCGACGCCCATTTCCTTTTCGAAGGCGCGGAGGACGGCCTCATTGTAGAAGGTGCCGCCCTGCACCACGATCTTCCGGCCCAGCTCTTCGGGGCTGGAAGCGCGGATGACCTTGTACAGTGCATTCTTGACGACGCTGATGGACAGGCCGGCGGAGATGTTCTGGATGGATGCGCCATCCTTCTGCGCCTGCTTGACCGAGCTGTTCATGAAGACGGTGCAGCGGCTGCCCAGATCCACAGGGCGGTCCGCAAACAGGCCCAGCGCCGCGAACTCCTTGACGTCGTAGCCCAGCGCCTGTGCGAAGGTCTGCAAGAAGCTGCCGCAGCCAGAGGAGCACGCCTCATTCAGGAAGATGTTGCTGATGGCCCCATCCTCGATCTTGAAGCACTTCATATCCTGTCCGCCGATGTCGATGATGAAATCGACGTCCGGCATGAAGTATTTGGCGGCGGTGAAGTGGGCCACCGTCTCCACCAGACCGTAATCGCAGCGGAAGGCATTCTTGACCAGCTCCTCGCCGTAGCCGGTGGTGGTCACGCTGGCCACCTGAAGGCCGGGATGCTCCTTGTGGATCTTGACCAGCTGTTCCCGGATCAGGGGCAGTGGGTTGCCGAGGTTCGGCTGATAGTTGGTGTACAGAATCTGGCTCTTTTCGTCCACGACCACCAGCTTGACGGTGGTGGAACCGGAGTCGATGCCGATATGGACCGGGCCGCACTGTGCGCTGAAGGGCACATGCGGCACGCTGTGGGACATATGGCGGGCGTGGAACGCCTCATACTCCTCCTTGGTGGCAAAGAGCGGCGGCTCGCTGGCGTAGGTGGCGGTGGCGGAATACTCATCCAGCGCCTTGGCCACGTCAGAAAGGCTGAACGCCTTGTCCGCGTAGAGGGCAGCGCCCAGCGCCACATAGAGCAGACTGTTCTCCGGGCAGGTGCCGGTAACGCCCAGCGCCTCGTCGAAGCTCTTGCGCAGCACGGTGCTGAAGGTCAGCGGGCCGCCCAAATAGAGGATATTGCCCTTGATGGGGCGGCCCTGTGCCAGACCGGCGATGGTCTGGTTGACCACGGCCTTATAGATGCTGGCCGCGATGTCCTCCGTGCGGGCGCCCTGATTGATGAGGGGCTGGACGTCGCTCTTAGCGAAAACGCCGCAGCGGGAAGCGATGGTGTAGGTGCGCTCGGCCTTTTCGGCGGCCTTGTTCATCTCATCGGCGCTCATCTTCAGCAGGGTGGCCATCTGGTCGATGAAGGCGCCGGTGCCACCGGCGCAGCTGCCGTTCATCCGAACTTCGGTGCCGTTGGTCAGGAAGAGGATCTTTGCATCCTCACCGCCCAGCTCGATGACACAATCCGTTGCCGGAACGAACTGCTTGACCGCCACGCGGGTGGAGAACACCTCCTGCACGAAGGGCACACCGCAGCTATCGGCCAGACCCATGCCCGCCGAGCCGGAGATGCTCAGCAGGGCTTTCTGCCCATGCAGCTGCTCGTCGTCGATGCGGCGCAGCAGCTCCTGCGCCTTTTCCAGAATGTGGCTATAATGGCGCTCATATGTCGAATATAAAATCGCATCGTGTTCATCCAGCACCACGCATTTGATGGTGGTGCTGCCGATGTCAAGACCTACTCTCACGTTTCTCTTTCCTCCTGAAAGACGATTCCTACCAGTTTTTATGCAGCAGACGTTTCGTCTGATCCTTGCTAAAAATTAGTTCGTTAGCGAATCATTCATTCGGTTCGCATACAATTGTATTATAACCAAAACCGTCGGAACAATCAATTAGCATATCCTATTTTACACGCAAAAAATAGTATTTTCCGCTCATAAAGTTAAACATTTTGTTAATTTCACAGAACTTGCGGCATCTTTTTCCAGCAAAATAACTAAGATTCTTTACTCTGTGTGTTTTTTGCCCCGGACAAAAACTCCCCCGCAAGCGGGTGCTTGCGAGGGAGCTGCGGTTTTGGTTGGTTTTGCTGCGGGTATGAAAATGCGGTTCAATCCGACAGCGGTGTTTTGCGGGTGAGCAGATAGAGTTCCCGGCGGAGCTGGTGCTGCAATGCGGTGGGGGTCCTGTCGGCGGAGGAGCGGAACTCGACCGTCGCTTCGATGGGGACGGGCCGGGCGGGCAGCGGGAGCTTCAGCTCCGCGCGGGCCCCCTGCGGGCTGCGGGGCAGAAGCGCAAGCTCCCAGCCCAGTTGGCGGCAGTACCGGCGGCAGAGCAGCAGCCCCGCCTGTGCCCCGCCCAGAAAGCGGCGGCGGTTTTCCAGCCAGCTTTCGCCCTCCGGCAAACCACAGCCGTCATCCTCCACGAAGAGGGTGACGTTCTGCTCGGTCCTGCGCAGCCCCACGGTGATGCTGCCGCCGGGGGCGACGGCATGGAGGGCATTGGAAAGCAGATGGAAGCAGATCTGCTCCGCCATGGCCCGGTCGCCCCAGACGAGGCACTGGGTCAGGCCGCCGCAGTCCGCCCGGAGGGTCGTGCCGCACTGAGCCTTGATCTCCTCCCCCATCCGGTCCATCTGGCTGACCAGTTGGCAGAGGTCCAGCGGGAGCTTGTGCAGCGGCTGCTCCGGGGCGGAAAGCTCCATCACTTCCCGGAACGTCCGTTCCAGCCGGGCCGACTCCACAGCCATGTCGTCCAGCGCCTGTGCGGCGCGGGAGTCGGCGGCCGGGGCAAGGTGCATCTGCAAATACTCCCGGTTCTGGTCCATCAGGCGCAGCGAGTGCAGAAATGCCGTTTCCAACTGTTTTTGCGGAAATTCCGCTTCTCCCTGCCCCTGCCTGACCATAGTGCCGACCTCCTTACAGATGCTCCCGTTTCACGATGCCCTGCCGCAGCACAGTCCGCTGCAGCGAGTAGATCAATTTTCCCGTCGTGATCTTCATCCCGGTGAGGCTGTTTTCGGCCTTGTAGCGCTCCCAACCGGAGGGGGCCCGCGTTTCGAGCCCGTCGATCATGCGCCGCAAGCCGCTGTCCACAGCGGCCACCGTGATATGATATTCATCCGCGACGCCCCGTAAGATTTCTTTGCGGAGCGCCAGCTTTCCATCGGCTGAACAGGCGATCTGTAACGCCAGCGTCAGATATTCGCAATTGGTGTTGGGCTGCGGGATGCCCCACTGCTCGTACAGTTGGAGGCAGAAGCGCTCGATCCGGGTGGAGTTCTGGCCGGGGACCCCCAACAGCCCCCGCATCAGGTCCTGCAGATGACCGTGTTCGATGCAGAACATCTTCCGGCTGCGCTTCAGGCAGGATGTGGTGTGATCGTCGTACCAGCCATCCCCCTGCAAAAGCAGCGCCGGGCGGTTGGGCAGTTGGTTCAGCCGCTCGATGAACGTCAGGCTGTCCATATCCTCCAACTGGCCGCTCAGTACCAGCACATCGAAGCACCACGCTTTCCGCAGCGCTTCCAACACCGGTTCCCCGCTTTGGAAACAAGTGCACGAGATCGCCCGGCTTTGCTCCTCCAGATAGAATTTCCGGACCCGGAGTTCCCGTTCGTCGTAGCTCATCAGTGCGACGCGCATGCCCGCCGCCTCCCGTTCACTGCTCACGCGCGGTGCCTCCTCTCGGTGCGGCCGCCAGCGCCGGGAGATGATCCGCAATCACATCGTCCCAATGCTCCGGCTGCACGGCATTTTCATAGAGATACTGCAGCAGCCGATACCCCTTTTCCGGGTCCAGCGGAACCAACATGCTGACCCGCTGTTCCTGCGCTCCCTGCCGGGCCAGTGTCAGTTGACAACTGCCCTCGGCGGCCGCATCCAGCGAGTAGACCAGCGTATACCCGGTCTGATAGCCCTTGATCGGCGAAAACTGCCGAACCAACGGGGCATATGCTCGTTCCATAAAAGATTCCTCCTTGCTGCGTTCCTTCCTGTACCTTATTAGATACAGGTTTTCATTCTTATTTTATAGAGCAGACAAGAAAGATTCAATCCCCTAAAAAGCGTTAAAATGTGTCGTTTTGCCCCAGATTTTCGCCTTGTTTTTCACGTTTCAGCGTACTTCGACAAAGAAAAGCCGATGGAAAAGCCTTTCGTGCTTTCAGAATACCATCTTTTCGCCGCAATTGCAAGAGGGAGTTATTTCTTTGTCCATCGTTGAAAAATTCTTTCATTGTGTCAAACTTTCCCAACCGGAAATGGAACAAGAAGCAACGATTTGTTCACATTCGTCTGATAGAATAGAGTGATTTATCTTCAGCGTTTACAGAAAGGCAGAATCCATGCTTCAACTCAAAAAGATCCACAAGGAGTACAAGACCGGCGATCTTGTGCAGACGGCCCTTGACAAGGTCAGCTTGAACCTTCGCGACAGCGAATTCGTCGCCATCCTCGGCCCCAGCGGCTCCGGCAAGACCACGCTGCTGAACATCATCGGCGGCTTGGACCGCTACGACAGCGGCGACCTCGTCATCAACGGCATCTCCACCAAAAAGTACACCGACCGCGACTGGGACTCCTACCGCAACCACACCATCGGCTTCGTGTTCCAGAGCTACAACCTCATCCCGCATCAGACGGTGCTGGCCAATGTGGAGCTGGCCCTGACCATCTCCGGCGTTTCGGGGGCCGAGCGGCGCCGCCGGGCCGCCGAGGCGCTCCAAAAGGTCGGCCTCGGCAACCAGCTCCACAAGCACCCCACCGAGATGTCCGGCGGCCAGATGCAGCGCGTGGCCATCGCCCGCGCCCTCGTCAACAACCCCGACATCCTGCTGGCCGACGAGCCCACCGGCGCGCTGGACAGTGAGACGAGCATTCAGGTCATGGAGCTGCTGAAGGAAGTGGCCAAGGACCGCCTCGTGGTCATGGTCACCCACAACCCGGAATTGGCCCAGCAGTACGCCACCCGCATCGTCAACCTGAAGGACGGCGTCATCCTCTCCGACACCGCCCCCTATGAGCCGGACACCTCCAAACTGTCCCCGCCGGTGCATAAGAGCATGGGCCGCTCGTCCATGTCGCCCCTCACCTCACTGGGCCTGAGCTTCAACAACCTTTTGACCAAAAAGGCACGCACCCTGCTCACAGCCTTTGCCGGTTCCATCGGCATCATCGGCATCGCCCTCATCATCTCGCTGTCGGCGGGCGTCAACCAGTATATCGACGACACCGAAAAGTCCACCCTGTCCGAATACCCGCTGCAAATTTTGAGCAGCGGCATGGACCTGACTTCCCTGTTCACCTCCGGCGCGCCGAGTTCCAGCTCCAGCACCACCACGGAGGAGGGCATGGTCCCGGTGCGGCAGCTCATCACCCAGATGGTCGCGGGCATCACCTCCAACGACCTGAAGTCCCTCAAGGCCTATCTGGAAAGCAGCGACTGCACCATCGCGGAGGATGCCACCTCCATCGAGTATTCTTATAATGTGCAGCCCCAGATCTACCGGGAGAACGCCGACGGCACCGTTCGTCAGGTGAACCCGGACTCCTCCCTCGCCTCGCTGGGCATCAGCTCCACCAGTTCCTCCAACGACATGATGTCCTCCATGATGAACACCAGCGTCTTCTACCAGCTGCCGGAGAGCGCGGAGCTCTATAACTCCCAGTACGAAGTCAAGGCGGGCCACTGGCCTGAGAACTACAATGAGTGCGTGGCGGTCCTCGGCGCGGACGGCACCATCACCGATTATGCGTTGTATGCCCTCGGTCTGCGGGACAACGCCGAACTGGACAAGATGATCAAGCAGTTTGCCCAGAACCAGAACGTCGATGTCCCCTCGGACTTCAAAACGTACCGATACGATGACTTTATCGGCATTGAGTTCAAGCTTGTGAACAGCGCCGACCGCTATCTGCGGGACGACGAGCACAACGCTTGGGTGGACAAGTCCGACGACAAGGACTTCCTGAAAGACCTCGTCGCTTCCGGCGAGTCCCTCACCGTCGTGGGCGTTGTCCAGCCGAAGGAAGATGCCTCCGCGGCCATGCTTTCTTCCGGCATCGCCTACCCCGCTTCCCTGACCCAGCACGTCATCGCCAGCGCCGCCGATTCCCCACTCGTGAAGGATCAGCTGGCCAACCCCTCCATCAATGTGATGAACGGTGAGCCCTTCGGCACCGAAGAGACTTCCGCCTTTGATATGGCCTCCCTGTTCAGCATCGATACCGACCAGCTCAAGAGCGCCTTCCAATTCGACACCAGCAAGCTGAACTTTGACCTGAGCGGTGCGTTTGACTTCGACAACGGGTCGGTGGATTTCAGCCAGTTGCTGAACCCCGACGACTTCCAGCTCGACATGGACCTGACCGAACTGCCCGACATGGACATGAGCGCCCTGACCGACATCTTCGCCAACATGGACCTTTCCATTTCGGAGGATAAGATTCAGGAGCTGGCCCATAAAGTCCTCGTAGGCTACAAGGATTACGTCATTGGCAACGGCATCCTGAACCTGAACAAGATCAGCTTCTCCCAGTACCTCAAGAGCGACGCCTTCAAGACCCTGATGAACGGTGCCATGAGCGATCTGTTCGATCAGGACGAGCTGCAGACGCAGTTCTCGGAGGCCATGCAGAAGTCCATGTCCACCATTATGGAAAGCTATTCGTCCCAGATCACCGAAACGCTGCAGACCCAGCTCGGTGCCGCCATGCAGACGGCCATGACGCAGGTGATGGCACAGATGGGCCAGAACCTCCAGAGCCAGATGCAGCAGAGCTTCGCCCAGCTGGGCAGTCAGATGGAAAGCGCCCTCAAGATCGACGCTGAGGCCTTCCAGAATGCCATCAAGGTGAACATGACCGAGGACGACCTGACCGACCTGATGAAGTCGGCCATGCTCTCCTCCAACGCCACTTACGACAGCAATCTGCAGACGCTGGGCTACGCCGACCTCGACGACCCCAGCCAGATCAAGATCTACCCGCAGAACTTCGACCACAAGGCCAGCGTCGTGGCCAAGCTCGACGCCTACAACGACAACATGAAGGCGCAGGGCGCTGAGGATAAGGTCATCCAGTACACCGACGTCGTCGGCACCCTGATGACCTCCGTGACCGAGATCATCAATATGATCTCCAACATGCTGGTGGCCTTCGTCTCCATTTCGCTGGTGGTCTCCTCCATCATGATCGGCGTCATCACCTATATCAGCGTCCTCGAACGCCGCAAGGAGATCGGCATCCTGCGCGCCATCGGTGCGTCCAAGCGGAACATCTCCGAGGTGTTCAACGCCGAGACCTTCATCATCGGCCTGTGCTCCGGCGTGATGGGCATCATCCTGAGCGAGATCCTGCTCATCCCCGGCAACATGATCATCCAGAAAGTTTCCAACGGCACCAACGTGGTGGCCCGTCTGCCGCTGAGCGCAGCCCTCGTGCTGATCGTTCTCGCCACCGTGCTCACCATCCTCGGCGGCTTCATCCCCGCCAAGGGTGCCTCCAAGTCCGACCCCGTCAAGGCCCTGCGGTCGGAGTGATCTCTCCCTCAGATCCGCAAAAAATCCCCGCTGGCAGACCGCCAGCGGGGATTTTTCATTCTCGTGATTACCACAGGGTCTCGTCGGTTTCGTCCGCGCCGACGGTCGCAGCCGCCTTGGCGCGGCGGAACATGCTCTCGACCACCGCGCAGTACTTATCGGCCAAGCAGACGATGACCGCCTCGCGGCAGGTGGGCACATGCCGGAAGGTCAGCGGCCACATGTGGCTCTGGATGATGTTCTGCTCCTTCTTGGTGATCTGGAAGTAGCGCTTCGCGTTCACACAGGCGGAACCGGGGTGGGAAAAGCCGTGCATCTCGAACAGGCGGCGCAGCCCGTGGAAGCTGCTGGTCTTGTGCCAATCATACAGATAGAAGTCATGCAGGAAGCCGCCCACCGCCAGCGCCGTCTCATCCGCGCCCAGATGAAAGCGGCGGTTGATCCAAAAGCTGACCAGCACCACATTCTTGCAGTGCTGATAGGTGGTCACATCGCCGTGCTGGATGAACTCCCGCATTTCCTGCACCTTGGGGTGCTGGTCGTATTTTTCGAGGATGGCGTAAAGCTGCTCCCGTTCGATCTGAGAAAGCTGCATCGCTTGGGTTCCCTTTCCTTATTCCAAAAATATCAAGAACGAAGCTGCACCGGGTTTGAGCTGCCGAAGTTTTCGGCTACGGTGGGGTTCGAGCGCTTCAGGCTCATATCCACGAGGTACTGCTTGCTGCCGTCGCCCATAGCATCCAGCTCTGCCAGCTTTGCCTTGGCGGACTCCACATCCGGATACCACTGGATCAGGAAGAAGTTCTCCTCTTCCACACCGTAATAGAGCCACTGACCGTCCGCGCGAAGCAGATCGTCCAGATGATCCACCTCTTCGCCGTCCGGCAAACCGAGGCCCTCCTCGGCGTAGAGGTTTTCCGGCTCCACCTGAAGCACCTCGATCACCTGAATGGCGCTCTGAAGATATTCGTCCTGCGAGATGCTCTTGTCGGAGAGCTCCCAGCCGGTCAGAAAGGCCTGCATCAGCAGGTCCTTGACCGAAATTTCCGGCCGCATTGCCATATGTATTCCCTCTTCTCTTCCGGGGGTGTGCCCCGGCGTTCGTTTTCGCTGAACCAGTATACGCTAATTTTTGTTGCAGGTCAACTATTTTTTCATGAAATTTTTGTAGACACGCACAAAACCATTTTATGCCAGATGAAAATCGAAGGTGTCGTTCAGCCACTCCACAGCCAGCTGCACCCAGTGGGCACGGTGGGCGCTGGCAGCATCGACCTCGGCGGTGGAGACGCTGGTGCCGTGGACGCCCTTTTCGAACAGATGCACTTCGCAGGGGACCCGGTTCTTCCGCAGCGCTGCGAGCAGCAGCAGAGTGTTCTCCACGGGAACGGTGGCGTCCTCCATCGTGTGCCAGACAAAGACGGGCGGGGTGTCCGGCGTGATCTTATCTTCCAGCGTGAATTTCTGGTGGTCCGCCGGGTCCTCGCTGCCGGACAGCCGGACAAAGCTGCCCCGGTGGGCGTGTTCTCCCGCCGTGACCACCGGGTAAGCCAGCAGCACCGCATTGGGCCGCTGCTGGGCCGCCGCCTCACCGCCGGGCAGGTCCAGCACAGCCCCGGACAGGGCCAGATGCCCGCCCGCCGAAAAGCCGCAGACCGCGATCTGTTCCGGCAGGACGCCCCACGCCTCCGCATGTTCCCGCAGCAGCGCAAGCGCCGCGCTGAGCTGGCGCAGCGGCTGGTAATTCCGTGCGCCCTCGCCGACGCTGTAGGTCAGCACAGCGGCGTGGTACCCCGCTGCCGCAAACTGCAAAGCCACCGGGTCCGCCTCGCGGGCGCTGACATGCTCGTACCCGCCGCCCGGCACCACCAGCACCAGCGGCCGCCGCAGCGCGTTCGGCATCGCCGGGGCCGGGGTGCGCAGATATACGTCCAGCTCTCCCCCGCCGGGGAGAGGGTAAGTCTTAAACTGCATTTGGGTCATCCTTTCCGGTTTGGTTTCCGAATCATTATAATAAGTCCGCGGGGAAATGTAAAGGAAATCGAAACATTTCTGAACTTTTTATGAAACCCCTTGATTTTTGGTGTGAAGCGGTGTATATTAGCACTCGAAAGTTATGAGTGCTAAGCAGTCATTCCGAAACTCCGGCTCCTTGGCGCCAAATCTGAACAAAAGAGGTTTTGCATTATGGCGAAAAAAGAATTTCAGGCGGAAAGCAAAAAGCTGATGGATATGATGATCAACTCCATCTATACCAACAAGGAAATTTTCCTGCGGGAGCTGATCTCCAACGCTTCGGACGCCATCGACAAACTGTACTATAAGAGCCTGACCGACACTTCCGTCGGCATGAACAAGGGCGATTTCCGCATCCTGCTCACCCGTGATAAGGACAACCGCACCCTGACCATCTCCGATAACGGCATCGGCATGACCAAGGAGGAGCTGGAATCCAACCTCGGCACCATCGCCCACTCCGGTTCGCTGGACTTCAAGAAGGAGAACAAGGACGAGAACATCGACATCATCGGCCAGTTCGGCGTCGGCTTCTACTCCGCTTTCATGGTGGCCGACAAGGTCACCGTCATCTCCAAAGCCTATGGCTCCGACGAGGCTTGGCAGTGGGAGTCCAGCGGTGCTGACGGCTACGAGCTGAACCCCACCGAGAAGGACACCGCGGGCACCGAGATCATCCTGCACATCAAGCCCAGCACCGACACCGACAACTACGAGAACTTCCTCGACGAGTATGGTATCGTGGCCATCGTCAAGAAGTACAGCGACTATGTGCGTTATCCCATCCAGATGGAGCGTGAGAAGAGCCGCCAGAAGCCCGAACCGGATCCCAAGCCCGACGATTACAAGCCGGAGTGGGAGACCTACACCGAGCTGGAGACCCTGAACAGCATGGTGCCCATCTGGAAGAAGCAGAAGAGCGAAGTCACCGACGAGGAGTACGCCAACTTCTATAAGGACAAGTTCAACGATTACTCCGACCCCGCCCGTGTCATCGTCAGCCGCACCGAGGGCACCGCGAACTACAACGCCCTGCTCTTCGTGCCCAGCCACCGTCCCTACGACTTCTATACCAAGGATTACGAAAAGGGTCTGGCCCTGTATGCCTCCGGCGTGCTCATCATGGAAAAGTGCGGCGACCTGCTGCCCGATTACTTCAGCTTCGTCAAGGGCGTCGTGGACAGTCAGGATCTGAGCCTGAACATCAGCCGTGAAATGCTCCAGAAGGACAACCAACTCAAGCTGATTCACAACGCACTGGAAAAGAAGATCAAGAACGAACTCCACGCCATGCTGGCCAATGACCGTGAGAAGTACGAGGCCTTCTGGAAGGAGTTCGGCCGCCAGATCAAGTTCGGCGCTTACTCCGATTACGGGATGCACGCCGAGCTGCTGCGCGACCTGCTGCTGTTCTGGTCCGCCAAGGAGCAGAAGATGGTCACCCTGCAGGAGTACGTGGACAAGATGCCCGCTGAGCAGAAGTACATCTACTTTGCCGCCGGCGACTCCACCGACCGTCTGGCAAAGCTGCCCGCCGCCGAGCTGGTCATGGACAAGGGCTACGATGTCCTGCTCCTGACCGAAGATGTGGACGAGTTCTGCCTCCAGATCATGCGCACCTATCCCCGCAAGGATGCCGAGGGCAAGGACGGCACCGTGGAGTTCAAGAACGTCAACAGCGGCGACCTTGGCCTTGAGACCGAGGACGAGAAGAAGGCCGCCGAGGATGCCACCGCCGAGAACAAGCCCCTGTTCGACGCCATGAAGGACGCACTGGACGGCAAGGTCAAGGAGGTCAAGGTCTCCACCCGCCTGAAGGAGCACCCGGTCTGCCTGTCTTCCGACGGCCCCCTCTCCATCGAGATGGAGAAGGTCCTCTCCAAGCAGCCCGGCAGCGAGGGCGTCAAGAGCGACAAGGTGCTGGAACTGAACATCAACCACCCCGTCTTCGCGGTGCTGAAAGCCGCACAGGAAGCGGGCGACACCGACAAGGTGAAAAAGTACAGCGCCCTGCTCTACGCACAGGCTCAGCTCATTGAGGGTCTGCCCGTGGATGATCCCGCCGCCTATGCTGAAGCTGTTTGCAGCCTGATGAAATAAGGCTTTTACTCCCCTATTTACTCTCAAAGAAAATATCTCTTAACAAAAGAGCCGCGTTCCGCTATAATAAAGTGGAACACGGTTCTTTTTATTTAGGAGGATTTTGCCCCATGGAGCCAAGACGCAGCAAACATTATCTCGCCCGCATCCCCACCATCGCCCTTCTGGTGCTTTTCGCCCTGTCGCCGGAACTGAGCATCCTGTTCTTCATCCTGCGGGCCATCGATCGGGACGCGCTGAAAAAAGAGCAGGAAAAAGCCGACTACGCCAGCGATTTCCGGGCCGAGGACACCCGCGCGGACCAGAGCGCCCGCCCCGTCGGCTGCGACGACGAGACCGTTTGCGGCCACGACATCCCCACCGCCGAGCAGAAGAACGCGAAAAAGTGGCACAAGAACCTGACCACCCTCTGCACGGTGTTCGGTGCCATCTTCCTTGTGGTAGGCCTTGCCGGGCTGGGGGACATCATCGACTTGTGGGGCTACTGGTTCGACTGGGGCGAGTTCATCACAGCGCTGACCCAGATCCTCGGCGGCGGCGCGGCGCTGGGCATGGGGCTGCGGATGCGCAATGCCAGCAAGCTGGAACGCAAACTGGATAAGATCGTCGGTGACCGGAGCAACATCCCGCTGGACGAGCTCTTTGCCGCAGCGGGCATCGACTCCGCCAAGGGCATCTCGGTGGTGGAGCGGGCCATCGACCACGGCTATTTCGGAGCCGATGCCTACATCGACCACCGCACCGGCACCCTCATCGTGCGGGGCGCAGCACCCCAGCCGCCCCAGACAGAGGAAGAACCCAAGGCGGAGCCCGCCCCGGAGGACCTCTATGCTTCCCTGCAAGCCCAGCTCCGGAAGGCCAACGAGGCCATCCCCGATCCGGTGATGACGGCTAAGATCTCCCGCTTGGAGGAGGTCAGCGCCCGCATCTTTGCGCTGGCGAAGAAGGATCCCGGCAAAAAGGCCCAGCTGCAAAAGTTCATGGACTACTATCTGCCCACGGCCCTCAAGCTGCTGAACACCTACGCCCAGCTCTCGGCGCAGGATGTGCAGGGCGAGAACATCTCCGAGGCCAAGCAGAGCATCGAGCGCTCCATGGACCTGCTGATCACGGCTTTCGAAAACCAGTTGGACAAGCTGTTCCAATCCGACGCGCTGGACGTCTCCGCCGATGTGGCCGCGCTGGAGGGGATGCTCAACCTCGACGGGCTGGCCGCCAGCGATTTCAAGCCCGGAAACGCAAGTTAAGGCTTCATCGAGAGGCAACAATAATACATGGTCTTTTCCGCAGAGATTCTTTATTATTAGGGTAAGAGAAACCGGAGCAGCGCTTGCCCCGGTTTGGGAATATTGATCGCTCAGAGGAGGAACTTCACCATGATGAAATCCGTTTCTGTCTGGAAGCAGGAGCTGGCCGACGGCACCCACACCAGCCGTCTGGCTGCGCTGTACTGCTGCGCCCCTGAACAAACGCCCACACAGGCTGCCCGCTATGCCGCCGTGCTGGACGGGCTGGAAACCACCTTTGGCTCCCACACCGAGGCCGGGCTGTACAGTGCCCCCGGCCGCACCGAGATCGGCGGCAACCACACCGACCACCAGCACGGCCGGGTGCTGGCGGGCAGCGTCAACATTGATATGATCGCTGCTGCCGCCCCCAACAGCCTGAACCAGCTCCGCGTCCAGAGCGAGGGGTACGACCTGTGCGTCATCGATCTTTCGAACCTTGCCGCCCGCAAGGAGGAAGAGAACACCACCATGGCCCTGCTGCGCGGCGAGTGCGAAGCGTTCCGCCAGCGGGGAGCCAAGCTCTCCGGCCTTGACGTGTACATCTCCTCCAACGTGCCCAAGGGCAGCGGAGTCTCGTCCTCGGCGGCGTTCGAGGTGCTGATCGGCGTCATCCTCAACGACTGCTTCATGGCCGAAAAGGTCTCCCCCATCGCTATCGCGCAGATCGGCCAGTGGGCAGAGAATGTTTACTTTGGCAAACCCTGCGGTCTGATGGACCAGATGGCCTCCAGCGTCGGCAACATTATCACCATTGACTTTGCGGACCCGGCCCACCCCGCCGTCGAGCCGGTGCAGGTCGATTTCTCCAAGGCGGGCCTCGCGCTCTGCATTCTGGATTCCGGTGCCGACCACGCCGACCTGACCGACGAGTATGCCGCCATCCCCAGCGAGTGCCGCGCCGTGGCCGCTGTCTGCGGCGGCGAGGTGCTGCGGGATGTTCCCTTTGAGACCTTCCTCGCAAAGCTCCCGGAGTGCCGCAAGCAGTGCGGCGACCGCGCCGTGCTCCGCGCCTTCCACATCTACGCCGACAACGAGCGGGTGGCAAAACAGGTGGCCGCTCTCCGCGCGGACGATTTCGACACCTTCCTGCAGCTGGTCACCGAGTCCGGCCTGAGCAGCTGGGAGTACCTGCAGAACGTCATCCCCGCCGGGTACAAGGAGCATCAGGAGGTGGCCGTGACCATCGCCGCCGCCAAACACTTCCTGCGCGGCAAGGGTGCCGTCCGCGTCCACGGCGGCGGTTTTGCGGGCACCGTACAGGCCTTTGTGCCGGTGGAAGAGCTGGCCCAGTTCAAGGAGCAGATGGAAGCCATCCTCGGCGCGGGCCACTGCCATGTTCTCTCCATCCGCCCGGAAGGAGGCGCTGTCCTGTGATCTCCACTGCCATCCAACAGCTCGTCAATTACGGTCTGGACACCGGCCTCATCCTGCCGGACGATGAGATCTACATCCGCAACCAGCTGCTCATGACCATGCAGTTGGACAGCTTCACCGAGCCGGAGGGCGAGGTCTGCTACACCGACCTCGAAGCCATCCTGAAAACGCTGGTGGACGATGCGGTGGCCCGCAGCGTGTGCGAGGACAACTCCACCGCCCGCGACCTCTTCGACACCAAGCTCATGGGCGTGCTGACCCCGCGCCCCTCCATCGTCCGCGCCAACTTTGAGGAGCGGTACGAGACCGAAGGTCCCGAAGCGGCGACCAACTGGTTCTACAAGTTCAGTCAGGACACCGATTACATCCGCCGCTACCGCATCAAGCGGGATCTGAAGTGGGTCACCAAGACCCCCTACGGCGATCTGGATATCACCATCAACCTTTCCAAGCCGGAAAAAGACCCCAAGGCCATTGCCGCCGCTAAGCTGGCCCCCCAGAGCGCCTACCCCAAGTGCCAGCTCTGCGTGGAGAACGAGGGCTATGCGGGCCGGATGAACCACCCCGCCCGTGAGAACCACCGCATCATCCCGCTGACCATCAACGACAGCGCGTGGAATCTGCAGTATAGCCCCTATGTCTACTACAACGAGCACTGCATCGTCTTCAACAACCAGCACACCCCCATGAAGATCGAGCGGGCCACTTTCCGCAAGCTGCTGGACTTCGTGGCCCTCTTCCCCCACTATTTCGTGGGCAGCAACGCGGACCTGCCCATCGTGGGCGGCTCCATCCTGAGCCACGACCACTTCCAAGGCGGCCACTACGAGTTCGCCATGGCGAAGGCCCCCATCGAAAAGGCATGGGTCTTCCCCGGCTATGAGGATGTGGAAGCAGGCATCGTCCACTGGCCCATGAGCTGCATCCGCCTGACCTGTGCGGACGACAAGCGCCTTGTGGACTTGGCGGACAAGATCCTGACCGCATGGCGCGGCTACACCGACGAGAGCTGCTTTCTCTTCGCCGAGACCAACGGTGAGCCCCACAACACCATCACCCCCATCGCCCGGATGCGGGACGGCAGATTCCAGCTCGACCTCGTGCTCCGCAACAACATCACCACCCCGGAGCACCCGCTGGGCGTCTACCACCCCCACGCCAAGCTCCACCACATCAAGAAAGAGAACATCGGCCTCATCGAGGTCATGGGTCTGGCCGTTCTGCCCAGCCGCCTGAAGCAGGAGCTGTTTGATCTGGCCGACGCACTGGTGGCCCGCGTACCCACCGCCGAGTATCCCGAAGCGTTGCAGAAGCATGCCGCATGGGCCGAGGAGATCCTTGCCAAGCACCCCGACCTGAACGGTGACAACGTCCACCTCATCCTGCAGGACGAGGTCGGCCATGTCTTCGCCGAGGTTCTGGCAGATGCCGGTGTCTATAAGCTGGACGAAGCCGGACGCGCTGGCTTTGTGCGGTTCCTCGCTTCCGTAAACTAAACTTTTTTGCGATGTAAAACCCGTCAGCAGTTCCTGTTGGCGGGTTTTGTTGAACTGTTAAGCAAGACGGTGGGTGTTTTCCCCAGCAAGTGTCCGACGGGTGGGACCCTGTTGCCGTAGGCAATAGGGCGGGGTTTGGAATCCCCGTCTCACTTGCGGGGGAGAATACCCACTGGCTCGCGAGTATCGATGCACAAAACAGAGGAGATTTCCATGGCGTATATACTAGAAGTTTGTGTTGACAGCACCGCCAGCGCCCTTGCGGCGAAGGAGGGCGGGGCTGACCGGCTGGAACTCTGCGCCGACCTCATCGTAGGCGGCACGACCCCCAGCCTTGCGCTGGTGCGGCAGGTGAAGGAGACCACCGGCCTCCCGGTCCGCGCCCTGCTCCGCCCCCGCTTCGGCGATTTCTGCTACGACCGCTGGGAGCTGGCGCAGATGGCTGCTTCCGCTGCGGAGCTGGTGGCTGCCGGGGCCGACGGTATCGTGACCGGCGTGCTGACCCCGGACGGCGCACTGGATGTGGAAGCTCTGGGCCCCATCTACGACGCCGCCCGCGAAGCCGCAGCCAAGGCGAACCGCCCCGTCGCCCTCACCCTCCACCGCGCCTTCGATGTCTGCCGTGACCCCTTCGCCGCGCTGGAAGCGGCCTGTGGGCTGGGCCTTTCCACCATCCTCACCAGCGGCCAAGCCGCCAGTGCCCCGCAGGGCGCTCCCCTGCTCCGGCAGCTCGTGGAGCGGGCGGCGGGCCGCATCGAGATTCTGGTGGGTGCGGGGGTCTCCCCGGCCAACCTCCCCGCCCTTACAAGGGAGACGGGCGCTTCCGCCTTCCACCTCTCCGGCAAGCAGATACTGGACAGCCGGATGACCTTCCGCCGGGAGGGCGTCCCCATGGGGCTGCCCGGTTTCTCGGAGTTCGAGCTCTGGCAGACCAGCGAGGACACCATCCGAAACTCCCGCACCGTTCTGGATACGCTGTAACAAACGATCCCGCCACATCCAATGGCGGGATCGTTTCGTTTATTTGTCCTGTTTTAAAGCTTCCTTGACCTCGACGTAGTACAGCCCCCCGCGGCTCTTTTGCAGCTCCTGCTCAAATTCCGCTTGGGTGTGGGTCTTCCGGTACTCTTTCAGCCGGTCGATCTCCGTCTGATGGATGTACTCGCTCCGCCACTCGCCGACTTTCAAGCCCGGTTTCCGCTGGGGCATCGGAGCCGGGCTAGAAAGAAGCGCCGTGTTCTTTTTCACGAACCGGAGCAGGGTGTCGAGTTCTTCCTGCAAGAACGGAATAGTCTGCGTCGCACGCTCTTCTTCCAGCTGCTGCTTCAGATATTTAAGCTGCTTTGTTTCATGCTCGGCAAAACCGTCTTTGTCCGACCACTCGAACATGAAGCTTTCCATTCGTTCGCAATAGCGGTTCAGCACGATCGCTTCCATGGCATTTTGAAAGAACGTCCGGTAAAATGGGAGATGTTCCGGGTTTTCTTCTCCTTTCAGGGTGGCGAAGAAGTCCGCCATCAAGATCAGGTCCTGCCCGTTGAACCAATCGCAGTAGGAAAGGCATTCCAGCAGCACATCCGACACCGCCGGGTCCTCCTTTGCCCGTTCCAGCTCGATCAGCAGTTCCAGCAGCTGCGTCTGCACCTTGGCATATTTCCCTGCACGGGCCATGGCGCGGAAGGAGCACGCCAGCGCATTGTCTCCCCACATCATCACGGTCGTGTTGTCCTTCGGGAAGCGGCCATGGATGCGGTCCAGTTGATACGCTTCCCAGCGGGCGGGCCACTCCTCTTTTTTCGCGTCATAGAAGACCTTGTGCAGCAGCTCTTCCACCTCGTTCTCCTCGTCGGTCAGCTCCGAAAGGCCGTTGGCCATCACGTTCCAGACCAGATGGTCGATCTTTGCGTTGTGCAGCTCGGTTCGCTCTTTCTGCTTCCGGTTCCGCTCTTCATCCCCTCCCTGAAAGGGGATCTGATACCCCAGAAGCATCAGCAGCCAGAGGTTCTTGGAGTTTTCGCCCCGCTGCAGCACTTCTTCCAGCGCCGCGCGGCGCTGTTCCTTTCCCGCCGCCGACTCCCACTGCCGCGGCTTGCGGTACCGGTCGGCCAGTTCCAGAAGGGTGAGCGGCCCCTCCTCGGTCTTAAACAGAAATATTTTCAGCGGGCTGGTCTTCGCTTGCAGGGCCGCGTACTCCTCCCGGAAAAAGTGCTTGATCAGCAGCACCATCGCCACGGTCTCCGCATTTGTCTGCCGGGCGAACTCCTCGTTGGAGGTCAGCAGGACCTTGACCTCTTCCAGATAGAACTGCACCTTCCGGATCGAGACCAAGGACGTAAGGTCAAAGGATGCCTTCGCATCCAGCCCCACCGCAGAGTTCAGCGTTTCGTAAGATGGGCGGGTCACGCCGATGAGGCTCAGCGCGTCTTTTTTCAGCGGCAGGGGATCCATCTCGAACCGATCCCAGAAATACCCCACCAGCGAGGCAAAGGAGATCGGCGTCAGGCCCACATTGAAGGGCACATACTTTTCCAGATACTCCTTCTCCTGCAAGCGGCCCGGCAGGGCCTCCTTGTTGTACTGGAAGACCACATGCACCCGGTCCGAGGCCAGCTTCTCCGAGATGGCAAAGATCTTCTGGATGACTTCCTCGCTGCGGATGCGGTCGATGTCCTCAAAGTTCAGCAAAACCTTCTTGGGCAGCCGTTCCAGCTCCTGCTGCAGCGAGTCGAAGGTATCCGAAAAGCCGCTTTCCCCCGCGATGCCCCCCAGCTTTTCCAGCGCGCTGTTCTTGCCCAGCTGTGCCTTGAGGTAGTGGGCGTTTTCCGGGTAGATCTGGCCGCGCTCCAACACCTTTTCCAGCTCCCGGATGAGGAAGGCTTCGATCTGGTCCAGATCACAGGCCAGCAGGTCGATCTGAACGATCTCGAACTGCGCCTGAAGGTCGGACCGGAGATTTTCCCACAGAAAGCTTTTTCCGTTGCCCCATTTTGCGTGGATGCCCACGATCGGCAGATCCTGTATGTATTGGATGAGCCGCGCTTTATCCGGCACTTGTTCCTTAAACAGCGGCGGCTTCTCCCGTTTCGGGGCTGCATCCGCCCGGCAGCTCCACAGCAACAGGCCCGCCCAGAGCAAAAAGTTCAGAAAGAGCAGGGCGTATTCCGACGCGGAGACCATCCGCAGCGGCCGATTTTGCAGCATAGTCCGCGCCAGCACAAAGCCGCCAAGGCAGCCGATGCCGCCCGCCATCACCCGGCCAAAGAACCGGGACAAAGCGTTCCAGTACAGCAGCCCCAGCGCACAGAGCCCTGCCGCCAGCAGCCCCAGCAGATGCACCAGCCGGAGGCCGGGCACCGCCGCGAAAACGACCAGAAAGGCCAGCACCGCCAGCACAAGCCGTTTTCCCTCCGCCAAAAGATAGCCTTTCATCCTGCATTCCTCCCGCTGAGATGAGAAATGTCCCGCCGTTTGGGCGGGACAGGTCGTGTAGAGATCGTCGATTTAGAGGATCGGGCTTTCCAGATTGCCGTTCTCCTGAATGTGGTGCTTTTCCACATAGCCGGTCAGCATCAAGGTCAGCGCGCCGTCGCCGGTGATGTTGCAGGCGGTGCCGAAGCTGTCCTGCAATGCAAAGATCGCCAGCATCAGAGCCGTGCCCGCATCGTCGAACATCAGCACGCCGGTGATCAGGCCCAGCGACGCCATGACCGTGCCGCCGGGGACGCCGGGGGCACCGATGGCGAAGATGCCCAGCAGCACGCAGAACAGGATCATCGTGCCGACACCGGGCAGCTCACCGTAGAGGATCTTCGAGATGGTCATGCAGAAGAACACCTCGGTCAGCACCGAGCCGCAGAGGTGGATGTTTGCGAACAGCGGGATGCCGAAGCTGACCATATCCTTGCGCAGCACCTTGCTCTTGCGGGCGCAGTCCAGCGCAACGGCCAGCGTCGCGGCGCTGGACATGGTGCCGACGGCGGTGAGGTAGGCCGGGCCGTAATGGCGGAGGACCTCCCACGGGTTCTTGCCGGAGTAGGCCCCGGCCAGCAGGTAGAGCACCGCCAGCCAGATATAGTGGCCCGCCATGACGATGAGGATGATCTGAATAAAGGCGGGGAGCTGGTGGGTGATCATCCCCTCATAGCTCAGGTTGCAGAAGGTGGCCGCAATGTAGAACGGCAGGATGGGGATGATGATCTTGCTGACGACGGACAGAACGATGTTCTGGAACTCGCCGAGGAGATCACAGGTCAGCTTGCTGTTGGTCCACGTTGCTGCCAGACCCACGAGGACGCTGAGAACCAGTGCGCTCATAACGCTCATGATCTGGGGGATGTTCAGCTCAAACACCACCTCCGGCAGCTCACGCAGACCGGCCACCTCGGTATCGATGGACAGATGCGGGATGAGCGCATAGCCCGCGCCGGTGCTCATGAAGGCCGCGCAGACCGAGGAGGTGTAGGCGATGACGATGGCAACGCCCAGCAGCCGGGAGGCATTTTTGCCCAGCCGGGTGATGGACGGCGCGATGAAGCCGATGACGATCAGCGGCACACAGAACGTGATCAGCTGGCCCATGATGTATTGCAGCGTTACCACAACTTTCATGGCTCCCAGCGGGAAGACCTGCCCCAGCAGCACGCCGACAACGATGCCCAGCAACAGCCGGAACGGAAGACTGTTCAGTAGCTTTTTCATCTGGTTCCTCTCCTTATCCTATCCTGAAAACCCTGCTCAGACCTTGCGCCGCAGCAAGCTCATGGGGGGCAGCTCCGGGGTGGGGATGGTGTATTTTTCCATGGCGTGCGGGGTGGAGTCCACGCTCTCCCCTGCCTCGTTCTTGATCCACTCCGGGTGCAGCGGGATGCTGCGGCCGTCCGGGCAGAGAGCTTCCAAGGTATCGCCAAGGGTCCACTTGCCCCGCTGCTGGCAGCTGGCAATGCCATTTTCCCAGCCGTCCACGGTGCCCACGAACTCCCACTGGCGGATGTAGGTGGCGCTGTCGGTGGCCTGTCTGGCCTGTTCGCGGCCGAAGTAGAAGCCCGGCGAATAGTGGCGGTGGCTGGTGCGGGTCAGCTCGGCCAGCACCTCGTCCGGCAGCTCGAAGTTGTCGTTGAGGGGGTCGGCAAGGTACTGATCCAGCGCCTTGCGGTAGGCCGCCGTGACGCTGGCCACATAGTAGAAGGTCTTGGCGCGGCCCTCAATCTTCAGGCTGTCCACGCCCGCCTTGCAGATGAGGTCGAGGAAGGGCGCGGTGCACAGATCGTTTGCGTTGAGGATGTAGCTGCCGTTCTCGTTCTCGCCGATCTCATAGAGCTGGCCGGGGCGGGTCTCCTCGCTCAGGTAGTATTTCCAGCGGCAGGGCTGGGCGCACTGGCCCCGGTTGGAGTCGCGGCCCGTCATGTAGTTGGAGAGCAGACACCGGCCCGACACGCTCATGCACATGGCACCGTGGACAAAGGCTTCGATCTCCAGTTCCGGCGGGGTCTTGTCGCGGATGGTGGCGATGTCCTGCAGCGTCAGCTCACGGGCCAGCACCACACGCTTGGCACCCATGTTGTAGGCAGCGCGGGCTGCGGCCCAGTTGGTGATGCCGGTCTGGGTGGACATGTGGATCTCGATGTCCGGGGCGAACTGCTTGCACGCTTCCATCACGCCGAGGTCCGCCACGATGAAGGCATCCACGCCCGCAGCGGCGGCATTTTTGATGGCCTCCGGCAAACGGTCTGCCTCCTCGTTGGTGGGCAGGGTGTTCATGGTCAGGTAGACCTTGCGGCCGCGGGCATGGGCATAGATGACGCCCTCGGTGAGCTGCTCCGGTGTGAAGTTGGCCGGGGCAGAGCGCATCCCAAATTCGGGCAAGCTGCAATACACGGCATCCGCGCCGTAGTTGATGGCGTAGCGGAGGCGTTCCAGATCCCCCGCCGGGGAAAGAAGTTCCGGGATTTGTAGCATAATGATCCTCTTACTTATAATTTTTATTCACCTGCGCTGCTTTTTCGCAGTTGGCTTGGTGCTCCGCATAGGTGCGGGCGTAGTAGTAATGGCCGGAAAGGTCGGTCACGAAGAAATAGCAGCCCTTGACGTCCTCGTCGGGCTGGGGGGCCAGCGCGGCTTGGATGGCCGCCAGACCGGGGTTCGAGATAGGCCCGGCGGGCAGCCCGGTGCAGCTGTAGGTGTCGTAGGCGTTCAGGATATTTTCCGGGATCTTGTCCCAGCCGCCGTACCATGGGGCCACCCAGTTCCACAGATAGTTGTTATCCTCATCGCTCTGGACATAGCTCGAAGTGTTGCTCTGGAGCTTGGGGTAGGGCGAACCCTCCGCCAGCCGGTTGCGGAACACCTGCGCCACATTGGAGTCCTGCTCGTTGCCGGCCTCCTCCTGCACGAAGGACGCCAGCGTGATGACCTCCGAAAGGCTCAGATCCTGCTTGTCCAGTTCTTTGTACATTTCGTCGGTGAACTGCCGATCAAAATGAGAATAGAACGTTGCCACGTAGTTGTGTACGGTATCTTCCGTCAAGAATTCGTAGGTGTCCGGGAAGAGATAGCCCTCGCACTTCATAAAACGGCCGGGGGCTTCCTTGTTGTCCGGGACATACTGCCAGAATTTGTACGCGCTGAAATCGCCGGTATTGGCTTCTTCCAGAAACTCCTCGGCGGTGCACAGGCCAGCCGTTTCCATCCTCTGTGCGATGTCGATGGCGGTGATCCCCTCCGGGAAGGTCAGGCGGACGCTCTCGGCCTTGGCGTATTCGGAAAGGGCTGCGATGATCTCATCGTAGGAGCTGCCGGGCTCCAGCGAAAATTCGCCGTACTGGAGCTTTGCCGCCGCGCCCTCGCGGCCCACGTACCAGCGGAAGAGCTGCGGGAAGCGGATGACCCCCGCCTCCTGCAATTTCTTGGCAATGGTGCTCACGCCGCTGCCCTGCGCGATCTCCACCGTTACGGCCTCTTCCTGCTCCCCGCCGCCGTCGATCTCCCGCTTTGCCAGCAGGAGGGCGGCGCCCGCCGCCAGCACCAGCAGCACCAGAATGACCAGCAGGATCTTCAGCGCACCGCCCTTTTTGCGGGGCTTCGTATGATTGCTTTTCGCCATCCGTCCATTCCTTTCAGTCCAGCATCAGCCGCATGTAGCTCTCGCTCACGTCAAAGGGCTCGCCCTCAAAGCGGATCATGCCGTAATCCTGCCGGGTGCCCTCGCCGAGGAAGAGGTTCTGCGCGGCCCCCACGGTGATGACGGCCTTTTCCACGATGACTTCCTTCTCGCGGGCCGCTTCCATCAAAATTTCGGCAGCGCGGTCGTTCTCGGCCATCAGCTCCACAAAATAGAGGGTATCCTCTTTCCGGAAATAGATGCCGTAGCCGTCGTTGTTGGAAACGATGGTGGCCCCGCGGGAGTACAGATCCCCCAGCACCACAGTCATCTGCTCCGGCGGGAGCTGGACGGTATCGGGCCAGAACCTTGCCCGCAGCTCGCCCAGCTTCCGGGCCGTCACGGAGTCGAACTCCGCTTGGCTCCACAGGTTCCGCTCCACTTCCCGCGGGAGGCACCGCAGCGGGAACGCCCACTGGAAGCCCTTGTCCTGCAAAAGAGCGGCCTGTTCGGCCCCGGCGGGCACCACGACCACGAAGCCGGCGCCCCGCAGCTTCTGCTGCGCGCACAGGTGGTCCACAAGGCCCGCCAAGATCAGGCTTCCCTGCCCGGTCAGCCCGTACAGGCAGCAGCCGGGCCGCCCCTGCAGCGTGACCGGCACAGCCATCGCCACAGCTTCGATGTGGTCATTTTCCTCGGCCACGTAGACATTTTCCACTCCGGCAAAGCGCTCGATGGCGTTGGTGACGAAGGTTTCCCCGTCGCCCCGCTCGCGCTGCCACAGCGCCAGAATTTCCGCCCGGTCGGACGGCTGCATCAAACGGTACATGAAATAGGATTCCTCCTTACGCATTCGTTATTCAAGGGCAGAAAGGGCAAGCTGCCGAACTTCCTCCCCAATTTCCTCGATGCTGCGCATCTGCCCGCCCGCATCGCAGCGGACGGAGCACCAGCCGAGATGGGCGGCGCAGAACTCCGCAGCTTTGCGGCTGCGGTTCAGGTACTCCACGTCCTTTTCGTGGACGTCCTTCTTGGTCTCATCGCCGTGGTAGCGCTGGGTCATCAGCTTCTGGCTCACGGCGGGGTCCACTTGGAGGTAGATCACCCGGTCCGGCGCGGGCAGACCCAGCAGCCGGAACTCGTAATCAAAGAGCCAGTGGAGGAACTCCTCCCACTGCTCCGGCGGCAGCTTGGAGCACTGGTGCACCGCGTTGGAGGTGGTGTACCGGTCCGCAATGAGGATGCCGCCCTCTTCGTAGAATTTTCCCCAGTCGGCCTTATAGCCCGCATAGCGGTCCACCGCATAAAAGCTGGACGCCGCATAGGCGTTCACATCGTCGGGTTTTTCGCCGAACTGCCCGGCCAGATACATCCGGACCAGCGCGCTGGAGTCGCTCTCGTAGTTTGGGAAGGTGATCTCCCGCACCGGGCGGCCTTCGGCAGTCAGAGCCGCCGCCAACCGCTTGGCTTGGGTCGCCTTGCCGCTGCCGTCCAGCCCTTCCAGCACGATCAGTTTTCCCCGGCTCATACGGCTTCCCCCTTCAGCGCGGCGTATTGATCCCGCACCTCGGCGGTCTTGCCGCAGCACATCTTGCCCTCCGGGCAGGGGCCGGACACGCAGGCGGGCCCCGCCGTGCGGAACAGATGGGGTGCTACCGGATAGACCAGCCGCAGCATTTCCTCGGCCAACGCCCGGATCTCCCACTGGGCGCGGTTGCAGCAGCGCAGGTGGAAGAAGTTCTGCAGGCTGCGGGCGTTCATGGTCACGACCATCTTGGTCTCACAGGCGTTGGGCAGCACGAAGCGGGCGTCCTCGTTGGCCTGTTTGGAAGCCTTGGCGCGGGCCTGTTTTTCGGGCATTCCCTCGGCCATCAGGCGGGCGGTGTGGCCGTCCTCCAGCTTCTGCACAAGGTCAAGGTAGCGCTTAGCATCCTCGTTCATGCTGGCGATGAAGGCCTCCTTCGCTTCGGGGATGGCCTCGATCTCCGGCGGGATGACGTAGCGGAAATCGTCCAAGCGGACATAGCGCTGGCTCTGAACGCTGAAGGACGCGATGCGGTGGCGGGTGATCTGAGCCAGCAGGGTGCGGCTGACGCCCTCGATGCCAAAGGTGAAGCTGGCGTGCTCGATGGGGCTGGCGTGGCCAAGGTCGCTGAGCATGGTCAGGAACTTGGCGGTCTTCTCCTCGGTCAGGCCGTCCAGCAGGTCGGTGATGTGGGCATCGGAATAGCAGAGTTTGGCCGCCGCCGCCACCACCTTTTCGGGTTCCGGGGTATGTGCGATCAATCGTACCGTCATCATCTGTCATTCCTCCGTGATCTTCACAAGCGGCGCAAAATTTGCCATGGTCTTTTTCACGCCGACCTTTTCAAAGTTGATTTCTACGATCTGGTCGCCCGCTGCGGGCTTGACCTTGAGCACCTTGCCGCGGCCGAAGACCTTGTGCTCCACGATATCCCCCGGCTCGTAGTGCTTGGGGGTGTTGGCAGCGGGTTTCTGGGCCGCCGGTGCTCCTGTAAAACTGATGGGCTTTGCAGAGCTTCTGCTCGTACCTGCGCTGGAATATCCTGCACCGAAGCTGCCGGTGCTGCGGGGGGCCGAGCTGCCGAAGCCGGAGGAAGAGCTTCCCCGCCCGGCGTACTCGGAGCCGAAGCCCCGGCTGCCGCCGTTGTACTCGGAATTCAGGTAGCCGGAGCTGTAACCCGAACCGTAGCCGCCGGTCCTGCTGCGTCCCCAGCCGGAAGCGCCGGAGTAGCCCGACGCGCCGCCCGGCACCGTGTCGCTGTAGGAAGAACCCCAGCCGCCCATCTGAGAGCGGCGCTCCAAGGCGGGGCTGCGGGTCTCCTCAATGTACTCCGGCTCGATCTCCCGCAGAAAGCGGCTGGGCTCGTTGCGCTGGGTGCGGCCGTAGAGCATCCGGGTCACGCTGTCGGAGATGTAAAGCTCCTGCTTGGCGCGGGTGATGCCGACGTAGGCAAGGCGGCGCTCCTCTTCGAGGTCGGCCTCGGAATACTTGCTCATCTCGCTGGGGAAGACCCCCTCCTCCATGCCGATGAGGAAGACGTAGGGAAACTCCAAGCCTTTGGCGGAGTGGATGGTCATCAGCACCACCTGATCGGCGCTCTCGTTGTAGCTGTCGATGTCGCTGATGAGAGCGATATCTTCCAGATAGCCTTCCAGCGTGGCGTCTTCGCCGTGCTGGTCGCAGTAGTTTTTCACGTTGTTGACCAACTGGCCGAGGTTCTGCATCCGGTCGGCGGCGTCCTCGTGGCCCTTGGCCACCTCCTGCTCCAGCATGGCTTTGTAGCCGGTCAGCTCAATGACGTCGGACGCGAACTCATCCAGCGTCCTTGTCTCCAGCGATTCCTGTAATCTCTCGTAGATCTGCCAGAATTTCAGCAGCGGCATCATGGAGCGGGACAACCGCGCGTATTGGTCGGCGTGGCTGATGATCTCCAGCATGCTCGTGTTCTCCTGCGCGGCCAAGTCGGCGATGACCTCGATGGTCATATTGCCGATCTTCCGGGCGGGCTCGTTGATGATCCGGCGCAGCCGTACATCGTCGCGAGGGTTCGCCACGATGGACATGTAGGAGTGGATATCCTTGACCTCTTTGCGGTCATTGAAGCGCTGGCCGCCCACGATCTTGTGGGGAATGCCCGCGCGGGTGAAATAGCTTTCGATGGGGGCCGACTGGGCGTTCATCCGGTAGAGCACGGCGTGGTCAGCCAGATGTCCGCCTGCTTTCAGGTGCTGGCCGATGACGTCCGCGATGTGCATGGCCTCGTCCTGCTCGTTCTCGGCGGTGTAGACATGGACCTTATCGCCCTCGCCGTTTTTGGTCCAGAGGGTCTTGCCCTTGCGCTCGGTGTTGTGCTGGATGACACAGTTGGCGGCGTTCAGGATGTTGGAAGTGGAGCGATAATTCTGTTCCAGCCGGATGGTCTTGGTGCCCGGATAGATCCGCTCAAAGTTGAGGATGTTCTCGATGGTCGCGCCGCGGAACCGGTAGATGCTCTGGTCATCGTCGCCGACCACACAAATATTCTTTTCCGGCCCGGTGAGCAGACTGACCAGCCGGAACTGGGCCACGCTGGTGTCCTGATACTCGTCCACAAGGAGGTAGCGGTACTTGTTCTGGTAGAACTCCCGCACCTCGTCGTGTTCGGCCAGCAGCTGCACGGTGTGGTAAATGAGGTCGTCGAAGTCAAAGGCTCCGGCATCCTTCAGCTTTTTCTCGTAAGCAGCGTAAACCTTGGCCGCGATGGCACCTTTCGTATCCCGTGCCGGGGTGCGCAGGGCCTCTTCGGGGCTGACGAGCTGATCCTTCCAGCGGCTCATCTGGTTGATGGCGCTCTTCACCGGGAAGAATTTATCGTCGATGCTCAGCTCTTTATAGACTGTTTTCATCACACGCTGGGCGTCGTCGGTGTCGTAGATGGTGAAGCTGCGGGGGTAGCCGATCTGTTCAGCCCAGCGGCGCAGGATCCGCACGCACGCCGAGTGGAAGGTAGAGGCGAACACCTCGTCCCCCTCTTCGCCGCCCAGCATATTCCGCAGACGCTCCTTCAGCTCCCCGGCCGCCTTGTTTGTGAAGGTGATGGCCATCACGTTCCAGCTCCGGACGGCGTCCTTGCGGAGCATCCCGTCCAGCCAAGCCGGGGCATCGGTGCCGGTCATAATGGCCATCCGCAGGGCCTTGACGTCCTCTTCGGTCACCTCGCGGGGGGTCCAGTCCGAGCCGTGGGCCGAACCGAACCGGATGAGGTTCGCGATGCGGTTGACCAGAACCGTGGTCTTTCCGCTTCCGGCACCGGCCAAGATCAGCAGCGGGCCGTTGGTCGTAAACACCGCCTTGCGCTGCATCTCGTTTAGGCGGCCAAACTGTTTTTCAATGTAGGTATCGCGCAGGGCACAAAATTCCTGCTTGAGATCTGTTGCCATTGTTTCACCTGTTCTTTTGCTAATTTCGCATGAATCACTAAGGTATAGTATATCACATTTGCGGCTCATTGCACAGGGTTTCCAGTATAAAAAACCGCCCGTCCGCGGCAGTTGCCAGCAGACAGGCGGTTTAAGATTTTTTATTGGAGGATCACGCTTAGCCGAAGATGTTGATCAGGATACCAGCAGCAACAGCGGAGCCGATAACGCCAGCGACGTTGGGGCCCATGGCGTGCATCAGCAGGAAGTTGGAGGGGTTCTCGCTCTGGCCCACCTTCTGAGAAACACGGGCAGCCATAGGAACGGCGGAAACACCGGCGGAACCGATCAGCGGGTTGACCTGACCACCGGTCAGGGCATACATGACCTTGCCGCACAGCACACCGGCTGCGGTGCCGAAGGAGAATGCGATCAGGCCCAGCACGATGATGAACAGGGTGCGGGTGTTCAGGAAGGTGTTGGCAGAAGTGGTGCAGCCAACGGACAGGGCAAGGAAGATGATGATGATGTTCATCAGCTCATTGCCAGCGGTCTTCTGGATACGATCCACAACACCGGATTCCTTCATCAGGTTGCCCAGCATCAGCATACCGACCAGAACGGCGGCATCCGGGACGATCAGGGAGACGATGATGGTGACCATGATGGGGAAGATGATCCTCTCGGTCTTGGTCACGGCACGCAGCTGCTTCATGACGACGGTGCGCTCTTTCTTGGTGGTCAGCGCCTTCATGATGGGCGGCTGGATGACAGGCACCAGCGCCATGTAGCTGTAGGCCGCCACGGCGATACTGCCCAGCAGCTCAGGAGCCAGACGGGAGGTAACGAAGATGGCGGTCGGGCCGTCGGCACCGCCGATGATGGCGATGGCAGCGGACTGCTTCTGGGTGAAGTCCACCAGACCGGTAGCGGCCAGCAGACGGGCGCCCATGTAAGTACCGAAGATGCCGAACTGAGCGGCAGCGCCCAGCAGCAGACTCTTGGGGTTGGAGATCAGGGGGGCGAAGTCGGTCATGGTGCCGATGCCGAGGAAGATCAGCGGCGGGTAGATGCCCAGCTTGACGCCCATGTAGAGCATATCGGCCAGACCGCCGTTGTTCAGGATCTCGACCCACATCGGGTGTTCCAGACCATCGCCGACGAAGTACTGCATGTGGATGATACCGCTGCCGGGCAGGTTGGCAAGGATCATGCCGAATGCCATGGGCAGCAGGATCAGGGGCTCATATTCTTTCACAATGGCCAGATACAGCAAGAAGCAGCCGACGCAGATCATGATTGCGTACAGCCAGCCGCCCGGCTCGCCGAACCGTGCGAAGCCGGAGCTTTGGAAAATACCGACCAGAGTATTGATAAACTGTGTCATGTTCTTCCTCCTGTGTTAAAAAGGTGCGGTGGTGTCATTGACACCGGCCTTGCTCCAGCCATTGCGGCTGCGGCGCACGGCCTTGAGGGTGTACTTGCCATTGCCCATGGCGTGAATGGCTGCCATGATCGCGGCAACCACATCACCGGGGATACCCTCCTCCACCACAGGAGCGGGTGCTGCCTGCTGCACGGGGGCTGTAGGCTTTGCCTCAGGGGCCTTTGGCACAGCCGCCTTTGCTGCAGCCTTCTTCACGTTCATGCCGTCGAAAATCTTGCCCTCCAGCGTGACGATCGCCATCAGCAGGACAAGGATCGCAAACACCAGAACGATACCGGTTATCGTGATAACCACATCCGAACCCAAATTCATGGTCTTCCTCCTAGTCATTTATTGTTTCGCAGCCGGGGCACGACCCCCACCCGCAAAAAACCGATTTGAAATCATTATACAATATTTTCCGGCCCGATTCAACAACTATGAACAAAAATCATCACAATTTTTTCCAAATCGTGAAGAGCCGCTTCCCTGTTCCGGCCCCTCAGCGGCGGCCGATGCGGGGGGTAGCGTCGGTGAAGCCGGTCTCCAGTTTATCCCGCACACCAAGGCTCATGGCCGTGCCCAGCGCCACGCAGTTGACGGGGTCGGGCGAGACTTCGACGTTGACCTTCAGCTCTTGGCTCAGGTACTCCGGCAGACCGTGGAGCTGTGCGCCGCCGCCGGTCAGCACCACGCCGTTGCGGAAGATATCACCCGCCAGCTCCGGCGGGGTCTTTTCCAGCACCTGATGGGCGGCGGTGCCGATCTGCTCGCTCAGCATCATGACCGGCTCGTACAGATCGCTGGTGGAGACGTTCACCCGGATGGGCAGACCGGTCAGCAGACTGCGGCCCTTGATCTCCATCGTCTCGTTGAAATCCGCTTTCTGGGGGCAGCACGCCACGTTCTTTTTCAGCTGCTCGGCGGTGCGCTGGCCGATGGCAATGCTGAATTTATTGCGCACATGCTTCAAAATTTCATCGTCGTAGTGGTTGCCCGCCACCCGGACGCTGGTGGCCTTGACCTTGCCGCCAAGGCTCAGCACGGCGATATCGGTGGTGCCGCCGCCGATGTCGATGATCATCCGGCCATCGGGCTGGGTGATGTCGATGCCGGAGCCGAGGGCCGCAGCGATGGGCTCGTCGATCAGGTAGACCTGCCGGGCACCGGCGGCCATGACGGCCTCCACCACGGCGTCGCTCTCGATGCCGGTGATGGCGGCGGGCACGCAGACCGCCACGCGGGGCTTGACCATGTGGGAGCTGTACACCTGATTGACGAAGCGGCAGATCAGCTCGCGGGTCATGGTGTGGTCGCTGATGACGCCGTCCTTCAGCGGGAAGATGGCGGAAATATAGTTGGGGGTGCGGCCCACCATAGCCAGCGCCTTGTCGCCCACCTCCAGCACCGAGTTCTTGCGGGTATCCACCGCCACCACGCTGGGCTGGTTGAGCACGACGCCCGTACCCTCCTGCGCGATGATGATGGTCGTAGTACCGAGGTCGATACCGATATCATTCTGTGCCATAATGCGTTGTTCCTTTCTCTGCTTCCCCTAGTTCGTTTTGTATGGGCAACGCCCGCTGTGGGGCGTGATCTCAAATCATCTTATTATAACACACCGGTCACACTTTTTCCACTGCAACTTGCTCCGGCGGAATGGCTTGCTGCAGCAGCGCGCACAGCCCGCTGTACCGCAGGTTCTGGCGCACATTGCCCATCATCCGGTTCACGACGTCCCGCCGCCCGGTGACGATGCACAATTTGCGTGCGCGGGTGACGCCGGTGTAGAACAGGTTCCGGTAGCACAGCCGGGGCGGCACCTGCGCCACCGGCAGCACCACCGCCGGAAACTCGCTGCCCTGACTTTTGTGCACCGTGATGGCGTAGGCGATCTCCAGCTCGTTCAGGTTCTCGGCCGGGTAGAGCAGCCGCCGGTCATCCATCCGCACCACCATGGACCGTTCCCGCGTGTTGATGGACTCCACGATGCCGATGTCGCCGTTGTAGGCGCCCACGCCCTGTTCCCCGCCGATGCGCTGCCAGACGATCTCATAATTGTTGCGCACCTGCATCACTTTATCCCCCACTCGGAAGACGCGGGCCGCGCTTTGCAATTGGGGTCTGCCCTTCTGTTCCGGGTTGAGCAGGTTCTGCAATTCCACATTCAGCGCCTGTGTGCCGGTGGGGCCGAGCTTGGTCGGGCAGAGCACTTGGATGTCCTTGATGGGGTCGAAGCCATAGCTGCGGGGCAGCCGGGTGGTGACAAGGTCGCAGACCAGTTTCTGCGCCGCCTCGCCGTCCGACTCCAAGAAGAAGAAGTCGTCGGTCTTGCCGCCCTTCTGAAGCGGCTCGCTGGAAATGATGTGGTGAGCGTTCTCCACGATGAGGCTCCGCTTGGCCTGACGGAAGATCTCGTTCAGGCAGACGGTGGGCACCAGCTTGGAGCGGATGACCTCCCCCAGAATGTTTCCGGGGCCGACGCTGGGCAGCTGGTCGGCGTCGCCCACCATGATGATGCGGCAGCTATACCGCAGCGCCGTGATGAGGGCCTGAAACAGCTTGACGTCCACCATGCTCATCTCGTCGAGGATGACCACATCGCACTTGAGCAGGTTCTTGTCGTTGTGGATGAAGCTGACCACGCCGCCGGTGTAGTCCACTTCCAGCAGCCGGTGGATGGTGGAAGCCTTCCGGCCCGTCAGCTCGCTCAGCCGCTTGGCCGCACGGCCCGTGGGGGCACAGAGGGCCACCCGCTCCGCCTGATGCTCCAGCAGCTGCAAGATGGCGTTGACGGTGGTGGTCTTGCCGGTACCGGGGCCGCCGGTCAGTACAAGGCAGTTCTCGGTCATGGCCTTGCGGATGGCTTCCTTTTGGAGCGGCGCATAGGCGAAGCCCTGCGTCAGCTCCAAGACCTGAATGTTCCGGTCAAGGTCGCAGACGGGGTTCTTGCCCCGCCGGGTCAGCAAAGCCAGCCGGTCGGCAATATCCTGTTCCGCCGCCAGCAGGTCTGGCAGATAAACATACGGTGTGCCGTCAAACATCCGAACGCAGAGTTCCTCGGTCTCAAGGCAGCGGTCCAGCGCGGCCGCCAGCTTCTCCGGCGGCTGGTGGATGAAATTGGACGCCGTGTCCAGCAATTGTGGGCGGGGCAGACAGGTGTGGCCGTTGCCCGCGTTATGGCGCAGGGTGCGCAGCAGGGCCGCTTCCAGCCGCTGTGCGCAGTCCCCTTCCATATGGTAATACTGGGCGATGCTGTCGGCGTGGCGGAAGTCGAGCTGCAATGGCTCGCCGCAGAGCAGGTAGGGGTTCGAGGAAATGGCGTTCATGGCGCCGGGGCCGAAGACCCGGAAGACTTCCATGGCGCGGCGGGGGCTGATCTCGAACTGGGCGAGGTAGGCGATGAGTTCCCGCATCCCGAACATCCGCTTGAACTCCTGCTGGATGCGGTCGGCCTTGTCCGCCGAGATACCGGGGATGGTGACCAGCTGGGCCGGGTCGTTTGCAATAATTTCCAGCGCCTGTGCGCCGAATTTGTCGATGATCTTGTTGGCCGTCCGGGCTCCGATGTAGGGCAGCGACCCGCTGGCAAGGAAGGCGTAGACGGCCTCCAAGTCCTTGGGCATGTCGGTCTCGCACTCCTGCGCGTGGAACTGGCGGCCATAGGCAGCGTGGTTCTCGTACTTGCCGCGGCAGACGACGCTCTCGCCCGCGTGCAACTCCCCCACCACGCCGCAGACCACCGTGAGTACCCCGCCGCCGGAGATCTCAAAGACGGTGTAGCCCGTGTCCGTATTCTCGTAGATGATGTCCTCGACCGTGCCCTCGATCTGTTCCAGTTCCTGTTCCATCGGCTCCACCGCCCTTTCTGTGACATAAGTAGTTTTAGTATAATATAAAAGGAAGCGTTTTGCAACGCATCGTGTGCAAAACGCTTCCTTTTGTATTTATAGGTTTGCGTGGGGCGTCAGCTTCTCCTTTTGCAGCCGCCGATAGACCACGATGTAGGCGGGGATGAGGAAGAAACAGGCGAAGAACCACGCCACCGGGTTCGCGATGCAGGCGGCAAAATAACCCCACAGCGGCACGAACAGGAAGCCCACCAGCGCGCGGGCCACCATCTCGGCCACACCGGCGAACATGGCAAGGCTGGAATAGCCCAGACCCTGAATGGTGTACCGGTAGATGATGAGGACCGCCAGCGGGATATAGAAGACGCTGTTCCAGAAGATGAAGCTCTGGGCGTTGGCCATGATCTCGGTCTGGTCGCCCTCAAGGAAGAGGCCGATCAGGGGCTTATCCAGCACCCGCAGGATCAGGAAGGAGGCCACGCTGTAGACGCAGCCGATGCCCAGCGCCGTGTTGACGCCCTTGTTCACGCGGCCAAGGTCGTGGGCGCCCATGTTCTGACTGGCGTAGGTGGTCATGGCTGTGCCGATGCTCTCCAGCGGGACGGACAGGAAGGAGGCCGCCTTGCCGCCGGCAGTCTGGGCCGCCACGATGTCGCTGCCCAAGCCGTTGACCGCACCTTGCAAAAGCACACTGCCGATGGCGGTGATGCTGCACTGCAAGCCCATGGGGATGCCCATATTGCAGAGCTTGGCACAGTGCCTCTTGCTCAGCTTGCCCTCTTCCTTCGACCAGCGCAGCTCACCGTAATGCTTGAGGATGTAGAACAGACTGCCAATGCCCGCCACGGCCTGACTGAAGACCGTCGCGAAGGCCGCGCCGAAGGCCCCCATCTTGAACACGATGATGCACAGCAGATCCAGCCCGATGTTCAAAACGCTTGCCACCAGCAGGAAATACAGCGGGCGCTTGCTGTCGCCGAGGGCACGCATCAAGGCGCTGGCCATGTTGTACAGCAGGGTGAACGGGATGCCCACAAAGATGGTGCGGATGTAAATATCCGCCAGATCAATGATGTTATCCGGCGTGTTGGTCCACACAAGGATGGAGCGGGTCATGGCCACCGTGGCCACGGTGAGCACGGCGGCGAAGAACACCGACAGCCAGACCGCGTTGGCGGTGTAGCGGCGCATCTCGCGGTAGTCCTTCGCGCCGAAGGCCCACGAGATCGGGATGGAAAAGCCGCACGCGATGCCGTTGACGAAGCCCAGCACCAGATAGTTCAGGCCGCCCACGCTGCCGACCGCCGCCAGCGCTTCCACGCCGACGAACCGGCCCACGATGATGGTATCAGCCAGATTGTAGAACTGCTGAAACAGGCTGCCCAGCATCAGCGGGACCGCGAAAGCGAGGATCAGCTTCAGCGGGCTGCCCTGTGTCATATCTTTTGTCATGTCAGCGCCCTCCTTTGGGGATCATCAAAAGGCAGAAAAAACGATTTTTCACCGACAAAAACGTCCTGCCGGAAAAGGGGCAGGACGTTGTGGGATTCACGAATGTGATTATAACAGATTGCAGTTTTTTTTCAAGCGTCTTCTTTTGATAAGCTTCACTAAAAAATAGATACAAAAATTAGTGATTCTGCACATGACCGTTCACCGGGCCAGTTGACGGCAGACATTCACGGCGTCATCGACGTGGTAAGGCTCGGTGTCGTGGTTTCCCTGCGCCCCCGCCGTGACCATGAGATAGGTCTTCCCTTTCACTTCCGCCGCGCTGGCAAGGCAGAGCCCGGCGGCGCTGGTATAGCCCGTTTTGCCGCCCAGAAATTTTCCCCGGCGCAGCTCCGTGCCGTCCAGTTCGCTCCAAAACGTACTCTCCATCGTAAAGCCGTCCGGGTGCAGATTCGTGGGCGGCACGGTGTAGCGGGCTGTTGCGAAGATCGTACGGAACATCTCATTCTGCATCGCCGCCCGCAGCAGAACAGCCATGTCCCGCGCGGTGGAAACATGCTCCGGGTCGTGCAGGCCGGTGGGGTTGCAGAAGTGGGTGGATGCCATCCCCAGCGCTGCGGCCTTTTGGTTCATCAACTCCACAAAGGCTTCCTCCGAACCGCTCACTTCCCGCGCCAGCGCCTCGCAGCACTCCGCGCCGGAGGGCAGGAGCGCACCGTATAACAGGTCCCGCACCGTGGCCGTCTCACCGGGCAGAAAGCCCGCCATCGATGCGCCCTCGGCCCGCAATTCCGGGAAGATGTCCTCCGGCAGCGTCACCGGCGTATCCAAGTCGGGGTTTGCTTCGAGGACGAGCAGTGCCGTCATCACCTTGGTCATGGACGCCGGATAGATGGACGCATCCGCGTTTTTTTCGGCCAGCACTTCCCCGCTGTCCGCGTCCATCAGGACCGCTTCAGGGCTGATGAGTCCTTCCAGACTGACCCGCCGGGGCCAGAACAGCAGCAGCGCCAGCAAAATCAGCAGAAAAATCAGCCACCGCCGCGTGCGGCGCTTTTGCGCAGAACGTCTCCGTTTCATAGAACACACATCCTTTCGCTCTATAAAACGATGCAAAACGCCCTTTTACTGCATGGAGCACAAAAATCCGCGATTCCCCGCACGCCCCCTTCTTGGCCGAAGCGCCAATTTTGCCGATGCGGCCAGCAAGGCAGAGGATCATAGAGGGGCATGAAATTCATACTTTTTTGCCGGAACAATGATGGACAGAACCATGCTTCCAAGATATAGCGCCCAAATCACCCAGCCGAGCTCCACGCCGACCCGTTTCCCGATCCATGTTCCGACCGCAAACAGCGGCGGCATGGCCAGTGCGGTGACGACCGTCCAGATCCGTGCCCACCGCAAAATAATCGGCCAGTTATGATTGTTGAAATAGACTCCCGGAATATTCATCCGGAACGCACCCTGCGCAATGTAATTGATGCGGTTTTCATCATAGTAGCTTGGAAGAACTTCCTCTGTAAAAAAATAGTATGCTCCGAAAAAGAACCCGAAAAAGCAGCTGACCCACAACAGCGTTCCCATTTTTTCAGACACCCATCCCAGATTCCAGACGGCCAGCGCTTCCACCGCGCCCAGCACGTTGCAGACCAGATACACCGGCAGGTATTTTTTCACTCGTCCACGCCGGACTTCCACCGGCTCCTTGGGGATGGTCAGCGCCTTTTTGACCAGCGCTTCCACCTCATTGGCTGGAAGCTGCTGCTCCTCCAGCCGCCGACCTTCCAACAACTCCGTCACCGAAATTCCCAGCAGTTCGGCCAGCGGCAGGAGCAGGGAGACGTCCGGCACGCTCAGCCCCCGCTCCCATTTACTAACTGCCTTGTCCGAGACATACAGCTTCTCGGCCAAGTCCTTCTGCGTCCAGCCCTTTTCCCGCCGCAATTGCGCAAGAAATGATCCAAACGCTTGCTTGTTCAGCTCAAAGTTCTGCTGTTCCACATTGCTGCCCCCTTTGTCCGGTTTTGTTAGTTCCAGTGTAGCAAAACCACGCTCAAACTGCAACCGACCAGCAGTAGAATCCACGAAAAGACGCAAACCGCCCCCGGAAAGGCAACCTCTCCGGGGGCAGATGTGGTCATTCAGAATAGTGTGCAAGGAACTGCTTTGTGCGCTCCTCTTTGGGGTGGTCGATGAGCTCTTTGGCAGGGCCCTCTTCCACCACCACGCCGCCATCCATGAAGAGGATGCGGTCCGCCACATCGCGGGCGAAGTGCATCTCGTGGGTGACGATGATCATGGTGGTCTTGCGGTCGGCAAGGTCCCGCAGGACGCGCAGGACTTCACCGGTCAGCTCCGGGTCAAGGGCCGAGGTCGGTTCGTCGAAGCAGAGGATGTCCGGGTGGAGAGCCAGCGCACGGGCAATAGCCACCCGCTGCTGCTGACCGCCGGAGAGCTGGTGCGGGTAGTGGTTCGCCCGCTCGGACAGGCCCATCTGGTCCAGCAGCTCCTTTGCCTGCTGCTCCAGTTCGGCATGGATGGCCTTTTTGTTGGCCTTGTAGTCCGGGCGCTCCTTCGCCAGCAGCTCCCCCGCCAGCATCACGTTCTGCAGGGCGGTGTATTGCGGGAAGAGGTTGAAGTTCTGGAACACCAAGCCGAAGTGGAGCCGCTTTTTTCGGATCTCGCTCTCCTTCTGGGTGGCGGGGTCGGCGGCGTCCCACATGGTCTCGCCGTTCACCTTGATGACGCCGGTATCCGGGCGCTCCAAGAAGTTCAGGCAGCGCAGCAGCGTCGTTTTACCGGAACCCGACGAGCCGATGATGGCCAGCGCCTCGCCTTTTTCCAAGGTCAGAGAGATGTCCTTCAGGACATGGGTCTCCTCAAAATTTTTCCCGATGCCGGAGGCTTCGAGCAATGCCATAATATCGTTCCTCCTTAGCAGTGGAAATAATCGAGCTTTTTCTCAAGCCAGTTGAACAGGATGGTCAGCACGCCCACGAAGACGAGGAAGAAGATGGCCGTGGAGAACAGCGGCCAGATCAGGCCCTTGGCGCTGTACTCCTTCGCCATCATGATGATCTCCTTGTTGGCGATGGTGTTGGCCAGCGAGGTATCCTTGACGAGGGTGATGATCTCGTTGCCCATGGGGGGCAGGATGCGCTTGATCACTTGTAATAAGGTCACCTTGAAGAAGATCTGGGGCTTGGTCATGCCCAGCACCTGCCCGGCCTCGGTCTGGCCCTTGGGCACAGCCTCGATGCCGCCGCGGTAGATCTCCGAGAAGTAGCACGCATAGTTGATGACAAAGGCCACCACCGCTGCCACCATCCGCCCGCCGGAGCCGGTAGGCCACGGGTTCGTCATGCCCAGCAGACCGGGGCCGAGGTAGATGACGATGATCTGCAGCATCAGCGGGGTGCCGCGGATGATCCAGACGAAGGTCTTGACCACAGCCGACAGGGGCTTGCAGCGGCTCATGGAGCCAAAGGCCACCACGAGGCCCAGTGGCAGCGCAAACAGCAGCGTCAGCGCAAAAAGCTCACAGTTGAGCAGGAACGCGCCGGAAAGGCGCCCAAGAATCACAGACACAAAAAACACACCTATCCATCAGTTTTTTCGACGGCAAAACTCCCCCAGTCTGCTTCGCAGCCAGCCCCCTCCCAGAGAAAGACTCCCCCGGCCGGGGGAGGTGGCACGATCGTGCCAGAAGGGGGCAGTGGCATCGCGCAGCGATGACGGAAGGAGTTTTTTACTTAGTCGGCCAGCGTCAGCTCGTACTTCTCAGCCAGAGCGCCGAGGGTGCCGTCGGCTTTCAGTTCATCGAAGGCCTCGTTGACGGCCTCGGCAGCGTCGCTGCCCTTGCGGAAAGCCACGCCGTATTCCTCGGCGTTCAGCTCGTCCACGATCTTCAGGCCGGCATAGTCGGTGCCCTCGCCGATCATGGCGTTGGCCAGCGTCATATCCAGAACCGCAGCGTCGGCGGTACCGGCGGCAACCTCCATCAGGCAGTCAGTCTGGACGTTCTTGGCGATATAATCGGCCTGTGCCAGATTCTCGTCGCTCTCGATGGCGGCCTCACCGGCGGAACCGGCCTCGGCGACCACGGTCTTGCCCACAAGGTCGGCGGTAGAAGAATACTCCGTGCCGTCCTTCACGATCACGACCTGCGCGTTCTTGGCGTAGGGCTTGGTGGTGGCGGCGTTCGCCTTGATGTCATCGGTCAGGGTCAGGCCGTTCCAGATGCAGTCGATGCTCTTGGCGTCCAGCTCCACGACCTTGGTATCCCAGTTGATCTCCACGAACTCCGGCTCAACGCCCAGTTTCTCGCAGACGGCGGTAGCCAGCTCGGTATCGAAACCGGTGAAGGTGCCGTTGTCGTCGGTATAGTTCATCGGCTCATACACGGTGTAGCCGATGACCATCTTGCCGTTGCCCTTGATGTAATCGAGGTCGCTGTCTGCCGAAGCGGAAGCAGCGGACCCCGCCGCAGATGCGGAAGCCGAAGCTGCCGTGGAAGTAGAAGCGGCACCGCCGCAGGCTGCAAGGCCCAGTGCTAGCGCACCGGCCACCATCATCGAAAGAATGCGTTTCATCTTCATCCCAAAAGCCCTCCTCAACGAGCTTATTTTATTGCTTTATCATGCTAAAGAGCTAAATCGTGACTATAGAATAGCGCGTTTTGCCGCGTTTGGCAAGAGGAAAACGGAATTTTTCGCAGAATGCCGGAAGACGCCTGCCTTTCGGCGCTCTTTCTGGGCGTTTTGCGCAAAAAGGCTGTTGCGGAACTCCATCCGTCATCGCTGACGCGATGCCACCTCCCTCAATGAGGGAGGCTTTCACAGCTAACCGTTACGCCAAGGCTCCCTCCAAGAGGGAGCTGGCACGGCGAAGCCGTGACTGAGGGAGTTTTACAACAGCCCGATTTTCTTTTGCTCGTCTTCGCTCAGTTGACCGCCGCCATAGCGTCCAGAGCGGCTTTCTGCAGGTCCTCAATCGAGATCGTGCAGAGGGCCATCAGGTCGGCATCCGAGCCGTCGGAGGGGATGTCGGCCACCTCGGCGCGGGTCTTGCCCTTGAGGTAGCCGCAGAAGCCCTCGCTGTGCTCATACCACTCCTTATCGATGGAAGAGGCCCCCCGCATCCCGTAGCGGTCGCCCTGTTCAAGCTTGGTCTCCACCATGTCCGGGGCCTTGATGCCGCCGTCGGACATCACGGTGAGGGCCGGTTCGGCCATGTCGGCCACGGCGCTGGTCACGCGGCCGTCGGCGTCCAGCGTCACGGCCACCATGCTCACGTCGATCCCTGCATTCACGTCCTTGTCATCGGTGGCGGTCACATCCGAAGTCGCATTCACGGCCTCAATGCCCAGCGAGACCCGGTCTCCCTTGGCCGCGCCCAGCACCTTGGCGCTGCTGCACGCTTTCGAGATGGCGTCCCGGTAGCGGTCCACTGCGATGGTGCACCCGGACAGCAGGTCCGCGTCCGTCCCCTTGCCGTCGTTGTCCAGCTTCAGCATGGACACCTCTTCCGGTGTTTTGCCGACGAGGTAATCCGCAAAGGCATCGGCCTGTTCTGCCCAGCCCTTTTTCAGGGAGGACGCCGCCGCCAGCGGGTAGTCGTCCCCTTTCTGGCGCTTGGTGCGATAATCCTTGGGTAGGTTCACAGCGCCGTCGCCACCCGCAGAAAAGGTAGTTTCCAGCTCATCCAGCTTCACGCCGGAAATTTTCCCGTCGCCATCCAGCAGCACCGCCGCCGCCACCAACTCGATGCTCCCGGTGCGGTCCTCTTCCGATGCCTCGGTGATGACGCCGAGGCCGGTCTTCCACGCCGCCGTTGTCTGGGAGGCCGAGCTGCTCCCGCTGGCCGCCCCGCTCATGCTGCCGGAACCCGACGACCCTGCATTGTTTTTCCCACAGGAAGTCAACAGCAGCGCCGCCGCCAGCGCACAGCTCCAAAGAACCCTTGGTTTTCTCATAGATACGCTTCCTTTCCGGATAGGTTTAGGAATAGTATATCCGGTAAGGATTTTCTTATTCGTCAGCGGGGCTTGCCCTCGCCTTATCGAACGCAGTCGTAAACAAAGGCTCTGCTGTCGCAAGGGAGCCGAAGGCGTTACGCTCAGACTTCACGCCTTTGCCAATGGCTCCCACTTTGGGGGAGCTGGCGCGAAGCGCCTGAGAGGGCGAGGATGCTGGCGGGGAGACTTTGCCCCGGTTTAGAGGGCGCTTACGATGGGGCAGACTTCCGGAAGGCTTGATCTAAACTGACGCAGTGCGTTCTTGTCAGCGTCCTTGCCCTCTCCGTCATCGCTTCGCGATGCCACCTCTCCCAAAGTGAGAGGCCTTGGCAGTCCGCAAGGTTTGCAATTCAGCACTTTACGCCCTGCTGCCACAAAAAGCGCCGTCAGATGTTGGTATCACATCAGCGGGCTGAGCAGCCGCAGCACACTATCCAACAGGGTGCCGACGAGGGAGGTGCGGCAGTCAGAGAGGCTCACTTCGCGGCACCGGGGGAGCGTGGCCAGCACATCGTCCCGCAGGGTGATGACCTGACTGTTGTTGTAGAGCAGCGCCCCACACTCGAAGTGCAGAAACAGGCTGCGGTAGTCCATGTTGATACTGCCCACCACCGCCAGATGGTCATCGCTGACGTAGCACTTCGAATGGAGGAAGCCGGGGGTAAACTCATAAATGTGCACCCCCGCCCGGAGCAGCGGCACATAGTAGGACCGGCTCAGCCGGAACACCAGCTTTTTGTCCGGGATGCCGGGCAGCACCAGCCGGACATCTACCCCGCGCTTGGCCGCATTTTTCAGCGCATCGAGCATTTCTTCGCCCACCGCAAGGTAAGGCGTATAGATGTAGACATACTGCTGTGCTTGGTTCAGGATGTTCAGGTAGACCGTCTCCGCCAGCGGCTCTTCGTCCAGCGGGCTGTCCGCGTAAGGCTGCACGATACCGTCCGAGGTTTCGGGCAGCTTCGTGGGCGCAAAGGGAGCGTAATCCGTTTCCTGCGGGCGGAAGGCATTCCAGCTGTTGAGGAACATGACCGTAAAGTTCCAGACCGCCGCCCCTTCCAGCCGGATGGCGGCGTCCTTCCAGTAGCCGAACCGGTGCTCGGCGTTGATATATTCATCGGCAAGGTTGACGCCGCCCGTGTAGGCAATGTTGCCGTCGATGACCACGATCTTCCGGTGGTCGCGGTGGTTCATGACCAGCGACACCAGCGGCACCACCGGGTTGAAGGGGATGCAGCGGATGCGGCTGCGCTCCATCCGAACGACGAAATCCGTCGGCAGCCCCAGCAGACTTCCGAAATCATCGTAGATGAGCCGGACGTCCACCCCCGCGGCGGCTTTCCGCTTGAGGATAGTCTCCACGCCGTCCCACATGATGCCGGTCTTAACGATGAAAAATTCCAGAAAGATGAACTTTTCCGCCCTTTCGAGGTCGGCCAGCAGTTTGGGGTACATGGCCTCCCCGCTGGGGAAATATTTCGCATCCGTGTGCTTCCACGCCGGGTAGGGGCCGTATTTTTCCACGTAGCGGCTCAGGTTTTTGGCCGACCGTTCCAGCATGTCGGTCTGGTCCTCCTGCGGGGCAAGGTCGGCGGTGTGAGCCCGTTCCACCTTCTGCATCCGGGTGCGCAGCCCCTTGGCCGGGGCCTTATTGCCAAAGGCGAGGTAAAGCGCGCCGCCCAGCAGCGGCAACAGCCCGATCAGAACGATCCAGCCGATCTTGTAAGCGCTGTTTTCGTCCTTCCGGACAAGGTACAGCACGATGCAGATGCTCAGCGCCTTCAGCAGACCGTTCAACCAGACCCGGCCCGTGGTGAAAGCCCAGAACGCCCACAGCAGCCACGCCGCCTGCAAAAGCACCAGTGCAATGGTGACGGTGGCCCGATTGATGATCCGGCTGAAAAATTTGACGAATGGCAGTCTGAACACGCTGCACCCCTCCCCCGCCGCCCCGCGGCTCTTATGATGGAGATAGTATAGCGCAGCTTGGCTCGGTTTGCAAGGCGGCTTTCTTACGCCTCTGCGTCCTCATACCCAACCAGCAGCCCGCCCAGCTCAGCGTAGTAGCTGCACAGGCCGCCGCAGGGGTTCACAACGACCTGTGCGCCCTCGAAGACCGCCTCGACCATATGCTTGAGGCGCTCGGCGGCGGCGGGATTGCCGCAGTGGGAAACGATCACCCGGCCGCCGGCATAGCCATGCTCCTTGAGTTCCAGCACGATGCGTTCCAGTGCGCCGTGCTCCCCCCGCGTTTTGCAGATAACGTCCAGCTCTCCCGCCGCGCTGGCCTGACCAATGACCCGGATGCCCAGCATCCGCGCCACAGCGGCGACGGCGGGCTTCACCCGGCCATTGCGGGCCAGATTCGCCAGCGATTCCAGCGAGAAGAGCAGATGAGTGTGCTCATGGTAGCGGAGCATCTCCGCACAGATGGCGTCGAAGTCCTTCCCAGCCGCCAGCTCGTCCCGCAGGTGCTCGGCCAAAAGCTGCTGCTCCGGGCCGGTGGACAGGCTGTCCAGCACGAAGACCCGCTTGCCGGGGTGCTCCTGCTGGTATTCTTCCGCCGCCAACTGGGCCGCATTGTAGCAGCCGGACAGGGTACCCGTGATGGTGATGGCATACACCTCGTCGGCTCCCTCGAAAGCCTCCAGCCAGTCGCTGACGTTCGGGCAGGAGGTGGAGGTCTTCCCTTTGTAAGTGCGCAGAGTCGTTGCCATGCCCACAGCGTCCAGCGTGCCGTCGTCGCGGTACTCCTCATGGTCGGTGATGATCTTCAGCGGGACACAGGCGAAGTCCACGCCCTCCAGCGCATACAGGTTTGCGGCGGAGTCCACAACGATCTTGGTCTTCATAAGCGATCTCTCCCTTTCAGCGGCCGGATGCGCCGCCACGTCTTCATGGTTGTCGGAGACATGATATCAGTTTTTCAAAAACCTGTCAACTGTTTTTGCAAATTCTTTCAAAAGATTTCACACACCTGTTGACCTCGCTGGAAAAATACGCTATACTATCCGCATGAAAGAAGAATCGAACCGCCGCATTGCGGCCTGTGCCGTGGATTTTGCCCTGCCCCGGTACGAGGAGCTGCCTTCCGTTGGGCTGTATCTCGACCAGACCGTTCAGTTCGTCAACGGGTATTTTCGTTCGTTTCAAGGAGTGGAGCTCACCGCCTCCATGGTGAGCAACTATGTCAAGAAAGGGATCATCAGCCACCCCGTCAAGAAAAAATACACCCGCGAGCAGCTGGCCAGCCTGATCTACATCGTCGTCTCCAAGACCGTCCTCTCGATGGAAAACATCGACACCCTGTTCAAAATGCAGCGGCAGCACTTCTCCGCCGCACAGGCTTACGATTATTTCTGCGACGAGCTGGAGAACTGTCTGCCCTACGTCTTCGGCCTGCGCCACACCATCCGGGACCTTGCCGAAGACGCCGGGGAGGAAAAACTGCTGCTCCGCAGCACCATCATCTCCGCCGCCAACAAGATGTATCTGGACTGTGCCTTCGCCGTCATGCGGCAGGAGGAAGCCCTTTGGCCGGGCATTCTCGCCGACCTCGCCTGAGGACGCCGTGTTCGATGAATAAAAAGAGGCTGCTACACGTTCGACTAAAACGACGTGCAACAGCCTCTTTTACATTATAAAAGCAGACGACCGCTCAGAACAGATCGAGCATGTTGTCCAGATAGACAGCCTCCCGGACGTGGAGCTGGTATTCCGGTTTGGTCAGATAGTGGAGCAGAAACTCCAAGATCAGGGCGCTGCCAAGGCCGCGGCCCTCGATCTTGAACTGCGAAAAGCCCATAGGCAGGTAGCAGTCCCGGATGTCCTCCACGCCGATGAAGCTGGGGCTTGCCATCGCCTTGGAGAAGCGGTAGCCCTCTGCCGCCTTCGGCGCGGCACAGCGGTGATCCGGGCAGAGCTCACCGAGGTTTTTGCGGCTGACATTCTCATAGCACCGTTTCCGGTCGGTGCAGCCGACCCAGCAGCACTCGTTGCAGAGAAACTCCACCTTATCCTTCAGCGTCTGCGGCAGAGCGTCCAACTCCGAAAAGGCTTTGTTTAAGCGGAAATCCGGCACGACATAGCGGAACTCCTCCCGCTGCAATTCCTGCAAAAGCTGGGGAAACTCCGTCAGCACCTTGGTGGTGGAGGAGACGAAGTACAGCGCCGGATAGGTCCGTTTCAGGTAATCCAGCAGCAATTCCGAGTGGACGATGACGCCGCTTTGCACCCCGCCGCCGACCGCGAATCGGACGCAAAGGGCATTGCACTTCGGGTCGGCAAGGTGCTCCTCCCGCAGCAGAGAGTTGCTGAACGTCAGGCGGGCGGAGATGCCATACTCCTGCGTCAAAGCAAGGACCTCGCCGGGGTCGGCGCTGCCGAAGCCGGTGCGTCCCCCGCCCCAGATGCAGTCCGACGGGGCACCGTAGAGCGAACCGATCTCGCACCAATCGTAAAAATACTCCCGATGGGCGCGGAACAACGGCAGAAAGACGCGGTACAGCTCATAGAACTCGAACAGGCCGGGCAAATGATAATACGCCGTGCGCTTCATGGCCGGATCACAGGTACGCGACCGTCTCCGACAGCGGCTTTCTGGAAGCGTGGTTGGGCAAGGGCTTGGTGCCCTCGGCGGCGTAGCCAAGGTCGAGGATCATCAGGATCTCCTCGTTCTCCGGCAGCCCCAGCGCCTCGGCCAGTTTGTCCGGGTCGAAGAAGTTCAGCCAGCAGCTGTCCACCCCCTCGTTGGCGGCGGCCAGCATCAGGTGGGTCGCCACGATGGAGGCATCCTCCACACCGGAGTTCCGCTTCCCGCCGGGGTAGGTAAAGGTATTGTTCCGGTCAAAGGCCACGACCACGCAGGTGGTGGCGCCGTAGCGGCAGGGCGTGGCAGCGTCGATCTTCGCCAGACCCTCTTCAGACTGGATCACATAGATCCGCTGCTCCTGCAGGTTCTTGGCCGTCGGCGCAAGGCGGCCCGCTTCGAGGATGGCGTTCAGCTTCTCGGCGGGAACTTTGCCGGGGCCAAACCCTTTGCAGGAATAACGATCTTTCACAACTTCATGAAATTCCATAGTCTTGACCTCCCTATTCTGGATGGCTTTAGTGTATCACGCCCCGCAGAAAAAGGCCAGAGCTGTTTTGCACAAATCCGGCGGCCCGATTTGCCCTCTGTCTTTCAGAGCCGGTCGTATCTGCCGATCGAATGTTTTAGTGCCCCGCTTTCGTTCCCTTTTGCAGCGTCTCGTGCATCGCCCCCATCAGGATCAGGATCACCAGCAGATAATAGGGAAAAATGGCGATGGTTGTATGGTTTGCGGCCGCGCCGAACAGCGGCGGCATCAGGCAGTTGCCGATGTAGGCGCTTGCCATCTGCACCCCGATGATCGCCTGTGAATTTTCCGCCCCGAAACGGCCCGGCGTCCCATGGATCAGGCTGGGGTAAATGGGTGCGCAGCCGAAGCCGACCAGCAGCAGCCCCGCCAAGGCCGCCGTTTCCCCCAGCGGCAGCAGCAGGAGCACGACCCCCATCGCGATCAAGCCAAGGCCCATCCGAACCATCTGTGCATCGTTCAGCTTCAGGGTCAAAAAGCCGCAGAGGGCCCGGCCCGCAGTGATGCCGAGGAAAAACAGGCTGGCAAAGCTGGCGGCGGTTTCCGGGGAGATGCCCCTGTTCAGCACCAGATAGCTGCTGGCCCACAGACTCGTGGTCTGCTCCAGCGAGCAGTAACAGAAAAATGTTACCAAAACCTCTTTCACGCCGGGGATGCGGAAAATTTGTTTCAGGGTCAGAGCCTTTGCGGGGGCCGCTTCCCGCTCCCCTGCGTCCGCAGTCGTTTTGGCCTTCCAGAGCGGGAGACTCAGAACAATCATGATCGTCAGCACCACCTGCATCCCGCTGATGATACGGTAGCCCATCTGCCACCCGGCGCCTCGCGTCAAAGCAGCCCCCATGATGTACGGCCCGACTGAGGCACCGATACCCCACATGCAGTGGAGCCAGCTCATGTGGCGGCTGGCGAAGTGGAGCGCCACGTAGTTGTTGAGGGCCGTATCCACGCTCCCGGCACCGAGGCCGTAGGGAATGGCCCACAGGCACAAAGCCCAGAACGAATTGCTGGCGGAGAAGCCGAACAGCGCCGCCGCCGTCATGGCCACGCTGATGGCTGTGACGCCGCCCGCACCGAATTTCCGGGTCAGTCGGTCACTTTGCAGGCTGGAGATCACCGTCCCCACCGAGATGATGCAGAAGATCACGCCGGAATAGGAGACCGGGACCCTGAGCCCCTGATAAATGGACGGCCACGCCGCCCCCAGAAGGGAATCCGGCAAACCCAGACTGATAAACGAGACATAGATCACGGCCAGCAACAGTTGGATCATCTTGCACTCCTCCTTTTCATTGATGCAATCATATCACACAAAGGGAGGAATCCATAGGACAGATCCGCTTGCTTTATACAACAAAACCGTCATTTCCACTTCTATCTGCCCCTCCGCCCTGATGCTTCAAGGCGTGATGTGAAAACGAAATCGTGTTTCAGCCGATTTGTTTTCAGCAGCCGATGCACGCAGACACGGTCATCTTTCCTTCCCTGCTTTGACCAGCCGCGATCCCAGACCGGATAAGATTCAGCAAAGATTTCCGTATCCCTCTTGACAGCCTTCCCCTATTCTGTTTTAATGCCTTTGATAAAAGGGAGTAAAGGGCGGTTTTCGTTTTTTCATTCGGGAAACTGCTGCATGGCAGCGTCATCACGGCAGAAATGCCCGATGTCATGTGTTCGCTTGAGACTTTTGTCACAGACAAGGTACTGTGGCAGAGGTTTCTTTTTTCTTGCCGCCGTACCGGAACACAAGGAGGTAAGAAAAAATGAACTTTCTGAACACATTCGCAAGTCTGTTTTCCAACTTTGGGAACCTGACGTGGCAGATGGTGGTAATGTGGGGCATCGGAGCGCTGCTCGTCTACCTCGCCATCGCCAAAAAGATGGAGCCGAGTCTGCTGCTGCCCATGGGCTTCGGTGCCATTCTGGTGAACCTGCCGCTGTCGGGTGCCATCACGCAGGGGGACACCGTAGGCCCCATTTCCGCCTTGTTTGAAGCGGGAATGTCCAACGAGCTGTTCCCCCTGCTGCTTTTCATCGGCATTGGCGCCATGATCGACTTTGGTCCCCTGCTGGAAAAACCGTGGCTCATGCTCTTTGGTGCCGCCGCTCAGTTCGGTATCTTCTTCACCCTGTTTCTGGCGGGCTTCTTCTTCGACCTGAGGGACGCCGCTTCCATTGCCGTGATCGGTGCAGCGGACGGGCCCACTGCCATTTTTGTGGCAAACACCCTCAATTCCCAGTACCTCGGTGCCATCATGGTGGCAGCTTACAGCTACATGGCATTGGTGCCCATCGTGCAGCCGCCGGTCGTCAAGCTGCTGACCACCCGGAAAGAGCGCCTTATCCGAATGCCCTACGAAAAAGGCAATGTCAGCCAGCTGACGAAAATTCTGTTCCCCGTTGTGGTGACCATCATCGCCGGTATGGTGGCTCCTGCCAGTGTGGCTCTGGTGGGCTTCCTGATGTTCGGCAATCTGCTGCGGGAATGCGGCGTGTTGAATGCGCTCAGTGAAACGGCACAGAATGTTCTGGCAAACCTCATCACCCTTGTGCTGGGCCTGACCGTGGCCGGGCAGATGACGGCAGACAAGTTCGTCCGTCCCGACACTCTGCTCATCCTTGCACTGGGTCTGGTGGCTTTCGTCTTTGATACGGCGGGCGGTGTGCTGTTCGCAAAGCTGCTGAATCTGTTCCTGCCGGAAGGCAAAAAGCTGAACCCGATGATCGGCGCGGCCGGCATCTCGGCCTTCCCCATGAGCGGCCGTGTGGTCAATAAGATGGGATTGGAAGAGGATTCTCAGAATTTCCTGCTGATGTACTCCATCAGCGTCAATGTTTCGGGGCAGATCGCATCCGTCATCGCCGGCGGCCTGATCCTGACCCTGATGGCTTAACGGAGGTACGCATATGCTTCATCTTTCTTCGTGGATGACCACGCTGCCCATGATGTTCATCGGCATGGTCGGCATCATTCTCGTCATCGGCGTCATTGTTTTGGCCGTGATGCTGCTGAACCGGTTGACCAGCCGGAAATAATTTATTTCGTCGAAGCAGACGCAAAAAGCCCCCGGAGAGCCTTTTCACAGCTCTCCGGGGGCTTGCATTATACACTGGGCACCGATGTTCCTTACACCGATGCACGGCTGTTATTCAATTTCGATCAGGTTGGGATTCACAGGCAGAGCCTTCTGCTGCTGCGGTGCGGGCAGCGTGATGTGCAGGATGCCATCCTCGAACTTTGCGTGGATGTCCTCCTTCTTCACGGCGTCCCCCACATAGAAGCTGCGGGCGCAGGTGCCGGAGAAGGTCTCGCGGCGCAGGTAGCGGCCATTTTGATCTTTCTCGTCATTGCTGTGGCTGCGGACGGCCTGAATGGTCAGGTAGCCGTCGTTCAGCTCCATCTGAACATCTTCCTTCTTGCAGCCGGGCAGGTCAACGGCAACATCATAGTTGCCATCGGCGGTCTGCTTCACATCGGTCTTCATCATGTTTGCACCGCGCTTGCCGAAGGTTTCACGCTCGTCACGGTTCATCGCACGCTCCAGCGCGCCATCGTTCCAGAACGGGTCAAAGAGATCATCGAACAGGTTTTCATGGAAAATAGTCGGCATAAACATAAATCATTCCTCCAATCCCGGCGTTCGGGTCGGGTCAAAAATCTTTATGTTACCCATTCGGTGGGGCTTTCCGGGGAGCCTTGCGGCTCTCTTCTTTGCCCTTCCTCCTGAGCACGGCCTAGTTATACCACACGCTTTTAGCACTGTCAAGCATAGAGTGCTAAAATTCACAAAAGAATAATACTTTTATAATATTCCATGCAATCTTTTCAACTGCACCTGCCGCACAAAGGACGAAGCCCAGCGTCAGAGATATTTCTGGATGGTTGGCACAAGGATATTCATATTGATTGGCTTTGAAACATGGTCGTTCATCCCGGCATCCAATGCCGCCTGTTTATCTTCGGAAAAAGCATTTGCAGTCATGGCGATGATGGGGATATCCGCTTTGGGGAGATCATCCATCCTCCGTATCTTTTTTGCCGCATCGTAGCCGTTCATCACAGGCATCTGGATGTCCATAAGGATCAGTTGATAGGTTCCATTCGCAGCTTTTTCCAGCATATCCACACATTCCACGCCGTCTTTGGCGCGGTCTACCGCGCAGCCCTCTTCCTGCAGCAGCTCGACGGCGATTTCCGCATTCAGGTCGTTGTCCTCGGCCAGCAAGATTTTTGTACCGGACAGGCTCTTTTGGTCCGAAGAGCCTGTCTCCCGTTTTGCCTGTGTTTCCTCCTGCGATGCAATGCGGCAGGGAATGGTGACGGTAAACGTGGAGCCAACACCGATCTTGCTCTCCACTTCCACGGTGCCGCCCATCAGCCCGACCAGCTTTTTCACGATGCCCATCCCGATGCCGCTTCCTTCCACCTTGCTGACGGTGGAAGTGCGCTCCCGTTCAAAGGGTTCAAAGATATGCTTCTGGAACTCCTGCGACATCCCGATGCCGTTATCAGCAACCGTGATCACCGTATCGCACCAGCCCTCTTTTTTGCCGGGCTTCTGCGTGATATCGCAGTGGATCGTGCCACAGGCACCTGTGTATTTGACTGCATTGCTGACAAGATTCGTGCAGACCTCGGTCAGGTGCGGAATATCCGCATAGACATACGGATGCTGCAGCTGTGCTGTCACCGTAAGCGTCTGCCCCTTGCTGTCTGCCTGATTCTGGAACATTGCAATGCAATTACGGAAATCCTTCTCCACATCCGAAACCGAATATTCGATCTCCGTCTTATCATTCTCGATCCGGGCGAGATCCAGAACATTGTTCAGCAGCATCAGCAGGTTCTGTCCGCACACCTGAATGTTCTCCATGTATTTTTCCAGCTTTGCAGGGTCGTCCAGATGCCGGGAGGCAAGATCTGCATAACCGATAATGGCGTTCATGGGCGTACGGATATCATGAGACATATTGAACAGGAAGGTGGACTTGGCGCGGTTCGCGCTCTCCGCGTTTTTCACAGCGACCTGCAATTTTGCATTCAGCTCCTGCGTATCGTTTGCGGCTTTCTTTGCAGCGGCTTCGGCTTTACGCGCCTTCTGGAGCAGCTTCAGGATCGTGAGCAGAACAACTGCAACCGCAATGCTGCTGACCAGCAGAACCATAAAAAAGTTATCCTTTATAAACTCGCTCAGGGTAACCTTCCGCGCAGAGCTCTGATACATTGCAATAGAACCGGCAAGCAGATTGATCGGCTTTGCCTTGATGGTTTTGTTCAGGATGGACAGCAAGCTGCAGTTTCCGCTCTTGACCGCAAAGCAGGATTTTACAGGGTTCAACAGCGGAACGCTGTAAAAGCCGTATTTCTTACTGTAATTTTCCTCACTGCTGATTCCTGTAACAAAGCAATCTGCCCGTCCGGTTTCCATCAGCTTTGCCGCATCCTCCTGTGTATCACAGTCCACGATCTCCCACTGCGGATAATAAAACGCAAGGTACTTTTTCAGGGAAAGCTTGTTTTGGGGAACGGCAATGCGGTTTGCCTTGCTCTCGTTAAAGTGCTCTTTGTTCGTAACCGCCATCAGGTTTGTGATCCATGTTGTGCTGGTACAGGCGACACGATACTCTTCCGCCAGATTCGGGTTCTGGTCGAAATGGAAGATCATGTCGATCTCGCCCGATTTCAGGGCATCGAGTTCCGCTTCTATGCTGTCATAGCCGACGATCTGGAATTCCAGTTCCTGATTGCCCAGACAATCTGCTGCAAACTGAATATAGTCCGTGATCGCCCCGGTAAGCTTCCCGGTGGCCGGGTCAAAGTTGCTGACGCCGCTATCACTCGTCAGAAAGCCCATCCGGATCGCGCCGTGCTTTCTGAGCCACGCCTTTTCCTCACTCGTAAGGATGGGCGTATAATCCAGCGAGAAATACCGTTTATACAGATCCGCCGTATAAAAAGGATCCGCTTCGTCCAACACGCTCATCGCATAATCCAGTTCTTCCTTGACATCAGGCCGGTCCTTATTGATCGCATAGTAGATGCGGGATTCTCCCACACGGGTCATGGTCGAAATGCCAAGCTCTGCCCAGAAAGCTTCTTCCAGTGAAACAAAGCAGTCGATCTCGTGGTTTGCCAGCTTTTGCTTCACATCCTCGTTGTTGGAGATGTTGACGTGTTCCGTTTTTATGCCGTGTTTTTCCTCCCATTCGGTCAGCATCTCTTCCGGTTCCGTTCCCATCAGAACACCGATCTTTTTGCCGTTCAGCGTTTTGAAGTTGGAGGCGGAGATGTCTGTGCGCGAGAAATCAGCATAGAGGTAATATTTTTCTTCCCCCATCGGCTCGTCCGAAAACAGCATCTCTTCAGCGCGGTCTTCCGTATAGGAAATACCGCCCATGATGTCGATCTCGCCGTTTTTGAGTTTTTCAAAACAGTCTGACCAATCGCAGGTCACATACTCAAACTGCCAGCCTGTATAGCCGGATAGTGTTTCCAGCAATTCGTAGCCGTAGCCTTTTCTTGCACCCCTCTCGTTGACATAGTTGAAGGTGTCCTCAAACGAGCCGACACGGACGACCTTTGCAGGGGCGGTTTCTGCGGCAGCCTTCACAGGGAGCACGGCTGACAGCAACAGCAGCAGACTCAGCATCGCACAGACGCTTTTCCGCATCAGCGTCTGCATGGTTTCGCTCGTTCCAGAGTTTTTCATTTTTCCCAATCTTTCTCCGCCCCAGACGGTCTCATTCCGGTTTCATTTCCATTGCACAGGTTTCAAGAAGTTCATTGCAGCATGATTCATGCCCTGTTGTCAGCAGTTTTTTGAACAGTATATACCAACGTATCTAGTATGTATTGTAACATTCCGACAGAAGCATTTCAAGAGTTTATGTTTGTGAATACTACTTATTATTTATGATCCGTGCTTGTTCGTGCTTGACAAAAAATCCGCCGAGGAGCCTTCCAACTGGGAAAGCACCTCGGCGGGATTCGTCTAGTGGGTCTGGGTTTTCTCGGTGGTGTTCTTTTCCTCCGCAAAAAATCGTTCTACGTTTTTCTGTGCCCGAACCAGTTTCTGCAAGGATCATACCACCTTTCCCGCCAAAGCGGTATCGGTCTGCCCGGTGTATTCAATCCAGAATTTTACCGTCAATGGAGATGGTTACCACCTGCCACGGAATGAACTTTTCGCTGGTCTGCAGTGCCTTTTTCGCTGCCATCTCCAAGCCGCCGCAGCAGGGCACCTCCATGCGGAGGATGGTCACGCTCTGGATGTCGTTGCTGCGCAGGATCTCGGTGAGCTTTTCGCTGTAATCCACAGCATCCAGCTTCGGGCAGCCGATGAGGGTCACCTTGCCGCGCATAAACTCCTGATGGAAATTGGCGTAGGCGTATGCCGTGCAGTCCGCTGCGATCAGGAGCTTTGCACCCTCAAAGTAGGGCGCGTGGATGGGTGCCAGCTTGATCTGCACCGGCCAGTTGCGGAGCCGGGAGACCGGCTGTACGGGAGCAGAAGCCACACTTTCGGCGGCGGTCTCCGGCTGTTCCAGCATCCGCATCCGGGAGCCGGGGCAGCCACCCTCGTGGAGATGCTTCATCTTCTCCTGCAATTCCTTTTTCTTTTTGTTCTCCTGCACCGCCGCCTCGTCGTAGGCGGGGGCTTCCCGCTCCTCAAAGGTGATAGCACCAGTGGGGCAGCCCGGCAGACAGTCGCCAAAGCCATCGCAGAAATTTTCCCGCACCAGCTTTGCCTTGCCGTTGATAATATCGATGGCTCCCTCGTGGCAAGCG
>OHWE01000006.1_pt1 | contig 277272 bp, 206 predicted proteins | sample 1579661 | NCBI WGS metagenome assembly OHWE01 (sample SAMEA3882552, study PRJEB24775) | human gut metagenome | biome: human-associated habitat; feature: intestine environment; material: feces | place: Netherlands | collected 2009/2010 | reverse complement strand
GGCGGGTGTTGCAGCAGACGATAGTCGTGCTCATATATCCGCCGATACGGTCTGTGGAGAGCATCTCGCGCTGGAGCGAATACTCCAGGTTGCCCAATTCGCTTTTGTCGAAAGTAAGTGCTGACATGTCCTTCTAAAAATACGGTTCGTTCTATAAAGATAGCTGAATTTTTGCGAAAAGGCAATCGCATTTCCGAAAATTCATATCTTTTTTACATTATTAGGGCCAAATTGGCTAAGCCCATTTTACCAATGCAAAATCCATGCGATGGGGCAGGTGCGGGTTCACCGGGAAAATACGCAGCGCCACGTCGAACGTGCCGGCTTCGTCGGGCGTATAATCCAGTGCATAGGTAACGCGGCTGCCTTCGGTCTTGGTGTGCTTGAGCCCGATCGTGTGCATTACGTTGGCATTCTGCCCGCCGACGATCTGCTGTGCAATGACCATCTCCACGCCGATGTCCTCGGGACGCAGGCTGGCGATGTCCACGGTTACTTCGAAATGGTACTTTTCGCCTACGAAGATCGCCTTGTTGTCGATTTTTACGCGCTGTACGTCGATCACGCGGATCTGATCCCATACCGACGAGACCTTGCGTTTCCAGGCCGCGATCTCGCGGGCCAGCTTGTAGCCGCCCTCGACGATCCGGTGCTTGCGTGCCGCGAGCTTGTTGTAGAACCGTTCCTCGTAGTCGTTTAGCATGCGGTTGGTCGTGAAATTCGATGCGATGTCGGCAACGCATTTCTTGACCGACTCCACCCATGCGTGGGGTACGCCGTCCCTGTCGCGGTCGTAATATTTCGGGACGATCTGCTCCTCGATGGTGTTGTAGATCATCTCGGCGTCGAGTTCGTCCTGGTAGTGCTGGTCGGCGAAGGTACGCTCCATGGGCAGCATCCACCCGGCGCCCTCCTTGTAGCCTTCGACCCACCATCCGTCGAGCACCGAGAATTGCAGCACGCCGTTCATGACGCACTTTTCGCCCGACGTACCCGAAGCTTCGAGTGGACGGGTCGGGGTGTTGAGCCATACGTCGACGCCCTGCACCATGCGGCGTGCCAGCTCCATGTCGTAGTTCTGCAGGAAGAGGATCTTGCCCACGAACTGCGGCATGGCGGCCACTTCGACGATGCGTTTGATGAGGTCTTGCCCCGGCTTGTCGTTGGGGTGGGCCTTGCCGGCGAAGATGAACTGCACGGGGCGCTCCTTGTTGTTCACGATGGCCGAGAGCCGGTCGAGGTTCGTGAAGAGCAGGTAGGCGCGCTTATAGGTTGCGAAGCGGCGTGCGAAACCGATGGTCAGCACGTCGGGCTTGATGCCCTCGATGACCTGCAACATCTGGCGCGGCGAGTCGAGCCGCACCTGGCTGGGGTCGCTGTAACGCTTGCGGATATGCTTGATGAGCTTGTTCTTGAGGTGCATGCGCCCGGCCCACAGCTCCCCGTCGGGGATGTTGTGGACTTTCTGCCATGCCGGGATGTCGTAGGCGTGCCCCTCGAAGCCGTCGGCGAAATAGCGGGCGTAGAGGCGGCGCAGGTTCGTCGCGATCCATGTCGGGAAGTGTACGCCGTTCGTGACATAGCCGATGTGGAGTTCGTTCTTGAAATAACCCGGCCACATGTTGCCCAGGATCTCCTTCGACACTTCGCCGTGGAGCCACGATACGCCGTTGACCTCCTGTGAGAGGTTGCAGGCCAGCACCGACATCGAGAACTTCTCGTTGGGGTCGTTGGGGTTGGTCTTGCCCAGGTTGATGTACTGCTCCCAGGTGATGCCCAGCACGTCGGGGTAGTGCGACATGTACTGGCGGATCATCGACTCGGGGAATGCGTCGTGACCGGCGGGCACGGGGGTGTGCGTCGTGAAGAGCGACGAGGAACGGATCACCTCCAGCGCCTCCGAGAAGGAGAGCTTCTTGTGGTTCACCAGGTCGCGGATGCGCTCGATGCCGATGAACGCGGCATGTCCCTCGTTGCAGTGGAACACGTCGTGCTTGATGCCCAGTGCGCGCAGTGCGCGGATACCGCCGATCCCGAGCAGGATTTCCTGCTTGAGGCGGTTCTCCCAGTCGCCGCCGTAGAGGTAGTGGGTGATCTGGCGGTCTTCCTCGAGGTTGGCCTCGAAATCCGTGTCGAGCAGGTAGAGATCCGTGCGGCCGACCTGGCATTTCCAGACGCGCGCCGAAAGCGTACGCCCCGGGAAGGCGATGGTGACCGTCAGCCAGTTGCCGGCTTCGTCGCGCACGGGCGAGATCGGGAGTTTATAGAAATTCTGTGCCTCGTAGGTCGCCTCCTGCGCCCCCTGTGCCGAAAGGCGCTGCGTGAAGTAGCCGTACCGGTAAAGCAGGCCCACGGCTGCCATCGGGACGTTCTTGTCCGAGGCCTCCTTGAGGTAGTCTCCCGCGAGTATGCCCAGGCCGCCCGAGTAGATCTTGAGCGACGAGTGCAGGCCGTATTCCATCGAAAAATACGAAATCGTGGGGGTCTTCGGGTCGGGTTTTTCGTTCATATAGTCGCGGAACTGCGCATATACGGCGTCGAGCTGCCCGAGGAAGGCCTCGTCGCGTTCGAGCCCCTTCATGCGTTCCACGCTCAGTTTGTCGAGGAAAGCGATCGGGTTGCGCTCGCATTCGGCCCAGAGTGCCGGGTCGATGCCTTCGAACAGGTCGCGGGGCCCGGGGTTCCAGCACCACCAGAGGTTGCGCGAAAGTTCTTCCAGGGCATGCAGGCGCTTGGGCAGGGTCTTGTCGACCATCATGCGGTTCCAGTTGGGTTTCTCGGCGAAGAGCTGCTGGCGCACGAAGTTGATCTGCTCGTTGCGGGCATTGCTCTCGTCGAGCACGGCGCGGTTGGTACGGATCACCGAACTTTCGACAGCCTCGGAGTAGGCCTGTTCGTAGGCGGCGAAAAGGTGCTCCCAGAGCGCAGTTTCCGATATCTCGTAGGCCGAAACGCGCATCTCGGAGACATGTTTCTCGTCCAGCGCGCTGAAGCGCAGCAGCGAGTCGGCGATCTTCTCCTCGACCTCCTTGTCGTTGTAGTCGTCGCGGCGGATGACCTCCACGCCCAGGTGCTCGCGCTGCTTGTCGACCCACAGCCCGAACCCTGCGAGGGTCGTGGTGATGGTCGGCACCGAGAATGCCACCGATTCGAGCGGCGTATAGCCCCACGGTTCGTAGTAGGAGGGGAATACCGTGATGTCCATACCGACGAGCAGTTCGTAGTAATCCTTGTTGAAGATGCCGTCGGCCTTGTTCAGGTAGGTCGGCACGAAGATCACCTTCACCTTCGAATCGTCGGTCGTGAGGATGCTGCCGTTCAGGGCGTTCACGATCGGGTCGCTGTTCTGGTATTCGAGGTAATGGGTCGAATACTTGTATTGTCCGCCGTCGATCGGGCTGGCCGGGTCGGCCAGGTGTGCCTGCAAGTCCGCACGCGGGCCGCGGTTGGCGGCTGGAACGGTGACATAGGCCAGGACTTCGCGTTTGAGACGGTCGGAGGCGGCCAGCTTTTTGAGCGACTCGATGAATACGTCGAGCCCCTTGTTGCGGAATTCGTAGCGGCCGCTGGTGCCGACGATCAGCGGTTCCTTCCGGAACTTGTGCCCGAGGCAGGCTTCGGCCACCGAGATCATCGCCGTGCGGGCTTCGGCACGTTTGGCGTCGTACTCCTCGCCCGTCCATACGAAGTCGTTTTCGAACCCGTTGGGGGTGATGCCGTCCGGTTCACGCCCCAGCAGGTATTTGCATTCGTTGGCCGTGATGTCGCTGACCGTGAGGAAGGCGTCGTGGTACGTGGCGGCCATCTTCTCGATCGAGTGTTTGGCCACGACGTTGAACTGCCGGGCCAGTTCGTCGGCATTGAATTTCGCCAGGTCGTTGTAGAGCGGCAGGCCGTTGCCGGCGATGCAGCGCCCCATGACCGTGGCGTGCGTCGTGAAGAGCGTGGCCACATAGGGGGCGTGTTTGCGCAGGTGGAGTCCGCCTGCGGCGGTCATCCACTCGTGGAAATGCGCGGCGATCTTGTCCGTCGCGTTGCAGAAATTGTCGACATACGAGGCGATGACCATGCCCGCGGCATAGCCGAAGAGCACGGGCTCGATGTAGTCCCACTGTCCCGAGAGCGAATCCACGTGGTACGTCTCCCAGAGTTTCTTGAGTATTTCGTCCTTGCGGGGGATCAGCGAAGTAAAGTCCACCAGGATCACCGTCGGCTCGCCCTTGATCTTCCAGTGTCCCACGCGGATCCGGAGGCCGTCGCTGTATACGCTCTGGCGCCATGCCTTCAGCATGTCGGGGTCTTCCTCGAATTCGGGGTTCGCCCCCTCGTGCTGGAGGTCGGGCCCGATGAGGATATAGCGGTCGGCGAATTTACGGGTTACGGTCTGTGCTTTGGTCGAGATGACGGTATGGATGCCGCCGACCTTATTGCAGACCTCCCAGCTCACCTCGAAAAGGTAGTCGGGAGTCAGTTTTGCATTACTCATATTTGTCGTGCTTGTTTGTAATTTACTCGATGAATCGGTTGAAAACCGCTGCAAAGGTAATACTTATATTTATATAAAACAACCTTGCCTGGTTAGTTAGTAAAAATATTTAATAATAACTTAACATTTCTGTTTCACATCGTTGCATGTCGTGTTATGTTTCGAAAAGCGCTCCGATCACGGCATCCGAGACCAGAAATTTTTCCGGAGGGAGGGCCATCCGCCCCCGGTCTATGCGGAGCGTACCCGAACGGAGGAACGGTGCTGCCTCTTCCTGCATCCGCGCCAGCCGTTTTGCTCCGAAACGTGCCGCGGCCTCTTCCAGATCGATCCCCTCGGCCGTCCGGAGCGCCGTCATGACATATTCGTTGAACCGGTCGCGTCGGGTCAGCACTTCCTTCCCGGCGGGAGCGCCTGCTATGTATTTTTCCACTGAACTGGCGTTCCAGTGCCTTTCTTCGCCGTCGAACGAGTGGGCTGCGGGCCCGATGCCGAGGTATTTCGTCCCATGCCAGTAGGAGGCGTTGTGGCGGGCGCGAAATCCCGGCAGGGCGTAGTTCGAAACCTCGTAATGCTCGAATCCGGCGGCGGTAAGCGTCTGGTGCACCGTGAGGAACTCCTCCTCGCTGACCTCTTCCTCCACGGCGCGGAACTCGCCCCGTGCCGCACGGCGGCCGAAGGCCGTATCGGGTTCGACGGTCAAATGGTATGCCGAAATGTGCTGTACGCCGAGCGACAGCACCCCGTCGAGCGATCTTTTCAGCGAATCCCCGCCGAAGCCGGGAATGCCGAAGATCAGGTCGGCGGTGATGTTTCCGAACCCGGCGCGTTGTGCCGCCCGTACCGCACCGGCAGCCTGTGCAGCCGTGTGGCGGCGGTTCATCAGCTTCAGGCAGTCGTCATCGAACGACTGGATGCCGATCGACAGCCGGTCTATGCCCGCTTCGCGCAGCCCGGCGAGGTAATCCCCCGTCAGGTCGTCGGGGTTGGCCTCGAGGGTGGTTTCCGCGGCGCCGGAGCAGTCGAACAACTGCGCGGCATGATCCAGCAGCCCTTTCAGCGCGGCGGGTGCGTAGAGCGAAGGCGTGCCGCCACCGAAATAGCGGGTCGTGACCGCTTCGCCGCGCAGGTAATCCTGCCGTTCGTCCAGTTCGCGGTGCATGGCGGCCGTTACGCCGTCCATCTGCTCCAGCCGGACGCTCTTGTAGAAGTCGCAGTAGGCGCAGATGCGTTTGCAGAACGGTATGTGGAAATAAAGCCCGGCCATGGTCTATCCGAGTTTCCGGGGAGCAGGCGCTTCCGCCGAATTGCCGGCGAGTGCCTTTATCGCCTTTACGGTTTTCCGTCCGTATCTGTTGAACGTAAATATTCCCCCCGCCATGTTATACCACGGGTCGTAGACCAGGGCCCACCGGATTTCGTCGCTTCTCCACCCCAAGATCAGCAGGTCGCAGTCCAGAAAGGGGATGCCCTTTCGGTTTACGGCCTGCAAATAACGCTGATTGTCGTATTCGATCCTCCATCCCCCGTCGGCCAGCAGTTTCCGTATCTGCTCTTTCAGTCCGTCGTGTTGCCCGGAGAGCGGGATACTCTTGAATTTCAGTTTCCGGCATTGGATCGTATAGAGGGCAAAGCCGGCGCCGAACAGCAGAAGCGCGGCGAGCCAGTACCGATCCCAGAATCCGTGAATGAGGTCGCGGATAAAATAACAGGAGAAGAATATCCCGGAAATAATTAACAGGATGGAGAAACAATGGTAGTTTACCCATTCGATCGAAAACGGTTTCAGGCAGATCCTGTCGTGGCGTATTTTTATCGGGCGCATTATTCGGAACGAGTAACGATGTTTTTATAGGGCTGACTTATCAAAGATAGAAAAAATTCCGGTATATCGTCCCCTTCCGTCCCGGTTTTTTCGGAGTTCGTGTGTCGGGTTCATTCCGGCTGCCGGGCGGATTGTCGGAAAATACTTCCAGTTCCCTGATTGCGATGCGGTTGCCCCGCAGACGCCGCTCCCGTTATTGCTTATGTCCGGCAGTGTTTCGTCGTGCGGGCGTGCCGTGCGCCGTCGATGAGCGTTTCGACCGAAGCGGGGCCTGTGCGTCCGCCTCGAATTCCATCCTGCGAAGCGCCGCTGCGGATTCGGGCCGTATGTTTGCGGTAGGGTATCGAGCCGGCTTTCCGTGCGACTGTCCGGGATGCGGTACCTGCTTATAAATGAATCATATACGCCTATCGGAAAAAATAATGGATTTTTTTTGCTTTTTTTACTGTTAGTTTTTTCACAAGTGTAAAAGTTTTTCTACCTTTGTGCGGTTAAAGTCCGGTCATTCGGATTTGAGTTAGGTAAATCAGGATTTGATGTTTTATTAAAATAGCAATTATTATGGACAAAATGGATTTGAAAAAGTACGGGATCACGGGCGTGACCGAGATCGTGTACAATCCGTCGTACGACGAACTTTTCCGCGAGGAGACCAAGAAGGGACTCCGCGGTTTCGAAAAAGGCCAGCTGACCGAGACCGGTGCCGTGAACGTGATGACCGGCGTTTATACAGGCCGTTCGCCCAAGGACAAGTTCTTCGTAATGGACGAGACCACCAAGGATACGATCTGGTGGACTTCCGACGAATATAAGAACGACAACAAGCCCGTTACGAAGGCTGCCTGGAAGGAGCTGAAGAAACTCGCTACCCAGGAACTGTCGGGCAAGAAACTCTATGTCGTGGACACTTTCTGCGGCGCCAACGAGAATTCGCGCCTCAAGATCCGTTTCATCATGGAGGTCGCATGGCAGGCCCATTTCGTAAAGAACATGTTCATCCGTCCGACCGACGCCGAACTGGAGAAATACGGCGAGCCCGATTTCGTGGTGCTCAACGCTTCGAAGGCCAAGGTCAAGAACTATAAGAAACTCGGCCTGAACTCCGAGACGGCCGTCGTTTTCAACCTCACCGAGAAAATGCAGGTTATCCTCAACACCTGGTACGGCGGCGAGATGAAGAAGGGTATGTTCTCCTACATGAACTACCTGCTTCCGCTCAAGGGCATGGCTTCGATGCACTGCTCGGCCAACACCAACGCCAAGGGCGAGACCGCTATCTTCTTCGGCCTGTCGGGCACCGGCAAGACCACGCTTTCGACCGACCCGAAGCGTGAGCTGATCGGCGACGACGAGCACGGCTGGGACGACGACGGCGTATTCAACTTCGAGGGTGGCTGCTACGCCAAGGTCATCAACCTCTCGCAGGAGAACGAGCCCGACATCTGGAACGCCATCCGCCGCAACGCACTGCTGGAGAACGTGACGGTAGACAAGAAGGGCAAGATCGACTATGCCGACAAGTCGGTAACCGAGAACACCCGCGTTTCGTACCCGATCTTCCACATCGAGAATATCGTGAAACCCGTATCGAAAGCCCCGGCTGCCAAGAAGGTGATTTTCCTTTCGGCCGACGCATTCGGCGTGCTGCCCCCGGTTTCGATCCTCAATGCCGAGCAGACCAAATACTATTTCCTGTCGGGCTTCACCGCCAAACTGGCGGGTACCGAGCGCGGTATCACCGAGCCGACCCCGACTTTCTCGGCTTGCTTCGGCGCGGCATTCCTTTCGCTGCACCCCACCAAGTACGGTGAGGAACTGGTGAAGAAGATGAAGAAGGCCGGTGCCAAGGCATACCTGGTGAACACGGGCTGGAACGGTACCGGCAAACGTATCTCGATCAAGGATACGCGCGGTATTATTGACGCCATCCTCGACGGTTCGATCGACAAGGCTCCGACCAAGACGCTGCCTATCTTCGACTTCACGATCCCGACGGAGCTGCCGGGCGTAGATCCCAAGATCCTCGACCCGCGCGATACCTACAAGAACGCCAAGGATTGGGACGTCAAGGCCGAAGACCTCGCCAACCGCTTCGTGAAGAATTTCGTGAAGTTCACGGGTAACGAAGAGGGTAAGAAGCTCGTAGCCGCCGGCCCGAAAGTGAAATAATCTCTGAATAAAGTTTTGAATGGTAGAACCCCGCGCCGGAAGGTGCGGGGTTCTTTATTTTGCGGCATTGCGTATGCTGCGATAGGAGGGGGCTTTCGTATGCCGCGGTGCGGCTCGGGGCTGCTTACGGTGATTTCCGGTCGCCGCCTGCCGCGATTCCGGGTTGCGGCCTGGTCGGGCGGGCTTGTTGCGGGTGTGCCTCGGAAGGGCCCGCTGCAATTTACCCCGGGTTTAGGTTCCCGGGCCGGCCGCTGTTTCCGGTTGCCCGCATTCCGGGAGTACTGCTCCCTTTGGTTCCGGAGCTGCGGACTTTCCGTGCATGGCTGCCTGCCGCAGTCCGCAACTGCTGTTTAGCGCACGTCCGCTGTCCGCTGTTTGTTGCGGGGCGTGAAGATGCGATACCCGATCGAGACGCCGATCTTGTTGGGATACCACTCCGAAGAGCCGTTGAACGGGTCGGGATGTTCGGGTTGTACGGGGCGGTGGGGGTACATGTCGACCTGGCCGTCGAAACTGTATCCGTTGTAATGGCTGTCCATCCATGCCCAACCCAGGAAAGCGTCGAGCAGCCAGCGTTTCCCGAACTGGTATTCATAACCCACGCACAGGCCGATCATCATGCCGTATCCTTTGCAGTAACGGTCTTCGAATTTCAGTTTCCACCCTTCGATGTAAGGTTTCGACATGTCGAAAGCCATCATGCCGATGTTGGCGCCCAGGTACCAGCCCCGGTTATGCTCTTTGAAATAGCGGCGGTATTCGCCCATGAAGATGGCGAAGAGCATATGCTTTTCGTTGATCGACTTCCACGGCGAGATGACGATGTCGGTCTGCAAGGTCGATTTGGGCGAGATGGCGAACTCCACGGCGGGATTCACCACGCCCACCAGGGCATAGGGGACATTGAGCTTGACATATCCCTGCGGGGATGCCTGCTGCGTGCAGAACAGCGCGAACAGGAATGCCGGGATGCAAAGCCCGAAGCGGATGTTTTTCATAGGCGGATCGTTACAACGGACAAAGATATGAAAAAATCCGGCCAACATACTGTGCTGGCCGGATTTTAACTATGGGGCGGACGGATTTATACCGTCATGATCTCCTTCTCCTTTTTCTGGAGCGCCTCGTCGAGGGTCTTGGTGAATTTCTCCAGCAATTTCTGGGCCTGTGCTTCGCCGTCCTTCGACTCATCCTCGGGCATACCTTCTTTCTGGGCTTTCTTGAATGCCTCGACCGCGTCGCGGCGGGCATTGCGCAGGCTGATGCGGGCGGTTTCGGCCTCGTTGCGGATTTGTTTCACCAACTCCTTGCGGCGCTCCTCGGTCAGGGGCGGGATCGACAGGCGGATCTGCTCGCCGTTGTTCGAAGGCGTCAGCCCGATGTTCGAGTCGATGATGGCCTTTTCGATCGCACGCAGCATGTTCTTGTCCCACGGCTGGATCAGGATCGTCTTGGCGTCGGGTACGGTGACGCTGGCGGCGCCCGATATGGGCACCTGCGAGCCGAAATAATCGACCATTACGCCGTTCAGGGCATTGGGCGACGCTTTTCCTGCGCGCACGTTCAAAAGTTCCTCTTCGAGGTGGTCGATGGCCTTCTGCATACGGCCGGAGGCATCGTTGAGAATCGTCTTGGTATCCATATTATTCGAGTGTTTTTTCGATGGTTTTGATCATTTCGTCAAACTCTTCGGCGTCGTAACCCACGGTTGCCAGCATGACTTTACCATCGGCGCCGATCAGGAAATTCCGCGGGATGTAATTCGAGGCATAACGGTCGTAAATGGCCTGCGAGGGGTCGAGGCCCATCGGGAACGTATAGCCCATCTTTTCGCGGAACGCCGCCACGTCTTCCCGCTTTTCGCCGCGCGATATGGGCAGGAATACGAAGTTGCGGCCGGCGAAACGGTCGATGATGTCCTTCTGCACGCGGGTCAGTTCCTGCCGGCAGGGCGGGCACCAGGTGGCCCAAAAGTTCAGTAACACGACTTTGCCTTTGAGTTCTGCGAGGGAGGTTTTTGTGCCGTCGAACATCTCCACGGTGAAGTCGGGGGCTTTGTCGCCCGCCTTGACCAGCGTGGTCGATTCGGTATCTGCCGCGGCTTTGCCGCCGCGGCTGCCGCACGAGGGCAGTAACAGGATTGCGGCGATGATCACTGCGATCAGCGCCAGCATGATCCATAACTGCTTGTTGCTCTTTTTTGTTGCCATAGCCTTATTTTTTTACAAGTGTCCCGATCCTCTCCCCGGCAAGCACCTTGCCGAGGTTGCCCGGCGTGTCCATGTCGAAGACGATGATCTGCAGTCCGTTCTCGCGGCAGAGCGTGAATGCCGTGAGATCCATGACTTTCAGCCGGCGGTCGAGCACCTCTTCGAAGCTTATTTCGTCGAATTTGACGGCCGCAGGGTCTTTTTCGGGGTCGGCCGTGTATACGCCGTCCACGCGGGTGCCCTTCAGCATCACGTCCGCCTCGATTTCAATGCCGCGCAGCGCCGAAGCCGAGTCGGTCGTGAAATAGGGGTTCGACGTGCCTCCGCCGATGATGACCACATACCCCGCCTCGAGGTATTCGATGGCACGCGCCTTGGAGTAGTATTCGCCGATGGGCTCCATGCGGATCGAGGTCAGGACTTTGGCCTTCACGCCGTTGTCCTCCAGGGCCGATTGCAGGGCCAGCGAGTTAATGATCGTGGCGAGCATGCCCATCTGGTCGCCTTTCACGCGGTCGAAGCCTTTCTTTGCGCCCGTGAGGCCGCGGAAAATGTTGCCGCCGCCGATGACGATGCCGATCTGGACGCCTGTGGCCGCAGCCGCCCTGATCTGTTCGGCGTAGGACTGGAGTACTTCGGGGGAGAGCCCGTATTTCTGCGAACCTTGCAGCGATTCGCCGCTCAGTTTCAGTAGTATTCGCTTGTATTTCATTGTACGATGGGTTTACCGTAACGCGAAGATAAAAATTTTTATTGAAAAAAACGCAAGAATGACTATCTTTACAGAAAATAGGCGGTATGGCGGCTATGCCGGAAAAAAACGGCGCCATGTCCGGTCTGAGCTGTTTTACGGAACACAGGCTTCGCCTTGGCAATGTCCGAATAAATTTGGCATTGTGCTCGGCTTGTGCTATCTTTAACCTCGTTTCAGATAGGCTGCGGTTCGGACAAACTCAAACAAGTTTGGTTTGTCGCGCTCCTTGCGCTATCTTTGTGCTGCCATGACGTTGGATGAATACAAATTACTCCGAAAAATAAATTCCCCCCGCGACCTCAAGCAACTCTCGGCGGAGGAACTGCGCACCTACTGCGACGAGCTGCGCAGCTATATCATCGACGAGTGCTCGGTAAATCCCGGACACCTGGCGTCGAGCCTCGGCTGCGTGGAACTCGCCGCCGCACTCCACTACGTTTTCGATACGCCCGCGGACAAGATCGTCTGGGACGTAGGGCACCAGACCTATGCCCACAAGATTATCACCGGGCGCCGCGAGGCGTTCAAGACCAAGCGCCTGCTGGGCGGCATCAGCGGTTTCCCGCGCATGTCCGAGAGCCCCTACGACGCTTTCGGGGGCGGGCATGCCTCGGTGTCGATTTCGGCGGCGTTCGGCATGGCCAAGGCTGCCGAGATGCGGGGCGAGAGGCATCAGGTCGTGGCTGTCATCGGCGACGGTTCGATGACCGGCGGCCTCGCGTTCGAAGGGCTCAACAACGCCGGGGCCAGCAAACGCACCAATATCCTGGTGATTCTCAATGACAACAACATGGCCATCGACCAGGCCACCGGCGCATTGAAGAACTACCTGCTCAAAATCTCCACGTCGGTGCATTACAACCGTTTCAAGCAGCGGTTGTGGGGCATCCTTTCGCATACGCCGCGCCTGCTGCGCCTCTGCCAGAAGGCGGGCAACGCCGTGAAACAGGGGGTGCTGAACAAGAGCAACCTCTTCGAGAGCTTCAATTTCCGCTATTTCGGCCCCGTCGACGGCCACAACCTCAAGGAGTTGGTGCGCACGCTTCGGGCATTGCGCGACATCGAAGGGCCCAAGTTGCTGCATGTCATGACCGTGAAGGGCAAGGGCTACCTGCCTGCCGAGCACGACCAGTCCACGTGGCATGCCCCCGGACGTTTCAATCCCGATACGGGCGAGCGGATCGCCTCGCCGGGCGCTGCGGCGCGTTACCAGGATGTCTTCGGCGAGACGCTCGTCGAACTGGCCGGGCTCGACCCGCGGGTCGTGGGCGTCACGCCTGCCATGCCGTCGGGTTGTTCGATGAACATGCTCATGCACGCCATGCCGTCGCGTTGCTTCGACGTGGGTATCGCCGAGGGCCATGCCGTGACCTTCTCGGCGGGGATGGCCGCTGCGGGCATGGTGCCTTTCTGCAACATCTATTCGTCTTTCATGCAGCGGGCTTACGACAATGTGATCCACGACGTCGCGATTCAGGATCTGCCCGTGGTGATGTGCCTCGACCGGGGCGGCATCGTGGGCGAGGACGGCGTGACCCACCACGGGGTCTTCGACATGGCTGCATTCGGTGCCGTGCCGGGACTTACGATCGCTGCGCCGATGGATGAACTGGAACTCCGCAACATGATGTATACCGGTCTGCAATACGGTCATCCCTTCATGATCCGCTACCCGCGCGGCAACGGTGCGGGACGTCTGTGGCGGGGCGTTCCCTTCGAAGCGCTGCCCGTCGGCCGGGGCCGGAGGCTCCGCGAAGGTACGGACGTGGCGCTGGTGACGGTCGGGACGGTCGGCAACGCTGCCGACCGTGCCGCGGAACGCGCCGCGGAGAAGGGCGTGAGCGTGGCGCATTACGACCTGCGCTTCGTCAAACCGCTCGACGAAGCCCTGCTGGCCGAGGTCGGTGCCAAGTTCCGCCATGTGGTCACGGTCGAGGACGGTTCCCTGCGCGGGGGCGTCGGCGAGGCCGTCACGGCATTTTTCAATGCCCGCGGCTGCGAGGTGGCCGTGCACTCGCTGGGCATCGGCGACGAGTGGGTCGAGCACGGAACCCCGGCTCAGCTCTACGCCCTCTGCGGTTACGACGAGGAAGGTATCCTGCGGGCGCTGCTCGCTGCGGGGGAATAAAACCGCCGTTTCCGCTCCTGTTTGCCGTGCTGCGGCATAAAATCTGTTACGTGCTCCCTAAAAACCGTTTGGGGAGTGAAAATCGCGATCGTATTATTGGCCGCTGCGCTGCTTGTCATCGGCGTGGTATACGGCCGTGCCGCCGACCGTACCGACCGCACTCCGGTGCCGTCGTTCGACCTGGCGCGCTACATGGGCACCTGGTATGAGATCGCCCGCTACGACCATCCGTTCGAACGGGGGCTGGCCGAACGACGCGGTTACCGGACGGACAGGCTCCTGTTCGTCGACCAGGGGCAATGAAACTGAGCCGGAGGGTTCTTCTTCGGTTTCCTGCGGCCGTGTTACATCGTGAACGTCCAGTCGTCGCCCCGGCTGAGCGCGGCGTCGAAGCGGAACCCTTCCCATTCGAATTCTTTGAGCATTTCCGGATCCGTAATCCGGTTTCTGATGAGGTGGCGCGTCATCTCTCCGCGGCACATTTTCGTGTAGACCACGATGGTTTTCAGACGGTCGCCTTCACGGATGCGGAATTCGGGCGTGATGATACGCGCTTCGCGGCGGATGCGTTTCCAGTCGAACAGGCGCTTCATCTCGCTGCTGGCGAGGTTGACCAGGATGCCGTCGTCGGCATGGATTTTTTCGAGGAAGGCCTCCGTCAGCCGTCCCTGCCAGTACCCGAACATCGTTTGGTCGTCGTGCCCCGGCAATACGGCGTCCCCTTCCAGCCGGTAGCGGCGGATTGCGTCCAGCGGCCGGAGCAGCCCGTAGAGGAACGACGTGATGTTGAGGTGCTGCTGTGCGTATTCGAAATCCCCGGGGGTGAATCGCTCCGGGGCGATATGCCTGAATACGACGCCCGTGTAGGCCAGCAGCGCGGGGAGGGCCTCTTCGCCGTGGAACTGCCGGTAACGCCGGCGGTTGGTCGCGGCGATCTGCCGGTTGGTGCGCAGCATGCGTTCCAGCTCTTCGGTGGTGAGCGTCGCCAGCTGCAGTGCCAGCTCCGCGGCCTCGCGGGCGTAACGCGGCAGGGTCGTTCGGGGGATTTCGGCCGGCTTGTTTTCGGCCATCGTTTTGGCGCAGGAAAGGAGTATTTGCATGGCTGTGGATCAAAATTGGATGTCCTGCCCCTGCGCCGGTTCCGCAAAGCGGGTGAACGGGACGAACGGCGTCACCGTGAACTCGGTCGTGAGCAGGTAGGAACGGTATGGACAGGTCTTGTACACCTGTTTGCAGATACGGTAACGCGCATACCGGGCCGGGTAGATGCGGGGTGCGAGCCGGGCTGTGAACCCGTAGGTGTATTCGGCGGTCGGTGCCGGATGCGGTACTTCGGTGCGGGACAGGTTGTTTGGCCCGATGCCGGTCAGCAGTGAGTTCCACGCATTGACGACGGGCAGCGTTTCCCACCGTCCGTGCTGGAAGCGGCAGACGGTGTAGTCGCTCCCGAAATATACCGTCGAATCGCCTTTGTGGCGGATTGTGAGCCGGATATGTTCGGTGCAGGCGGGATAAAATGCGTATTCGGCCTCCATCGTGAGCCCATCCGGCGGGGCAGCCCCTTCGGGTGCGGGCGGATAGGGTGTCGTGTCGGGGTCGAACCCGTGGAGCCGGATCAGGGGGCTGTCGTGCACGCGGCGGCGGAAGCGGGCTTTCATCGCCGTGTCGGCACGGATCATGTGTACGTCTATGACCCCGTCCGGTTCGTTGACCGCCGATGCGTAGATGGCGTTTGCGACCGGATCGGTAGCCTTGTTGTCTGCCGCCCACTGCCAGATGCTGTCCTGTAAAGCGGACAGTCCGCCCGTTGCGGGGCGCTTCTGTGCGGCGGCCGTACAGCCGGCCGCAAGCGACAGGAGCAGCAGGAGGTGTTTCATGGTGCGGTGCGGTTTATGCTACGGAACAGGGGATGCCGAGCGCCTCGACGCGGGTGGCGATGGCCCGCAACTCCTCGCGCGGCACCTTTTCGAGCGTCCGGCACGGGGTGTCGCGGTCGAGCGAGTAGACCATGACCTGCCGCGGGCGGATTTCGCCGATCAGGCGCAGCCATGCCGCGACCTCCTCTTCGGTGGTGTTGTCGACCCGCTGCCCGTCGAACTCCCCGCGCAGGAACATCGTCTGCACGGTCAGGTGCCCGTCGAAGCCTTTCATCTGATCGACGACCCTCCGTACGGAATAGGCCGGGCTCTGGGGATTGTTTATCAGGCGTGCCGTGGCGTCGAAGGCCGAATCGAGCTTGAGGATGTTGTTGTCCACGCTGCGAAGGGCACGGCGCACGCCCTCGCGGTGGAGCTGCGTGGCGTTCGAAAGCACGGAAACCCTGGCCGAGGGGCACAGCTCGTCGCGCAGGGCGATCGTGTCGCCGATCACGGCTTCGAATTCGGGGTGCATCGTCGGCTCGCCGTTGCCGGCGAAGGTGATGACGTCGGGCGGGGTGCCGTCGGCCACCATGCGCCGCAGCGTCGCTGCGAGCTGTGTGCGGACGTCTTCGCGGGTGTTGAAGCGCCGCGCGCCGGGATGCTCGGCATTCCAGCCGCATTCGCAGTAGATGCAGTCGAACGAGCAGAGTTTCGACTCGGTGGGCAGGAGGTTGACCCCCAGCGAGAGTCCCAGCCGCCGCGAATGTACCGGGCCGAAGATGATGTCATGGAATAATGAAGTCATACCACAAAGATAGTATATGCCGGGGGCAAAAGCAAGTTTACTTGCATTTTGCCGGGGCGCCGCCTGTCTGAGGCAAAGCCGAAGATAGCTAAAACGGAAATATTTTTCTACCTTTACAAAAACCATTCCTTATGAAATTCAGGTTCGGATTGCTGCCGCGCGTCGTGCTGGCCATCGGCCTCGGGGTCGGCTGCGGCTTTTTCTTCCCTGTGTGGGCGACGCGTATCGCCCTTACGTTCAATGATATTTTCGGCCAGTTCCTTTCGTTCGTCATCCCGTTGCTCATCCTCGGGCTGGTGGCGCCGGGCATCGCCGACCTGGGACGCAACGCCGGGCGCCTGCTGGCCCTCACGGCGGCGCTGGCCTATGCCTTCACCCTTTTCTCGGGCTTCGGCACCTACCTCACGGGGCGGGCGCTGTTCCCCGCATTGCTCGAAGGCGCCGCAGCCGTGCTGCCCGACGCGGCCGCAACGGCCCCCGCACCCTATTTCACGGTTGGGATGCCACCCCTGTTCGGTGTCATGTCGGCGCTGGTACTGGCCTTCGTACTCGGGCTGGGGATGGCCTATACGCACAGCGTGAAACTCAAAGGGGTGATGGACGATTTCAAGTCGATCATCGACCGCGTGATCGCGGGCGTCATCATCCCGCTGCTGCCCTTCTATATCTTCGGAATCTTCCTTTCGATGACCCAGTCCGGGCAGGTGGCCGGGGTGCTGGGCGTCTTCGTGAAGCTGATCGTGGTGATCTTCTTCATGACCGTCGTGCTGCTGCTCGCACAGTTCTCCATTGCCGGGCTCGTTGCCCGCAAAAACCCGCTGCGGATGCTCCGTACGATGCTTACGGCCTATGTCACGGCGCTCGGCACGCAATCGTCGGCCGCCACCATCCCCGTGACCCTGGCGCAGACCCTCCGGCTCGGCGTGCGCCCCCAGCTGGCGTCGTTCGTCGTACCGCTCTGTGCCACGATCCACCTTTCGGGGTCGATGATGAAGATCGTGGCCTGTGCATTGGCCGTTTCGATGCTGGGCGGGCTGGATATTCCGGCGGGGACTTTCGCGGGGTTCATCCTGCTGCTGGGCGTGACGATGATCGCCGCACCGGGGGTGCCGGGCGGCGCGATCATGGCGGCGCTGGGATTGCTCGAGTCGATGCTCGGGTTCGACGAGACGCTCGCGGGGCTGATGATCGCCACCTACATCGCCATGGACAGCTTCGGCACGGCGACCAACGTGACGGGCGACGGTGCCGTCGCGGTGATCGTCGATGCGATAGACCGCCGATCGAAAAAATGAAAAACCGAACAAAGTTCTTCCCCGGGCCGCCGAAAGCGGCCTTTTTCCTTATCTAATATCCGGAAATAAGTATAAATGCGTACCCGTGCCGAATAAAAAACGGCTAATTTTGATGGCTAAAAGGTTTTTTTGTACTTTTGCGCGTCCGAAACGGAAACTTAAACATTAAATTACAATATTTTATGGTTGATATTTTTGCACGCCTTGAGAAAAATGCAGGTGGCCCCATCGGTCAGTACATGTCGTACGCCCACGGTTATTACGCTTTCCCCAAACTGGAAGGCGATATCGGCCCCCACATGACTTTCCGGGGCAAGAAGATGCTCAACTGGAGTCTGAACAACTACCTCGGGCTGGCCAACCACCCCGAAGTCCGCAAGGCCGACGCCGAGGGTGCCGCGCAGTTCGGCATGGCGGCCCCGATGGGCGCCCGCATGATGAGCGGCCAGACCGTCTACCACGAGCGTCTCGAGCGCGAACTGGCCGAGTTCGTCGGCAAGGAGGATGCCTTCCTGCTGAACTTCGGTTACCAGGGTATGATTTCGATCATCGACTGCCTGCTGACGCCGCGCGACGTGGTGGTCTACGATGCCGAGGCACACGCCTGCATCATCGACGGCCTGCGCCTGCACAAGGGCAAGCGTTTCGTATACGGACACAACGACATGGAGTCGCTGCGCCTGCAATTGCAGCATGCCACCGACCTGGCCGAAGAGCAGAACGGCGGCGTACTCGTAATCACCGAGGGTGTCTTCGGCATGAAGGGCGACCTGGGCAAGCTCGACGAGATCGTGGCCCTGAAAAAGGATTTCCAGTTCCGCCTGCTGGTCGACGATGCCCACGGCTTCGGTACGATGGGTGAGGGCGGCCGCGGTACGGCGTCGCATTTCGGCGTAGTGGACGGCGTAGACGTGCTGTTCAACACCTTTGCCAAATCGATGGCCGGTATCGGTGCATTCGTCTGTGGCCCCCGCTGGCTGATCAACCTGCTGCGTTACAACATGCGTTCGCAGCTTTATGCTAAGTCGCTCCCGATGCCGATGGTTATCGGTGCGCTCAAACGCCTGGAGCTGATCCGCAACCACCCCGAATACCAGCAGAAGCTTTGGGAGATCGTGCGTGTGTTGCAAAGCAGCCTCAAAGAGAACGGCTTCGAGATCGGTGTGACCAATTCGCCCGTGACGCCCGTTTTCCTGAAGGGCGGCATCCCTGAGGCTACGAATCTGGTCGTCGACCTGCGTGAGAATCACGGCATCTTCTGTTCGATGGTCGTTTACCCCGTAATCCCGAAAGGCGAGATCATCCTGCGCATCATCCCGACCGCAGTCCATACCCTCGAGGACGTGAATGTCACCATCGAGGCGTTCAAGGCCGTACGCAGCAAGCTCCAGGACGGTATTTATGCCAAACTGCCCATCCCGGAGCGTGCCGACGAAGGATTCCTGGTTCGTTAATTCCCCGCTTCCCGGCAGGACGGTTCATTCCGCCGCCCGGATATAAGGGTTTCCCATACGGTGTCCCCGGCTTTTCCGAAGGCCGGGGATATCGTTTTGTGACAAAATTTGCCGGAAAATTTTGCAGAATAAATTTTTCAGTTTATATTTGCAATCCCGAAACGCGAGTTTCGGATGCCGGAAGGAGGGGTGAAAGCCTTTTCGCAGGCCGAAAAACATATTGCGGAAATAGCTCAGTTGGTAGAGCACAACCTTGCCAAGGTTGGGGTCGCGAGTTCGAGTCTCGTTTTCCGCTCCGAGTCCAAAGTCAACAACGGACAAAATCAAGCCAAACCCTTTGAAACGATGTTTCAGTGGGTTTTTTCATGCCTTCTCCCAAGACATCGACGGACATCGAAAAGCCATTTCCGGACACTTTGGCGTCTCAGAAGTGTCCCACCGGTTCGACATGAACCTAAAAGTGGGACACTTTGAGAAAAAAGGTGGGACACTTTCGCTTTTTTCAAACTGTTTTCCAACGGTTTACCTAATCTTAATGACAGGTAAACAGTTATGAAAAGTACGTTCAGAATCCTCTTTCTCGCGAGGTGGGAATTAGAGAAAAATGGCAAGGTGCCGCTCTGCGCACGAATCACTATCGACGGCGAGAAAGTAAAGTTCAGCCTCAAGTCTGAGGTGTCTTCAGCCATTTGGGACCCGAAATCTGGCCGGGGCAAGGGCCAGACCAAAGAAGCGCTCCAGCTCAACCGCTACCTCGACAGCATCAAGGGGCAGATGATCATGCATTATCACAGCCTTTCGGAGGCTAACGAGGTAGTGACGGCTTCAATGGTGCGAGATGCGTTCCTGGGCACGAATATCAAGAGTAATACGCTGCTGGCAGTCTTCGAGGAGTTCAACGACAGACAGGAGAAACTGATCGGCATCGACCTCGCTCAATCCACCTTTAATAAGTACGATCTGACCTATCGCCGGCTCAAGGAATTCCTGAAAGTCAAGATGCGTAAGAACGACATCCTGCTCTGCCAGGTGGACCGCAATTTCGTGATGGACTTCGAGGCTTATCTGAAGATCGAGTATAGTCTCGACACCAACTCGTCCGAGAAACTGATGCGGATTTTCAAGCGTATCACGACCATGTGTTTCAAGAACGGCCAGATGCCCAAAGATCCATTCTGCGACCATAAACTCAAAAAGGTGAAGAAAGACCGCGGCTACCTAACGAAATCAGAACTGGAAAGCATCATCGACTATAAACCGGATAACAAGCGGCTCGAAAAAGTCCGAGACATTTTTCTGTTCTGCTGCTTCACCGGCTATGACTATTCCACGACTGCCGCCCTCACTGACAAAAATATCGTCACCGATGACGACGGTTCTATCTGGATTGAAACTCATCGTATCAAAACAGGCACTCTGTCGAAAGTAAAACTTCTTGACATCCCACTATCCATACTGAAAAAGTACGAACTGAAACGGGACGGTGACTTTCTTCTGCCTGTTATGAGTAACGCCAAATATAATCTCTATTTGAAGGAGATTGCCTCAATCTGCGGAATCGAGAAGAACGTAACCTCGCACTTGGCGCGGCACACGTTCGCAACGACGGTTACTTATGCCAACGGAGTCTCCATCGAATCCATCAGCAAAATGCTCGGACACACCAAGATCAGCACCACCCAAATATACGCCCGGATCGTCGATAAGACTGTAAGTAATGAGATGGATAAACTGGCCCAAACGCTGAGTAATACCCGGTTCAGCATAGAGACATAATCAGACCCGATATTTTTTTGTTTTTTTCTCGATTTTTCAAACATCCTTATTTGGGACGCCCTATTCTTCATCAGACACAACTAAACACCATTAAAAACCAGTTATGATGAAAAATGTCCTTACCGTCTCACAAGTCATCGATGCGTTTATCGAACAACACGAAAATCACGAAATCAACAAGAATGGCGCTAAACGATCCGGCTCCGAATCAGCCAAGCCTTATCGCCAGTTGCATAACAGTCTGGATAAATTCACGAAGGCCAGGTACAAACGACTGTTCGACACCTATTCGTTTAGCGAGCTCGGAGAGAAGTTTCTATTGGCATATGTCGCGTTCCTCAAGCAACAGGAAGGAGGAGTGTCCACTCATCTCCGCAAACTTCGTAGCGTGTTCTACTTGGCTGCTGACAGAATCGGCGTGCCGAGCATCAATACGAGCGTCTTCGATTGCGTCCGCGATGAACTTAGGCAGCCCGAATTTGCGGCAAAAGTGATTCCATCGGAGGTGATGCGCCAGATCGAGAACATTGACCGCAGCCAGTTCGACAGGAAAGAACGGCTACACATTGACCTGCTACTATTTTGCTATTATACCGGAGGTATGAGCTGCATAGATATAGCTTATCTGACTCATGATTGTGTGAAAGGAGACGCGCTCTGTTACACGAGGGAGAAGGCTCCGAAAAATGCTATTATTCCATTTATTCCAAGAGCGAAGGCCATCGTTGAAAAATACAAGGGGATGACCGTCGGAAATTATCTCTTGCCCATATTCACTTATAAGCATAACACCGAGGCCAAGCAGACCGGCAGGGTGAAGCGCATCTACGAAAGAGCATCCGATACTTTCCGAAAAGTGCAGAAACTTATCGGCTGCGATGAGCAACCAATATGGGCCGGAGCACGCGGAACATTCATCGTTGAAATGCTTAAAGCGGACTATACCGAGATGGCCTTGGCGGAGATTGTCGGCCTCCATCCGGCACGCATTTGTGGATACTATTCCATACCAATTATGCACGGTGAAATGTAACGAGATTTTTGAGCGGTTTTGGGGCGAGACTATATATTGGCCTACATGAAATCAGGAGGTTATTAAATAAAAAAGGCGGTTCCGAAAGGACCGCCTCTTTTTATTCAAATCGAGTCGTTTTTACAATGTACTCATAATGAATGCTTTGTCAATTATCGAGAATTTCGCATAAAACAAAAACGTAGGCCCCCGGGAGTCACCATTTTTGTTTTATCTTGACCAAAAAATCACGAGATTTTTCCACCCAAAACATAGCGAATTTTGAGTTGCAAATTTTAAAACACAATCGCTATGTTTACCATTCGCATCAAGGGTCGCCGCAATCCGAAAGACCTCGACTTGGCCAAACTCACTTTGATCTTCCACAAGACAGGTTTCGCCAGGGTCTCAAAAGAATTTTACATTTCCGGACTATACAAAGATTGGAATCCGAAAGTCCAATCATTCCGTGGTGAGAACCCCCAGATCAAACACAAAAATCAACTGCTTCGAAATCTAAAACTCAAATATCTGGAGATTGCCGAAAGATGGGAAGCCGAGAAGAAGGATTGGACGCCGGTCGAGTTGTCCCACTACTTCGACAAAGAGAAAATAATTCGCGACCGGTATATTACTGTGCCGAAAATGCTCGATCTGATGGTCGAGAAATTTCTCGAACGGGAGCGATTCAAAAATGGCCGGATTGTCTCCAGCCAGAGAAATGCGGAGAAGTATCGCCGCCTGAAAAAGCAACTCACCGAATTTACCCATAGCAAATACCGCCGGGAGTTTTCCAAATATTTCTTCCGGGATATAACCGAGAAGTTTCTGCTTGAGTTCGCCATGTACGAACAGCAACGCGGCGCCCGCAATGGGAATCTCGGCGGCGTACAGCAAAAGTTGAAAGTTCTCCATGCGACCTTTGTCGGGGCCAAACATCATGGTGTTTATAATGTCCGGCTATCCGTCTTTAAAGCTGTTCGCGGCAAGATAAAGGGATCCGTCCATTGCCCGAAATCCGTTTCACAAGCCACGATCAGCACTATCGAGCAGTTCGACCGGCAGAAGTTAAATGCGAAAGAGCAGCTATATCTCGACCTGTTTCTATTTAGCTACTATGCCGGCGGGATGTCGGCCATCGATACCTGTTTCCTGACCTCCGATCTAATCAAGGACGATATGATTCTTTATGAGCGGATGAAATGCGATAAGCGGGCGCAGGTCTTATTGGTTGATAAGGCTAAGATAATCATCGACCGGTATCAGACAAAGTATAAACGCTCACCAGACTATGTCTTTCCGGTTTTCACGAGAAAGCATAATACCGAACTCAAGATGTATGAACGAGTAAAGCGCCTATCGAGCCTGGTTTGTCAACTTCTCCGAAAGATCTGCGATGAATCCGGAATAACCGAGAAGGTAATCTGGAGTTCCGCCCGCGGCAGTTTCATCTCACGCCTGATTGATGAAGGCTATCACCCGCTCCAAATCGCCGAACAGACCGGCAATTCTCCGCATACGATTTATAAATACTATTATTCGAATACGAACAAAAAGGCAATGCGGGTGGATATGAATAGGATATTATGACCCATTCTCAATTACGGATTAGTAATAGAATCGCAAAATGAGATAATCAAATTAATTCTAGTCTTAAATATAACATAGACAAATAATTATTATATTTACAAAAAAACAAATGCAAATGTCACACATCAGCCCTATAGAGCTTGTCTCAAAAGAAGCCCTTGTAAAAATAAAATCTCTAGCTTTTAATAGTGAGACAACCGACTTGGATTATAAAGAAATCTTTAAGATTTCGGATGCAAAATCCAAAACAGAATTCATTAAAGACATCTGTGCATTTGCAAACACAAAAGGGGGCTATTTATTATATGGCATAAATAATGACAATGAGTGGATTGGGCTTGATGAAAGAAGTGACGCAAAAGTAGATGATGCAGATATCGCTAATATCATTGATGACTTTGTGGATGGACATATAGATTGTTTGGTCAACACAATAGAAATTGATAACCGATATTTTGTTGTCGTATATGTATTTCCCTCATCTTCAATATTACCATTTAAAAAAGATGGACAGTATAATAAGAAAAATTGGAAGACTGGAAAAGCAGAACCTGTTTGCGCCTTCAAGAAAGGAGATGTTTATTGCAGGAGACATAGTAGATCAATAAAAGCTGACAATTTATTCTATACGCTTAAAGGCAACAACTTTAAAATTGTCGAGAACTTTTTAGACGGAGCTCCAATTTATAATGAGTTCATCGGAAGAAGTGATTATTTGGGAGAGTTGTATAAAAAAATACGAGCCGAAAATAACAGAGTTATTCAAATAGATGGAATTGGTGGAATCGGCAAGACTTCTTTTGTCCATTTTTTTTGCAGGCAATTATTAGACAATCCAAATTATTCAAATAATTTCGAATTCATCATATGGACCAGCGCAAAGCAAAACCGATATACACCTGCCGGGATTAAAGTAATAACTGATTATATATCAAATTATTCTGAGTTAATAGACGATATTTATAAATTTTTACAGGATCGCAACCTCATTGATGAGGATGCAACGGAGGACCCTGAAGACTCTATTATAAACTTCTTGTCAAATAATAATGTCTTGCTCGTCATCGATAACTTAGAGACCTTAAATGACGCCGATTTGTCCGCATTTATAGAGAGGTTTCCTAATAGATCAAAGGCGATTTTAACAACACGAGAGACGTTAGGAGATTTTTTCTTCGCAAGACTCAGCCTTTTAGGATTTGAGGAGAAGAGCGAGTTCCCTGATTTTTTAAATTCACAATATAAATGGTTTTTAAATTCGGGGCCTGAATCATTTACTGATTTATATTCCAGGTATATTCCAGATCTATATGCCTACACAAAGGGAATGCCATTGGCGGGGCAGCTTATCACTTATCAAATTAGCCAAGGTACTCCTATCGAGTTGGTCATTGAAAACCTCAAAACAGGGAAAGCTTATGATGATATTCTTGAATTTTGCTTTAAGGGTTCAATAGACAAGCTAAGTGCAGAAGAGCAAGCGGTATTATTTATTATCTCTCTGTCGGAGAAAGACAATGTGTTTACGCTTGACGACATATCATATATAAGTGAAATCTCAAAAGATGAGATTGGACTCAGTATTCTACCAAAACTTAATAAAATATCTCTATGCTATTCTACCCTTACCGATACCGGGGATATTGGATATGGTATTCCTTATTTAACTAAGTTATTTATACGACGCTATTCTCATAATATTGATGAAAAGGGCATAATTGAGAAATACGAAAAGTTCTTGCAGGAAAAGAAGAACCTATTTTCTGATGATTATAACAATGAGCAGTTATTTTATCGAGCAAGCGCTAAGAATCATAAAGAGCAATTAGCTGCAGTAGCATCTATGAGAGCATTAGCACAGTCAAATTATAATTATGATGCTGCTATTGAGTCTATGAATAAACTTATTCAAGAAAATAGAAGATTTGCCTTTCTTTACTTAATCAAGGGAAAGATCGAAGAGAATAGTATGCTGGCAGATGCATTTGAACGAGCAAAGAAGGATTTTGAAAGCGCAATAAATATTGACGGTAATTATATCGATCCTTATATCGAATTAGGCTTCCTGGAACTTAAAAATAGGCATAAATCAAAAGATAACCCATCAAGAGCCTTTGAAAATTTCAGTAAAGCTTTAAAAATAAATGACACTAACCATCAAGCGAATTTAGGAATCGCTCAATTTTATAGTTCAAAGGCATATAAAATTGATTTTTATAGAGATCGTGCCAATAAGATAAAATATGGTAATCTAGCGAATGAGCATTTCGAAAAAGCCTATTATAAAGATGGAACTTTAACTGCGACTCAGAATCATTCTAATGCAATCAATGCATACAATCACGCGCAAAATGTAAGAAATAATCTGAAAGACTTTAAAACCGCTTTGGAAATATGTAAGTATGGTCTTAGGTATGAGCCTCGTAACTCAACCCTGAGCAATCTGAAGGGGCAAATTGAAGATGCTATTGCGCGTAAAGAGGATCCGAAAGCTTACAGCAAGAAAAAATTTGAAGAAAAAGGATGGAAAGTATCCTCAAAATAAATTAGCTTTCAAAGTTGTGCTTAATAACCTTAACCCTATTTGTACAAATTAGACTATTCTTATTAAAATCTATTTGCATAATTTTATTAAGGATATGGAGGTTGTAACAATCGAGTCGAGGGCTTTTAAGCAACTAATGGAGAAACTGGATACGTTATTGGAGTATATTTGCTCAATGGGGCATCCAGTGACAACAGAAAGTGATGATGAAGGTTGGGTGGATAGCCAAAAAATCTGCCTGTTTCTCAGGATTAGCGAACGTACGTTACAACGGTTACACACAAACGGAAAGATCACACACTCCTGCTTAAGCGGGAAGTATTACTACCAAATTGGCGAGATCAAAAAACTACTCAGAGCAAACGTAATTAAGAGTACCGATGAGTGCTTGCAGGAGTTGGTTAAACATCACAAACAACGCACGCTATAAATAAATATGATAACTAACATAAAAAGAATGATTATGAATCCTTTAAAAGTAATTGCAGAATGGTTTGATCAACAAGATGCCAGCATCAAAGGCGATTTTGTTGGTATGGCGGCTCATTTTCTTTTGGATAATTCCATAGAACTAGAGTTTGATATGGATGAGAAGATTAAAAAGTTCAGCACGTATCTCATAAACAATAGCCTGACAGCTAAGGAAGTCATGCAAAGAACAATGTTCTTAAAATCGTTGATAAGTTTCACCCTCGATGGCAGGAGTAGCAAGGAGGGTTGGGAAAGGGCAAGAAAGATGAACCAGGAAATAGATAAAAAATTAAAGAGTGAAGGTAGAGATATTGGAGCGTATGATAAGTTCATGAAAGATTATCAAGAACGGAAGACTAAATGGATTGCCTGGGCAAAAGAATGGGGAGCTCTACTAAATGGGAACCTTTCAGATAAAAATATTGCGGACTGGTATTTCACTAAAATTTCAAAATAACACTATATTTGTATCAGTAAACCGAGAAAAACAGTTTCCAGAAGGGTGAAAACACCAAAGGAAAGGGGTTTCGAAAAATGTCCCCGCCGGTGTCCCACTTTGGGAAAACAACCCGGCAAAACAAAGGGAAGTGCTTGATGAACAAAGCATAAGGAAGGCGTAGGTCAGAGTCTCGTTTTCCGCTCCAAACAGACAATTAAATCCTTGCGACAAGCGAATCAGCGAGTTGTGAGGATTTTTCTTTTATACCCGTCGGCGGATCTTTTGCTTCCGCAGGGGGAATTACTTTTCCGGGATGAACAGTCCGGACATGTTCGCCTGTTCGAGGGTGAGGAGCCCGACTTTTTTAGGAATGCCGCCGGCATATCCCGTCAGGCTGCCGTCGCTGCCCACGACCCGGTGGCAGGGGATGATAATGCTGATCGGATTGTGCCCTACGGCACCGCCTATGGCCTGCGCCGACATGGTTTGCTTTCCCTGCTGCCGTGAGATTTCTTCCGCAATATCCTTATAGGTGATTGTTTCCCCGTACGGTATTTGTAGTAATATTTCCCATACGGCCTGCCGGAAGGGCGACCCTTCGGGGCGCAGCGGGGGTGTAAATCCCGGGTTTTTCCCGCTGAAGTAGCAGTCCAGCCACCGCTGTGTCTGGTCGAATACGGGGAGCTGCTTCTCTTCGTGTGCTGCCGGCAGTGTGGCGGCAAAGTATTTTTGCCCGTCGAACCAGAGCCCGGTCAGGCTGTTGCCGTCGGCGGAGACCGTTATCCCGCCGAGGGGCGACTGGTATTTACAAATGTACTGCATGGTGTTATCGGTTAAAGTAAAGGTTGGAATCTTCCGGGGCTTCTTCTCTCGAAGCTATCGTGCAACAGCCCGGGGGCGTAGTACGATTACATTTGGCATGCTTTCATCGGTTATGTGTTTGTCGTTTTGCCTTCGATATTCGGCAGGAAACCCGTGATTATCCCCAACAGGGGCAGCAGGGTGCTGATCCGAAAGATGAATTCGATGCTGGTCTTGTCGGCCAGCCAGCCGAAGAAGGCCGAGCCGAGGCCGCCGAGGCCGAACATCAGCCCGAAAAAGATCCCGGCGACCATCCCGACCTTGCCGGGCATCAGGTCGGTGGCGTAGACCAGGATGGCGGAGAATGCCGAGGAGATGACGAGTCCGATGATGACGGCGAGCACGATCGTGCAGGTCAGGTTCGCATAGGGCAGCAGCAGGGTGAAGGGCGCAGCCCCGAGGATGGAGCCCCAGATCACGTATTTACGCCCGAAACGGTCGCCCAGCGGCCCGCCGGCGACCGTGCCGACAGCCGATGCCCCGAGGAATGTGAAGAGGCAGTACTGCGCCCCCTGCACCGAGATTTCGAATTTATCCATCAGGAAGAATGTGAAGTAGTTGGTCATGCTGGCGATGTAAAAGTATTTCGAGAATACCAGTACGCCCAGGATGCCCAGTGCGAGGCGGATTTTGCGTTTCCCCAGGTGGTGTGCCGGGGCCGCTGCGGCTGCCGCGGGGCGGTTTGCGGTGACGGTGAGGCGAAGTTTATACCACCTCCCGATTCTCGAGAGGATGAGGATGGCGAGGATTGCGGCCAAAGCGAACCAGCCGATCGAGGCCTGCCCGAAGGGGATGACGACCAGCGCGGCCAGCAGCGGCCCCATGGCGCCCCCGGCGTTGCCGCCGACCTGGAATATCGACTGTGCCAGTCCTTTCCGGCCTCCCGAAGCGAGTTGCGCCACCCGGGAGGATTCGGGGTGGAAGACCGAAGAGCCGCAGCCGATCAGTCCTACCGCCAGCAGGATGGGTACGAAGCCCGGGGCGACGGAGAGGGTGAACAGCCCGAGCAGCGTGAAGCACATCCCCGCGGCGAGCGAGTAGGGGCGCGGATGGCGGTCTGCATAGAGTCCGATGAAGGGTTGCAGCAGCGACGAGGTCATCTGGAAAACCAGCGTGATGATTCCGATCTGGGCGAACGTGAAGCCGAATTTCTCCTTCAGGAGCGGGTAGACGGCCGGGATCACCGACTGCATCATGTCGTTCAGCAGGTGGGTGATGCTGATCATGAACAGTATCGGGTAGACCGTTCCGGTCTCCGTGAAGCGCCGCAGGCGTGTGTCCGTGGGTTTTGTAAGCGTCTCCATTGCTGCGGGCTATGGTTCTTCGAGTATCCGCGTGATCGCCTCCCGGGCATTCCGCACGTCCCCGGCAAGGATGTATCCGAGTAACTGCCCGTGCGTGGGCTGGGTGGCGAGCAGGCACTCCGTGTCCCTGTATATATTGCTGAACCTCTTTTTCAGATGGGCGGCCGTCGAGCGGTACAGCTCGCACAGGATTTCGTTGTGCGTGGCCTCGGCCAGGGCGATGTGGAAGTTGACGTCGGCTTCGATACAGGCCTGCAATGCCCCGGCAGCTGCGGTCGCTCCCCGCTCCGCGAGGTGCTTTTCGAGGACTGCGGCGTCGTGTGCCGTTCGCCGTTCGGCGGCTTTTTCGGCGATCGCGACTTCCAGTATTTTCCGCACTTCGTCCAGGTCGTGCAGGTCGGCGCGCCCGAGGCGCCGCTCCATCGGTTCGTCCGGGGGCGTGAGGCGTTCGACAAATGTCCCGGCACCTTGCCGTACCTTCAGGAACCCCATGTTGGACAGGATTCTGACCGCTTCGCGCACGGTCGAGCGGCCGACCCCGAAAATCTGCATCAACTCCGGTTCGGGCGGTAGTTTTTCGCCCACCTCGAATTTTCCGGACATGAATTGCCCCTGCAACCGGCCGGCCAGCTCTTCGGCCAGCGATTTCTTGCTGAGTTGCATGTTCGAACCGGGTTTCATCATATCATCTGATGTTTTGCGCGAAGGTAGGCATTAATTCCGAACCGGCAAAGTTTTCCGGGATCTTTTGCGTGCGGAAAAAGGTTCGGGCAAGGAAGCTTCACCCGCTGTGATCCGAGAAATGCGGATGAAAGTACGAATTTTCATGTGCGGCAATTTTTGCATGTTATTGGTGAAAAGCGAGGTGCTTTCAGAACGGACAAATATCTAAATTTGTAACAATGAATATAGATGAAGACGATACGAAACTTTTCAGGTTGCTCGAGCCCGGGGAGTTCGGTATCTACACACAGTCTGACGAATTACCGGTATCCGATTGTCCGGTATACCTTATGGAAGGGGTCGGAGGCATCTGCCTGTCGGGTACGGCTACGGTACAGGTTTTCAGCCATCGCTTCCGGATCGTGCGCGGGATGGTGCTTGCCCTGTTTCCCTGGCAGTTGATTTCCATCAAGGAGGTAAGCGACGATTTCGGGATCAGGTTTTTCCGCATATCGCACGATATGTTTACCGATACCCTCAGTTCCCTGTGGAGGGCCAGGCCCGGTTTCTTTTTTTACATGCGCACGCATATCGCCTCGGAGCCGCGGGAAGAGTATGTCGGGCGGTTCCTGAATTTCTGCGACTTGCTGGCTTACCGTGCCGAAAATGCTCCCGTCATCTGTCGCCGTGAGTCGGTAATGCAACTTTTGCGGGTGTTCTATTGGGACGTCTACACCATCTATCTCAATGATCCGCAGGCTGAAAAGACTGCTTATACCCATAAGGAAGAACTGGCATTCCGGTTCATGCGGACGGTCGTCGAGGAACATTCTCCCAACAGGGACGTGGCGTATTTCGCCGAGAGGCTCGGGATCACTCCGAAGTACCTGACCAACCTGATGAACGAGATCAGCGGGCAGTCGGCACGGGACTGGATCGTCTGCTTCACGATTTTCGAGATCAAGGCGCTGCTCCGGGAATCGGCGATGGACTTGAAGACGATCGTGGCGCGTGTCAATTTTCCCGACCAGTCTACCCTGAGCCGCTTTTTCCGCAGGTACACGGGCATGTCCCCGTCCCGGTATCGGAAGAATATTCATTTCTGAGCTTTAAGCCGGGCGGAAGCCCGGCTTCTTTTTTTGTAGAATGTAGGGCTGAAATGTTTTAAATGGTAGCCGTATTTGTTGTGCTTTTGGTGTGTATTTCACTAATAATATGCGATTTTCGCCCAAAGTTTGGCGAAATTGGGTTTATTTTTTTACATTTGTCAAGATAGAAATGCGGGCTTCTGCGGAATTTGCTTTCGCAGGGCAGAACGGTAGGTGCGGATGGCTGTCGGAAAAGGATGTGATAAACCAATTTTTTCTCATATGAAAAATTTACGATACCTGTGCCTGCTGTGTGCCCTCGCAGTATGCACCATGTTACCGACCGGCTGTATCGAACGGCCGGATGAAGTTCCCGGCCCGGATGACACGGCCCAAGGCGGAAATAAATACGATTACGCCACGACGCGGGATATTCCTCTTAATCTGGACTATGCCCGCAGGGGCAGCAAGGCGCTGTTTGAAATTTATGCCCAGAACCCTGTGAATGCCGTGGACGGTGCGTTTACTCTGAAACCCGGCGTAAAAGCCCTGCTCAGGGCCTATACCGATAACGACGGTAAATATTCGGGAGTGGTCAACCTCCCGACTGCCGTAGGCAAGGTGTACGTGTATAGCGAATCCTACGGTTTCCCCGCCTGTATCGAGGCCGACGTGACTGCCGGCGGTATTTCGTGCAACGTGCGGCAGTTCTACGAAAAGGCGGCCGGGAAGGTCTCCGGCGCCGCGGTTGCCGACCGGGTTGCGGCGACCCGTGCCGATGCGGCCAATCCTTATAACGTGCAGCAGCTCGGCGACTGGACTTGGGAAGGCAAACCGCTCTACATCCTCGGTACAGTGTATGGTCAGAAACCCTACCTGAATATCGCACCTGATTACGCACAGACACCTGCGGGGATGATGAACCGCATTCAGAACGTACTGATGCCGGGCGTCGACAATTCGAAATACGCCATGCCGACCGGGGTGGTCAACCTCAATGTGACGAAGGATGCCCATCTGACGCTGGTGTTCGCCGCAGAACTGGCAGCATGGCGCAATGCCATCGGTTATTATTATTATGATACGCAGAACCCTCCCCGGACGCAAGCCGAGTTCGATGCGCTGCCCAAGTACGTGGCCTTCCCCAACTGCTCTTCTTTTACGACCAATTTCGACGACCCGGACGATTTGGGGTCGGGCGGCGGCGATTGGACGGCACCCCTGTTTTTCGGCGAACAGCTGCGGCTGACCTGTTTCAGGGGAGGCAAGGCTACCGACATTTTCCCAGCCGGTACGACCGTGGGCTGGTTCATGCTGCCCGATGCGTATGAAATTTCGGCTTATGACTATACCGGAAAACTCGATATCACCGGTTCGAAACACCCGGCGCGCTATTCGAACAATGAGTTCAATGCGGGGAACGGCCGCTATATGGTCAGCCTTTACGACAAAGTGAGCGGCAAAACCGTGCTCGGCTTCGAGGATGGCGGCGACAACGACTATAAGGACGTGCTTTTCTATGTGGACTCCGATCCTGCCGATGCCATTTACGACCCCGACCGCCCGACGACCGACCCCGGTGACGAGAAGTATCCCGACGTGGCGGGCGACCCTGTGGTCGGCACGCTGGCTTTCGAGGATCTGTGGCCGAGCCAGGGCGATTACGACATGAATGACGTGGTGGTCGGGTACAGCACGACCTTCACGGTCGACAAAGACAACCGGATCGTGGCGATCCGGGATGTCGTCACTCCGTTGCACAGCGGCGGTAAACTCCGGAGCGCCTTCGGTTACCAGCTCGACATTCCCGTAACCGCCGTCAAAGGCGTGAAGATCGAAAACGGGTCTTCGACGGCCGGACTCGAAAAGAACCAGGATAAAGCCGTGGTGATACTCTTCGACGACATCGAGCAGGCCGTGGCCCGGGGGCCCGTTAGCGTCGAGATCAAACTGGACGGGAGCCTGTCGATGGACAAGGTGACCCGCAAGTCGCTCTACAACCCGTTCATCTGCGTGAGCGACAAAGGGTTTGTTCCCGGGGCCGTCCGCAAGGAAATACACCTGACCAACTATCCGCCCACGTCGCTGGCCGACCCCTATCCTTTCGGCCGCAACGATGACAAGAGCTCGCTGGACAAGGCGGGGAACCCCATCGGGCCCTATTATTATGCGACTTCCGAGTTGTATCCTTTTGCCATCGACCTGCCCGTTACCGATTATCGGATCCCGGACGAGATGGTGAAAATCGACGTCTTCTATCCCTATTTCGCCGACTGGGTGAAGAGCCGTGGCGAAAAACACAAGGAGTGGTATAAGAACTCCGTGAAATAGACCCGGTATTGCCGGTTCGCACGGAGCCCCTGCATCGCGGGGGCTCCGTGTTGTATGGGGCTGCCGGAACGATATGTGGAATTATTGTGTTACCTTTGCCGAAAAGAATGAACGAACCGAATGGCAAAGATTCTTATTATCGACGACGAGGAACAGTTGCGCAAGCTGCTGGCCCGCATCATCGCTCTGGAAGGTTACGAGGTGGCCGAGGCCGCCGATTGTGCCGGGGGGCTCAGGATGCTCCGCCGCTATGAACCCGATGTCGTGCTGTGCGACGTCAAGCTGCCCGACGGCAACGGTGTCGAGATGGTTGGACGGATCAAGCAGGCCATGCCTTCGGCCGAGGTCATCCTGCTGACGGCCTACGGCAATATCCCCGACGGCGTGCAGGCCATCAAGAACGGGGCATTCGATTACATAACCAAGGGCGACGACAACAACAAGATACTGCCGCTGCTGAGCCGTGCCACCGAGAAAGCGCAGATGCAGCGCCGGCTGGCTCGCCTCGAGGACAAACTCTCCGAAGAGCATTCGTTCGACCGCATCATCGGTTCGTCGGAATCCCTCCGCAGTGCGGTCGCGCTGGCACGCAAGGTCGCCGTCACGGATACCTCGGTGCTGCTCACGGGTGAAACCGGAACCGGCAAGGAGGTTTTTGCGCAGGCCATCCACCACGCCAGCCCGCGCGCGAAGGGGGCGTTCGTCGCCGTCAACTGTTCGGCTTTCTCCAAGGAACTGCTCGAAAGCGAATTGTTCGGCCACCGTGCCGGCAGCTTCACGGGTGCCACCAAGGATAAGAAAGGGTTGTTCGAGGAGGCCGACAAGGGGACGCTTTTTCTCGACGAGATCGGCGAGATGCCCGTCGAGCTGCAGGCCAAGCTGCTGCGCGTGCTCGAATGCGGCGAGTTCATCAAAATCGGCGAGACCCGCCCGACCAAGGTCGACCTGCGGATCATCGCCGCCACGAACCGCGACCTCGAAAAGGAGATCGTTTCCGGGAATTTCCGCGAAGACCTCTTCTTCCGACTTTCTGTTTTCCGCATCCACCTGCCGTCGCTGCGCGAACGGCCGGGCGATATCGCCGAATATGCCCGGTTCTTTGCGGCGCAGTTCGCCGACAGGATGGGGCGCCGGATCGACACGATCGACAAGGGATATATCGCCGCACTGGAACGCCATGCCTGGCACGGCAACGTCCGCGAACTGCGCAACGTCGTGGAGCGCAGTCTGATCATGGCCGAAGGCAACGCCCTCACCGTCGGCTGCCTCTCCCCCGAATTCCATGCCGCGTCGTGCGACGGCTCCGTGCCCGACTCGATGGCGCTCGACGCCCTCGAACGGCACCACATCCTCAGGGTACTCGAATACACGAAAGGCAACAAGGCCGAGGCCGCCCGCCTGCTGGGCATCGGCATCGCCACGCTTTACCGCAAGCTGGAAAGTTACGGCATGAAGCCCTGACGCCGGCGCCAGGCATATCATTCTGAGATGGCCGCCTTATCATTTTGATAGGACGGCCGTTCTTTTTGGCAGGTATGCCAAAGTCGCATCTGTTTGACAATTAGTCGCATAGTGCCGAAATTCCTGTTTTGGCACTCCCTTCGTATTCCTTTGGACACAAACCGAAAGAAGAAATCGACATGGTAATCGTGATCCTGATCCTGATATTCTGCGGCGCAATGCTGTTGCTGTGCCGGATGCTTTGCGGTTTTACAAAATTGTTGTCTAACTCAAAAAAAGAACGAAGATGAATGGAACTGTGTTGTTCCTGTTGCTGTGCGCCCTCGGGTCGCTGTGTTACTGGTTTTATTTGAAATGTGTGGATTGGTTTGAAAAAATCTGATGAAAAATGTTTACAGGACTGCTTATTCTGAGCATCGTCGGATTCGTCTATCTGATGTACGTGCTCGTAAAACCCGAAAGATTCTGATTGTCTGACCCCGAAAAAACGCAAATAAATGAATACCGAAATTTTAGGCGTTATCCTGCAATGGGTGGCTCTGGTGGTGCTTTGCTATCCGCTGGGACGCTACATTGCCAAAGTATACCGAGGTGAGCGCACGTGGCTCGACTTCATGGCTCCTGTCGAACGGTTCGTCTACCGCGTGTGCGGTATCGACCCCGCGCAGGAGATGGACTGGAAACAGTTTCTCAAGGCGCTGCTGATGGTCAACCTCTTCTGGTTCTTCTGGGGCATGCTGCTGCTGGTTTTCCAGGGCTGGCTGCCGCTCAACCCCGACGGCAACCCCGGGCAGTCGCCCGATCTGGCGTTCAACACCTGTATCTCGTTCATGGTCAACTGCAACCTGCAACATTACAGCGGCGAGACGGGGTTGAGCTATTTCACCCAGCTGTTCGTCATCATGCTCTTCCAGTTCGTCACCGCAGCCTGCGGCATGGCGGCCATGGCAGGTGTCATGAAGGCGCTGGCTGCCAAGACCACGAAGACCATCGGCAACTTCTGGGTGTTCCTTACCAAGAGCGTAACCCGTATTCTGATGCCGTTGTCGCTCGTCGTGGGTATCCTGCTCGTCATCAACGGAACCCCGATGTCGTTCGACGGCAAACAGACCATCACTACGCTCGAAGGCCAGGAGCAGGTCATCTCGCAGGGCCCCACAGCGGCCATCGTGCCTATCAAACAACTGGGCACCAACGGTGGCGGCTATTTCGGCACCAACTCGGCACACCCGCTCGAAAACCCCAATGCCTTTACCAACATCCTCGAGTGCTGGTCGATCCTGATCCTTCCGATGGCGATGGTCTTCGCGTTCGGCTTCTATACGCGCCGCCGTAAGCTCGCCGCGTGGATTTTCGCCGTGATGCTCTTCGCCTATACCGCGGGCGTCGTCTTTTCGGTATGGCAGGAGACGGGCGGCAGTCGGCAGATCGACCGGATGGGTATCGCGCAGGAGCTCGGTTCGATGGAGGGCAAGGAGATCCGCATCGGTTCGGCGGCTTCGGCCATGTGGGGCATGACGACGACCGTCACCTCGAACGGGTCGGTCGACTCGATGCACGATTCGCAGACCCCGCTGAGCGGTATGCTGCAAATGCTCAACATGCAGATCAACTGCTGGTTCGGCGGTGTCGGCGTGGGATGGATGAACTACTTCGCATTTCTTATTATCGCGGTCTTCATCAGCGGCCTGATGGTGGGCCGTACCCCCGAGTTCCTCGGCAAGAAGGTCGAGGCGCGAGAGATGAAGATCGCCACGCTGGTCGTGCTGATGCACCCCTTCCTGATCCTCGTCGGCACGGGAATTTCAGCCGCCGTAGCCGCTGCCGACCCGGAGATCGGCTGGCTCAACAACCCCTCGTTCCACGGCCTGAGCGAAATGCTCTACGAGTACACCTCCTCGGCCGCCAACAACGGTTCGGGTTTCGAGGGGCTGGCCGACAATACGCCGTTCTGGAATATTTCGACCGGCATTGCGCTGATCATGGGGCGTTATTTCCCGATCGTGGGGCAGGTCGCCATCGCCGGGCTGCTCGCTTCGAAGAAATATATCCCCGAAAGTGCCGGTACGCTCAAGACCGATACGGGAACCTTCTCGCTGATGACTTTCGCCGTCATCATCATCGTCGCTGCGCTCTCGTTCTTCCCTGCGCTGGCACTGGGCCCGATCGCCGATTACCTGACTTTCTAAAATGTTACGACTATGAAACGAAACAGAAATAATTCCTTGTTCGACCGTACCCTGCTGCGCCAGAGCCTGCGCGCCTCGTTCCAGAAGCTCGACCCGCGCAAGATGGTCAAGAACCCCATCATGTTCACCGTCGAAGCCGTCACCTTCGTCATGTTGCTGCTGATCGTGTGGATTGCCGTGACGGGCAATACCTCGCAGGGGTCGCTGCTCTATAACGTCGTGGTCTTCCTGGTGCTTTTCGCCACGGTGCTCTTCGCCAACTTCGCGGAGGCCATTGCCGAGGCGCGCGGCAAGGCGCAGGCCGACTCGCTGCGCAAGACCCGTGAGGAAACCCCTGCCAAGCGGATCGACCCCGACGGACAGTCGCATATCGTGAGCAGTTCCGACCTCAGGCAGGGTGACCTCTTCGAATGCGTCGCCGGTGACACGGTCGCCGCCGACGGCGAGATCGTCGAGGGGCTCGCTTCGATCGACGAGAGCGCCATCACGGGCGAGTCCGCCCCTGTGATCCGCGAGGCGGGCGGTGACAAAAGTTCCGTCACGGGCGGTACCAAAGTGCTTTCCGACCGCATCCTGGTGAAGGTCACGGCGCGTCCGGGCGAAAGTTTCCTCGACAAGATGATCGCCCTCGTGGAAGGCTCCTCGCGCCAGAAGACGCCCAATGAAATCGCCCTGACCATCCTGCTGGCAGGCTTTACGATCGTGTTCGTCATCGTCTGCGCGACGCTCAAGCCCTTTGCCGATTACGTCGGCGCCAACATCACCGTAGCGGCGTTCATCTCGCTGTTCGTCTGCCTGATCCCGACCACCATCGGCGGCCTGCTTTCGGCCATCGGCATCGCCGGTATGGATCGTGCGCTCCGCGCCAACGTCATCACCAAGTCGGGCAAGGCCGTCGAGACTGCCGGCGACATCGACACACTGCTGCTCGACAAGACCGGTACGATCACCATCGGTAACCGCAAGGCCACGGGCTTCTATCCGGTCGACGGGTTCGGTGCCCGGGAGTTTGTCCGGCTGTGCGTCCTCTCGTCGGTGTCCGATCCGACGCCCGAAGGCAAGTCCATCGTCGAACTGGGTGCCGAGCAGGGCATCAAGACCGATCCCCTGCAACTGGTCGGCGTGCACATGGTGAAGTTCACCGCCGAGACCAAGTGCTCGGGTGTGGACATGCCCGACGGCCGCCGTATCCGCAAGGGCGCTTCGGAAGCGATCCTGCGCATGTGTGCCGAGGCGGGGCACGAATGCCCCGCAGGTATCGAAGCCACCGTGCGCCGTATCTCCGAGAACGGCGGAACGCCGCTCATCGTCTGCGAGGACGAGCGGATCAGGGGGGTGGTCGAATTGCAGGACATCATCAAGACGGGTATCCGCGAGCGTTTCGAGCGTCTGCGCAAGATGGGCGTGAAAACCGTGATGGTGACGGGCGACAACCCGCTGACGGCAAAATACATTGCCGAACAGGCAGGCGTCGACGACTTCATCGCCGAAGCCCGCCCCGAGGATAAACTCGAATACATCCGCCGCGAGCAGCGGGCCGGTAAACTGGTCGCCATGATGGGCGACGGCACGAACGATGCCCCGGCGCTGGCGCAGGCCGACGTGGGCGTGGCGATGAACAGCGGTACGCAGGCCGCCAAGGAGGCCGGCAACATGGTCGACCTGGACAATGACCCCACGAAACTGATCGAGATCGTCGAGATCGGCAAGCAGCTCCTGATGACGCGCGGCACGCTGACCACCTTCTCGATCGCCAACGACGTGGCCAAGTATTTCGCCATCGTCCCGGCGCTGTTCATCGCCTCCATCCCTTCGTTGCAGGCTCTGAACATCATGCACCTCGATTCGCCCGAAAGCGCTATCCTGTCGGCCGTGATTTTCAACGCGGTCATCATCCCGTTGCTGATCCCGCTGGCGCTGCGCGGCGTGACGTACAAGCCGATCGGGGCTTCGGCCCTGCTGCGCCGCAACCTCTTCATCTACGGGCTCGGAGGTGTCATCGTGCCGTTCGTGGGCATCAAACTGATAGATATGTTGGTAAGTGTATTCTTTTAACGTGTTGCAATTATGAAAAACCTTTGGATTTCAGTGAAGATAACGCTGGCAATGTGCCTGTTGCTCGGCGTGGGATATGTACTCGTGCTGCGCGGGGTTTCGGCCCTTGCGGGCCCCAACGGCGGGCAGGCCGAAACACTTACGCTCGATGGCCGGGTCGTCGGCGCCGCGAACGTAGGCCAGCAGTTCACCGGCGGGCGCTATTTCTGGGGGCGTCCCTCGGCCGTGGATTACAACGGCGGCGGCTCGGGCGGCAGCAACAAGGCTACGACCAATCCCGAATACCTGGCCGATGTGGAGCAGCGCGTGCAGGATTTCCTCGCGGCGCATCCTTACCTCTCCCGCGGAGAGGTGCCTTCGGAAATGGTGACAGCCAGCGGTTCGGGCCTCGATCCCGACATCTCGCCCCGCGGGGCGCAGGTGCAGGTGCGCCGCGTCGCCGCGGCCCGCGGGCTCGACGAGGCCGTCGTGCAGCGGCTGGTCGACTCGCTGACGCAAAAACCGTGGCTGGGGCTTTTCGGCACGGCGAAGGTCAACGTCCTGCGCCTGAATATCGCGCTGGAAACCCTGCAACCGAACGTCACGGCCTCGGCCGGTGTCCGGCAGGCCGGCGGGTGCGGGGAGGGTGTATCCCCGGAAAACTAATGGAAACTACATGAAACGGATATGGAAAAGAAAACTGAAAAGGATAAATATATGAAACGCTGGATCGTAATTCTGCTAACCGCCATGGCGGTAATGCTCACCGTCGACCTCTGTGCGCAGGATAGGCAGCGCGGTGTGGAAATTTCGGGTGGCACCGACCTCGTGAGCGGCTATGTATGGCGCGGTGTCTGGGAAGCGGGCGTGAGCCTTCAGCCCACGCTGGCACTGGCTGCCGGGAATTTTTCGGTGACCGCCTGGGGTTCGGTCGATTTTGCGGCGACCTCCTACAAGGAGATGGACTTGACGATGGCTTATGCCCTCGGCCCCGTGACTTTCTCGCTGGCCGACCTTTACTGGGAAGGCGGCGCCGGTGACCGGGGCACAATCAGTCGTAACTATTTCCGTTTCGGTGCCGACTCCCCGCACCGTGTCGAGGCTGGGATAGCCTGGTGCATCTCGCCCAGGGTGCCCCTGACCCTGGCATGGAACACGGTACTGTTCGGCGCCGCGGATGTCGATGCCGCCGGCGACCGTGCCTATGCCACCTACATCGAGGCATCCTATCCTTTCGCCGTAAAGGGCATAGATATGAAGGCCGGCGTAGGCGTCGTACCGTGGAACGCCGTCGGCACCTATGGCATCGACCGCGATTTCTATGTGCAAAACGTCTTCGTCAATGCAGCGAAGGGCTGGACGGTAGCGGGGTCGTTGCAACTGGGACTTTTCACTTCGCTGAGCTGGAACCCGGCGGCCGAGGACGTTAATTTCGTGGGCGGAATATCGTTCCGCATGTGATTATGGACAAGGAAGGCAGTGTTCAGCGGTTCCTGGATCTGATCCGCCGCTCGCACCGGGGCAAGTTCAAAATCTACATCGGCATGAGTGCCGGGGTGGGTAAGAGTTACCGCATGTTGCAGGAAGCGCATCAGTTGCTCGACGCAGGCGTGGACGTCTGCATCGGATTTATCGAAACGCACGGCCGTGCCGAAACGGAAGCCCTCGTCGCAGGGCTTCCCCTCGTGCCGCGCCGCAGGCTCTTCTACAAAGGCAAGGAACTCGAGGAGATGGACACGCAGGCCATCCTGAACCTGCATCCCGAGATCGTGGTCGTGGACGAACTGGCGCACACCAATATCGAAGGCAGCGGCAATCCCAAGCGCTGGCAGGACGTGATGCAACTGCTCGATGCGGGGATCAGCGTCATCACGGCGGTCAACATCCAGCATATCGAGGGGCTGAACGAGTCCGTGCAGGAGATTACGGGCGTCGAGGTGCACGAGCGCGTGCCGGACAGCGTGCTGGCCATGGCCGACGAAGTGGTGAACATCGACCTCACGGCCGACGAACTGATCGACCGCCTGAAGGCAGGCAAAATCTATAAACCCGACAAGGTCGCTGCGGCACTCAACAATTTCTTCACGCAGGAGAACATCCTCCAACTGCGCGAACTGGCGCTCAAGGAGGTGGCGCTGCGCGTGGAGAAGAAGGTCGAGAACGAGGTCGCCGTAGGCGACAAGTGCCGCCACGACAGGTTGCTGGCCGTCATCGACTCCTCGGAAAAGCGGTCGCGCCGCGTGATCCGCAAGACGGCGCGCATGGCCACGCACATCAACACCTCGTTCGTCGTGCTCTACGTGCAGGGCGACCGCGAGGCCGCCGACCGGATCCCGCTGGCCAACCAGCGTTACCTGATCAACAACCTGAACCTCGCCACGGAGCTCGGCGGCGAAATCCGCCGGGTGCATTCCAACCGTCCGGTCGAGGCGATCCTCGAAACCTGCCGGGAACAAAAAATCAGTATCGTCTGCGTCGGGCGGCCCGAATTTTCATTATTTTCGCTGCTGAAGAACGCGATCGTGCTGCGCAGCCTGATCGGCCGCCTGTCGCGTATGAACATCGACCTTTTTATTATGTCATGACTATGAAAATACAAGGGAGGCTTACCCTGGGCATTGGCGTGCTGTTCGCCATGATCCTGTTGCTCGGCATCCAGTCGGTCAGCTACGTCCGCCAGCTTTCGCGCGCTACGGGCACCATCCTGGCCGACAACTATAATTCGCTGCAATACGCCGGGGACATGCTCCGTTCGCTGAACGACATCGGCCAGGATTCCGTCTCGCGGCACGCCCTGCGCCAGAGCCTGGCGCTCCAGCAGCAGAACATCACCGAAGTCAGCGAAAAGGAGCTTACGGCGGCCTTGCAGCAGCATGTCGCCAGCCTGAGCGACCCCGTCACCGAGGCCGAGATACAGACCGTGCGTGCCGACCTCTACCGCATTATGGAGGTGAACATGGCGGCCATCCGGGCCAAGAGCTCGCAGGTCGAGGAGCGTGCCGACTATGTCATGTGGTGGCTGATCGTCGTGGCCGCCCTGTGCGCCCTGGTAGCGGGCGCCGTGCTGGTGTGGTTCCCGCGGATGGTGCTGCGCCCGATCGACGAGCTGAAGAAGGGGATCAAGGAGATCGCCAGTCATAATTACGGCAAGCGGCTCGACTTCACGGGCAACCGCGAGTTCGAATCCGTCGCCGAGTCGTTCAACAACATGGCGGCCAAGCTCGACGAGTACCGCCGCAGTTCGCTCGACGACCTGATGACGGCCAAGACGCGGATCGAGGCGATCGTCAATTCGCTCCACGAACCGATCATCGGTCTCGATCCCCGGAAGACCATCCTCTTCATGAACCGCGAGGCGCTGTCGGTGCTCAACCTGCCCGAAACCGTCATCGGGCGCGATGCCGCCGAGGTGGCGCTCGCCAACGACCTGCTCCGGCGCCTGCTGCGCGAGCTTTACGGCGAGAAGAAAAACGCCGGGCAGGAACCGCTGAAGATCTATGCCGACAACAAGGAGAGCTATTTCCAGATGGAAGATACGCCGCTCTACATCATGCCGGTCGGCAGCCGGGAGCAACAGTTCGTCGGCAACCTGATCGTCCTGAACAACATCACCAAGTACAAGGAGCTGGACTCGGCCAAGACCAATTTCATCTCGACGGTTTCGCACGAGATGAAAACTCCCATCTCGTCGATCCTGATGAGCCTGCAACTGCTCGGCGACAACCGTCTCGGGCAGCTCAACGAAGAACAGAAACAACTCGTGGGCAGCATCCGCGAGAGCAGCGACCGCCTGTTGAATATCACGGGCGAATTGCTCAACATGACGCAGGTCGAGTCCGGGAAACTCAGGCTCATGCCCAAGGTCGTGAAGCCTGTCGAGCTGATCGACTATGCGGTCAAGGCGACACAGGTGCTGGCCGAGCGTTTCCGCTGCTTCGTCGAGGTGGAGTATCCCGAGAAGATTTCGAAACTGTTCGTCGACAACGAAAAGATCGCATGGGTCATCACCAACCTCCTCTCCAACGCCATCCACCATTCCCCCGAGAATTCGCGCATCATCGTCGGGGCCGTGCAGCATGAAAAGGCGGTCGAGATTTTCGTGCAGGATTTCGGACGGGGCATCGACCCGCGTTACCATAAGAGCATTTTCGAGCGTTATTTCCGCGTGCCGGGTACCAAAGTGCAGGGCAGCGGGTTGGGGCTGGCCATCTCCAAGGAGTTTGTCGAGGCGCACGGCGGTACGATCTCGGTCGAAAGCGGGATCGGCAAGGGAAGCCGCTTTTCGATCCTGTTGCCGGCATAGCGCCCTGCCGGGGAGGCCCCTCACAGCGCGCCGAAGCCGCAGGCATCGTGCCTGCGGCTTCCCCGTTTTCGTTTGCCCGGACGGAATTGTCCGGTGTGGCGACGGCAGGCGGCAGCGGGAAAGAAATAAAATTCGCATTTTCCCCGGCTTTCTCCGTATTTATTTATTTTGCCTGTTGCAGACGGCCAATTACCGTAGAAAAAAGCTTGTTTAAAGTAAAAATTATTATCTTTGCGGGAGTACAGCACCAAACCAAATAATCATTGCGAATTATGGTCGATTCTTTTTTGGGACAAGCCGAAGAAGGCAATAAAACCGCTCTGCTGAAACTGCAGTTGATCGGACACTACATCATGGGAGGGGATTTCAGTATCACGGATCTGAGCCATGAAATGAACCTGTCGGTGCCGACGGTCACCAAACTGGTCAGCGAACTGATCGAAGAGGGCTTCGTGCACGATTTCGGGAAGCAGGGCACTGCCGGAGGGCGCCGGCCCAACATCTACGGACTGAACCCTTACGCGGGTTATTTCGTCGGTGTCGACATCAAGAAGGACATCATCACCCTGGCGATCATCAATTTCAAGGGGCAGGTCGTCGACATGCGCGATTGCGTGCCGTTCGTCATGGAAAATTCGGTGCAGGCGCTCGACCGGTTATGCGACGTGGTCAACGGGTTCATCGCCAAGAGCAAGATCGACCGTGCCAAGATTTTTTCGGCCGGCTTCAACCTCTCGGGGCGGGTCAATTCCAAGACGGGGTACAGTTACAGCTATTTCTTCGTCGAGGAGGAGCCGCTCACGATGCTGCTGGAGAAACGCCTGGGCTGCAAGGTCTATGTCGAGAACGATACCCGGGCGATGACCTACGGGGAGTACATGTGCGGTGTGGGTAACAACGAGGATACGATGATATTCGTCAATGCCAGCTGGGGTTTGGGCGTCGGGCTGGTCATCGACCGCAAACTGTTCTATGGCCGGTCGGGATTCTCGGGCGAGTTCGGGCATTTCCCGCTGCTCGACAACGAGGTGATCTGCCGGTGCGGCAAGCGCGGCTGCCTCGAAACCGGTGCCTCGGGCTCGGCCGTGCACCGTATATTCATGGAGAAGCTGGCGCAGAAGCGTGTTTCGATGCTTTCCGACAAGTACAATCGCGGCGAACAGATCCTGTTGGAGGATATTCTCGAAGCGCTGGGACAGGAGGACGTGCTTGCCATCGAAGTCATGGAAACCGTCGGGCATACGCTCGGCAAGGCCATGGCGGGGCTCATCAACCTCTTCAATCCCGACCTCATCGTGCTGGGCGGGACGCTGGCCGTGGCCAAGGATTATATCATGTTGCCGCTCAAGAGTGCCATCAATAAATATTCTCTGCAACTCGTGAATAAGGATACTACCATAAAACTCAGTAAGTTGGGTGAAAAAGCCGGGGCCGTGGGCGCCTGTATGCTGAGCCGTAGCAAGATGCTGGGGCTGATGTAGTCCGGAACCAAAAAAATTAGCTATAAAGAGAAGTCCGTAGCCTTACGGACTTTTTTTTATACCCGTTATTGCCCGATATTACCTGTCACAAATGTTTTTTTTGGTCGATTAGAATAAAAAAGACTATAATATTGCCTCATTGTAAATTTATTTATTATATTTGCATAGAAAAACGATAAAATTTACTTTATTTTATGCAAACTATAAAATCCCGTCTGATATGAAAACTTCGAGTCGAAGGAATTTTCTTAAGAAAGTAGCTGTGACGGCGGCTTCGGCTGTCGCCGTCCCCGGACTGGTCAAGGCAGCTTCGGAGTTGGGTGCAGAAGGGATGGACGATGCCCTGGCCGCATCCGCTCCGGGGCACGGCGGGCTGATCGTTCCCAAGGGGGAGGGGTTGCGCATCACGGGTACGTTCCTCGACGAAATCTCGCACGACATCCCGCACCAGAACTGGGGCGAGAAGGAGTGGGACGCCGATTTCCGCCATATGAAGTCGATCGGCATCGACACGGTGATCGGGATTCGCTCGGGCTACCGCAAGTTCATTACCTACCCTTCGCCCTACCTGCTCAAAAAAGGGTGTTATATGCCGTCGGTCGACCTGCTCGACCTGTTCCTGCGCCTGGCAGGCAAGTACGGCATGAAGTTCTACTTCGGGCTTTACGACTCGGGCGAATACTGGGACACGGGCGACATGTCGCATGAGGTCGAACATAACAAATATGTAATCGACGAGGTGTGGAACATGTACGGTCGCAAATACGAGAGTTTCGGCGGCTGGTACCTGAGCGGCGAGATCAGCCGTGCCACCAAGGGTGCCATCGGGACGTTCCATGCCCTGGGTAAACAGTGCAAGGAAGTTTCGGGCGGGCTGCCCACCTTCATCTCGCCGTGGATCGACGGCAAGAAGGCCGTGATGGCCAGCGGGAGCAAACTGACCAAGGAGCAGGCTGTTTCCGTCGAGCAGCACGAACGCGAATGGGACGAGATATTCGACGGGATTCACGATGTGGTGGATGCCTGTGCGTTTCAGGACGGGCATATCGACTACGACGAGCTGGATGTGTTCTTTGCGGTCAACAAACGCCTGGCCGACAAGTACGGCATGCAATGCTGGACCAACGCCGAGTCGTTCGACCGCGACATGCCCATCAAGTTCCTGCCCATCAAGTTCGACAAGCTGCGCATGAAGCTCGAAGCCGCCATGCGTGCGGGCTACGACAAGGCCATCACATTCGAATTTTCGCATTTCATGAGCCCCCAGTCTGCATACCTGCAGGCCGGGCATCTCTTCGACCGTTACAAGGAATACTTTAACATCCGTTAGCCGATGAAATCACAGACGAATACGGGATATGTGGCATTCCTGTCACTGGTAGCCGCCATAGGCGGGATTTTATTCGGGTACGACACGGCGGTCATTTCGGGTACGATATCCGGTGTGGCCGCGCAGTTCTCGCTGGATGCCATGCAGCAGGGATGGTTCGTCGGGTGTGCGCTCGTCGGTTCGATCGGCGGCGTGGCCGTGGCCGGTGTGCTGAGCGACCGTTTCGGGCGCAAGCTGACGATGTTGCTGTCGGCCGTGCTGTTCACCGTTTCTGCCGTCGGCTGTGCCGTTAGCGCCGACTTCACGCAACTGGTCGTTTACCGCATCGTGGGCGGCGTGGGCATCGGCGTGGTGTCGATCGTTTCGCCGATGTATATTTCCGAGGTCGCCGTGGCACGCTGGCGCGGGACACTCGTGTCGCTTTACCAGCTGGCCATCACGGTCGGGTTCCTGGCGGCCTACCTCGTGAACTTCCAGATACTCAAATCGGCCGAAACGGCCGTCTACGCCTCCCCGTGGATGCAGAAGATATGGGTTACGGAGTTGTGGCGCGGCATGTTCGGTGCCGAAACGCTGCCTGCGTTGCTCTTCTTCACCGTTATATTCTTCATTCCCGAAAGCCCCCGCTGGCTCGTGCTGCGCGGCCGCGACGTGCGTGCGCATGCCGTTTTGCAGCGTATCTACCGTTCGTCGGAAGCCGCCGACGAGGAGATCGCTGCCGTACACGGCACGGCTTCCGCCTCGTCGAAGTCCGAATGGCGCGTGCTGTTCGAGCCGGGTATCCGCAAGGCGGTCGTCATAGGCGTTTTCATCGCCATTCTGGGGCAGTTCATGGGCGTGAACGCCGTGCTGTACTACGGCCCGACGATCTTCGAGAATGCCGGGCTGTCGAGCGGCGATTCGCTCTTCTCGCAGGTGCTCGTGGGTGTGGTCAACATGCTGACCTCGGTGCTGGCGCTTGTCATCATCGACCGCGTGGGACGCAAACAACTGGTCTACTGGGGTGTGTCGGGCATGATCGTTTCGCTGCTCTGCATCGGGTTCTATTTCATGTGCGGCGCGGCGCTGGGATTGCCCAGCGTATTCCTGCTGGTGTTCTTCCTGGCCTATATTTTCTGCTGCGCCGTTTCGATCTGCGCCGTGGTGTGGGTGCTGCTCTCGGAGATGTACCCCACCCGGGTGCGCGGGTTGGCGATGTCGATCGCCGGGCTTGCGCTGTGGGTGGGCACCTACCTCATCGGGCAGCTGACGCCCTGGATGCTCGAAAACCTTACGCCCGCCGGCACGTTCTTCCTCTTCGCGGCGATGTGCGTCCCCTATATGTTGATTATCTGGCGTGCCGTTCCCGAAACCACGGGGCGCTCGCTTGAAGAAATAGAGAAATACTGGCAAAAAAATGAATAACACGAATAATGAATCCGGTGCTGTGCGCATTCAGGCCGGAGACCTCCGTCGTCTGGATCACCTCCGGGACATCAATTTAACAACCGACATTATGGATTTTCAGAAACTGGCCGGCGAGTATAAGTCGGAACTGCTGGACAGCGTCCTGCCGTTTTGGCTCGAACACTCCCAGGATAAACAATACGGGGGGTATTTCACCTGCCTCGAACGCGACGGCAGCGTCTACGACACCGACAAGTTCATCTGGCTGCAAGGCCGTGAGGTGTGGCTTTTCTCGATGCTCTATAACAAGGTGGAAAAACGCCCCGAGTGGCTCGAGTGTGCTTTGCAGGGTGCGGAGTTCCTGAAGAAATACGGCCATGACGGCAATTACAACTGGTATTTCTCGCTCACGCGCGACGGCCGGCCGCTGGTCGACCCCTACAACATTTTCTCGTATACGTTCGCCACGATGGCCTTCGCGCAGCTGGCCATCGCCTCGGGCGACGCCGGGTATGCCGCCATCGCCAAAAAGACTTTCGACCGGGTGCTCGAGAAGCGTTCGAACCCCAAGGGCAAGTGGTGCAAGGCACATCCGGGGACGCGTCCGATCAAGGATTTCGCGCTGCCGATGATCCTGTGCAACCTGTCGCTCGAAATCGAGCAGCTCATCGACAAGCAACTCATCGACGAAACGATCGAAACATGCCTGCACGAGGTGATGGAGGTCTTTTACCAGAAAGACCTCGGGCTTATCGTCGAGAATGTCTCGGCGGAGGACAATTCGCTGGTCGACTCCTTCGAGGGACGCTCGGTCAACCCGGGGCATTCGCTCGAGGCGATGTGGTTCATCATGGACTTGGGCAAGCGGCTCGGTCGTCCCGAACTGATCGACAAAGCCGTGAAGATTGCGCTTTCGACCATCGAATACGGCTGGGACAAACAGTACGGCGGCATATTCTATTTCATGGATCGCCTCGGGCGTCCGCAGCAGCAGCTCGAATGGGATCAGAAACTGTGGTGGGTGCATATCGAATCCGCGATTACGATGATCAAGGGCTACCAGCTGACGGGCAACAAGGAGTGCCTCGCGTGGTTCCAGAAACTGCACGATTACATGTGGACGCACTTCAAAGATCCGAAATATCCCGAATGGTTCGGTTACCTCAACCGCCGCGGGGAGGTACTCCTCCCGCTCAAGGGCGGCAAGTGGAAGGGGTGTTTCCATGTTCCGCGCGGACTTTACCAGATATGGCAGATCCTCGAACAATGCAAATAGGCGGCTCGTTCCCGATGCCTGATAAACGATTTGCCGGCCTCAAACGGTGCCGTGATATTTAAAAGAAACGAAACAAGCATGACACGTATAGGATTCTTACTTTCGGCGGTGTTGTCCCTCGCAATCGGGCACGTACGTCCCGCACAAGCCAAAACGATACGCCGCACGGTCGACGTGCTGGTTATCGGCGGCACGACTTCGGGCACTTCGGCGGCCATCGCCGCGGCGCGTCAGGGGGCGGCCACGCTGGTCGTCGAACCCACGCCCATGCTCGGGGGGATGTTCTCGGCGCAGGGCGTCCCGGCTGCAGACGGTAACCACCACCTGCCCTCGGGGCTGTGGAACGAATTTCGCGAGGCTTTGCGCGCCCATTACGGCGGGGCCGAAGCGCTTGCCACGGGCTGGGTGAGCAACACGCTCTTCGAGCCCCATGTGGCGGACAGCATCTTCAGGGCGATGGCTGCGGCCGAGCCGCGGCTCGAAGTCCTGCACGGATATGTGCTCGACAAGGTATATAAGCGCGGCAACAGCGTGACGGGCGCCCGTTTCTCGCATGGCGGGGGCGACAGGCTCGAGGTCTCGGCTCGTATCACGGTCGATGCCACCGACCTGGGCGATGTGCTGCCCATGAGCGGCACGCCCTACCGCATCGGGATGGACGCCCGTGCCGACACGGGCGAGGCGCTGGCGCCTGCCGAGGCGAACGACATCGTGCAAGACCTGACTTTCGTCGCCATTCTCAAGGATTACGGCAAGGGTGCCGACAAGACCATCCCCCGCCCCGACGGGTACGACCCTGCGGAGTTCGCTGCGGCCTGCCAGACCGCTGCGGGGCAGCCGATTTCGGCGGAGGCGATGCTCAACTACGGCCGCCTGCCCAATGGCAAATACATGCTCAACTGGCCGGTCAACGGCAACGACGTCTACATGAATATCGTCGAGGTGCCCTATGCCCGGCGTGACGCCGCGCTGCGCCCCGCCCGCGAGAAGACCCTGCGGTTCATCTACTATATCCAGCACGAACTGGGTTTCAGCCACCTGGGGATCGCCGATGACGAGTTCGGCACCGCAGACGGATTGGCATACCTGCCTTACCACCGCGAGGGGCGGCGCCTGGACGGGGTGATCCGCATGACGCTCGATGACGTGACGGATCGTTACGGCCGCCCGTCGGCACTTTACCGTACGGGCATTTCGGTCGGCGACTATCCCGTCGACCACCACCACGATTGCCTCCCGCAGATCGGGAAGATACCCTTCCCGCCCGTGCCGTCGTTTTCGGTGCCGATGGGGGTGATGATCCCTGCCGGGACGGACAACCTGGTGGTTTCGGACAAGGCCATATCGGTTTCGAACCTTATCAACGGTTCGACACGCCTGCAGCCGGTAGTCCTGCTCACGGGACAGGCCGCAGGGACGTTGGCGGCCATCGCCGCCCGGGACGGGTGTGCGCCCCGCGAAGTTCCGGTGCGCAGGTTGCAGGCCGCCCTGCTGGCGCAGGATGCGTATATCGCGCCGTTGTACGACGTGAAACCCGGCGACCCCGACTTCGCGATGTTGCAGCGCATCGCAGCGACGGGCATCCTGCGTATGACGGGCGAGCCGTTCCAGTGGGCGAACCGCACGTGGTTCTATCCCGAGCGCGGGATCTCCGTCGGTGAGTTCAGCCGCGGCCTGCACGACTATGCGCCGCAGGTCGAAGTGTCCGACGACCCCGCGCCGCTTACGGCGTCGTCGGCTGCCGCCATGCTCCGCAAGGCCGGTGCTGCCATAGCTGCTGACGGTACGGAGCCCCTGACGCGGCGCGAAGCGGCGCGGATGACGGACGAAGCGCTGCATCCGTTCGACCGCGACGTCGATTTCGAAGGAAACCTGATAAAATAACGAACCATGAAGAAACTCATCCTCCTGCTGCTGGCCGCTGCCGTCGCGACGACCGCAGCCGCACAGGCGCAGCGCGATACGCTGACCTTCAACAACGACTATTATTTCTCAAAACGCAATGTCGAGGAGCTGGTGCCGGTCACCGGGCAAAATATCGTGATGCTGGGCAACAGCCTTACCGAACGCGGTTTCTGGGCGGAGTATTTCCAGGGGAAACGCGTGCTCAACCGCGGCATCGGCGGCGACTGCATATCGGGCATGATCAACCGCGTGCAGCCGATCGTCGACGGACGACCGAAGGCTATCTTCATCATGGGCGGCGCCAACGACCTGCTTTTCTCGAAGATTTCGAACGAGAAACTCCTGCAGCAATACGAACGCCTGCTGGACATCATTGCCCGGGAGACACCCCGCACGAGGGTCTATATCCAGAGCCTGCTGCCGCTCAACGAGGCGCATAACGAAGCTTTTATGAAAGGCAAGAATGCTCGTTTCGCCGAGTTCAACGCCCTGCTGCGTGCCATGGCCGAACGCCGCGGGCTGACCTTCATCGACATCTGGAGCGGTATGCAGCGCAACGGGGAACTGCCCGAAGAGTACACGTTCGACGGCATCCACCTCAAGGCGGCGGGTTATGCCGTGTGGATCGAGAAAATCAGGCCCTACGTCAAATAAGCTGCCCGGATGAAACGTCTGTTTTTCGCGCTGGCATTGTGCGCGGCGTCGGGGGCCTGCATGGCCGGCGGCGACATGCGCTTCTATGAAGCCTGTTCGGACAAAATCCGCTTTACCGGCCGCGCCGCCGAAAACGGCGACGGCAGCCTGTCGTTCGACTGGAGCGGCTGTCATTTCACGTTCCGTTTCGACGGCAGTCGCTGCGCGATGCGTGCTGCGGATACCGGGCGTAACTACTACAACGTATTCGTCGACGGGCGCCTGTACGGTAAGGCGACCGTCGAGGGAGCCTCGTCGTGCGTGCCCCTCGCCGAAGGGCTTGCGCCGGGGCCGCACACCGTGACGGTGCAGAAACGCACCGAAGCCGAGCAGGGGCGCACGACGCTCTACGGCATCGAGGCCGACGGTGCTCTGCTCGACCTGCCGCCCGCCCCGTCGCGGCTGATCGAGTTCATCGGCGACTCGCACACGTGCGGCTACGGTACCGAGGGGAAAACCGTCTCGGAGCCTTTCACCCCCGAGACCGAGAACTGCGACCTGGCATGGGGCTGCATCGTGGCGCGCTGTTTCGATGCCGATTACGTGCTCACGGCCCATTCGGGGCAGGGGATCGTCCGTAACTGGGCCGATGAAAAGGAAACCTCCGACCTGACTATGCGCCAGCGCATCCTGCGGACATTCGACATGACCGACTCGCCGCGGTGGGATTTCCGGGGCTACAAGCCCGATATCGTGGTGATAAAACTGGGCACGAACGATTGCAGCACGGGCATTACACCTTCCGAGGCCGCCTTCGGCAAGGCATTCCGTGAGCTTTACGGCGCCCTGCGCGAACATTACGGCCCCGTGCCGATCCTCTATGTCGTCCCCGACGGTGCGGAGGCGTTCTATCCCTATATGCAGTCCGTTATGGCCGGTCTGGAGGATAGCGACCTGCATTGCATCATGCATTTTACCGGCATCACCAACCAGGGCGACGACCTGGGAGCCGGGTACCACCCCAACCACCGCGGACACCGGAAGTTCGCCGCTGCGGTCATCCCCTACATCGCGACGATCATGGGGTGGGAGATGCCGGTAGAGGTCATTCAATAACTATTGGAACGATGAAAAAACTTTTTTTTACCGCCCTTGCCCTTGCGGGTTTCCTCTGCGCTGCTGCGCAAACCCAGGACTGGGCGAACTTCGGCCGTTTCGAACAGGCCAACGACGAGGTGCGCAATCCGAAGGTCGTCCTCATGGGCAACTCGATCACCGAACTGTGGATCAAGACGCATCCCGACTTTTTTACGGCACACGGTTATGTGAGCCGCGGCATCAGCGGGCAGACCACCTCGCAGATGCTCGTGCGCTTCCGGGCCGACGTGCTGGACTTGCACCCGCAGGTGGTCGTCATCTGTGGCGGGACGAACGACATAGCCCGGAATACCGGTTACATATCGCTGCCGCATATCCTGGGCAACCTCGTGTCGATGGTCGAGCTGGCGCGTGCCAACGGCATCGCCCCCGTGCTGTGCTCGTTGTTGCCCGCGCGTGAATTCGGCTGGCGCAAGGAGTTGGAACCCGCGCCCCTGATCATCGAGCTGAACGCCATGATCCGCGAGTATGCCCGCAGGGAGAATGTCCCCTATGTGGATTACCACGCGGCGATGTCCGAAGCGGACGGAGGCATGGTAGCGGCCTATACCTACGACGAAGTCCATCCCACGGCCGCGGGGTACGACGTGATGGAGAAGATTCTGCCGCCCGTCGTCGACGCGGTGCTGAAGAATCCGAAACGGTATCGGCGGCGTTAATAGCCGGCAGGGGCAGAATTATAAGAGGGCCGGGGAATGCTTATTTCCCCGGCCCTCTTATTCTTGCAGGCAGATCGCAGCGGCCTTCCGTTATTTAGGCCCCGTTACCTTATTCCCGGAGCAGCAATACACAGCTGCCCGGTGCGTCGGCCTTTATCTTCAGTTTATTCCGCCCGGCGGTCGAAATGCGGATGCCGCCGTTCTGTTCGGCCGTTCCGAAATGCCGCAGGTCGAGGTATCCGGGCAGTGCCAGCGTCCTCTTGCAAGCCCGCTTGCAGTCGATGAAAACGGCCGTATGTCCCCCGGCGCTGCCTTCGTAGCACAACAGGTCGGCATCGTCGGCGATGGGCGTCTCGAACCAGGTGTAGACACCCCGCCAGCAGGTCTTGTCGCCGTTCTTGATCCGTTTGTTTCCGATGAGCTTGTGGTAGCTCTTGCCGTAGGGCGCATAGATGAAGATGTCGTCCTGCCCGTCCAGCAGCGCGTGGTCTCCCAGCCCGTCGGGCAGCAGCCAGGTCGATTGGTACCCCTGTCTGTTCTTTTCGACGTAGCGCCGGAAAAGGGGGTATTCCTGTTTGGTGAACGTCGATGCCTTCGCCGCTTCCGTCCAGTCCGTGTAGGCCCCGCCCGGGGTGAGTACGTGCGTCTCGCCTTCGAACATCGACTGCATCCCGTAATAGATGGCGATGGTCACGGGCGCGGCGTTGCAGAACCGGTGCGAGGCCGTGACCTCGATGTTGTTGCGACGGACAGTGTATGTCACCGATTCCCGGCACAGGGTGTCGCGCAGTTCTTCGCCGCCCGCGGCGTTCCGGTAGGGGCGTGTCGGGTCGAGGATTACGTTTTCGGCCTCGACCGTCACCCGATTTGCCCATAGCGTCGTGTCGCCCTCGATGCGGTTGCCGTCGGCCAGCAGGGTGTAACCCTCGCTGCGTGCCGTGCGCGCCGTGCGTTCCCTGTATTTGTGGTTGCCCCCGCACCACCCGCACCCGGGGATGGCGAAAGGCCCGATGTTGTCGCTGTACGTCGAGTTGAGCAGGACGGCGGGTTCGGCCTCGGGCTGCGTGGTGGGAAGCGCCGCCCTGTTGCGCGTGATGCCTACGCGGTAGAACGTGTAGAGCTCGTTGAACATGCACCGCCTGAACCAATAGGTGATATCCGTCCGTTCGTCCAGCTTGGCCGAAATATAGAGGTCGCCGCCCTGGCGTTTGACATACATCGCTTCGGAATAGGGGCGGTCGTGTCCTTTCCCCCTGCTGCGCTTCGGGGCATCCTCCCCGGCACAGAGTGCCGTTGCGGGCACCATGCATCCCAGCAACAGCAGGCAGGCCATGATTCTCAAATGTTTCATCGTTGCGTTTTTGTAGGAAAGCGATGCATCCGGGCGCATCCCGGGTGCATCGCCTGTATGCCGGGGCATCCGATGCCCGTCCGGTTTACTTGCGGGTGAGCTTCAGGAAGAGGTCGGGACGGTCTGTGGTGATGTAGTCGACCCGATTTTCGATGGCCCACATCATGTCGGCCGGGTTGTTTACCGTCCATACGTTCGAGGCCATCTTCAACGCCTTGATGTCGTTGAGCCACGTCGGGTTGTTCAGGTATACGCCGTAGTTGAAATCGCAGCCCGTCAGCCCCATCGCCTTCAGGTCTTTGGGCAACGTGCCGCCTCCCAGGTACATCAACTGCGTCTTTGCGGGGGCCAGCCGTGCCAGCTCTTTCATTATGTGGAGCGAGAACGAGATGTAGGTCACGCGTTTCGAAAGCCCGTACCGGCCGACCATCTTCACCACGGCCTCGGCCGCTGCGGTTTCCGCCTCGGGGGTGGCGTGCGGCTTGAGTTCCAGGACGAGGTGTACCTTCGTATCCTTAGCGGCCTCGAGGTATTGCGCCAGCGTGGGCATCGGCTCCCCGTTTTCGAGCTTGAGCGTCGTCAGCACGGTCGAAGGGGTGCTCTGTACCTCGTATCCGTCGTGCCAGCCGTCGTGGTTGAGCACCGGAACGCCGTCCGAGGCCATCCATACGTCAAATTCCACGCCGTACACGCCCAGCTGGTCGGCCTTGAGGAGCGAGGCGATCGAATTCTGTGCCGAGCCGTCGGTGTGCCAGAAGCCCCGGTGTGCGACCACGCGGGTCTTGTTCTTCATCGGGATGCCGTATTTCAGGTAGCGGCGTGCCTGGATGATCCGGGCCAGGCGATCCATCAGGGCCTTGTCTTTCGGGTTGTCCGACTCGTTGAGGGTCAGTACGCCGCGGTTCCCGCAGTAGTAGGCGACGGCCGAAGAGTTGAAGACGTCGTTCTTTTCGAAGTGGTTGATATAGGCCGCCATCCGGTCGTGCGACGAGTTGGGGATCGCCGCCGTGGCCTTCTCGTCGAATTCGAACTCCATGGCCATCCCGTGGCGGCGGGCCGTGGCGCAGGCCTCGTCGAGGCGGCTGTCGGGGATCGAGTGGTTGAAGAAGTGGTTGGGCTGCTGGTAAGCCACGTCGAAGCCCAGGCGTTTCCACTCCTCATGGCCTTTGGCCTGCCAGTAGGGAATCCAGTAGAAAAGCTTGCCTTCGGAGTGGATGTATTCGCTCAGCGGAATGGTGAGCTCCGCGCAGTGGTGGGTGTCCTCGGCGACCCAGTAGAAGCCCGAGAGTTCCAGGTGCTTGTATTTGGCGGCCTTGAAACGTTCGACCAGCTCCCCGATGTACCATTTGGTCGCGGCGATCTGATCCTCCTCTTTCGAGAAATCCATCTCCCGGCCGTCGAGCTTGCCCCAGTCCTTCTGGCCGCGGATCGCTTCGGGAAGCCCCAGTACGATTTGATGCCTGAAGGCGGGCTTTCCGAGCTCTTTTATCTCCTGTCCGATGCAACGGTCGAGCGCCGAAAGCGACTTGCCCTGCTCGAAAATCCGATCCAGCAGCCACTCCCATTCTGTCCTGCGGGCGTTGAGTTTCTCGTAGCCCACGGTGTAGTTGCGTCCCGAGCCGTCCTTGAACTCGAGGAACAGGAAGCCGTCGAAGAGCCAGTCTTTCGAGCCGTCGGCAAACCGGTGTACGACATAGGGACGGAATTCATCGACCGTCCAGTCCAGCCGGTGGCTGCCGCCCTGGTAGATCAGAGCCAAATCCTGAATTCCGGTCGTCCGGTAGCCCTGCTCGGCGGCGGGTTTGCCGGACGCGGCGGGCTGTTGCCGCAGCGGGTTGCCGATCACGAACCGGCAGAATTCATGGAACAGTTCTTTGTCCTTTGCGGCCGTCGATGCCCACAGATCGTAAAAACGGTTGGTGCCGTGGTAATAGCTCAGCGGCTTGCTTCCGTATACGCCGTGTTTTTTCGCTCCTTCCATATACTCGCGGAACCTTTTTTTGTAGACGTCGGAGTTCTGCTCCCCCTCGAGGATGTTCTCGTCGAATTCGAATTCCATCGCTAGGTCGTGCGCCTTGATGTCGGAGAAATAGCGTGACAGTGGCCTTGCGCCCTTGTCGTCCCAATAGTGGTTGGGCTGCATATAGGCGTAGTCGATGCCCATCTCCTTCCATTTGGTGTAGCCTGCGGCACGGTTGTAGGGTATCCAGCAGAAACTCTGGTTGATCGAATGCAGGTATTCCGCAACCTGGGGGATGACCTCTTCCGACTTTTTCAGTTCGTGGCAGTAGCCGTCGCCCGGCGTTACGATCTCCTCGGAGATGGGGTAGAACCCCGCCAGTTCGACATACTGGTAATTCCCCTCGTCGAAGCGCCTGCGCACCTGGTCGATATACCATTTGCAGGCCGCAACGCGGTCGGCACCCTTGGCGAAATCCATCCGCCGCCCGTCGAGCGAACCCCAGTAGGTCGTCGACTCGCTCGTGTCGTCGTACTTCCGGTAGATGATCGGGTCGGGCATTACCATGACGACCTTGCGCTTGGCCGGGGGCGTACCCAGCCGCTGCGAAGCCTCCTTCACGGCCGCTTCGAGGGCGTTCACGCCGTTGTCGCCGTCGAACCAGTAGTCGATCAGCTCCTTCCACTGCTGCTTGCCGGCCGAAATGCCCTGGCCCCGCAGCACGCCTACCATGTAGGCGTATTTACCCCCGTCGGGGCGGCTGCTGTCCTGGAATTCGAGGAAGAGGAACCCGTCGAAGAGCCAGTGCTCCCTGCCCTCTTCGTCCACATAGGTCACGAACGGGGTGAAACGCTTCTTGTCCCAGCGGTACGGGGTGCGGTGGTGGCTGCCACCGTAGCACAATACCAGGTCGGTATAGGACGGTATCGCGTCGCGTTCCTGTTCCCAGGCGTACATTTTCGGTTCGGAATTGCGGGTTGCCGGGGCCGCGTCGCCCGTGGGGCCGTTCGCCGCTGTGGCGGGCGTATGGTTTGCGGCCAATGCCGCTAAGAGGGTGCAAAATGCGAAGGTCTTGAGTTTTTTCATCTGTTTACGGGTCGTTAATCGTTATTTGCGCATCGGGTTGTCGAGTACGAAACGGCAGAATTCGTGGTAGAACTCCCTGTCTTTGGCTGCCGTCGATTTCGACAGGTCGTATAAGGCGTTGGTGCCGTGGTAGTAGCTCAGCGGCTTTGTGCCGTAGACATTGTTCAGCCTGGCTCCGGACATGTATTCGCGGAAACGCTTCTTGTAGGTGTCGCAGTCGGCATTGCCCTCGAGGAGCGCCTCGTCGAATTCGAATTCCATGCCCAGGCCGTTGGCCTTGACGTCGGAGAAGAACTGCGACAGCGGTTTCTGTCCCTCCCAGAAATAGTTGGGCTGCATATAGGCGTAGTCTACGCCCAGCTGCTTCCATTTCTTATACCCTGCGGCGCGGTTGTACGGGATCCAGTTCAGGGATTGGTTGATCGCATGCAGGTATTCCGCGAGCGGAGGGATGATCTCGTCCGATTTCTTCAGTTCGTGGTTCCAGCCGTCGCCCGGCGTGACGAGTTCCTCGGAGATGATGTAGAACCCCGCCAGGTCGATATACTGGTAGTTACCCAGGTCGAAACGCCTGCGTACCTCGTCGACATACCACTTGTAGGCCGCGATGCGGTCTTCGGCCGTCGAAAAGTCCATTTTGCGGCCGTTCAGCTCGCCCCAGTAAACCGTGGAGCCGGGGTCGCCCTTGCCGTTGCCCTTGCCGTCGTAAACCTTGTAGATGATCGGGTCGGGAAGTACCATGATGACCTTGCGTTTGGACGGGGGTGCGCCCAGGCGTGCCGAAGCGTCCTTCACGGCTCCTTCGAGGGCATCCATGCCGCTGCCGCCGGCGAACCAATAGTCGATCAGCTCTTTCCATTGCGTCTTTCCGGCCGAGAACCCGTAGTCCTTCATCAGCCCAACCATGTAGGCGTAATAACCGCCGTCGGGACGGCTGCTGTCCTGGAATTCGATGAACAGGAAGCTGTCGAACAGCCAATGTTCCTTGCCCTGTTCGTCCACGTAGCTCACGCTCGGGGCGAAACGCTCCTTGTCCCAGCGGTACGGGGTGCGGTGGTGGCTGCCGCCATAGCACAGCACCATGTCCGTATAGGAGAGTATCCCGTTGCGGCTTTGTTCCCACGGGTACATCTGCGGGCCGGGGGCGTCGGTGGTGAACCGGACATACTGCATCTGGCTGTATTCGCCCGAGTCGTTGCAGGCCACGGCGAAGACCGTGTAGGTCGTCTGCGCCGCCAGGCCGTCGATCTCGACCGTCGTCCCGGTGTATTGCGTGCCGTTCTGGGCGACGCTCTGCGCCGTTTCGGACGTAATGACCCCTGTGGCCTTGTATATGATTTTGACGGACGTGGCGTTCGTGCGCTTCATGTTCAGCGTCACCGAGTTGGCGCCCGACGATGCGATCGTCATGCTCAGGGCCGGTTTCGGGCCCCCGGAGGGCTCGTCGTCCCCGTCTCCGCAGCCGATGAACGACAGGCAGCAGAGAAGCGTGAAAATGATTCGGTAGTTCGTCATGGGATGTCAGTTTTTTTTTATTTGTTTCCCTTTCCGGAGTGTTGCGTCCGTACCGGGTTGTTTACGACGAAACTGCAGAATTCGTGGAAGAACTCCCTGTCCGTTTCGTCCGTGGAGACCGAGAGGTCGTAGAGGGCATTGCTCCCCTGGTAATAGGCCAGCGGGCGGGTGCCGTAGATGCCGTGTTTCTTTGCGTATTCCATGTATTTGCGCATCCGTGCCCGGTATATGTCGCTGTGCGGATCCGCGCTGAGGATCGAAGCCTCGAATTCGAACTCGATGCTCGTCCCGGCACGGTTGATCTTCATGCAGGCGGAATCCAGGTCGTTTTCCGGCTTCCAGTAGTGGTTGGGCTGCATGTAGACCTGGTCGAAGCCGAATTTGCGCCAGTCGTCATGGCCGCGGGCGTCGTAGAACGGAATCCAGCTGAACGTGTAGTTGAGCCGGTGGAGGTAGTCGGCGATCTCGGGGAGCAGGATGTCCGAACGGGTCAGGTGGTAGCTGTACTCCGTGTCGTGCGGCTGGGCGGCGATCTCGCGGATCCAGTAGAACCCGGCCAGGTCGATGTATTTGTAATCGCCCTGGGCGAACCGTGCCCGCACCTGGTCGATGTACCACCTGCAGGCCGCTACGCGGTCTTCGTTGCTGTTGAAATCCAACCGGCGCCCGCCGAGTTCTCCCCAGTAGGTCGTCGTGGTGGTCGTGTCGATGTAGTGCCGGTGGATGATCGGATCGGGGATCATCATGATCACGCGGCGTTTGCAGGGCGCTTTGCCCAACCGTGCGGTGGCCTCCTTGACGGCCTGTTCCAGGGCGTCGACACAGTTGCCCTTTGTGAAATAGTAGTCGATCAGCTCCTGCCACTGCTCCTTGCCGGCCGATACGCCCGCATCGCGCAGCACGCCCGTCATAAACGAGTAGGCGCCGCTGTCGGGGCGGTCGACATCCTGCGATTCCAGGAAGATGAAGCCGTCGAATAGCCATTGTTCCTTCCCGTCGGGGTCGACGTAGGTGACATAGGGGGCGAAGCGCCCCTTGTCCCACAGGAAGGGGTTGCGGTGATGGCTGGCACCGTAGCATAATACGGCATCGGTCGTGGTCGCCGGACTCTTGTGTTTCCTCTCCCACGGGTACAGCTTGTCCTTCGGGCCTGCGGTGCCGGTCGGGAGCGTGAAAACCAAGGCTGCTACCACTGCAATTGCTACTGTAAAAAGTCTGCGAGTCATGTCTTGTCGTTTTTATCCGACCCCGGAGCAGTCTCTTCCGTCCGGGGACAATATATCCGGTTTATGGGTTATTCCTTGCCCGTTTTCGGTTGTTGAGCCCGTAAGGGATTGTTTATGATGAACCGGCAAAGCTCGTCGAACAACTCCCGGTCGGCCTCGTCGTCCGAGGCATAGAGGTCGTAGAACCCGTTGGTGCCGTGGTAATATGCGAACGGCCGTTTGCCGTAGATGTTGCGTCGTTTGGCGTAGTCGATGTAATCGCGCAGCCGCGCACGGAATGTTCCGTTGCCTTCGCGTGCGTCGAGCAGCGTGGGTTCGAACTCTATTTCCATGCCGATGCCCAGGCTGTCGATCTGTCTGCAAACCTCATCCATGTCGTTCTGCGGCTTCCAGTAATAGTTGGGTTGCAGGTAGACCTGGTCGAACCCGAACTGCTGCCATACGTCGTACCCGCGCGAGCCGTAGTAGGGTATCCAGCTGAACGTATAATCCAGCTTGTGGAGGTAGTCGGCGATATGCGGGAGCATGATGTCCGAGCGGGTCAGGTGGTAGCTGTACTGCGTGTCCACCGGCCGGGTGACGATCTCGCGCAGCCAGTAGAATCCCGCCAGCTCGACGTGTTCGTAGTTGCCCCGGGCGAACCGCTCCCGTACCCGGTCGATATACCATTTGCAGGCGGCTATGCGGTCTTCGTTCCTGCTGAAATCCAACTGCCGCCCGTCCAATGCTCCCCAATAGGTCGTACTCGACGTCGTGTCGATATAGTGCCGGTGAATCACCGGGTCGGGGAGTACCATGATGACCTTGCGCTTCTGCGGGGCTTTGCCCAACCGCGCGGCGGCCTCCTTCACGGCCTCTTCGAGGGCCTCGACCCCGTTGCCGTCCGTGAAATAATAGTCGATCAGCTCCTGCCATTGCGCTTTGCCGGCCGATTCGCCCGTGTCACGCAGATGCCCCGTCTCGAAGGCGTAGAGTTCTGCGTCGGGGCGGTTCGTGTCCTGGAATTCCAGGAAGATGAACCCGTCGAAGAGCCAGTGCTCTGTGCCCTCTTTATCGACATAGGTGACATAGGGTGCCAGCCGCTCCTTATCCCACAGGAAAGGGGTTCGGTGGTGGCTGCCGCCGTAACATAACACGGCATCCGTGGGGGTTTGCAGGTCTCTGCGGTGCTGCCCCTGCGGGTACATAGTCCGGGAACAACCGCCCGCGAGAAGCAGGCATCCTGCGGCCGCTGCGAACGGAACGATATTTTTCAGGAATTTGAGCATCGTAGTCGGTAAGTCGTAATTCGTAAAATTAAAATTAATCCCGTTGTGAAAGAGAATGAACTCACAACGGGATTAATTATTCAACATCTGTCGTTAGAATCCCAGACCCTGTACGTCAGCCAGTTTACCGCGGCCGAACTGATAATCACCGCTCGCCATGTTGTATTCGGCTTTGAGGATCACGAACTTGAGGTAACGGCCGGCCATGTATTTCTGTGCGGGATAGTCGTAGGGCGTCGGCACGCCTGTCCATCCGTAATCGCGCTTGCCGTTTGCCACGAGATTCCACTGGGTGCTTGCACCGCTATACTCTTCGGCCGTGTAGATCTCATAATCGCGGTAATTACCCTGATGAGTCGAGTAATCGCTGATCACGAACTTGGTGAACACCTGCCGCTGTCCCATATCTACGACGAATGTCATCGGGAACTCGATCTGGGTCGCGAACCAGGATATCCATTCGTGATTGACGGTTATCTCGCCGTCGAACAGTTTGTCGGCTGTATAGCCGGCAGCCCATCCCGGAGCAAGCGGATCCCTTGCATAGCAGTTATCCTCGCCTTCGAGCAATTTCCACGGGCCCTTCAGTTCCTTGTCCATCGAGAAGGGGACATACATGACCTCGGTGGTGACGGTGATACCGTCCAGCGACGCGGAGGTGATGCGCACCGGCACGAGCAGGTCGCCCACGATATCGAGGTTGCTGCCCGTGAACAGCTTGTCGGAGTTGATCTTGCCCGAGAACTTGGCCGTCGTCTCGCCTGCTGCGATCTGCGAGCTGGCGGCGTCGAGCCTGGCGAATCCTTCGGGCGCGGCCAGGTAGTTCGTCCCGTTGGCCTGGTTGTAGGCCTCCACGAGGCTGTTGTCGATCGCGTAGTTCACCGTCAGATCCATTGTCGTGATGGCATTGTCGAGCACGATGTTGCCGTCGAAGGTAATCTCCTCGTGCGTAGCGGTGGGGTGGAACGGTGTTGCCAGTTCCTTCTCCATGCCGATCGAAGCGCGCTTGGGGTTGATGATCTTCACATTGCGGTTCGCGTCGACGGCCAGCGCGTCGTTGACCGTGGTGAGCTCAAGCGGAATGGCATACTCCGTACCCTCGCCGAGGGCGAAGATGGCTGCGTCATCCCACGTAACCTCAACGAATTTACGGGTGTCGCCATCCGAGAACCCGATCGTCGAAGAGGAGAGTTTGTAACAATTCGCCGGCAGCACCGCGTAGTTGGTGCCGTTGGCCGCGTTGTACTCGGCCAGGGCAGTTTCCGAGACGCTGAGGAGCGCTTTGGCGCTTTGCTGCCCCTTGCCGTTTTTCAGTATGGCGAATTCGTATTTCCCATTATAAACCGATACGCCTGCATATTGTTCCTCATTGACGAATGAGAGCGTATCGTCTACCATGAAGTTGTTGCGATTGTCCTCGCAGCCGGCCAGAGCGGCCGAAGCAAACAGTCCTGCAATCAACAGTTTCCACATATTTATTTTCATAGGTTCGAGCATTTATTAATGTCCGTAATTCTGGGTCATATTGGTCATTTCGGCCATCTGTGCCGCATTGATCGGGTGGAGATAGTCCTTGTCGCGGAATACGGCCGGGGCGCCGACGTAGTCGGTGTGTACGCGTTCGTAGGACTCTTCGTACGTGGTGGCGCTTACGTGCAGCGTCCAGTTCTCGCTCGGGTATTCTTCCTTGGCGATCATCCAGCGGCAGGCGTCGTAGTGGCGCATCGCTTCCAGTCCGAACTCTACCATGCGTTCTTTCTGGATGCACCAGCGGAGCAGCTCCTTGTTCCCTTTGATTTCGGGGTAAGCGACCTCGATCTTTTTCAGTCCGACACGTTCGCGCACCTTGTTCAGGTATTCGAGCGCTGCGGTCTCGTCGCGCTGGGGCTTTTCGTTGCAGGCCTCGGCGTAGTTGAGATAGATTTCCGCCAGGCGGAAGGCCGGATAAACCGTTTGCATCGAAGTGTAATCCTTGGCTTCGCGCAGCGACTTGTTGGTTTCGAGCAAACGGCGCCATACATAGCCTACGCGGGTGATACCGCCGCCTTCACCAGCATTCCACTTATTGGTGCAAGCATCGTTGTTGTAGCAGGTGAACTTGATATTCTCCGTCTTGTTGGGCCACCAGAAACCGTTGGGTACGAGGCAGGCGTAATAACGGGGATCGCGGTTGATACAACTGTTGTGGGCCTTGATGCCGTCGCCCCAGTCGATACCGGGCTGTTTGTACCCTTCGGTGAAGCCGGTGGCCTGATAACCCGATTGCGGGTCGACGATGGGTTTCGACATGTCGTTCTCACCCTGGTAGCCTGTCACGGGATAGCGTCCGGTCGTGTACATGGGATAGCTGTCTACCAATTTCAGCGAAGGTTGGATACCGCCGTATCCCTGGTAAACGACACCCGATGCGCCGCCGCTTGTCATGCCGGGCATGGCGCATGCCAGCAGACCTCCGGTGCCGCCAAGCCACGAATAACTGCCCGAGCGGCTCCACCAGCCCCAGATGGTCTCCTTGTTCCAGGGCTTCAGCCTTACGCCCTGATAAGAGGACATGTAACGCGTGAACTCATCGGTCTGTTCCGTATCCTTGTAGAGATCGTACAAACCGGTCTCAGCCAACTCGATCACATCCCAGGCTGCCTGTGCGGCTGCCTCCCATTTGGTCTCGTCCTTGCTCTGCGGGAAGAGGAATTCCCCGCGAATGTTCTGCATCTGGCCTTTGTAAAGGTCGCACCCGTTGTATAACGGCGATGCTGCGTAAAGCAGTATGCGCGATTTCAGCGCCAGGGCTGCACCGCGCGTAACACGGCCGGCCCACTGTTTGCCGTCGATACCGATGTCGTCGGTGCGTACCGGCAGGTCGTTCTTGATTGCGTCGAGCTCCCCGACCATGAAGTCGATGTTCTGCTGTACGGTGTGGCGGTCTACGCTCTTGGCGTCGATCGTCTCGTCGGCGATCTGGTCGCCCCAGATGAATACCGGGCCGTATTGGCGGAACAGCAGGAAGTAGTAGTAGGCGCGCAGGAAGCGGGCCTCGGCCTTCATATAGGCAACTGTCGTCGGGGTGTCTTCCTTGTCGAGGTCGATATATTTCAGGAAGATGGAGCACTGGTTGATGCCGATGTAGTAATCCGGCCAGTAATTGAAGTTGGTCGTGGCGCTACTGTAATTACCGGTTCTGAACTGGGTGTAGTAGACCCACTGGTACCACGAGAAGAGCGCTTCGTCGGAGCGTCCTACCGTCCAGCCGTGCATGCCTACGACCTCTTCTTCCTGGGGAATGTAGGAGTAAAGGTGGCTCAGGTATTTCTGGACTTCGGTTTTTTGCCGGAAAATATCCTCGATCTTGGCCTGGTCGTCCAGTTCCACGTCGAAGAACGACTCGCAGGAGGACAGCGTAAAGGCCAGTAAGAGGGCGGTTGCGAATATTCGTATTTTTTTCATAGCTTATCCTTTTTTAGAAGTTGACGTTTGCACCGATTGCAAAGGTACGTATAAGGGGGTATACATTACCGTAATTCGCATTTACCTCAGGATCCCAGAGCTTGAAATCGCTGAATGTAACCAGGTTCTTTCCCTGGATATAGAACCTGATCTTGGACAGGCCCCATTTCTTGGTCATGCTTTCGGGGAGTGTATAGCCGATCTCCGCGTCTTTCAGACGCAGGAAACTCATGTCGCGCTGCCAGTAGGTCGAAAGTTGCTGGTTGTTGTCCACCTTGTTGAGCGACAGACGGGGGTAGGGTGCGTTGGGATTCTGGTTGTCGAGCGTCCAGCGGTTCTTGGCCACATCCTCGAAAATCTGTCCCATGCGGAGGATCGTCGACGAAGCGCCGAAGAGGTTCTGGCCCTGGATGATGCGGGTCACGTGGCCCACGCCCGAGAAGAATACCGATACGTCGATGCCTTTCCATTTGAGGCTGGCGCCGAAACCGTAGTTGATCTCCGGTACGAGCGTATAGCCGATGGCCACCTTGTCGAAGGTGTTGACCACGCCGTCGCCGTTGACGTCGCGATACTTGATGTCACCCGGGCGTACGGTACCGAAATCCTGCTTGGGCCAGTTGGCGATATCCTCTTCCGACTCGAACAGTCCTTCGGCAATCAGGCCGAACTGCTGGTTGTTGGCAAAGCCGGCGAGGTTCTGGTATTTCCAGATCTGGTCGGGTTTGTCGTCGTAGAGTTTCTTGTTGCGGTTGTAGGTGAAGTTACCGCGTGCCGATATGCTGAAATCCTTGTTGAAGCTGTGGTCGAATTCGAGCGACATGTCGAAACCCTGGTTCTTCATGCGGCCGAGGTTGACCCACTGCGCCGTTTTCGTGCCGACCACCGACGGGGTGGATTCGCGCTGGATGAAGATGCCTTCGCGTTTCTCATAGAAATAGTCCGCCTGGATCTTGATCTTGTTGAACAGCCCCAGTTCGATACCGACGTCGGCCTTCGTCGCCTCTTCCCAGGCAACGTCGGGATTGCCGTACTCGCCGGTCGAATAGCCGGGCAGGTAGGTTTGTCCCATGTCACCGAAAGTGAACCCGCCGGCATTGGTGTTCATGGTCGTGTTGTAGGCGAAGCGGCGGCTTCCGCCGATTTCGTCGTTACCGATCTTACCGTACGAGGCGCGGATCTTCAGGATGTTGATCTTGTCGCGCAGCGGCTCCCAGAATTTTTCGTTGCTGATCATGTATCCTACGGCGTAGGAGGGGAAGAAGCCGTAGCGCTTGCCGGGAGCGAAATTCTCCGAACCGTTGTAACCGAAGTTGAACTCGGCGAAATACTTGTCGCGGAAGGCATAGGTGAAACGTCCGGCGATACCCATGTTCTTAGTCGGGTAGGCGTCGATGTAATTGAGCGGCCTGTTCTTGGATTTGCTGCGTACCGAGTAGAGGAACATGCCGCTTACGCGGTGGTCTTCCGCGAAGAGGCGCTCATAGATAAGCGAGCCCTCGAAATTGATGGCCGTCGTACCCGAGGAGTCCGATGTTGCGAGCTTCATATAGTTACTGCCGTTGGGATTGGCAGCGGTCAGCATCAGTTCGCCGTTTTCATCGCGCCCGGTGGCGTAGTAGGTTACCGGGGACATTGCCCGCTCCAGGAGGGTCGCATTCTGGGCGTCCCATGCGAATTTCACATTGGCTTTCAGTCCGGGGGTAATGATGTCCGAGAAATCCTGCGTAAGCGACAACAGGGATTGCGCCACCATGGTGTTGTAACGTCTGTATCCGGTGTTGTTCAGCATGTTGTAGGGGTTGACCGAGCCCGACTCCTGCGGGATCGCCAGCATGCCGTTGGAATATACGGTCGGCGTAGCCACGGGGGTTACGTACATCGTATAGGCGTACAGGTCGTTCGTGCTCGTACATGGCGCGTTCTTGGTGGTATACTGCGTAGACAGCGAAAGACCCAGCTGCGTCGACTTGGTAATGTCGATGTCGATGTTCGAGCGGAAGCTGTACTTGTTGAAGTTCATCTGGGCATCGTAACGGTCATTGTCCGCGACATTGAACATACCGCCTTCCGTGTAGTAGGATGCCGAAACGTAGTAACGGATTTTCGGGGAGCCGCCCGTGACGCTCGCGTGTACGCGCCCGGTCATGGCCAAGTCCTTGAAGATGGTGTTGACCCAGTCGACGTTCGGATAGAGGTCGGGGTCGCGGCCGCTCAGGTACATCTGGCGGGCATAGTCCGAAATCGGCATCTCGGTGCTGCCGCTGTCGCGGTAGAGTTCGTTGTAGTAGTCGATCCACTGCGAAGCGTTCGCCAGCTCGGGCAGCTGGACAGGCTGCGTAATGCCGAATTCGGCCTTGACGCGGATCTGGGGCGCCGTCATTTCGGTGCCTCGTTTGGTGGTGATCAGGATGATGCCGTTCGCACCGCGCACACCGTAGAGGGCGGTCGCCGTTGCGTCCTTCAGGATGGAGAACGTGGCGATGTCGTCCGCGTCGACAAAGTCCATGTCGCGCTCGATACCGTCGACGAGCACCAGCGGGGTGGTTTTGGCACCGAACGTACTCTGTCCGCGGATCCAGAACTCGGCGCTCGATCCGGGTTCGCCCGTACGCTGCATTACGACGATACCCGCCAGTTTGCCGGCGAGGTTCGAGGAGAGCGAGCCGCTTGCCACTTCCAGTTCGCCGGCGTCGATGGTGTTGATGGCGCCGATGATACTCTCCTTGCGCTGTTTACCGTATGCGACTACGGTTACCGCCTCCAGTTCGGAAACCTTGCGCACCAGCTCGGTCACGATGTTGGTCTTCGTTCCGACGGGAATGCTCTGGGTTTCATAACCCAGGTACGAAATCTCGATTACATCGGTCGGCTTCACGTCGATCGAGAAGGTACCGTCATTACCCGTGATGACACCGCGGGTACTGCCCTTGACGATCACGGTGGCTCCCGGTACACCCGCCTTGGTCTCGTCCAGGACGCGTCCGGTCATCTTGACGTTCCCCCCCCCCTTGCGGGGCGGTAACAGACGATTCCAGGCTGCTTGCGGAATACACAAATTCGGGATTTGCGCTCAATTCCGTAACCGATATAAGCCCCAGTATCAACACGAATGACCGGAGCATTATTTTACAAAAGAGCTTTTGTATAGTCATTGTCATATTTCCTCATTTATAATTACTTAATGTAGATTTGTACGGTTCGGGCGTCGGTCGGGCGCCGCAGGCCCGTACGTGTTGGATTGATCCTTGCTTGGCTAGAAGCACTTTGGATTAGTGTTTTCAGGAAGTCAATAGTTCGGGTCTCGTCTGTTTTACCATAGGCATGTTTTAGTTTTTAGGTATGGTGAATAATTAGTCGGTTTTATAATTCGTCTGCCGATACGGCCGTCAATGCCGAAAGAACTTGATACACGACAACATACGGCCTGTGTGGTACTTTCTTTTCTGTGAAATTCAGTTAAAAGTATTCATTATCCGGTAACAAATATAACAATAAAATTATTATCATTACTATTTTTGATAAGTTTTTTTACTTTAATGCGGTGCGGTGCGATTTGCCTGTTGGCGAATTTGTATATATAATTTATTGATTATCAATATTTTGTTCCTTGCTTTCGAACCGTGATTTTTTTTTGAAAAACTAATATCCTTTTTATCAGGCACTTGGCTTCTGGGCACTGGCTTAGGCTGGTCTTTGTTCTTAAGATTGTGTAATACAATATTTTATATTTTTATATTTCGCTTGTTCCCGAATTGTTCCTGACGGATAATAATTGCATGCCCTGATTTTTGCCGCTTCAATGATTTGAAAAGTTTTTTACTGTTCCTGGGCTTGTAAGTAAAATATTTTTGCTTATTTTTGTCCTGTAAACTTTCGGGCTTACCGGCTAACAAGGTATACCATGTATATTATATTTGCCGTTTATGCCCGCATCCGGCTACGCCGGCCGTACCGCATGGAACTGCGCTGAGTTGAAAATTCAATAAAATACCCGGAATAAATGATGATTAAAAATTGTTGTATGCTGGTGGCGGGCCTCCTGCTACACACGCAAATATTCGCACAGGATAAAACGGCCGCAAGCCGTACAGGCGAGGACTACACCCTGTCGAACGGTGCGGTCGAGGCCGTTTTCAGCGGGAGCGGAAGCTTCGACATCGAGAAACTGGTGCTCAACGGGAAACAGGTCGTCGGGGCAGGTAAGAACGAAACGCCGTGGATCCTGATATACAAAGGTCCCCAGGGAGAAAACCCGGAGTTGAAACCCGAACATGCCGTTTACCGCGGGGTGCAAGTCCGCGATGACGCCCAGGCCAAAACTTTGGTGTTCACGTGGGAGCTGACGCTGGACTATTCGCCGGTGAAATATCCCGTGCGGATGTACGTGACGCTTCCCGACGGCGGCGAGCTGCTGCAATGGAACATAGAGGCCGACCTGCCCGCCGGCTGGCTGGTCACGGATCTGAAATTCCCCAATGTCGTGATCGAACGCCCCGAAGACGGCAGGATCATCACCACCGAAGGCTGGGGCGTCGAGAAGCCGCTCGACATCGCTACGTTCGAAGCCCGTTACCCGTCGCATGCCTCCGCGATGCAGTTCCTCGTGGTACACAATGCCGAGGGTGCCTTCTATTACGGGACGGAAGACCGCCGCGGCTGCGGAAAGACCTATTCGGCGCAGTGTACGCCGACGACGGTTGCATTGAGCGATGCCATTCCCGCTTCGGCCGGATGGATCGCGGACGGGACGTTCCGCCTGCCGTGGGTCTCGGTCACGGGTTTCACGCCGAAGGGTTGGGAAGATGCCGTTGTCAGGTGGTACCGTCCGTTTACCTTCACGACCGAATGGGGCAGCAAGCCGCTTGCCTCGCGCAATATCCCGCAGTGGTGTTACGATGCCGACGCGTGGGTGCGTGCCAAGCATGTGACCGACCAGACGTACGATGCCGTCCGGCGTGCCGCCCGGTATTTCGGGCAAGGGCTGGGTGTGCACTGGTATTTCTGGCATCATTACCCCTACGATACCCACTATCCCGATTACCTGCCCGCACAGGAGCGTTTCGCAGGGATGGTGCGTGACGCCCAGCTTCTGGGGGCGCGTGTGACGCCCTATATCAACGGCCGGCTCTGGGATCCGGCGGCCGACAGCTATAAGCGCGACCGCGGTTACGACGCGTCGTGCCGTAAACCCGACGGGTCGCTCTATACCGAGATTTACCCCACGTCGAAAGTCCTCAATACGGTAACCTGCCCTTCGACGGATATCTGGCACCGGAAGATCATCGGGCTGGTGGACAGCCTGCAACACGCGGTCGGGGTGGACGGAATCTATATCGACCAGATCGCTGCCGCCGCGCCCGAACCCTGTTGGAACGAGGCGCACGGCCACCCGGTCGGGGGCGGCGATTTCTGGTACGACGGCTACCGCAGGCTTATCGGCGAGATCCGCGCACACCACCTGCTCGAGGACAGGATCCTGACCAGCGAGGAGAATGCCGAGTGCTATATCGACCTGTTCGACATGCTGCTGGTCGTCAATACGCCCCATGAGGAGGACAACTGCATCATCCGGCCGGTGTTCCCGATGGTCTATTCCGACCGTGCCGTCACCAGCGCCTTCACCTATACGCCGAGCGAGGCGGATAAGATGTCGCTGGGCGACTTCCGTTACGAACTGGCGAAGGCATTGTTGTGGGGTTCGCAGATCGGGTGGGTCGACCCCGTCCCGCTGATGTCGGAACAGGCCGTCAGCGAGGCGCGTTTCATGAAGACGCTCATGGATTTCCGCCGCAGCCTGCACGATGTCGTGTACGGCGGCCTCTTCATCCGCGAGCTCACCCCGGCGGGCGACAATCCCATCGTGAAGATCCCCGGGTTCGGCGATGACGCGTCGGTGTTGGCCGCCGAGTGGCGGAAGCCGGACGGCCGCAAGGTCTATATCGTTGTCAATATGGATGAAAAAAAACATAAGGTTTCGTTACCCGGCGTGGACAAGCCCTTCGAGGTGGCGGGTGCGTCCTGCAAGCGTATTGATTTGTAACGGGTAACGATGTCCGGGCAGGGCCCGGACAGGTTGGGTAGGAGAGGGTGCCCGGCGTAACGCACGCCGGGCACCCTTGTTTTGCAGGGGGGCTTGCCCGCCGGAATCCGCCTGGTCGGGCGCAACCGCATCGTCGTCGGCGAGGGGTATATCCTGTCATCGGGAGTTACAGGCAGCCGTGCTGCGATTCCCTCTCCGCCCGTTCCCCGATGCCCCAAGGCGAGAAAGAATGAACCGTGGGTTTATTCCATGTAAGTCATGACGTTGCCGCTGATCTGCTGCAACGATATTTCACAAACCTTCGTATTGTATTTGGCCGTGAGGATGCGCTCTTCGGCATCGAGCAGGCTCTTCTGCGCTTCGCGCATCTCGATGCCCGGCAGGTCGCCCAGCAGGTAACGTTCCATGGCGATCTCGTAGTTCTCCTTGGCGGCGATCAGGTTCTCCTTTTCCAGTTGGATCACCTCGAGGTTGTTGCGGTAGGCCTGCCAGAAGTTCGACAGGTTGGCACGCAGCGACTGCTCGAGCCTTTCGCGCGTGAGCTGCGCATTTTCCACGTCGATGCGGGCGTTGCGCTGCTCCCGGCGGCGGTTGCCGTCGAAGATCGTGATGCCGAGTTTCACCCCGGCGTTCAGTCCCAGCGTTCCGCGCGACCGGGTCGTCCCGTTCCCGAAACGGTTGTAGGTGTAACCGTATCCCGTCGTCAGGTTCAGATAGGGGTAGTTGCGCGCCTGCACGGTTTTCAGGTCGAGTTCGGCCAGCACATTGTCATGCCCTGCCAGCAGCAGCGAGGCATTCGTGTCGAGCGTCTGCGCCAGCAGCTCCTCCCATTTGAGCTCGCCGTTGACCTCGATCACCGAGTCGCGGATGCAGAGCATTTCGTTGACGTCCTTGTTGGCCAGCAGTTCGTTGATGCGGATGCGCGAAGCCGAAACCAGCTCCTGCTGGGACATGTATTTCGAACTGTCGGCATTGAAGTCCACGCGTGCCTGCAACAGGTCGAGGCGCGAGAAATTTCCGACGCTGACCCGCGCTTCGGTGATGCGCAGCCGCTCGCGCGAAAGCGCCACGGCATAGCGGAAATTCTGCAGGCGCAGCGTCTGCTGGACGTAATTGTAGTATTCGGCCGTCAGGCTGGCTACGAAGTCCTCGATCGTGATGCGGGTGCGGACAGTGCCCATCTCCTGCATCTCTTTGAGCTTTTTGTAGTTGGTGCGGATGCGGAATCCGTCGAAAATCGTCCAGTTGAGGCTGATCCCGGCGTTGAACGTCTGGTCGTAGATGCCGTTGTCCGACCAGGCATCCCCTTCGCGCGGTGTGGTGCGCTCGTTGTCCAGCGCCCCCGAATAACCCGCCTCGAAGTCGATCGTCGGCACCATGCCGGCATTTGCCGCCGTGGCATTGTTGTCGCTGATGCGCTCCTCATTGCGCACGATGCGTATGTCGTAGTTGTTTTCCAACCCTATTTCCAGGCACTTGCGGAGGGTCAGCTCCTCCTGTGCCGCCGCCGTTGCGAAAATTCCCGCGGCCAGGGCCGATAAAATCACTCGTTTCATTGGGCTTCCTTATTTCTGTTTCTTACTCCGGTCTGTCGATACGTAGCTGTATATTGCCGGGACGATGTAGAGCGTCAGCAGGGTGGATACCACCATACCGCCCACTACGGCGATACCCATGGCGATACGTCCGTTGGCACCTTCGCCCGTGGCGACGGTCAGTGGTAGCAGGCCGAGGATGGTCGAGGCGCTCGTCATCAGGATCGGGCGCAGGCGTTGCAGCGAGGCTTCCTCGATGGCGTGCAGTTTGTCGATTCCCGCTTCCTGCTTCTGGTTGGCGAACTCCACGATCAGGATGCCGTTCTTGGCCACCAGGCCGATGAGCATGATGATGCCGATCTGGCTGAAGATGTTCATCGTCTGCCCGTTGGCGGCCATGAACACCAGTGCCCCCGCAATGGCCAGCGGCACGGTGAGCATGATGACCAGCGGGTCTTTGAAGCTCTCGAATTGCGCCGCGAGGATCAGGTAGATCAGCAGGATGGCCAGCAGGAAGGCGAACATCAGGCTCGACGAACTTTCGCGGAACTCCTTCGAGTCGCCGGCCAGCGCCGTGCGGAAATCGTCGCCGAGCGTTTCGGCGGCGATGCGATCCATCTCGTCGAGCCCCTGTCCGATGGTCTTGCCCTTAGCCAGCCCGGCCGATACGGTCGCCGAGAGGAACCGGTTGTAGTGGTACAATTGCGGCGGGGCGACGTTCTCTTCCAGTGCGATCAGGTTGTCCAGCTGGATCATCTCGCCCTTGTCGCTGCGTACGTAGATCGACCGCAGGTCGGCGGGCTTGTTGCGTTGCTGGCGGTTGATTTCGGCCAGTATCTCGTATTGCTTGCCGTTCATGTAGAAGTAACCCATACGCTGGCCGCTCAAGCCGTACTGGAGCGTCTGGGCGATGTCGCGCGTCGAGACGCCCAGCAGGTTCGACTTGTCGCGGTTGATGATGATGCGCGCTTCGGGCTTGCTGAATTTCAGGTCGACGTCGGCCATCTGGAACACGGGGCTTTCGTAGACCTTGCGCATGAATTCGGGCAGCACCTCCTGCAACCGTTCGATGCCGGTGGCCTGCAGGACGTACTGCACGGGCATGTTGCCGCGGCGGCCGCCGAAGGTGCTCTGCTGCTGCACGAAGGCGCGGGCCTTGGTCTTGGTACGCACGGCCGCCGAAAGCTCCTCGGCGATCTCCATCTGCGAACGTTTGCGTTCCGAGATGTCGGTCAGGGCGATGCGGACGTTGCCCGAGCCGCTCGATACGCGTGCCGTGACCGACTGGGCCTCCGGCACGAGCGAATCGACCAGGCGGTTGATGTCCTCGGTGTAGTCGCGCAGGTATTCGTAGGTGGCGCCTTCCGACCCGCGGGTGTTGATCGAAATCTGCGAGCGGTCTTCGAGCGGCGCCATTTCCGCCGGGATGGCCCGCCACAGCCAGCCGATCAGTCCGATCATCAGGGCGATGAGCGGCAATGCCAGCCAGCGCCGCCGCAGGAACCCGGCCAGCGTGCGCTGGTAAAAGTTGTTCATTCCCACGAAGAAGGGTTCGGTCTTGCTGTAAAACCAGCTTTTGCGCTCCTGCCGCACCAACAGTTTGGTCGCCAGCATCGGGGTGATGGTCAGCGCAGCGAAGGTCGAGATGACCACCGCGCCCGAGATCACCATGCTGAATTCGCGGAACAGGCGGCCGGTCATGCCTTCCATGAAGACGATCGGGAAGAACACGGCGATCAGCGTGACCGACGTCGAGATGACGGCGAAGAAGATCTCCTTGGCGCCTTCGATGCCGGCCTCCTTGGGCGTCATGCCGCGTTCGATGCGGATGTAGATGTTCTCGGTCATCACGATGGCATCGTCGACCACCAGCCCGACCGAGAGCACCACGGCCAGCATCGACAGCACGTTGATCGAGAACCCGGCGACGTACATCAGGAAGAACGTGCCGATGAGCGAGACCGGGATCACGATGCACGGGATGAGCGTCACGCGCCAGTTGCGCAGGAAGAGGAAGATGATGATGATGACCAGGATGAAGGCCTCGTAGACGGTCTGTCGCACCTCGTCGATCGAGGCGCGGATGAAGCGCGTGTTGTCGAACCCGTAGGAGGTCACCACGTCGTCCGGCAGGTCTTTCTTCATCGTCTCCATGCGCTGGTAAACCGCATCGGCGATGTCGATGTGGTTGGCTCCCGGCTGGGGGATCACCACGACGCCCACCATCGGGATGCCGTTCATCTTCATGTAGCTGCGCGTATCCTGGGGGCCCAGTTCGGCGCGTCCCACGTCGCTCAGGCGGATGATGCGGTTGGAGGCTTCGCGTACGACCAGGTCGTTGAACTCCTGCGTGGTGTGCATCAGCCCCATCGTGCGGATCGTCAGCTCGGTGGTGTTGCCTTCGATGCTGCCCGAGGGAAGCTCTACGTTCTCGCGGTCGAGGGCGTTCTTGATGTCCACGGGCGTAATGCCGTATCCGGCCATCTTGGCCGGGTCGAGCCACAGGCGCATCGAGTAGCGTTTCTCACCCCATATCTGCACGCCGCTGACGTTGTTGATCGTCTGCAACTGCTCCTTGACCGTCAGGTCGGCGATCTCGCTCAGCTCCAGCAGCGAACGTTTGTCGCTCTGGATGGTTACCATCAGGATCGGCGTGGCGTCGGCATCGGCCTTGGTGACCGTCGGAGGGTCGCAGTCGCGGGGCAGGTAGCGCTGGGCGCGTGACACCTTGTCGCGCACGTCGTTGGCCGCGGTTTCCAGGTCTACCGAGAGTTCGAATTCGACCGTGATGCGGCTCTGTCCCTGGCTGCTGACGCTCGACATCGAGCGGATGCCCGGGATGCCGTTTATGTTCTGTTCGAGCGGCTCGGTGATCTGGTTCTCGATCACATCGGCATTGGCTCCCGGATAGGAGCACGTCACCGAGATGATGGGGTTGTCGACACTCGGGTATTCGCGTACGCCGAGGTAGCTGTACCCGATGAAACCGAATAGCAGGATGATGATCGTCAGCACCGATGCCATTACCGGCCGCCGGATGCTCAGTTCGGAAATATTCATGCGGCGGCGGTTTTATTCGACGGTGTCGAGTTTTACGGGGAGCCCTTCACGCAGCTGGAGCGTGCCGGAGACGATCAGCGTGTCGCCCGGGGCCAACCCCTCGACGACCTGTATCCGCGATTCCGTCCTCAGCCCGGTTTTTATGGCTACGGCGTGGGCTTTGCCGCCCTTGTAGAGGAATACCTTGTCCACGCCCATCTCGGGGACGACGGCCTGGGTTGGGATGGCGATGGCGTCGGGGATGTCGTGCATCCGGATCTTTACGCTTACGAAGCGTCCGGGCAGCAGCCTGCCCCGCGTATTGGGGTAGTGCGCACGCACCGAGAAGTAGTGGGTATTGGGGTCGATCTTCGACTCGGTGGCATATACCTCGGCGTGGAACGTCTCGTTGTACCCCTCGACCGTGAACGTGAGGCGCGTCCCGGGTTTTATCTGGCTGGCGTAGCGCTCCGGGACGGAAAGGTCGATCTTCAGCGGCTTGATTTTGGTCAGCTTGGCCACCACGACGCTCGGCGAGGCATAGGCGCCTTCGCTGACGTTGCGCAGGCCGATCACGCCGTCGAACGGGGCGTGCAGCTCCGTGAGCGCGATGTTCGAACGCACGATGTCGATATCGGCGTTGAGCATCGCCAGTTCGGTGCGTGCCTGTTCGTAGGCTTCCTGGCTGACGGCGTCCTTTTCGAGCAGGGCACTCTGGCGGTAAACACGGTCTTCGGCCAGTTTGAGCTGCGCTTCGTAGCGCGACAGCTGTGCCAGCAGCGGTTTGTCGTTGACTTTGGCCAGCAATTCGCCCTTGCGGACGGTTGAGCCTTCCTGAAAGTTGATCGAGACGATCTTGCCCGAGGTCTCGAACGAGAGGTCTACCTCCTCGTCGGGGAGCAGGCTGCCCACCGAGGTGATTCCGTCCGTGAGGGTTTGCGGCCGCACGACGAGCCCGTTGACGTTCAGGACGCTATTTTTCCGGGGTATGCTGATTGCTGCCGGGTCGGGGGCGGACGAACTGCCGCGGTAGTGGTTGTAAACGAACAGCCCAGCACAGAATACTACGAGGATGACGGACGTGATGATCCATTTCTTTTTTTTCATACCGGAGAGGTTGTCTTTAATGAGGGATATGCAAAGATACGAAAAAACCCGCTATGCCTCCGCTGCCGAAAGGTACAATTGCATCCGTTTGTCGTAAAAACGGGGCCGGTTGCGGGTTCGTGTATGCCCGTATCCGGCGAAACGGTAAAAAACGCCGGCGAAACGACCGGCACCCGCCGGATTCCCGCACCGTCGGAAAGCAATACCTACATGTTATTATTCTGTCCCGAAAATTACCTAAAACAGGGAATTGCCCGGGCTCGGCAGCCACCTTAACTTTGCCACTGCAAACAAAATAAACGGAGAGCCTATGCGTCTTGGAATTTTACTGTTTACTTCTATTTTATTACTGGCGGGTATTACCCTGCATGCGCAGGAAGCTGTGACCGCCCCCGCCCCTGTCCCCATCCCCGAATCTGCGGCTGCGGCCGATTCGGCTGCCAATGCCAGGCTGAAGGCACAGCTGAAAGCCGAACTCCTGTCGGAGATCCGTGCCGAGCTCTCTTCCGAAGTGAAGACCGCCGTCAGCAAAGAGGCCGACAAACCCTCACGGCTGACCGTAGGCGGGTACGGCGAAGCCGTCATGACGCGCAATTTTTTCAGCGACAACTACCTGCGTTATATCAGCCCCGACAAGTACAAGAATGACAAAAGCCACGGCCGCTTCGACCTCCCGCACGTGGTCATCTACCTGGGCTACGATTTCGGGCGCGGCTGGTCGATGGGCACCGAGATCGAATTCGAGCACGGCGGCACGGAGAGCGCCTTCGAAACCGAATTCGAGGAGGGCGGCGAGTATGAGTCGGAGATCGAACGCGGCGGCGAGGTCGCCCTCGAACAGTTCTGGCTCCAGAAAAGCTTCAGCCCGGTCTTCAACCTGCGCCTGGGGCATATGATCGTGCCCGTCGGCGGAACCAACCAGCACCACATGCCCACCGAGTTCTTCGGGGTCTACCGTCCCGAGGGCGAGAATACGATCCTGCCCTGCACATGGCACGAAACGGGCATCAGCCTCTGGGGACGTGCCGGTGACTGGCGTTACGAGGTGATGTTCTTGCCGGGACTGGATTCCGACCGGTTCGGCGACAACGGTTGGGTCAGCGGCGGTGCCGGAAGCCCCTACGAATTCAAGATCGCCAATGCCTATGCCGGGGCGTTCCGCATCGACAACTACTCCGTCCCGGGCTTGCGCCTGAGCCTGAGCGGCTATGCGGGCAACAGTTTCAGCAATACCCTGAGTGCCAACCGTACCGGTGCTGACAGATACAAGGACGTGAAGGGTACGGTGATGATCGGCGCCTTCGATTTCCTCTACGATGCCCATAACTGGATCGTTCGCGGTAACTTCGACTACGGGCACCTGACCAATTCGGACAAGATTTCCCAGTTCAACCGCGATATGCCCAACGCATCGCCCTCGCCCAAACAATATGTGGGTTCGGACGCCATCGCCACGGGGGTGGAAGCCGGTTACGACATCTTCTCGCAGATACGCAGGCTCAAGGAGAGGGGACACCGCTTCTACGTCTTCGGCCGCTATGAGTTCTACGATTCGATGTTCGATACCGCCAAGTCGGTAATCCGCCAGGACTGGTGCGGCCGCCAGCGGGTAGCCGTCGGGTTCAACTATTACCCGATCAGGAACATTGTCATCAAGGCCGAGTACGGCATCGGCCTGCTCCGGTCGTACGACTACACCGACTCCGCCACCGGGGAGGCCCGCACGGGGCGTTTCAACAATGAGCCCTCCCTTTCGCTGGGGATCGCCTATTCCGGCTTTTTCAGACGTTAACCAAATCATAATGAGAATATGAAAAATCTGTTCAAAAATTCCGTTTATGCAGCCGCGGCACTCGTCCTGGCGCTCGGGGCCGCATCGTGCAGCGACAGCGACGGCGATTACACGTTTGCCGACGAGCGTGAAGAGGCGCTCAGGGATGCTGCCGTAGATTTCGTCGACAATAACGTGATTCCGACCTATAAGGCCCTGGCCGACGGGAGCATCGCCTTGCAGGAGGATTGCGAGGCCATGCTGGAGGCTTTCGACGCGGGAACCCTTACGACCCCGCTGGTGCAGGCCGCCTGCAACGACTGGATCACCACGCGCAAGCACTGGGAGCTCAGCGAGGCCTACCTTTACGGCGCTGCGGCCGATTACGACATCGACCCGCATATCGACTCCTGGCCGCTGGACGGCACGGCGCTTCAGAACCTGCTGAACAACAACAGTATGATGGCCGAGATCGAGAGGAATCCCGATTATGTCAGCGCCAATCTGGGTTACGGCCTGCTCGGGTTCCATGCGTTGGAATACATGCTCTTCGAGAATGCGGGCCCCCGCGCCCTCGGCAAATACACCCGTCCCCAGCTGGTATACCTGGTCGGTGTGGCCAACGATCTGTGCAACATGTGCGTACGCCTCGAAGCTTCGTGGGCGGGGCTGGACAATGTCACCGAAGAGAAGCAGACGATCCTGGGCGATGCCGAACTGGAGCCGACCTTCGACTACGGCGCTTCGATGCGCAATTCGGGGAAGGGCGGCAGCAAGTACCGCAACTATAAGGATGCCGCCGAGGAGATCATCCAGGGCTGCATCGACATCGCTACGGAGGTCGGCTCGCAGAAGATCGGCCGTCCGGCCAACGGAACCAGCTCCGAGGATATCAATTACATCGAGTCGCCTTACAGCCAGAATTCGAAGACCGATTTCATCGACAACATCATCAGCATCCGGAACACCTATCAGGGTATGACCTCCGGCGACGCTTCGGTGAGCGACTGGATCGAGGTGGTAGACCCCGTCCTCGATACGGAGGTTCGCAATGCGATTTCCACGGCGATCGAAAAGATCCAGGCCTGCCCGGCCCCGTTCGTCGACAACCGTACGGCACAGGCATGGAAGGATGCCGCCACCTATTGCAATAACGACCTTGTGAACGCGCTTACGAAGGCGCTGACGGCACTGTCGGTCGAAAAATAACCATTTTCAGCAATGAAAAAGCACTTGATTTACAGCCTGTTCATGTCGGCAGCCCTGATGGCTGCCGCGTGCGCTGATGACAAGGGGACGGATCCCGCCCCCGATCCGAATCCCGACCCTGTTCCTGAGGAGTATTACGCCGGCGGCAAGCTCGGCACGGCTTTCAACACTACGTCGGTGGCCTACGAGCAGCCTACGCCGGTCGTCGATGACGACGCCGCGATGACGCAGCGTTTCCTGAACGGTGAGGCGCTGTTCGAAAAACCCTTCACGGCCAACTCGTCGGGTGTGCGCTACGGCCTCGGGCCGCTCTATATCCGCACCTCGTGCCTGCACTGCCACCCGGGCTACGGCCACGGCAAGCGTATCGAAGGCGCGTTCAACACCAACCAGATCGGCAACGGCTATCTGCTGGTCATCACCGACGAGGACGACAATTACCTGACATCGCTCACCGGTATGCCGCAAACGCGGGCCGTGGCGCCGTTCAAAGCCCCGATCGACGAATCGAAGATCATGATCGGCTGGCAGGAGTATACCGACGAGTGGGGCAATAAGTTTCCCGACGGCGAGTCTTACAGCCTGATCTATCCCGAAGTGACGATCCCCGAGGACGCCTATTACGTGCCGCTGATCGGCGCCAAGGGCGAGGTGCCCTATGCCAAGGTGCGCGTGCGCCTCGAATCGACCATCGGCATCTACGGTACGGGCTTGCTGGATGCCATTTCAGACAGCGACCTGAAAGCCGAGTACGTTCGCCAGGAGCAGAACGGCGTGCTGCTCAATCCCGCGATCTTCAAGAACGGCGAGTGGGTCAAGACCTACGGGACGACCACCCATCCGCTGCGCTATACCTATGCCCTGAGCCGCGGCCCGTTGCAGGATGCGGCGGGTGCCAATGCCATCTGGAACATCACCAACGTGACCCGCTCCGACCGCCGTTACCACTACATGACCGCTGCTTATGCCGAAGTAGCGTCGAAGGACGCCGATGTGCAGCGGGATTTCTACACGCTTTTCCCGGCGTGGAACAAGACGGGCGACGTTGCGCAGGATATTTACGACTATCTGATGAACAAGGAACTGCCCGTCGAGATGAGCGATGAGGACTATGTCGACTTCATGGTCTGGCACCGCGGTCTGGCCGTACCGGCGGCGCGGAACCTCGACGATGCGGACGTCAAACGCGGCAAGGCGCTCTTCACCGAGATCGGCTGTGCCACCTGCCACCGTCCGACCTGGACGACGGGCGACGATGTCTTTACCGACCCCAACGGTTTCTTTGCCGACGGCGACAGCCGCCTGCCGCGTTATCCTAATCAGAAGATCTGGCCCTACTCCGACATGGTGCAGCACCGTCTCTTCATGGTGAACGACATCCGCACGGGCTGGTGCCGTACGACGCCGCTCTGGGGCCGCGGCCTGAGCGAGAAGTGCACGGGCGCCAGCGACCGCCTGCACGATTGCCGTGCGCGGACGGTCATCGAGGCTATCATGTGGCATGGCGCGGCGCAGAGCGACGCCCGCTGGTCGGTCGAGAAGTTCCGCACGCTGAGCAAGGACGACCGCGACGCGGTGGTCGAATTCATCGAATCCATCTAACCCTTCCCGGATATGTGCGAAGCGCCGGTGCCCCGTGCATCGGCCTTTGCCGTGTCCGGACGATGCATTCACACACGAACGAACGGATGAAACTGTTGAAACGCCTTGCCTTTGGGCTGCTCGGAGCCGTGATGGCGGTGCTCGTTACGGCCACGGTACTTGAAAAGATATACGGTACGGATTTCGCCGCTGCGCATATCTACGGCGCGGGCTGGTTCGCCGCGCTTTGGGGTGCCCTCACCCTCGCGGCGCTGGCCTGCCTGTTCCGCCGGAAATTGTGGCGCAGGCCCGCCGTCCTGTTGCTGCACCTCTCTTTCGCGGTCATCCTCGCGGGGGCTTCCGTGACATGGCTCTTCGGCCGGCAGGGGACGTTGCACCTGCGCACGGGCGATCCCGGGGCGACCGCATTCGCCAGCCGTGACGGTTCGGAGCAAATACTGCCCTTCCGGGCCCGGCTGGACGATTTCCGCATCGAGTATTATGCCGGCACCCGTGCGCCGATGGATTTCGTCAGCCTTCTCACCCTGACGGCCGACGACGGGTCGCTGCACGGTGAAGTCGGCATGAACCGCATCCTGGTTTTCCGGAATTATCGGTTCTACCAGTCCGCCTATGACGAGGACGGACGGGGTACGACCCTCTCCGTTTCGTATGATCCGTGGGGCATCGGCATCACCTATGCCGGGTACGGGCTGCTGCTCGTTTCCATGCTGGCGTTCCTGTGCGACAGGCGCGGGGGGTTCAGGCGGTTGTTGCGCAGCCCTGCGCTCCGCAAGGCGGCGCTGTGCCTTGTCCTCTGTACGGCGGCCGTACAGGGTGCCCGGGCGGCTGACACCTTGCCGCAGACGCTTCCGCGCGAGGTCGCCGCGGAATTGGGCGACCTGTATGTCTACTACAACGACCGTATCTGTCCGTTGCAGACCCTGGCTAAGGATTTTACGGTGAAACTCTGCGGGAAGAGCCGCTACCGGGGACTTACGCCCGAGCAGGTGCTTTCCGGCTGGCTGTTCTATTACGACGACTGGAAACGCGAACCGATGATCCGCATCAGGAGTGCCGGGGCACGCCGCCTGCTGGAGGTCGGCGGGCGTTATGCGCGGCTGTCGGATTTCCGCAACCGGGTCAACGAATACCGGCTCGAAGGGGCTGCCGGGCGTCCGGCGGGCGAGGCCGATGAGAAATTCAACATCATCGGGATGGTCTGCACGGGCAGTATGCTGCGGATTTTTCCCTATACCGACCCTTCGGACAGCCTGCTGCGCTGGGCGTCGCAGGTCGACGGCCTGCCGCGGGAGCTGCCTCACGGGCAGGCGCTCTTTATCGGCCGGGCCATGAACTACGTCAGCGAATTGGTCGTAAAACGGGATTGGGCGGGGGTCGCAGGGGTGTTGCGCAAGATCCGCAGCTACCAGCAGAAGGAGGGCGAGGCGCATATGCCTTCCGGGCTGCGTTTCCGTGCCGAAAAACTTTATAACCGGCTCGATTGGTCGCTGCCGCTCGCCGCGGCATTCATTCTGACCGGGATCGGAGGATTCCTCGATGCCTGCCGCCGGATGGTGCGCGGGCGGGCTTTCGGGGCGAAAACCCGGGGCTGGCTCCTTGCGGGCGTTGCCGCCGGAGGACTGTATCTTACGCTGATGCTGGCGCTGCGGGGCTATGTCAGCGGCCACTGGCCTGTTTCGAACGGCTATGAAACGATGCGCTTCATGGCATGGTGTACGCTGCTGCTCACGCTGCTCTTCGCCCGCCGCTTCCTGTTCCTGCTGCCTTTCGGTTACCTGATCGCCGGGCTGTCGCTGCTGGTTTCGATGATGGGGGAGTCGAACCCTCAGATCACGCAGCTGATGCCGGTTCTCGACTCGCCGCTGCTCTGCATCCATGTGATGCTGGTCATGGTGGCCTATGCGTTGCTGGCGTTCGTCATGTTCGGCGGCGTGGCAGGGGTCGTCCTGCACCGCCGCGCCCGCGGGGCGGCCGCGCAGCTGCAGGCCGTCAGCCGGCTGATGCTCTATCCGGCCGTCTTCTGCCTCGCCGCCGGTATCTTCGTCGGCGCCGTCTGGGCCAATGTGTCGTGGGGACGCTATTGGGGCTGGGATCCCAAGGAGGTGTGGGCGCTCGTTACGCTGCTGGTTTATGCGCTGCCCCTGCATGCCGGATCCCTGCCGTGGTTCCGCCGGCCGTTGTTCTTCCATTGGTTCTGCATCGCGGCGTTCCTCTCGGTGCTGGTCACCTATTTCGGGGTCAATTTCCTGTTGGGCGGCATGCACAGTTATGCCGGATAGGGGAGCGGCGATCCGGGGCGGGATGCCCTTTCCATGCGTCCCGGTCGTCCCTATCGTATGGCGGGGCCGTCATTGCGCAGCCGAGCGGTAAACCGTTCCGGCAGACGGGGCATGGCGCCGTGCTGCGAGCAGACGTGGGCCGCGACATCCACGGCCAGCCTGTGTGCTTCCCCGATGCCGAGCCCCGAGAGCAGGGCGGCCAGGAACGATGCTGTGAACGAGTCCCCGGCACCGACCGTGTCGGCTACTTCGACGCGCGGCGTGGGGATATATGACCGGGTGTCGGGGGCGAATACCGAACTCCCGGCGGCGCCGCAGGTGAGGATCACGATCCGCAACCCGTACCTGTCGAGCAGCGTGCGGCACTGCTCCCCGGGCTGCATCCACTCCAAGCCGAACATGCTGCCGACCACGGCCAGTTCTTCGTCGTTTATCTTCAAGATGTTGCACTTCCGCAGCGACTCTTCGACCACCTGCTGCGTGTAGAAGTGCTGCCGCAGGTTGATGTCGAAGACCTTGTATTGTCCCTCGCCGTCGGGCATCGTTTCCAGGAAACGCCCGATCGTGCGGTGCGATACGGGGCTGCGCTGTGCCAGCGACCCGAAGCAGGCTGCACGGGTGTGCCGGGCGAGCTCCTCGATCTGCGGGGTGAACGGTATGTTGTCCCAGGCTACGCCCTGCCGGATCTCGTAGCTGGGGATGCCCGCCCCGTCGAGCGTGACTTCGACCGTCCCGGTCGGGAACGGCACCGTTTCCAGCATATGTCCCACCCCTTTTTCGCGGAGCTGGTTGCGGAGTTCGCGTCCCGCCTCGTCGTCGCCGACGGCGCTGATCGCGCAGCTGCGCAGCCCGAACTGCGACATGTGGTAGGCGAAATTCGCGGGGGCGCCGCCGATCTTTCGCCCTTCGGGCAGTATGTCCCAGAGTGCTTCGCCGATCCCGACAACCCACTCTGTCTTTCGGTTTGCTTCGGTATTCATTGTCGTTTGCGTTTGCTGCGAAGTTAACGGTTTTGCTCGATATTTTTCCGCTTGCGCGGTGTTTTTCAACATGGCGTGAGGCATTTGGCCGTAATTTTCGCGGCATTCGGTTTGTCCTGCCGGGACGGTTTCCGACGACAGGGCGGACGAATTATGCCCGGAAAGTTTGTATTGAACGGCTTTTGTCTTATTTTTGTCTGACACAAAACCCGAACCCATGATGCTGCGAACCCTTCCCGCCCGATCCGGCTTCCTGTGGGTGTTCTTGGCGTGCATTTTCCTCGCAGGATGTACGCGGCACCCGAAATACTCGCTCCAGACCGAAGCGGTGCTGGAACGGCTGGATGCGGAACTTTCCCGCAAGGATCGTTACCAGCAGTGGCGGCAGGCGCAGAACGACAGCCTGCGCCGGGAGGTGGCGCGTGCCCGCAACGCCGGCGACCGGGCGTGGCGCCTGTTCGCCGTGTCGCAGAATTACGTGACCTACCAGCTGGATTCGGCGGCTTATTACGTCGACCGCCTTTACCGGCTGGCCGCCTCTGCCGGGTCGGAGGATATCCGCCGCATCGCCCTGCTTGCCGACATCGACGTCTGGCTGGGCCGCGGGCAGCTGGGGCTTGCCGAAGAACTTTTCCGCAGGATAGATACGGCCGGCATGTCCTCTGCGGAGTATGCCGCATGGCATTCGCGCTACTCCTCGATCGCCGCCCGGCGTGCGGCCGAAGCCGAGGACGGAGCCGTGCGGTCGGCATGGCGCGATACGGTGGTGCGAGTCAGGCACATATCCGTGCCCGGGCAGTCGGAGTGGACGCAGGCGCGGATCGCCGCTGCCGCTCTGCGCGACAGCGGCCGCTTCGCTGAGGCCGTACAGTTGCTCGAGCCCTATACGGCCCGGAACCCCGACTACCAGGAGCTGGCGCTTCTCTATTACGGCCTCGCAGGCATCGCGCGGGCGTGGGGCGACGACGACCTGCGGCTTTATTACCTGGCCGAATCGTCCGTCGCCGACCTGCGTGCCGGTACCCGTTCCTATGCCTCGCTGTACGACCTTGCGCTGCTACTGTTCGACCGCAAGGATTACGACCGTGCGGCAGCCTATATGGGCAGCGCGTCCGATGACGCCATGCACTGCCGGTCGATGGTGCGCATACCGGTCTCTTCTTCGGCGGCCGTCAAGATCAGCGAGGCCATCTCCTCGAACATCGCCCAAAGGCAGGCCATGATGACCACGACGATCTGGTTGGCCGGTGTCTTCCTGGTCGTCCTCATCGGTATCCTCTGGTGCGTGCTGTGGCAGCACCGCCGCCTGCGCGGCAACCACCGGCAGCTGATCGACATGAGCGCCCAGTTACAGGCGAAGAACGACGAGATGCAGGCCAAGAACGACCATATCCGCGAGATCAACGGTGCGCTGGTCGACTCCAACCGGATCAAAGACCGTTACGTCTGCCACTATATCGACCTTTCCGTCCACTACATCAAGCAGATCGATACTTTCCGCCGCGAGGTCTGCCGCGTTGCCCGTAACAAGGGCGTCGACGAACTGGTGCGCTGGCTGAACACCTCGCAGGCCGTCAGCGGCGAGTATGCGAAATTCTACCAGTCGTTCGACTCCTCGTTTCTCGACATCTTCCCGCAGTTCATCGAACAGGTCAACGCCCTGCTGCAGCCCGAGTCGCGTTTCGCGCCTCGCCCCGACGCTTCGCTGACCACCGAGCTGCGGATCCTGGCGGCCATCCGGCTCGGGATTACCGACAGCGGACACATCGCTTCGCTGCTCAACTGTGCCTCGGCGACGGTCTATACCTACCGCACCAAACTCCGCAATGCGGCGCTGGATCGGGACAATTTCGAGCAGCAGGTGTCGCGGATCGGTCTCTGAACCTTCGGATAGTCTATATAATCCGGGGTGTGGATTCGGTTTCTAAAACTCTGATTTGTAATGCTATATAGATTGTAAAACCTCTATATAGTTCTATACGTGCGCTGGAATAATCATAAATAATAGGTATTTTTGTCCTAATCCCGGCGACGGAACCATTTAACCAATCATAATTATGCTAACTAAAACTTATTTTCGCAGAAAGCTCGCGCAGGCGTGCGGGCTGGGACTCGTGCTGTCCGCTGCCGTTGCATGCGCACCGCAGCAGAATGTGTTGACCAGAGAGGAGGTTGCCGACGGCTGGCAGCTGTTGTTCGACGGCAAGACGCTCGACCAGTGGAAGGACTACAACGGCGAAGAGCTGACCATGCCGTGGCATGTCGTCGACGGCTGCATTCAGGCAAAGGGCGACGGCAGCGACCTGGCTGGCTACATCGTTACGAAGAAACAGTACGAAAACTTCATCCTCGACTGGGACTGGAAACTCTCCCACGGAGGGAACAGCGGTATGATCTACCACGTCGTCGAAGACCCCTACTTCAAGGTACCCTACGTAACAGGCCCCGAATACCAGCTGATCGACAACGAGGGCTGGGAAGAGGTCAATGCCCCCAACAAACTCGAAGAGTGGCAGAGACTGGGCGTGGACTACGCCATGCACCTGCCCGATCCCGATTCGCTGTTCGTCAACCCGCAGGGCGAGTGGAACTCGTCGCGCATCGTCTTCGACAACGGCCATGTCGAGCACTGGCTCAACGGCCACAAGATCCTCGAATTCGAAGCCTGGACGGACGACTGGTTCGCCCGCAAGCACAGCGGCAAATGGGAGACCGCACCCGAATACGGCCTTGCGCGCCGCGGTGTGATCTGCCTGCAGGATCACGGTTCGCCCGCTTCGTTCCGCAACCTGAAGATCAAGGAGCTGCCCCGCAAGGCCGGCCGCGAGGTCGAGCTGTTCAACGGCAAAGACCTGACGGGCTGGGAGGCCTACGGCACGGAGAAGTGGTATGTCGACAAGGACGGCAACATGGTTTGCGAGAGCGGCCCCGACAAGGAGTACGGCTACCTCGCCACGCGCGAATATTATAACGATTTCGACCTGACGCTCGAATTCAAGCAGCTGGCCAACGGTAACTCGGGTGTCTTTTTCCGCTCGTTCGTCGAGCCTCCCGTGAAAGTCCACGGCTGGCAGTGCGAAGTGGCTCCCAAGGGCTTCGACACGGCCGGTATCTACGAGTCCTACGGCCGCGGCTGGCTGGTTCAGATTCCCGACCAGAAGGAGGACATCCTGCGGGAGGGCGAGTGGAATACGCTGCGCCTGAAAGTCCAGGGCGACCGCGTGCAGACGTGGCTCAACGGCGAAGAGATGGTCGACATCACCGATGCCAGGATCGGCGCCGCACAGGGGCGCATCGCCCTGCAGATACACGACGGCGGCGGGATCAAGGTGCTCTGGCGCAATTTCCGTCTGACAACCTTATAATTACCACTAACCTGAACACGATATGAGTACCCGCAGGAATTTTCTGAAAACACTGAGCGGCATGGCGCTGCTGACGATCGTCCCGCGCCATGTGCTCGGCGGCCCGAAACACGTGGCGCCGAGCGACCAGCTCACCAAAGGCATCATCGGCGTCGGCGGCATCGGCAAGAGCAGCTACCACTTCACCAGCACCAAGGAGTGCCGTCTGGTGGCGGTCTGCGACGTCGACAGCAAGCATCTCCAAAGCGCGCTCGACCTGGGCAAAAAGCGTTTCAACGAGACGTTGCAGTCCTATCGCGATTTCCGCCGCCTGATCGCCGACCCCAATGTCGACATCGTCCATATCGCCACGCCCCCGCACTGGCACGGCATCATGGCCGTCGAGGCCGCGAAGGCCGGCAAGGACATCTGGTGCGAGAAACCGATGACCCGCACCATCGGCGAGGGCAAGCGCGTCGTGGAGGCCGTCAAGCGCAACAACCGCATCTTCCGCCTCAATACGTGGTTCCGTTTCACGGATACCTTCTACGGCCTGGGCACCACCGTCGAGCCGCTCAAGAAGCTGATCGACAGCGGCCTGCTGGGATGGCCGCTCAAGGTGACCATCTCGGGCACCACCGGCTTCACCTGGAAATTCTTCTGGGTGGGCAAGGAGAACCTCGTCCCGCAGAGGGTTCCGTCGAATCTCGACTACGACATGTGGCTTGGCCCGGCCCCCTACAAGCCTTACAACGAACACCGTGTGCACCAGACTTTCCGCGGTTACTGGGATTACGACGGCGGCGGCCTGACGGACATGGGACAACACTACATGGATCCCGTGCAGTACCTGCTGGGCAAGGACGAAACTTCGCCCGTGAAGGTCGAGGTCGACGCCCCCGAGCAGCACCCCGACGCCGTGGGTATCTGGCGTAAGATCGTCTATACCTACGACGACGGCTGCCAGATCGTCCTCGAAGGCGAAGGCTTCGAAAGCGGCGGCGACACGCCTTATATCGAAGGCCCGCTGGGCAAGGTCTACAAAGGGTTCCGCTGCACGATCCCCGACATCATGGAGAAACTGGCCGAAATGCCCGACCCTGCGCCGCAGAACACCGACTTCCTGGAGTGCGTCCGCACGCGGAGCAGGTTTGCGCTCGACGAACAGATCGGTCACCGCAGCTCGACGCTCGTGAACCTGGGTGCCTGCGCCCTGCGTTTGAACCGCACGCTGCATTTCGACCCCGACAAACAACTCTTCATCGGCGACGATGCCGCCAACCGACTGATCGACCAGCCGATGCGCGGCCCGTGGCATATTTAAGCACCAGTTACCATGAAAAAGATAATCATACGACTTTTTATGCTGGGGGCATTGGCCGCCCTGCTGCCCGCAGGAGCCGCCGCCCAGCAACCGGATGCCCGCCAGCGCACGACGGAAACCATCGTCGCCGACGGACTCGCACAGCTTCCCGCAGCCGATGCCAAGGTTTTCAACCAGGTGATGGGCGAACTGGCCGCCACCGGAAGCAAGGGTGTCGAGATGATCGCCGCCATGCTCGTCCCTGCCGACAAGGGCAAGAACGCCACGTTCGAATACGCCCTTAACGGCGTGGTGGCCTATGTGACCGACCCGGCGCACGAAGCGCTGCGTGACGATGTCCGCAAGGGCCTGCTGGCAGCTATCGACCGTTGCGGCGACGACGCCAACCGGGCTTTCCTTTTCTCGCAGCTGCAATTCTGTTCGACGGCCTCCGATGCCGCCGCCATGGCTCGTTATCTGGACGACCCCTACCTGGCCGGCTATGCCCTCCGGGCGCTGGTCTCGACCCCGGGTACGGAAGCACTGCTGCTCGCCGAGGCCGGCAGGGACGACCTTACCGCCGCCCGCAAACAGGCGCTCGCCTACGCTTTCGCTGAAAAGCGGCTTGCCGCTGCCGAACCGTTTCTCCTGACATGGCTCGAAGGTGCCGATGCGCAGACCGCGGAGCAGATCTATAACGCACTGGCCGCCTGCGGTTCGCAGGCCTCGCTCAAGCCGCTGGCCGCTGCCGCAGCCAAGACCGGCTACGCATGGGATGACGCCGGCGCTGCGGACGCTTACCTGCGCCTGCTCGCAAGGCTCGCCGCCGCAGGCGACGCCCGGGCCGTAAAGGCCGCTAAGGGACTGCTCAAATGCGACCTCCAGTACATCCGCGGCGGTGCGCTCGCGATCCTGGCCGATGCCCTCGGCGTGCAGAAGGCGATGCCCTATGTGCTCAAAGCCCTTGCGGAGGGCCCCGCGGAGTACCGCTTCGCCGCCCTGCAATCGCTCGGCAAAGGCGACGACAAACTTTTCGCACAGGTTGCAGCCGGCATGCCGCGCTACGATGCCGTCGCGCAGGCCGCCGTTATCGGATGGCTCGGGGAGTGCGGCGCTGTGTCGCAGGCCGATGTGATTACGGCCGCCGTAGCGTCGCCCGACGGCTGCGTGGCCGAGGCCGCAATTGCCGCCTCGGGCCGTATCGGCGGCGAAAAGGCGCTACGGGCATTGGCCGGGGCGCTCGAAGGCCCCCATGCCGGTGCCGCGATGAAAGCCCTCCTTGCATTCAACGGACAGATCAACCCCGAAGTGGAACGGCTGCTTGCGAAGGATGATGCCGGGGTACTTGTTCCCGCGCTCAAACTGGCTGCCGCACGCCGCATGTCCGCAGCCGCAGACCGGGTGTTCGCATTGCTCGGCTCCTCCGACGCGGAGGTTCGTGCCGCCGCTTACGGGGCGCTTCCCTTCGTCGCCCAGCCGCAGCACATGGATCGGCTCTCCGCATTGCTCGACGCTTCCGATGAGGCCCACACGGCCGCGATCCAGTCGGCGCTGATCCGCACCTCGGGGCAACTCCCCGCCGACAGGCGGTACAGCGCCGTCGCAGGTTATATGAAGGCCTCGGAAACCCCTGCGCGTTACTATCCCGTGCTGGCGCAGAGCGGCACGCAGGAGGCTGTCGCCAGCCTGCTCGACGGATTCCGCTCCGGGAACCGCGACGCGGCTTTCGCCGCCCTGCTGACGGTCGAAAATCCTGCCATGACCGATATCCTTTACGGGATCGCTGCCGAAAATCCGATGCTCACCGACCGCGCCCTGATGCGCTATGCCGACCTGGCTTCGCAGGCCGCCGTGACCCCGATCCGCCGCTACCAGCTTTACAGACAGGCTCTCGCTCTCAGGCCTTCGGCCGCCGTGCAGGCCAAATTGCTCGGCTACCTTTCGGGCGTATACGCCCTCCCGGCACTGATGCTGGCCGCCGAATACCTCGACGATGCGCAGACCGCTGCCCCGGCCGCCGCGGCCGTGAAGACCATCGTTGCCAAGTGCAACCCGATGCCCGGCGGCGAGGCTGTCCGCAAGGCTTTGGAGCGGGCGCACGAGGTCTATAAAGAACTCGCCAAATCCGACGCCGACGCCGGGTATGCCGTGGATGAGATCACGGGACTGCTCGGTAAGATTCCGGCGGACGGATTCGCCGTGCTGCCGGCCGACGGGCTCGCGGGATGGACGGCCGTGGCCGTGAATCCTGCCGAGGCGAAGACGCTGCCCGCCCGTCAGGTGGCGAAGCTCCGCAAAGCCGCCGGCGAGGCGGTGGCTGCCAACTGGGGCGCTGCGGACGGCCTGCTCGAATTTGCCGCCGAGGCTCCCGCGACGATCGGGACTGAAAAGGAATACGAAAATTTCGAACTCTGGATCGAATGGCGTTCCGAGGGCGAGGCCGGCATGGCCGTGCGCTCGATGCCGCTGATCCGCCTGGGCGGTGCCGCCGGAACGGGGCTCGCGGACGGCAAGGCCGCCCGAACCGTTGCCGACAACGCTCCGGGGACGTGGAATACGCTCTATGTTAAGGTCGTGGACGATCGCATCACGCTGGTGGAGAATGGCGTGAAAGTTGCCGAAAATGCCGTGATGACGAACCTCTGCGCGCCCGGCGAGCCGGTTTATGCACAAGGCCGTATCGAACTGGCCGGACAGGGTGCTCCCGTCGCCTTCCGAAACCTTTGGATCAACGAATTGCCGTCGACACCCGTTTTCTCCCTCCCGGCCGACGAGGCCGCCGCGGGCTACGAGGTGCTCTTCGACGGGCGTTCGCTCCACAAGTGGACGGGCAATACGACCAATTATGTGCCGCTGGACGGTACGATCGACGTGACGGCCACCTACGGCGGTTCGGGGAACCTCTACACCGTCGGGGAATACGGCGATTTCATCCTGCGCTTCGAGTTCCGGTTCCTCACCGAGGGCGTCAACAACGGCATCGGTATTCGTACGCCGATGGGCGTCGATGCCGCGTTCCACGGGATGGAGATACAGATTCTCGACCACGACGCCCCGATCTACAAGGACATCAGCGATTACCAGCAGCACGGTTCGGTTTACGGCGTCATCCCGGCCGAGCGCGTGAAGTTCGGCGAGCTGGGTGAGTGGAATACCGAGGAGATACGTGCCGTGGGCGACCGCATTACGGTCACGGTCAACGGCCGGGTGATCCTCGACGGCAATATCCGCGAAGCCTGCCAGGGGCACAATGTTTCCGAGGACGGTTCGAAGGTCAACCCCTATACGGTCGACCACCGCAACCACCCGGGGCTTTTCAACAAGTCGGGCCATATCGGCCTGCTGGGCCATGGTGCCGGCATCCAGTTCCGCAACCTGCGTGTGCTGGATATGGGCGCGGGCTGCAAATAACAACCGCCGGGGTCGCCTCCCGTCCGGATCTCTTTCCGGACGGGAGACCCCCGGGGGACGGCGCGGGAACGCTCCGCACCCGATCCCGAAACTTGTAACCTGTCGGGCGTGCCGCGCCGCAGCGGGTACGCCGCGGGCGGAGATTGAGCCCCGGCCGTGCGAATTGCCGCGCCGCCTGATATAACCTTTTGGAGGATTCCGATGAAAAACGAACCGACCGTTTCCCGCCCCGTGCGGATTGTGGTGATAGGAGCCGGGAACCGGGCCAATAAGTACCTCGAATATGCCCGCCGGTATCCCGACCAGCTGCAGCCCGTCGCTGTCGTCGATGTGAACGACTTGCGCCGCCATGCCTTCGCCCGGGATTTCGGACTGCCTGCCTGCAGGAGCTATGCGCATTACGACGACTTCTTCGCCGATGGCGTCGAAGCCGACATGGTGCTGATCTCGACCCCCGAGAACGTCCATTTCGACCCGGCGGTCAAGGCCATCGACGCGGGATACCACATCCTGCTCGAAAAGCCGATCGCCCAGCACCTCGAAGAGTGCCGCGAAATCGCCCGCCGCGCCCGCGAACGGGGCGTGATGGTCGGCGTCTGCCATGTGCTGCGCTACCATCCCTATTTTGCCAAGATCCGCGAGATAGTCGCCTCGGGCGAGCTGGGGCAGGTCGTCTCGGTCAACCATACCGCCGCCGTCGGCCTCGACCGTGCCACGCACAGCTACGTGCGCGGGATTTTCCGCCGCGAGCGGGAGTCGAATCCGATCCTGCTGGCCAAGTGCTGCCACGACATCGACTTCCTGCTGTGGCTCACCGGCGCGCATTGCCGCAGCCTGTCGTCCTTCGGCTCGCTGCGCTGGTTCCGTGCGGAGAATGCCCCCGCAGGTGCGGGGCGCCGCTGCCTCGACTGCGCGATAGAGTCCGCCTGTCCCTTTTCGGCACGCGACCTCTACTATGTCCGCCGCGACTGGGTGGCGAACTTCGATGTCCCCGAAGGCAAGACCCTCGATGAGACCATCCTCGAGGAGCTTCGCACCGGGATCTACGGCCGTTGCGTCTACCACTGCGACAACGACGTGGTCGATCACCAGCTGCTTGCGATGGAGATGGAGGGCGAGGTGACCGTGAGCCTTTCGATGGAGATGTTCACGGCCGACGATTTCCGCAAGACGCACGTCCGCCTGACGGGCGGCGAGATCGACGGCGACGAGAGGACGCTGTGCGTGCGCAGGTTCCGTGGCGGCGACGAGCGAACTTACGATTTCTCGGATATCGTCGGACAGCCGTTCCACGCCGGTGCCGACCTGCATCTGATCGGGGATTTCATCCGGGCGCTCCGCGATCCGAGCTATCCGTTCCTGACGACCATCGAGGATTCGATCGAAAGCCACCGTATCTGCTACGACGCCGAGCGCAGCAGGCGCACCGGAACGACGATCCGCGTGGACGGGACGAAATAACGTACTACGGAAAAAGGCCGGATCATCATCCGGTCTTTTTTCATTTTTAGCACCGTCTTTGCTACCTTTGCCGGAAACGGCCTCCCATGGAAATCCTCTATCGATGGATCGACGGCATCAACGACGTGCTGTGGTCATACCTGTTGGTCGCACTCCTGTTGGGGTGCGCCGTCTGGTTCACGTTGCGCACGCGCGGCGTGCAGTTCCGTATGCTGGGCGAGATGGTGCGCGTGCTGGGCGAGTCGGCCGGAAGCGGCCCCCGGGGCGAGAGGCATGTCTCGTCGTTCCAGGCATTCGCCGTGTCGCTGGCCAGCCGCGTCGGCACGGGGAATCTGGCGGGTGTCGCCACGGCGATCGCCGTCGGAGGGCCGGGCGCCGTGTTCTGGATGTGGGTCATCGCCCTGCTGGGTGCGTCGAGTGCCTTCGTCGAATCGACCCTCGCCCAACTCTACAAACGCAAGGGGCGGGACTCCTATATCGGCGGCCCGGCCTACTACATGGAACGCGGACTGGGCAAACGCTGGATGGGCGTCCTCTTCGCCGTGCTGATCTCCGTGACATTCGGTTTCGCCTTCAACTCGGTGCAGAGCAACACGATCTGCGCGGCCTGGGAGGGTGCTTTCGGCTTCGACCACCATTGGGTCGGCGCCGGCCTGACGCTGCTCACGCTGCTGGTCATCTTCGGAGGCATCCACCGTATCGCCCGGGTGAGCGGGGTGGTCGTCCCAGTCATGGCACTGGGGTATATCGTCCTTGCGCTGGGCGTCGTGCTCTTCAATTTCCGGCGGTTGCCCGAGGTCGTGGAGCTGATCGTCGCCAATGCCTTCGGCTGGGAGCAGGCGCTGGGCGGCGGTGCCGGCGCAGCGCTCATGCAGGGCATCAGGCGCGGCCTGTTCAGCAACGAGGCAGGCATGGGCTCGGCGCCGAACGTAGCCGCAACGGCCCATGTGTCGCATCCGGTCAAGCAGGGGCTGATCCAAACCCTCGGGGTCTTTACCGATACGCTCGTGATCTGCACCTGTACGGCCTTCATCATCCTCTTCGGCGGAGTCCCCGACGCCTCGCTGTCGGGCATACGGCTTACGCAAGCGGCGCTGGTCGGTGAAATCGGCCCTGCGGGCAGTGTCTTCGTCGCTGTGGCGATCTTCCTCTTCGCTTTCAGCAGCATTATCGGGAATTACTACTACGGCGAGGCCAATATCCGGTTCATCACCCGCCGCCCCTGGGTACTGACCCTTTACCGGGTGCTGGTCGGTGTGATGGTGCTGTTCGGGGCGCTCGCCACGCTCGACCTGGCCTGGAGCCTGGCCGACATCACGATGGCCTTCATGACCCTCATCAACCTCGTGGCGATCGTCCTGCTCGGGCGCCAGGCGTTCCTGTTGCTGGCCGACTACGTGGGCCAGCGGCGCCGCGGCATCAAAAACCCGGTCTATACCCGCGACCGTATCCCCTCGCTCGAAGACAAGGCGGAGTGCTGGTAGCACCCCGCCCCGTATACCTTGCTGCGGAAACGATCTATTGCACGAACCGCCGTGTCACGCGGAATCGCTGCATGGCCGCCACCACGAGGTAACTGGCGGCGAAGGCGAGGCATGCGATCAGCAGGATGCGCAGGAGCGTCGGCAGAGCCGGAATCCGGGCGACGAGGTCATAGCCGGCCTGCACGAGGATGAAGTGGCAGAGGTAGATGCCGAACGTCGCGCCTGCCAGCCGCGAGAGCCATGCGCGGGGCTTGAAGTCCAGCTTGCGCACGATCACGAAGACCGGGTAGGTCATCATGAAGACGTTGATGCCCGCGAAATACCATACGATCTCAAGGTACGCGTAGTTGCCCGGGAAGTGGTTTTGCAGGGCGACGTATCCGAAGGCCGTGATCAGGTAGCCCGCAATGAACATCGGGATGCAGACGGCCAGTGTCCGGCGCCAGTCCCATGCGGGCGGGAATTTCATCAGGTAGTAGGCCAGCACGAGGTAACCCGCGAAGCCCGAGACGTAGTAGAACGTCCCGAATTCGTTCCAGTCGCAGACGCCGTAGAGCCCCATGTTTCCGAAATTCCCCGTGTAGCCCAGCATCGGCGCGAACATCTTGGCGTAGGGCAGCAGCAGGGTCACGCCCCATACGCCGAGCAACGTTTTGAGTTCGCTGCGCGAGGCCCTTTCGAGCCATGCGCTGATCACGGGCATGATCAAATACAGCCCTGCGAGCATGTAGAGGTACCACAACGGCGTAGTGTCGAACGTGAAATTGAATACGAATGTCCAGAGTTTGTGCAGCGTGGCGCCCCAGGTGAAATTTTCGGGGTCGATCGCCGGGCTCTGGCTTGCGGTGACGTAATTGAGGTAGACGTAATAAAGCAGCGGCAGCACGACCGACCAGAAAACGAGTGCCGCGAGAATGCGTCCGATGCGCTTGCGGTAGAAGCCGGCGAGGCCGGTTTTCACCGGGAGCAGCAATACGCCCGTCATCATGACGAACAGCGGCACGCAGCAGCGCACAAAACTGCCCGAAAAGGCTCCTGTGAGGAATGCGGCGCGGTCGTTGTCGAACTGGCCGACGAAGGGGTCGCAGCAGTGCGAAAAGACCACCAGGAAGCAGGCGGTCACGCGCAACAGGTCTACCCAGCCGATGCGTTCGCGGGCCGGGGTGTTCGGGTTGGGAAGTCGGGTCTCCATCTGTAATTCGGGGTTAATCGGATTTTTGCGAAGATACGAAAAAAAGCGCGCCGCCACGATTTTTTTCGCAGCGGTGCGCCGTTTTTTGTGCCGGGACGCACGGTTCGCCGCGCCCGGTGCCGCCTGCCGGTCAGTTCACGACGACCGTCGGGAAATATTCGCGGAAAAGCGCCGCGGCACGTTCCGACTGTTCCGGGGTGTTCTCCTGTACGCCTGCGAGCCTGTACTCTTTGCCCATTGCTTCGTATTTGTGAACGCCGAGCGTGTGGTAGGGCAGTATCTCTACCCGCTCTACCTGTTTGTAGCCGCCCAGCCGTTCGCCCAGCGCGCGGATGTCGGCCTCGGCGTCGCTGTAACCCGGCACCAGTACGTAGCGCAGCCAGAACGGCTTGCCGTGTTCCTCGAGCCATGCCGCCGTGCGCAGCGTCTGCGCGTTGTCGCGTCCCGTGAGCGTGCGGTGGCGCTCCGGGTCGGCCTGCTTGACGTCGAGCAGCACCAGGTCGACCAGCCCCAGCAGCTCCTCGACCGCCGGGTTCCAGACGCCGCCGTTCGAGTCGAGGCAGACGTGGATGCCCGCCCCGTGCAGCTGCCGCACGAGCGGCACCAGCGCCGTGGCCTGGAACGTCGGCTCGCCGCCCGAGAAGGTCACCCCGCCGCGCCGTCCGAAGAACGGTTTCTGGTCTGTGGCCATGCGTAGGATCTCTTCCGCAGGCGTGGGCTTTCCCCCGCAGGCGTCGATCGTATCGGGGTTGGCACAGTAGAGGCAGCGGAAATTGCAGCCTTGCAGGAAAACGACGAGCCGGAGTCCCGGCCCGTCGAAAGTTCCCATCGATTCGTAGGAATGTATTCGAAGCATAATCTGAATATTGTCGCCCTGCTCGCGGTTGGTCGGCGTAATCTGCGGCCTGCAGGCCGCAATTTATAAATCCGACCCCACTCCGCACCCCTCCCTTGGGAGGGGCTTGTGTCCGCCTGCGGCGGAAATCCGGCGTGGTGTGGCGCGGCAGTGGCGGCTGAAAATTTACATCCTCTCGTGAAAGCTGCGGCTGATGACCTCCAACTGGTGTTCGCGGCTCAGCTTGGTGAAGTTCACGGCATAGCCCGATACGCGGATCGTCAGCTGCGGATAGTTCTCGGGATGCTCCATGGCGTCTTCGAGCATCGCGCGGTTCAGCACGTTGACGTTCAGGTGGTGTGCGCCCTTCGTAAAGTAACCGTCGAGCATCGTCACCAGGTTCTCGATCCGCTCCTCTTCGGTCGGGCCCAGCGATTTGGGGACGATCGAGAAGGTATTCGAGATGCCGTCCTGCGAGTCGCGGTAACGGAGCTTGGCCACCGAGGCGAGCGAGGCGATGGCACCGCTCTTGTCGCGTCCGTGCATCGGGTTGGCACCCGGTGCGAAGGCCACGCCCTTGGCGCGTCCGTCGGGCGTCGCGCCGGTTTTCTTGCCGTACATCACGTTCGAGGTGATGGTCAGCAGCGAAAGCGTCGGGCGGGCGTTCTTGTAGACGGGCAGTTTCTTGAGCTCCTCGCTGAAGAAGTACACGAGGTCTACGCCCAGGTGGTCTACGCGGTCGTCGTTGTTGCCGAAGCAGGGGAATTCGCCCTGGATGTCGAAGCCTTCGCTGAGCCCCTCGGCGTTGCGGCGGGTGGTCACCTTGGCATATTTGATGGCCGAGAGCGAGTCGAGGGCGATCGAAAGCCCCGCTACGCCGTAGGCGAGGTTGATGCGCGGGTCGGTGTCGACGAAGGCCATCTGCGCCTTCTCGTAGTAGTACTTGTCGTGCATGTAATGGATGATGTTCATCGCCTCGTTGTAGACGCGGGCGATTTCGGTCAGCACCATCTTGTAGTTGCGCATCACCTCCTCGAAGCGCAGCGGGCCCTCCGAAAGGGCGGGGATGCCCTTGACCATCAGCGTGCCGGTATTCTCGCAGCGGCCGCCGTTGATGGCCAGCAGCAGCGCCTTGGCCAAGTTGCAGCGCGCGCCGAAGAACTGGATCTGGCGGCCGATGTCCTGGTACGATACGCAGCAGGCGATGCCGTAGTCGTCCGAATGGCGCACTTCGCGCATCAGCTCGTCGTTCTCGTACTGGATCGAGCTGGTGTCGGCCGAAACCTTGGCGCAGAAATCCTTGAATCCCTGCGGCAGGTCGGGGCTCCACAGGATCGTGAGGTTGGGCTCGGGCGACGGGCCGAGGTTGTAGAGCGTCTGCAGGAAACGGAACGAGGTCTTGGTCACCTTCGTGCGGCCGTCGTTGAAGCGTCCGCCGATGGCTTCGGTCACCCACGTGGGGTCGCCGGCGAAGATGTCGTTGTAGGACTGCATTCTCAGGTGGCGTACCATGCGCAGCTTGATGACGAACTGGTCGATGAGCTCCTGTGCGAACACCTCGTCGATGTTGCCGTGCGCCAGGTCGTATTCGATGAAGATGTCGAGGAACGACGACACGTTGCCCAGCGACATCGCGGCGCCGTCCTGTTCCTTCACGGCTGCGAGGTAAGCCATGTAAACCCACTGCACGGCCTCTTGTGCCGAATGCGCCGGGCGGCTCAGGTCGAGCCCGTAGTATTCGCCCATCGTGCGGATCTCCTTCAGCGCCTTGATCTGCTCGGCGACCTCTTCGCGCAGGCGGATGCGGGCGTCGGTCATCGGGCCGGTCAGGTTGCGCAAGTCCTGCTGCTTGGCTTCGATCAGGCGGTCGGTGCCGTAGAGCGCCAGGCGGCGGTAGTCGCCGATGATGCGGCCGCGGGCGTAGTTGTCGGGCAGGCCCGTCAGGAAGCCCAGCGAACGGAACGAGCGAATCTCCTCGGTGTAGACGTCGAACACGCCGTCGTTATGCGTTTTGCGGTAGTGGGTGAAAATATCCCTGACCTTTTCGTCCACGTCCACGCCGTTCTCCTTGCAGGCGCGCGATACGACGTTGATGCCGCCGAAGGGCTTGATGGCCCGCTTGAGCAGCTCGTCGGTCTGCAAGCCCACGATCAGCTCCTGTTCCCTGTCGATATAACCCGCCTTGTGCGAGGTGATGGTCGAGACGGTGGCGTTGTCCAGCGAGCGGACGCCGTTGTTGGCGCGCTCCTCTTCGAGTGCCTTGAGACAGAGGTTCCAGATGTGCTTGGTACGTTCGGTCGGGCCCTGCAGGAAAGACGCGTCGCCCAGGTAGGGGGTGATGTTCGTCTGCACGAAACTCGTGACGTTGATCTCCTTGCTCCAAAGCCCGTCGATAAAGGTTTTGTTCAATTCCATAGAATGTTATTCAAAATGAGATTAAAATTGTCGTATTTGGGAGCCACAAAGGTATGTTATTTTTATCACAATACCGAACCCTGCGGAGTATTTTCTTAAAAAAACTTAAAAAATACCTGACAATGGGGAGCTTCCGCCCGCGGGCTTGCACGGGGCGGGATTATTGCGTAGTTTTGCGGGAGTAAAATATCCCCGTTATGGAAGAGCTGACACTTACCACCCCGGCGCTGCTGTTCTCCGCCGTTTCGCTGATCCTGCTGGCCTATACCAACCGGTTTCTTTCTTATGCCCAATTGGTTCGCACGCTCAAGGAACAACACCTGCAACACCCCTCGAAAGTCACCCGTGCGCAGATCGACAACCTGCGCCGCCGCCTGCACCTCACGCGTACGATGCAGATCCTGGGTGTCACGAGCCTGTTCCTGTGCGTGGTGACGATGTTCCTTCTCTACGTCGGCCTGATCCTCCTTTCCGCCTATGTCTTCGGTGCGGCGCTGTTGCTGCTGATCGGGTCGCTCGGCGTGTCGATTTGGGAAATCCAGATTTCGGTGCGGGCGCTGGAGATCCACCTGCACGACATGGAGAAGTAATTCGCCGGTCTTGTCCGGTTGCGCGCCGGCCTCCCTTTCCACAGGGAGACACCGGGGAATTGTCCCTATGACCGCGGCGGTTCCGCTTCCCATGCCATATCCCTGAAAAAACGAAGATGCCGCGACATCCCGTCACTGCATCTCCCACTAACCTACTTATGTAACCTAAAACCAACTTGGAAACCTTCTTCCGGTTCCCGCGTTGCAAAGATACGGGGCCGTCGTTACGGGTGAATGACGGCTCCGTTACGTTCCGGCGACAAATGCCGCCCTGTCCGGGAAAATCCTCCGGCGGGGCCGATTGCCGGCCGCTTTTTGCGGGTGCCGCTTTTGCGGGGCGGCCTGTCGTATTCCGGCTGCGTTTGCCGGGGAGTTCAAAAAACCCTCCTTCGAAAAGGAGGGGTCGGGTGGTGTCCGTATAGGAGCCCCGTGCTATTTTTTGTGCTCCAAAAAATAATGCTGCGACTTGAGCAGGTTGCGGGCCTGCAGGATCATCGTTTTGGTTTCGTTGAGGATCGTCAGGTAGAGGACGCTGGCGCGTGTGCTCACCGTCTCGTCGCCGTTGATGCGGCGCAGCTGGCTCTTGATGGCCTCGACGATCGTGTCGAAGAGTTTGTCGCGCATCTCCAGCACCATGTCCAGGTCGGAGAAATCCTTGGTGCGCAGCATGTCGTTGATCTTGTCGAAGATCGCTTCCACCTGGTCGTTCACGCGCATCAGGTCTACGATCTGCTCCTTCGTGAGCCCCTCGTGGTTGTTGTTGATGTGTTCGTATGCCGGGCGTGTTATGTGGATCAGCGCCTTGGTCACCTCCGAGAGGTAATCCACCACCTGTACGTAGAAATGTCCCGTGTCGATGTCGCACTGTTGCAGGCGCCGCAGCGTAGGCATGATGCCGTACTTGCGGTCGCGCGCCTCTTCGAAGAGCTTGTCCGACGACTGTACCATCTCCTTGAGCACCTTGCGGTTCTCCTTGAATACCGCCACCAGCGTACGGTTGTAGATGCGCGTCACGTGCTCCATCGTCGTGCAGACCTCGCCGATGCAGACGCAGAGCACCTCGTCCGGGGTCTCGGCCCTGACGACGGGCGATTCTTTGGTTTCGGCGGCCTTGATCTGCTCGACGTTGCGGTGGCTGCGAACCAGCAGCCATGCGCAGAGTGCGACGAGCACCGTCACGGCGATCCAGCCGCCCCACAGCAGGAGCAGTGTCACGCCGAAGGCGATCAGGAATCCGCCGAGCGCCGTGATGAACCAGCCCGAGATGACGGCCATCACGCCCGTAATGCGGTATACGGCGCTCTCGCGTCCCCAGGTGCGGTCGGCCAGCGACGAACCCATGGCCACCATGAATACCACATAGGTCGTCGACAGCGGCAGCTGGTACGAAGTGCCGATGGCGATCAGGATCGATGCGGCCGTGAGGTTCACGACGGCGCGGATCATGTCGTACGGCGCCGACGAACGCTCCTCTGCGGGCAGCGGTTCGAACCTCCGGTCGATGGCCTTCTGCATGCGGACGGGGATCAGCCCCGTCCACATCGTGTTGAGCACCAGCGTGGCGCGTACCAGGCTGCGCGAAATGAACGTCGAGCCGAAGCGCTCTTCACCCTCGTGCTGCGAGGCGAGCGACAGCTCGGTCTCGGTGACATGCTGCGATTTCTTCGAGAAGAACAGTGTCAGCACCATCACCAGCCCCGATGCCAGCAGCAGCAGGAAATTGGCGCGTGCCGGTTCGGCCAGTTCGCTCATCATGATCGACTCGCTGCCGGCCTCGCGGGCGATCTGCCATGCGTCGTAGCTGGCCAGCGGCACACCGATGAAGTTCACCAGGTCGTTCCCCGCGAATGCCAGCGCCAGCGCGAAAGTGCCCGAAAGGATCGTGATGCGCATGATGTTGAGCCGCATGCGCTGGAGGAGCCACAGCACCACCGACGATGCGGCCCAGAATGCCAGCAGCGTTACCAGCACGTGCTCCCCGACGTAGTCCGCCACCGACGTGGGGATCAGCCCCGAGCTTTTCAGTCCCTTGAACAGGGCGAAATAGAGGATGCCCGCCAGCGAGATGCCGCACCATACGGCTCCCCAGCGGCGGAACACCGGTGCGAAGCGGAATGAGAAGATCAGCCGCGAGACGTACATGAACAGCGACCCGGCGGCGAATGCCAGCGCCACGGAGAGCAGGATGGCCGCGATGATGGCCATGGCCTTGCCCGTGTTGATGTATTGCGAAAGGTCGGCTATGGAAGCCCCGGCCTCGCCCCAGATGTGGAACAGCGCCGCCGCGACCCCGGCGCCCAGCAACCCGAAGACCATCGACACGGTGGTCGACGTCGGCAGCCCGAGCGTGTTGTAGAGGTCTAACAGCAGGATGTTGCCGAGCATCATGCCCAGGAAGAGCATCATGATCTCCTGGAAGGAGAATTGTCCGGGGTAGAATACGCCGCTTCGGGCGACCTCCATCATGCCGCTCGACGTGAGCGTCCCGACGAGGATGCCTGCGGCCGCGATCCAAAGTATGACGCGCCGCGGGGCGACTTTCGACCCCAGGGCCGAGTTGAGGAAATTGACCGCGTCGTTGGCCACGCCCACGACGATGCCCATCACGGCCAGCAGGCCCATGATGATTACGATACAAGTGAATAGGGGACTCATGGTTTGTTTTGTTTCTGGATTTTTCCGCCGTAAAGGTCTGAAACAAATATTACAAAAACGTTACAGTCCGGTTGCGCCCTTATGAATGTTTGCGCAGGGTGAAAACGAATTCCAGCCCGCCGCGTTCGCCGTTGCGTACGGTGATCGTCCCGCCGTGGATCACGACGGCGTTTTTGACGATCGAAAGCCCGAGTCCCGTGCCGCCCAGCTTGCGCGAGCGCCCCTTGTCGATACGGTAGAACCGCTCGAAGAGGTGCGGGAGGTGTTCTTCGTCGACGCCGATGCCGTTGTCGGCGAAAAGTATCGTGCATGCCTCTGCCGTGTCCGAAAGCAGGCGGATGAAGATGTCGCGCCCGCCCGAGTAGGCCGCGGCGTTGTCCGCCAGGTTGCGGAAGACGGAACTTAGCAGCGAGGGGTTGCCCTCGACCTCGACCGGGCCTTGGAAATCGCAGTTCACGCGCAGCCGCTGCCCTTCGGGGCGCAGCTCCATGTCGGCCCTGACCTCGTCGATCAGGTCGTTCAGCACCACGGGTTCCTTGCCGATGAGCTCCCTGCCCTCGTCCATGCGCGTGATGGTCGCCACGTCGGAGAGCAGGTGCCGCAGCCGTTCGACCTGCGCACAGCTCTTTTCGAGGAACGCCGTGCGTTTCTCCGCCGTCAGGCAGGGGTTGGCCAGCAGCGTTTCCAGATAACCCTGTATCGCGGCCACGGGGGTCTTCAGCTCGTGGTTGATGTTGTTGGTGAGTTGTTTCTTGATACGGATCTTCTCCTGCTCTTCGTGCAGCGCCAGGGCATGTTCCCGGTCGCGGTCGGCCGTCGTGCGTTGCAGGCGGGCGTAGAGGCGGATGATGTGGTTCGAGATGTCGCCCAGCTCGTCGTGGGGGAAGGTCTCCCGCTCGTCGATCCGCTCGCCCCGCTCGGCGCGCTCGGCAAATTCGTTCAGGCGTGTGATGTTGTGTCCCAGGCGGCGGGTCGTGAAGTAGGCCGCAATGCTCATCAGCAGCGTGACGCCCAGCATGAACCACAGGAATTCCCAGTCGGCCGCGAGTACTTCGCGCAGCGAAACGGAGTAGGGGACGGCCGAGCGGACGATGATCCCGTCGCCCTTCATGGCCGAATAGAAATAGTATTGGTCGGTGCTTTCCGAGTGGCGGTGGATGGTGTAACCGGTGCCATGGGCGATCGCTTCGGTGACTTCGGGGCGCCCGAGGTGGTTGGCTGCGGGCAGCGAGTCGGCCGAGTTGTCGAACAGGACGCCCCCGTCGTCGTCGATGACCGTTACGCGCAGGTCGCCGTAAGGAAGGGGATGACCGGCGAGGAATGCCCCGGGTGCGGTGCCCTCGCCGAGCGCGTCGAGCAGCCGCAGGTTGAAGAGTTGCAGCCGGGCATCGAGCCGCTCGGCCTTGAAACGCTTTTCGCGGCTGTACTGGAAGGTGACGAAGCAGGCCACCAGCGCCCACGAAAAGGCGAGCAGCAGCAGGAACAGCCGCCTGTGGTAGGAAAACCTACTCCTCAAAACCGTAGCCATAGCCCAGGCGTGTTACGATGTGTTCCCCATAAGGGCCGATCTTGCGGCGCAGGCGCGTGATGTTCACGTCGATGGTGCGGTCGAGCACGATTACCTCGTCGCTCCACACCTGCCGCAGGATCTCTTCGCGCGAGAAGATCTTGCCGCGCGAGGAGAGCAGCAGCGCCAGGATTTCAAACTCCTTTTTGGTCAGCGCCAGCGGCTCCCCGTCGATCGTGCAGACCTTGCGCGTGAGATCCATCCGCAGCCCTTCGAACGCCACGGCCTTCTCTTCGGCGGCCGGCTGTGCCGTGCGGCGCAGCACGCTGCGTACGCGTGCGAGCACCTCGCGGATGGAAAAGGGCTTGGCGATGTAGTCGTCGGCCCCGATGTTGAGTCCTGCCACCGTATCGTCCTCGGTGTCCCTGGCCGTGCAGAAAATGATCGGCACGCCTGCCGTCTCGGGGCGGGACTTGAGCTGCCGGGCCATCTTGAACCCGCTCGTTTCGCCCATCATGACGTCGAGCAGAATCAGCGAATAACGTTCGGGGTGCATGTCGAGTGCCTGTTCGGCGCTGTAAGCCACGTCGACCTCATAGCCCTCGACCTCGAGGTTGAACTGCAGAATCTCACACAGCGATTCTTCGTCGTCGACTACCAGGATTTTGTACTTTGTCATAACTGTTACGGATTGGAATCCGGCTCAAAAGTACGTAACAAACCGCTTTTTGCACCTCCCGTGCCGCATATTTAACCGAAATGTAACAGACTCTCACTCACCCAGCACGGCCATCTGCTGCCGGATCGACTCCTCGTGGATGGCCTGCAGGACGGAACGCATGAATTCCCGGTCCATACCCATCCGGACGGCCTGATCCGCCCGCCGGGTCAGCAGTTCCCCGTAGCGCTGCGCCTGCAACACGGGCATGTTGTGCTCTTTCTTGTACTGCCCGATATCGCGCGAGACGCGCATACGCCGCGAGAGCAGTTCGAGCAGTTCGTCGTCCAGCTTGTCGATTTGCGACCGCAGTTCGGTCAGGCTTTCGGTCGTGGCGTTGGTTTCACGGATCACGAGGTTGCGGCAGATGTAGGCCAGTCCCTGCGGCGTCACCTGCTGTGCCTTGTCGCTCCATGCGCAGTCGGGCGAGCAGTGTGCCTCGACGATCAGTCCGTCGAGCCCCAGATCCATGGCCTGCTGCGAGAGGGGGGCGATCAGCTCACGGCGCCCGCCGATATGGCTCGGGTCGCAGAATATCTGCAGCCCCGGGAGGCGGCGGTGCAGCTCGATGGGGATCGACCACATCGGGTGGTTGCGGTAGAGGCTTTTGTCGATCGACGTGAACCCGCGGTGGATGACACCCAGGCGGCGGATGCCGGCGTTGTAGATGCGTTCCACGCCGCCGATCCACAATTCGAGGTCGGGACTCACGGGGTTTTTCACCAGCACCGGGATATCGTGCCCGCGCAGCGCGTCGGCGATCTCCTGCATGGCGAACGGGTTAGCTGTCGTGCGGGCCCCGATCCAGATCATGTCGATGCCGCCTTCTAACGCCGCCAGGACGTGCTTGCGCGTAGCGACCTCCGTGGCTGTGTACATCCCCGTTTCGCGTTTTACGCGTTGCAGCCAGGCTATGCCGTCGACGCCTACGCCCTCGAACCCGCCCGGTTTGGTGCGTGGTTTCCACAGTCCGGCGCGGAATAGCTTGAAGCCTTCCGCGGCCAGTTCGCGGGCTGTTTCGATTACCTGCTCTTCGGTTTCGGCGCTGCACGGCCCCGCGATGACCAGCGGCCGGCGGGGGTCGAGCCCCGGGAAATTGATGGGTTGTAAGTCGTTCATGGTTTTATGTTTTTCGTTTTTATCGTTTGTTCCTTGTCAGATTGCCGGGTTGGGACATTCGGCGTATTCGCCCAGGATGCGGAAGTCGCTTGTCAACGGCCTCGCCGCTTCGATGGCCTGCCGGTAACGCACCGGGTCGTCGAAGGTGACATCCACGTAGAAGCGGTATTCCCACTCGCGGCCGATGATCGGCAGCGACTGTATTTTCGAGAGGTTGATTTCGTAAAAAGAGAGCAGGGTGAGCACCTTGGAGAGACTTCCCTGGGTGTGGGGCAGCGAGAAGACCAGCGATGCCTTGTTCGTGCGCGCCGGGTCGGTGAACCCTGCGGCGCGGCTGCGGTCGGCCAGCAGGAGGAAACGCGTGAAGTTGTGTTTGTTGGTCTCGATGCCCCGTTCCAGGATTTCGAGCCCGTAGAGCTCCGCCGCCCCGGCGCCGCAGATGGCGGCCGTGCCGCGGAGCCGTTGCTCGGCGATTTCGCGGGCGCTGCCCGCCGTGTCGTCGCGTTCGACGACTTTCATCGCCGGATGGGCTTTCAGGTAGTCGCCGCACTGCATCAGGGCGATCGGGTGCGAGTGTACCTCGCCGATGTCGCAGGGCGCCTCCCCCGGCAGTGCCGCCAGTACGTGCGAGATGCGGAGTTTGTATTCTCCGATGACGGCCAGCGAACTGCGCCGCAGCAGCTCGTGGTTGGGAAGCAGGCTGCCGGCGATGGTGTTCTCGATGGCCGCGATGCCCAGCAGCGTCGGGTCGGCGGCCATGCGGGCGAATTGCTGGTCGAAGCTGTCGCAGGGCAGGATTTCGACCTGCTCGCCGGGGAAACTGCACCGGGCTGCGGTCTCGTGGAAACATCCGGGTTGTCCCTGTATGGTGATGCGTTTCATAATCGAATTTTAGGCATTAAAAAATCCCGCTCTTTGCAGAACGGGATCCTTCGTGTTTTCACTCTATCGTATCATACAGCTAATTGCATATAACCCCGCTCTTCCTCCTGCTATAAAAGAAAAAGTAAAAAAAGTAATATGCAAAACCGTAAAGTCTCATCTCTTGTGGGGATTAACAGCGACAAATGTAGTAAAATATTTGCGGAATCCAAATTCTCAGCCCTGTTTTTTGCCTGCGGCGGCCGATTTCCGTTCCCGGAACCGCTTTTTGAACTGCTGCCGGCGGCCGAAGAGCAGGCGGAAGAAAGTCCCCCGCAGCAGCGTGTCGTTGATGTCCCACCCGCGTATGTCGGCATAGCGATCCAATATGTACAGGAACGGGACGGCCGGGCAGCTCAGCCGCCGCAGGTTGATCATGCATTCGTCGGGGCGCAGCGGCCGTGCGTGGAATCTCATGCGGTTGATGTCGATCAGCTGGAAGCGGTAGTTGCCTGCCGTGCCGTCGTATTCCCAGAGGATGTTGGTCTGGTTGAAATCCTCGTGGCAGATTCCTTGCTCATGGAGGCGGACGGTGAAGCGGGCGAAGGCTTCGAGCACGGGCAGCGTGTCCGGCGCCGGGAAGCGTCGCATGGTCTGCGGGAGCGGGGTGAGCTCCGACCGGCGGGAGACGAAATAGGTGTCGGCGATCAGGCCGTCCTTGCGGTATTCGCTCCATGCCACCGGTTCCGGGGTGTCGAAACCCATCCCGCGCAGGCGCAGGGCGTGCTCGTAGGCGCGGCGGGCCTTGTTCTTGCGGAAGAACGAATACATGACCCTGTTGAACAGATGGGGGCGTTTGTAGCGTTTGACGACCAGGCTTTCGCCCCCGATGTCGAAAGCCCGTATCTGGTTGCGCCCTTCGTGGAGCACTTCGCCCGAGACGGGAAAAACCTCCGGGAGCCGCTCGATGAATGGCTGCACATGCCGTATTGCGGGGTTGATCGTTATTTTCATATGTGAGTCCGTTTACAACACAAAGTTACGGCAAACACGGTTTCCGCATAGTTCTGTTTGGGAATAATATTGGTAAAATAGATGGAAAAGGGCCTGCCGGTTGTCGGTTTTGTCGTTTGTAAACGACTTTCAATACGCTAATCTTTGCCGCTGTGCTGTTAGCGGAACAGTCCGTTTCGTGGAGCTTTTGCTCCGGATTATGCAGGTGCGAAAGTGTCAGTTCGTTGAATTTGAGTGGGGCAGGACTTTCTGCAATGATACCAGCGTGAAACGGTATTTGGTGGCTGTGTTTATCTTGCCCTGTTCTTGTTGCCGGGTTATCGCTTGTGCAAAATATTCGGCTGTCGTACCGTCGTTTTTCCGCCCGTTTGTTTCGAGAAGATTATCGAGCGTGATGTCTGCTTCCAAAATCTCAAGTCGTTTCAGGCGTTTGTGGTATTCTGCAAGCAGGCTGTCGATGCGGTACTGGATTTCCTGCGGCTCCTCGTTCTGAATGATGATACTGCGGTTTTGGGCATCCCAAGCCGTAGGAACGATTGCTGTTCCGGTGCTGACACAGCGAATTTTCGAGCCTCGGGTAAATCGCAGATGGATGGGAGTAGTTCCGTTTTTGTTTGCCTTATCCTTGCGACAAACAACGTTAACGGTGATATTCATGGCTTTACGTTATTTGCAGCGCGCGTTTCTATTCGCCGTTTACCCGTCGGATTCGGGTAAAAATTCGGGTGAAAAACCGCTCCGAATCATGCCTTTTTTGCCGTATATGCACGAAAAAAGCGGCTGCCTTGTTTTTGCAACCGCTTGATTTCGAGAGCTGTTGACGAGGATTGAACTCGTGACCTCTTCCTTACCAAGGAAGTGCTCTACCACTGAGCTACAACAGCAACATTTCCCGTTCGAGTGGTGCAAAAGTACATAAGAAAAATGAAAAGACCAAAAAATTGTGAAAAATTCACAATTATTTTCTACCTTTACTTTTGAATTATAACCCATGCTCATGAAACGTATACTAATAGTAGGTGCCGGAGGCCAGATTGGTTCCGAGCTGACAGTCTATCTGCGCAAAAATTACGGCGACCACAATGTCGTGGCTACCGACATGCGCGAATGCAAGGCCCTCGGCGAGGCCGGCCCTTTCGAAGTGCTCAATGCGCTCGATGCGACGGCGATGGCGTCGGTCGTGGCGCGTTACCACATCGATACGATCTTCAACCTGGTCGCTTTGCTCTCGGCTGTGGGCGAACGTAATCCGCAGATGGCCTGGAACGTCAATATGGGGGCGCTCAACAATTCGCTCGAGGTGGCGCGCCAGCACCATTGCGCCCTCTTCACGCCCAGTTCGATCGGCGCCTTCGGGCCCTCGTCCCCCAAGGACAAGACCCCGCAGGACACGATCATGCAGCCCACGACCATCTACGGCATCTGTAAGGTCACGGGCGAGATGCTGGGGAATTACTACCACCATAAGTACGGTGTGGATACCCGTTCGGTGCGTTTTCCGGGCATTATCTCGAACGTCACGCTGCCGGGCGGCGGTACGACGGACTATGCCGTGGAGATTTATTACGAGGCTGTAAAGTCGGGTAAATTCACCTGCCCCGTACCGTCGGACGTCTATATGGACATGATCTACATGCCTGATGCGCTGCGGGCCTGCGTCGAACTGATGGAGGCCGACCCCGCGAAGCTCGTGCACCGCAACAGCTTCAATATCGCGTCGATGAGTTTCACCCCGGAGATCATCTGTGCCGAGATCCGGAAACGGCTGCCCGATTTTAAGATGGACTACGACGTCGACCCCGTGAAGAAGGAGATCGCCGAGAGCTGGCCCAACTCGCTCGACGATACCTGCGCCCGCGAGGAGTGGGGGTGGAAACCCGAGTGGGATCTCTCGCGCATGACGGACGATATGCTGGAGCATATCCGTGCCAAAGTCGCCGCGAAGTGAATCCGGGGGACGATGGCGTTGCCATATCCCGTGTCGTTGAAACCGCGGCCAGTTGGGACGGGGCGCCGCTGCCCTCCTATCCGCGGGGTGCGCCGCGGGTGACGATACTCCGGGCAACGGTGCCGCCGCATACTACGCTGGCGATGCATACGCACGCCCTGGTCAATGCGGGGGTGATCCTGCGGGGCGAGCTGACCGTCATTGCCGAAACCGGTGCCCAACGGATGTTCCGGGCCGGAGAGGGCATCGTGGAGCTGGTCGGTACGCGCCATTACGGCGAGAACCGGGGCGACGGGGAGCTGGAGCTGGTGATGTTTTATGCCGGAACACAGGGCATGTCGCTTTCCGAGCGTGCAGACCTATAACCAGAAGTTATGACGACGAGACGAATTGCGCGAATCATTACCGGTTTTATCCTGTTGCTGGTAGCTGCGGTTATCGGCGGGAGTTTCTATATGCTCGCGTTCTCGCTGCGGCCCGACGCCAGGATGCGGGAAAAGAATGCCACGGCCTATGAATACATGTATGCCGAATACCCATTCCTGCGCCCGTGGGTGGACAGTTTGCAGACGGCCGGGGCGTTGCGCGACACCGTGATCGCCGATCCGCAGGGTGTCCGGCTGCACGCCCTCTACGCGGCGGCTCCCGTGCCGACCGACCGCACGGCGGTCATCGTCCACGGTTATACGGACTGCGCCGTGCGGATGCTGATGATCGGCTACCTCTATAACCATGACCTGGGGTATAACATCCTGCTGCCGGATCTGTATTACCACGGACAGAGCGAAGGGCGGGCAATCCGCATGGGGTGGCTCGACCGCTTCGATCTGCTGCGCTGGATGGAGATTGCCGACGGGATTTTCGGCGGCGATACGCGGATGGTCGTGCATGGCATCTCGATGGGGGCTGCTACGACGATGATGGCCTCGGGCGAGCCCCAACGGCCCTACGTCAGGTGTTTTGTCGAGGATTGCGGCTATACGGGCGTCTGGGACGAGTTCTCCAAGGAACTGAAGTCGTCGTTCGGGCTGCCGGCATTCCCGTTGCTGTATACGGCCAGCTGGCTGTGCGACCTGAAATACGGGTGGAATTTCCGCGAGGCTTCGTCGCTGGCACAGGTCGCAAAATGCCGCCTGCCGATGCTTTTCATCCACGGCGATGCCGACGATTATGTCCCCACCTGGATGGTTCGCCCGCTTTTCGAGGCGAAGCCGGGCGACAAGGAGCTGTGGCTCGTGCCGGGTGCCGGACATGCCGCTTCCTACCGCGACAACCGGGAGGAATACACGCGCCGCGTCGGGGAGTTCGTCGGAAAATATATCGGGCCCGCTTGAAAAGGGCCCGGGGCGGCTTCCGGGCGCTTCTGCCGGTTCGGAGTATGCCCTTCGGATAATATGAAATAAACTATGGAAAACGATAATCAACAGCGGATCAAGTCCTTCTACCGGATTCTGGAGGAGGGCGTCGCTAAACTCCCGGCCGATGTGCGCGGGGCGCTTTACCGGCCGTGTGCCGTCGATTGTGTGAAGGACGACGTCCTGAGGGAGCTCCGCAGGCAATTCGAAGAATGCGGCCGCGATCTCGACCGGCAGTATACGAAATACGGCCGCTCGGAGTATTTTTTTGCGGACATCATCGAGCCGGGGCGGGTTTACGAGGTCGGGTATCCCCGGTGCCTCTGCCCGCAGGTCGACGCCGGGTTCGTGGACTCTCCGGCCCATTGCGAATGCTCCCGCCAGAGCATCCTCTATGTCATGGAGGAGCTGTTGCCCGGCAAGGACATCCGGGTGGAAGAGCTCGAGACCGTGTTGTCGGGCGGCAGAGAATGCCGCTTCCGGATCATTGTCGGGTAGCTCATTGCGGCGCCTGGCTACTCCAGGCCGCATCCGGTGCCCGGGCGTTGGGTGCGGGGATGGTTGCTGCCCAGAATAAAAAATCCCGAAGCCAATGCTTCGGGATTTTTTAATAGGGTATTCAGTCGCCTATGCGCCCGCATAGATCAGCATCCCGAGCCCGGTGAGGAACAGCAGGAACATTCCCAGGTTGAGCCTGTGGGAGATTTTGGGTGCCCCCTTGAATTCTTTCCAGATCAGGATTCCCCAGAGTGCCGAAACGAGTGTCGCCCCCTGCCCCAGGCCGTAGGAGATCGCCGCCCCGGCCTTGCCCGAGGCGATCATGCTGAACGACTCTCCCAGGCACCAGATCATACCGCCCAGCACGCCGACCATGTGGGTTTTGAAGCCGCCTTTGAAATAGTCGGCGATCCGCACGGGTTCACCGTCCACCGGACGTTTCATCGCGACGGTGTTGAACAGGAAATTGCTGATGAAAACTCCGACGGCGAAGATGAATACGGCCGTATAGGGTGTCATTTTGCCGGCTGCGGGGGCGGCAAAATCGTTCAGATCCATGGATGCGGCCACGAACCGGTAGAAGAATGCCATGATGATGCCGGCCGCAACCGAGATGAGAATGCCTTTGGTCGTGAGTTTGCGTTTTTCGGTCTGGGCTTTCTTGTAGGCGAATCCGTTCATGACGATCGCTGCGGCGATGAGCAGTACCCCGAGGAAAATGAAGGTCGGGTCGCCTTTGGCCGCGCTGAAATAATTTATCACTACGCCCAGTACCAGTGCGAGCCCTACACCCACGGGAAAAGCTACCGACATGCCGCAGAGGGCGATGGCTGCCGAAAGCAGGATGTTCGATGCGTTGAATATCACGCCGCCCATGAATGCAGAGAAGAGGTTGCCTGCGTCTGCCTGTGCAAGGTCTGCGAGGAAACTGCGCCCCTCCGTCCCGAAACTGCCCAGCGTGAAGGCCGACAGCACGGAGAAGAGCAGCAGGCCGATGACATAGTCCCAGTAGAAGAGTTCATAGCGCCACGTGCGGGCCGCCAGTTTCTGGGTGTTGCCCCAGGAGCCCCAGCACAGCATGGTGATGAAGCAAAAAGCGATTGCCAGGGGATAACTTTGAACGATAAACATAATGCGTCGAATTTACGGGGTTCGGATTAATTCCCGGCAGCTTGCGGAGTGCTGCCGTATACCAACAGGGCGCGGATTTGCAGCGATGCATCCTTGCGCGGGTTATGCCATTCGGCCGTGATGCGGTGGGGGCCGGACGGGAGCCGGTAACGCCAGAACAGTTCATGGCGGCGGGTGCGGTAAAGCGCCGGGAGCTTGACGCGTTCGACCGGTTGCCCGTCGATCGAGAAGGTTACTTCGGCCACGTACGACTCGTCGGGGCAGCGCAGGGCGCCCGTCAATACCGCTCCGATGCCGTCGAATTCGATTACGCCGGCTTCGGGGAGCGATTGGTGGATTGCGCGGCGTTCGGTCGGATAATGCCCTTCGAACGACTGTTCGAAACGGACGGGTACGGGCTGCTGGCATGCTATGGTAACATCGGTTTCACCTACGGAACCGCCGTTGCGGCGGATTACTTCCAGTGCCTGGTCGAAGCTCATCTTGTAGGTGCGGTTGAGCGAGATGTCGGTATAGGCGAACTCCATATCTTCCACTTCGCGCAGGTTGCGCATCCATTTTTCGGGGATTTTGCTGTACCCGAGCATTGCGCCCAGGATACCGCCGGCCGATGCCGGGTTGCAATCCGAGTCCTGTCCGCAACGGGTGGCGATGTCGAGCGTCTTCGAGAAATCGCCCTCGCCGTAAAGCAGGCCGATGAGGATGTAGGCGCTGTTGGTCACGGCGTCGATGTTGAACGGCACGAATACCCCGTCGGGGCAGCCGATATCCGAACTCCATTTCTTTTCGCATTCGAACCACGTGCGTTTCCAGTCGCCGGGATACTGCTTGTGCCAGGCGATGACGTCTTTCATGCACCGGTGATAGCGGCTCTGTTCGGGGATGGTTTTCAAGGCTTCCTCGACGATGAACCCGATGTCGTCCGAGACGAACGAAAGCGAATACATCGCTGCCACGTAAACTCCGCCGTACCAGCCGTCGCCGTAGTTCATGATGTGTCCCGCGCGGTCGCAGAACTCCGAGGCCGCGTTGGGCATGCCCGGGGACATGAGCCCCGCGAAATCGGCTTCGATCTGGAAGTCGAGGTCGTCGGCATGGGGGTTGTTGAGCCAGTGCCCCGACTCGGGCGGGCGGATGCCGTTGAGGATGTTGTAGCGTGCGGCCTGGTTGGCATGCCACAAGACGTAGCCGGCATTGGCGAAGGCTGCGGCGAGCGAATCCACCGGGGCGTCGATGCCCAGGCGGTCGAAGACCTCGACGAACGTTAAGTCCATATATACGTCGTCGTAAAGCCCCGGCGTATTCTCGTACCACCATTTGATGTAATGTTCCGGCCACGGGATGGGGGTGTATTCCTGGATCATCGTGCCGTTGAATTTGAACTCGGTCGGGCCGCCGTAGGTGCATCCGATAGTCTGGCCGGCCCAGCCGCCCTTGATTTTGTCGAGCAGCCGTTCTTTGGAGATGGTGACTTGTGCCGGAAGTGGCTGTGTCGCCGGTGCGGAATTGCACGAGGCGCCCAGGATCACGGCGCAGAGTAGAAATAAGGTTTTTTTCATGCTTGGGTCTGTTTTAGCGTTATAGGTTGAATACGTCGACTTCGGTACGGTAAGGTACGGAATTTTGCGCACCTACGCGTGTTACCGATATGGCCGAGGCTTTACAGGCGAAACGCACGGCCTCGGGGAGTGTCCGTCCCTCGGAAAGGGCCACGACCAGCGCCCCGTTGAACACATCGCCCGCGGCGGTCGTGTCGACGGCCTGTGTCTTGTATGCCGGGACGATTTCGCAGTGTGCACCGTCGAAGACCAGGGCCCCTTTGGCACCGAGCGTGATGATGACGTTGCACACACCCATCGACGCGATTTTACGGGCGGCTTCTTCGGCCGTGCGTTCATCGGTGATGCGGATTCCGGAGATGGCTTCGGCTTCGGTTTCATTCGGGGTGATCGCGTAGAGCGTTTCGAGCAGTCCGGCGGAGAGCTTCGAGGCCGGGGCCGGGTTCAGGACGACCTTCTTGCCCAGCCGGTACGCCATCCTGGCGGCGGCCTCGACGGTTTGCATCGGGATTTCGAGCTGCAACAGGATGATGTCGGCCGCTTCGACTGCCTCGGCCGACCGTTTCAGGTCGTTGGGGGTGAGATGCGCGTTGGCGCCGGGAGCGACGACGATGCAGTTCTCAGCGTCGGTATCCACGGTAATCAGGGCCACGCCCGACGGGTTTTTCGTGTCGGAAAATACATACGAGGTGTCGATCCCCTCTTCGTTGAACAGCTGGTTGGCCTGGTGCCCGAAGATGTCGCTGCCTGTTTTGCAGATGAAGGAGACCCTTCCGCCCAGACGCGCCACGGTGACGGCCTGGTTGGCGCCTTTGCCGCCCGGGTTCATGAAGAAGGTGCCCCCGATGACCGTCTCGCCGGGAAGGGGTAAGTGTCCGGTGCAGATGACCATATCGGTGTTCGAGCTGCCGATTACGAGAATTTTTGATTCTGACATGTGTTTTTACTGTGTAGCTGTTTGTCCCGCCCTGCCGGTTTGTTGCACCCGGCAGGGCGGGGTGGTGTTTAATCGGTATATCCGTCGTTTTGTTTGAGGTTCGTGTTGGTCTTGCGGATGTTGGCCGGAATAGGGTAAAGTTTCGTGTATGCCGGGCTGACGGCCGGTTTCAGGTCGCGTGCTTCGCTCCACTTGCCGAACCGGATCATATCCTGGCGACGTAATCCTTCCCATGCAAATTCCCGGCCCCGTTCGTCGTAAATCTCGTCGAGTGTCAGATCCGAAGCCTTGTAATCGTCGAGCCCCGTACGATGGCGCACCTCGTTGAAGAGGGGGACTGCCAGGTCGGCATGTCCCTGGCGCACGAGCGCCTCGCCCTTCATCATCAGCACGTCGGCATAACGGTAGACCACATAGTCGTTGTCCATGCATTCGCCCTGCAGCCCGTTCGCATATTCGTATTTGGCCGAGCGGACGCCTTCGTTCGATTTTGCCGGGTTCGAGAAGTCGAACAGCGAGGTGATATGCGGCGTGTAGTCGAGCTGCTCCCCGTTCTGCATCAGGAGGGGATTGCCCGACATGTCGTACTGGGGGCCCGCGAGCCATTGCCTGCGCCGGATGTCTTTCGGATCGTACTTGTTGTAGAACGATTCGGTGGCGGCGAAACCGTTCCAGCAAAAGTCGAGGATGCCGTAGGTCTGTTGCGAGAGGCTGTTGAGCGTCAGCTGGTGGAACCGGAAGACGTGCCACCAGTTTTGCGACGTGTAAACCTTGTCGTAGAGGATGACGAATATATTCTCCTTCGACGAAGTGTTGTCCACCTTGAAGTTCGTGAAGTAGTCGGGTTCTATCTCCAGTTTCCCGAACCCGATCACCTGGTCGCAGGCAGCGATGGTTTCGTCCCATTTGGCCTCGCCGATCCACTCCTGCGCATTGATGTACAGTTTGGCGAGCGTGGTGTAGGCCATCGCCTTGGTTACGCGGCCGTAGTTCGAGGCGGTAGGCACGTCCTGCAACAGGCCGACGTTATCCTTGATCTGCTGTTCGATGAACGAGAAGAGGAACTTGCGATCCACCTGCCTGGGCAGGCTCGTGTCCGAAAAGTCCGTGGTGAAGGGAACATTGCCGAACAAATCCATGGCATTCAGATAGAACCATGCGCGCATGACCAGCACCTCGGCTACCAGGCTGGGTTTGGCCTCGAAATCGACCGACGACTGGTCGAACTCATAGAGTATCTGGTTGCAGAGCGAAATGCCGCCGAAAAGGAACTCCCAGATCGTTTGCAGATCCTGCATCTGCGAATTCCACGTGTGGGCGTGCATGTCGCGCCATACGCCGTCGTCGACCCACTGGTTTCCTTCGCGCAGGGGGCTGACCGCCTCGTCCGTCGATACGGAAATCGTGCCCCAGATACAGCGGTAGCAGGTATAGCGTACCAGATAAGCGTAAATACGCCCGGCGCTCATCAGGAATTCTTCTTCGTTGTTGAAGAATTCGTCGGACGGGATCGAGGAGTAGGGATTCTCTTCCAGGTCGGTGCAGGAACTCAGTGTTGCACTTAGCAGGAATATCGTGGACAGGATTGATACTATCTTTTTCATAATAGGTTCGTTTGTTGGTCGGATGATTTAGAATGCGATGGCGGCTCCGAGAACGAATGTACGCGTGCGGGGATAGAAGTCATACCAGTCGATGCCGGGTTGCAGCCCCGAAATGCTGACTTCGGGGTCGATTCCCTTGTAGCCGGTGATGGTAAAGAGGTTTTGTGCCGTGACATAGCAGCGCAGCTTGGAGATGACCTTCGATTTGAGTTTGAAGTCGTAGCTCAGCGTTATGTTGTCGAGCTTGAGGTAGGAGCCGTCCTCCACGAACCGCGACGAATAGTATGCGCCGTCCTTGTAGTTGGCATGGTCGAGTGTCGAGCGCAGAATATTGCGGGTGCCGAAGTAACCGAACCCTTCGTAATAGACACGGCTCTGGTTCAGGACGTCGTTGCCGATGGAACTGCGCAGCAGGAAGCTCAGGCTCCACTGTTTGTAGCTGAAGGTATTCTGCAGCGACAGCAGTACGTCGGGATATGCGTTGCCGATAACCTGGTAGTCCGCTTCGGTAATGCCCTCTACACCGTCTAAGTCTTCGTAGATGGCGCCGCCTTTGTCGTTGAATCCCAAAAATTTCGGGCCCCAGAAGTTGCCCAGCGAACCGCCTTCGACGATGCGCATGGTATACATTTTCAGGTCGTCGGGGAAGTAGCCGGTCTGGATTTGCACCATTTCGTAATCCTCGTTGGAGAATTTGACCAGGTTATTCTTGTTGTGGCTTATCGTCGCCGCGAGGTTCCAGCTGAAATTCTTGCGTGAAATCGGCGTGGCGTTGACCGTCACTTCGATACCCTTGTTGTCGATCGTGCCGACGTTGGCGAATTTCGAAGGGTAGAGGTTGGGCGGTACGGGTACGGTATAGGTGTAGAGCAGATCCTTGGTGCGGCGGTTGTAGTAGTCGACCGTGACGTTGAGCCGGTTGCCGAGCACGCTCATGTCGAGCCCGACGTTGAACTCTTTCTTCTTCTCCCAGCGCAGGTCGGGGTTGGGATTGCTGCCGGGTTCATAGGTGCTGATCCACTTGTTGTTGTAATAGAAATTCGACGAACCCTTGCGCAGGATCGACAGCGAACGGTAGTTGCCGATCTCCTGGTTGCCCGTGATGCCGAATCCGGCGCGCAGCTTGAGCTCGTCGAGCCATTTGGCGTCCTTCAGCCACGGTTCGCGCGAAATACGCCAGCCGAGGCTCACGGCCGGGAAGGTTCCCCATTTGTGGTTGTCGCCGAAACGCGATGAACCTTCATAGCGCACCGATGCCGAGAAGAGGTATTTTTCCTTGTAATTATACATCACGCGGCCGAAGAAGGCGATGAGCCGGTTGTCTTCCTTGCTGCTGCCCATCGAGGCGAGCCCTTCCTTGAGCGCCCCGCCGCTGCCGATGTTGTAGAACCCGAAGATGTCCGTATCGAACTTGTAGTTCATCTGGTCGTAGCTTTCCGAACTTTCCTCGCTGAACGAGTAGCCGGCGATGGCTTGCAGTTTGTGGCCGCCGAACGTGCCCGAATAATCGATCGTCGCTTCGAGCATCTTGTTCTTGTAGTGGTCGTTGTAAGTTTCCGCCGTCCCGTTGTTGCCGATATTTACCGGGTAATAGCGGCCGTAATAGTGCCCATAGCGTTCCGAACGCTCGATGATGGCGCCCATGGCACTGATTTTCAGACCGTCTATGATGCGCAGCGAAGCATTGACGCTGCCCGAGAACTCTTTGCGGATGCCTTCGTCGTCACGTTGTTCGAGCATCGCCACGGGGTTGTGGTAGTCGATTCCCGGCGAAAAGAAGTATTTGCCGTACTGGGGGTTGTTGCCGTTGGTTTCGTAAATGGGTTCGGTCGGGTTGCGCAGCACGGCCTGCCGCATGATGAACTTGTCCGCATAGGAGCCTTTCCCGGTGGTGTACGCAAAATTATAATCCACCTTCAGCCGATCCCGGATGAGCGACTGGCTCACGTTCAGGCGTCCGCGGAGTTTCTCGTTCCCGGTTTTTTTCACCAGTCCGATGTCGTTGGTGTAGGAGACGCTGGCGCGGTAGTTGAGCTTTGCAGAACCGCCCGACGAGGAAACGTTGTAATTTTGGCTCACGGGGTGTTTGCGCGTGACGGCGTCGAACCAGTCTGTCGATCCGCCGAAATCGTACGACGACGCTTTGTCGGGGAAATATTGCCGGATCGTGTTGCGGTATTCGCTCGCCGACATCACGTCGGGTTTTTTGTCCACGCTTTGCATGGCGACATAAGCCGAGAATTCGATACGGTTCTCCCCCGCATGGGCTTTTTTCGTCGTCACCAGAATCACACCGTTCGTACCTCGTGTGCCGTAGATCGCAGCGGCCGAACCGTCTTTCAGCACGTCGATCGAGGCGATGTCGTCGGGACTGACGTTCGACAGGTCGCCGCCCACGACGCCGTCGATGACGACCAACGGCGAAGCGCCGCCGGCCATTGTGGTCATGCCCCGCAACTGGATTTCGAAGTCGCCGTTGGGGTCTCCGCCGTCGGCGCGTACGATATTCAGGCCTGCAACCTGTCCCTGGAGCAGTTGCAGCGGATTGGTGATGTTCCCTTGTTTGAAATCATCGCTCTTGAGGGAGGAGACCGAGCCGGTCAGCTCTTTTTTCGTGGTGGTACCGTACCCGATCACCACTACGTTGTCCATCGTCGTGACTGACTCGGTGAGTTGCACATCGAGCGTTGTTTTCGTTCCTGCCGGAAGTTCCGTGTTCCGGTAGCCGATGAATGAGAATTCGAGGACGGCATTTTCCGCATTTTGCAGACGCAGCGTATAGCTGCCGTCGGCAGTGGTGCTGACGCCGTTGGTCGTACCTTTCTCGACGACCGTTACGCCCATCAGGGGCTTGCCTGTGTCGTCGGTTACCCGGCCGGAGATCCGGCGGGTGTCGTTTTGTTGCAAGGTGTCGTAATCTGGGGTACCGGCTGCATGCATGACGGCCGGCAGCGTACCGAGCAGCGCGGCCAGACAACAGGTGCGCAGCATGTTTTTTCGTAGAATTAGGGTCATAGTTTTACAGGTTTGGTTGGTTAAACTGGTGGTGGGAGGGCTTTGCCCCGGCATTGGGTTACATGGTTATGCGTATTTTGGGTTAATTAAATTATTGAATATATAGGTTCGTCGCCTTGTTTGCGGATCGTTTGGCGTATTTGTCCGGCCGTTTGTTATACAAATATAAGTTTAAAAGTTCTAATAAGGAGGTGTATTTTTACTTTAATTAGGATAAACCCAAAGTGATTTATTAAAAATAATATGTATTGCATTGTTGGATTTAAAATATTGAATATTATAGATGTGGCTATATTACTATGGGTGTTATTATATGTTTTATCCGGTTGTTTTCAAATGATTTTATCCGAACTTAATGTTTATAAGGGCCTGTGGCTGTAAAAAATACCTCGGGAAGTTGCCCGATAGAGCGACAATACCGGTTTTGCGTGTATTTGGCTGTGAAATGACCTTTTTGGGATTATCCGGATATGTGCAAAATTGTCCGGGAATATTCCTTTATAACCCGGATCTTCCATCAGGAATTTCCGGGATTTCATCTCCGGCAAATAATTCCTATCTTTGTGTAACTAACCCGCAAGGCCATGAACAAAGCTATTTCGCTGCTTGTACTTATCCATTCGATGACGAAGGCGGAAAAACGCTATTTCAAACTTTACAGCAACCTGCAGGAGGGCGATAAGGTCTATCTGACTTTGTTCGCCCTGATGGAGGAGTGCTCTTCGGTCGAGGAGGTTACCCGGCGTTTTGGCGTCGATGCCGGGGAGAGCAGCTTCGACATTGCCGTCAAGCACCTGTATAAGGTAGTTGTCGACTGCCTGCTGCATTTACGGAGCCGGTATGACATCCAGGCCCGCATTTCCAACCGCATGGCCGAGGCGGAGATCCTTTTCCGCTGCGGCTTGCTGCAGGCCGCGACCGAAGAGCTGAGCCGGGCGAAAAAACTGGCCGGGCAGTATGAGATGACGGCTTTGCTCATGCTGATCCGGCAGACGGAATTGCGTTACCTGAGTGCCGGGGATTATCAGGGGATGAGCGAAAAGCAGCTGGTCGAAAAACAGATGAAAGTGAACGAGACGTTCAAGCATCTGCGCAGCGCCAACCAGCACATGCAGCTTTACGATATCCTCAAGTACCGGGCGCTTTACCGCAGCAAGGTGCGTTCCGAACAGGAGTGCCAGAGCCTGAACGATCTGGTGCTGAGCGAGCTGCACCTGATCGCCAATAACACGTACAACGGGTTCGAGGTGGATAAACTCCACCAGCTGTTCCAGTCGACCTATTTCCTGCAGTCGGGCAATTACAAGGCTGCCATCCGCATCTATCAGCAACTGCTCGAATTGTTCGACCACAATCCGGGCCGGATGCTCAACCCTCCGTTGCACTACCTCGATGCCGTGCTGGGGGTATTGGACAGCCTGCTTTCGGCGGGGCTTTACGATGAGATGCCCTTTTTTATCACCAAGCTGCACCGGCTTACGGAAAGCGACTACCCCCAGGAGTTTGTCCGCAAAGTGCTGGCCTTTATCTATCTGTACGATTCGTTCCGGCTCATCAATTGCGGGGCGTTCGCCGATGCGCAGGAACTTTATAAGCAACATGAGGAGACCCTGTTCCGCAAACTATCGCAGCAAAAACTCGATGTCCAACTGTTGTTGCAACTCAATCTGGTCGTGCTGCATCTGGTGTGCGACCGGGGTGGCGAAGCCCGCAAGGCCATGACCCGGATCCAGGCGACCGGGCTCGTGTTCTATAATTTCCCGGCATTCCGCATTGCACGGCTGGTGAATTTGCTCCTGCAGGCGGAATGCGGGCGGTTCGATTTCGCCGAAAACGAAATCAAATCCATACGCCGCAGTACCGCTATCGGAAACAGCTCGGTCGAAAAACTTGTTTTCAGGTTTGTGCGCCTCTTTCCGCTGCCTGCAAGCCGGCGCGAGAGGGGACGTCTTTGGGAACGGCTGTACGGTGTGGTGCAGGCGGTTGCGGCCGATAAATACGAGCGGCCTTTACTCAAATACTTCGATTTTACGGCATGGATCGAGGCGCGGCTGACCGGGGCGGCTTTATCGGATGTGCTGGGGCGCAATACCCGGCAGCAGGCCGAACGGTTCAGCGTGTAGGCGGCCTCCCGGCACGGTCGGTGGCCTTGGGGCGGAGCCTGGCGCGGCGGCGGGGTATACTGCGGGGTGCCGGCTGTGCCGAACTGCGAGGTGCTGGGCTATGCCGATCTGCGGGACGGCGGCTGTGCCGGTCTGTCGGGCTGTGCCGATCGGGGGGCACCGGGCTTGCGGGTATAAAAGAAAATCCCGGGCCGCGATGGTCCGGGATTTTTCTGTCGGGAATTTCGGATTAAGCCTGTCCGGCCGAACCCAGGACGCTTTCGCATTTGTGCATGTAGAGCTTCTTCAGCTCGTCGCGGGCTGGGCCCAGGTATTTGCGGGGGTCGAACTCTGCGGGCTGGTCTACGAAGATCTTGCGGATGGCTGCGGTCATGGCCAGACGACCGTCCGAGTCGATGTTGATCTTGCAGACTGCGCTCTTGGCGGCGCGGCGAAGCTGCTCCTCGGGAATACCTACGGCATCCTTGAGCGCACCGCCGTGCGTGTTGATGATCTTCACGTACTCCTGCGGTACGGACGACGATCCGTGCAGCACGATGGGGAAGCCGGGAAGCTTCTTCTCGATCTCGGCCAGGATGTCGAAACGCAGTTCGGGCGGAACGAGGATGCCCTCGGCGTTGCGGGTGCACTGCTCGGGCTTGAACTTGTTGGCGCCGTGCGACGTGCCGATTGAGATGGCCAGCGAGTCTACGCCGGTCTTCGAAACGAAGTCGATCACGTCAGCGGGGTCGGTATAGGTGTGGTGCTCGGCCGAAACCTCGTCCTCCACGCCGGCCAGCACGCCCAGCTCACCTTCGACCGTTACGTCGAACTGGTGTGCGTAGTCTACGACCTGCTTGGTGAGGGCTACGTTTTCGTCGTAGGGCAGGTGCGAACCGTCGATCATCACCGACGAAAAGCCCATGTCGATGCAGCTCTTACACAGTTCGAACGAGTTGCCGTGGTCGAGGTGCAGGCAGATGGGAATGTTTTTGCCCAGCTCCTTGGCATACTCGACGGCGCCCTGTGCCATGTAGCGCAGCAGCGTCTGGTTGGCGTATTTGCGTGCGCCCGACGAAACCTGGAGGATGACCGGCGACGAAGCCTCCACGCAAGCCGAGATGATGGCCTGCATCTGCTCCATGTTGTTGAAGTTGAATGCCGGGATGGCATAACCGCCCTTAATGGCTTTTGCGAACATCTCACGGGTGTTCACAAGGCCCAATTCTTTGTACGATACCATAATAATTTAATTTATGCAGTGAATTGTTTGTCTCGAAAAACTGCACAAATTTAATAAAAATTCTAATTAATTGCGTCCGATCCGGCTATTTTATTCTCTTTTTGTGAAAATAATAACAGCCGGCGGCAAATTGTTGTGCAATCCGGATAGTTTTTTGTATTTTTGCATGGCCTTAAGCCCCGGTGTGCGGGCAGGGTATGCCCGGTGCGGCCTGCATGCGGTTGATTGCGGGCGGCAGGGCGGCGCAGGATGCCTCCCGGCTGCAGGGGCTGCCTGCGGAAAAGCGCCGCGCGGCATGCCGGGCACGGGACAAACGGACATTAACAAACACAAAACATATCACGATTATGGCTGATTTCATTTATCAGGAGCCGTTCCCCGTCGGGGAAGACAAAACCCAGTACCGTCTGTTGACGAAGGATTACGTGAAAGTCGTCGAATGCGACGGTCGCAAGATCCTCAAGGTCGACCCCGCTGGCCTCGAACTCTTGTCCAAAGCCGCTTACAGCGACGTGTCGTTCTACCTGCGTGCCGCCCACCTGCAGAAGTTGCGCAACATCCTCGACGATCCCGAGGCCACCGACAACGACAAGTTCGTGGCTTACACCATGCTGCTCAACCAGGTCGTTGCGGCCGAGGGCGAACTCCCCACGTGCCAGGACACCGGCACAGCCATCTGCATCGGCCACAAGGGCGAGGACGTCTATACGGGCGCCGACGATGCGAAATGCATTGCCAAAGGCGTGTACGAGACTTACAAAGACCGCAACCTGCGCTATTCGCAGGTCGTGCCTTTCACGATGACCGAGGAGAAGAATTCCGGTACGAACCTCCCGGCGCAGATCGACATTTATGGCGGCCACCCCGGCATGGAGTATGAATTCCTCTTCATTACCAAGGGCGGCGGTTCGGCCAACAAGACCTTCCTCTACCAGCAGACCAAGGCGCTGCTGAACGAGAAATCGCTGACCGATTTCATCAAGACCCATATTTTCGACCTCGGTACGTCGGCCTGCCCGCCCTATCACCTGGCCATCTGCATCGGCGGTACGTCGGCCGAGATGTGCCTCTCGACCGTGAAGAAGGCTTCAGCCGGTTACCTCGACGAGCTGCCCACCTCGGGCAACGAGGGCGGCCGCTGCTTCCGCGACCTGGAGTGGGAGGAGAAGGTGCTCAGGATCTGCCAGCAGAGCGGTGTCGGCGCCCAGTTCGGCGGCAAATACCTCGTGCACGACGTGCGCGTGATCCGCGCCCCGCGCCATGCGGCTTCGTGCCCCGTGGCCATCGGCGTGAGCTGCTCGGCAGACCGTAACATCAAGGCCAAGATCACGCCGGAGGGCATCTTCCTCGAGCAACTGGAGAAGAACCCCGCGCGTTTCCTGCCCAAGGAGGCGCCCAACATGTCGCCCGCCGTGGACATCGACCTCGACGAAGGCATGGACAAGGTGCGTGAAATCCTTTCGAAATACCCGATCAAGACGCGTCTGAACCTGAAAGGCACGCTCATCGTGGCCCGCGACATCGCCCATGCGCGCATCAAGCAGATGATCGACGAGGGCAAGCCGATGCCCGAATATTTCAAGAAACACCCGGTATACTATGCCGGGCCTGCCAAGACCCCGGACGGCATGGCCTCGGGATCGTTCGGCCCCACGACGGCCGGGCGTATGGATCCCTACGTCGACCTGTTCCAGTCGCTGGGCGGTTCGCTGGTGATGGTGGCCAAGGGCAACCGCACGCAGCAGGTGACCGACGCCTGCAAGAAGTACGGCGGTTTCTACCTTGGTTCGATCGGCGGCCCGGCGGCGATCCTGGCCAAGAATTCCATCAAATCGGTCGAGGTCGTGGACTTCCCCGAGCTGGGCATGGAGGCCGTCCGCAAGATCTACGTCGAGGATTTCCCGGCGTTCATCATCGTCGATGACAAAGGCAACGATTTTTTTGCCGATTTCAAGCATTAAAAACCGGCCCGCGGATATACTAACGGGCAAAAGTTTACGTTGTAAAATCTGAAAGAAGGTTTTATTGTAAAGCTCAATGAGAGATTTCATTGCGAAAATATCCCTGACGGCACTCTTCGTGCTGGCGATCTTCTCGGCATCGGCTGCCGAGAAGGTCACTTTTGAGGCTAATTCTCCGCTGACGGTCGCTGTCGGCGAGCCGTTCCGCGTGGAGTTCGCACTGAACGCGCAGCCCGAGCCGGGCTCGTTCAAAGCTCCTTCGTTCGAAGGGTTCGACGTGATCGCCGGCCCGGCCGAAGCGCAGGGACAGTCGATCCAGATCGTGAACAATTCGATGACGCGGGTTATCAACTACACGATCACCTACGTGCTCGTGCCGCAGGGCGCCGGGAACGTCACCGTCGGTGCGGCCGAGGTGACGGTCGAGGGGACTACCTACCGTACCAAGCCGCTGGCGATCGAGGTGGTGGACGAGGGCAAGGCGCCGGGAGGCGGCGGTTCCGCCGCCGGCGGGCAGCCGCAGCGCCGCGAGGAAGCCTCCTCCGAGAGTGCGGCGCAGAGCCGGGTCGCCAAGGACGACATCCTGTTGCGGGCCATCGTGTCGCGGACTTCGGTTTTCAAAGGCGAGCCGCTGCGCGTGACCTTCAAACTCTACGAGCGGGTTCCGATAGTGGGGTATAACGATGTGAAATTCCCTTCGTTCAACGGCTTCTGGGCGCAGGAACTCAATACGGAGAACGCCCGCCGCGAACGCGAAACCTTCAACGGAAAAGTCTACGAGACGCTCGTGGCCAAGGAGTACCTGCTCTATCCGCAGCAGGCCGGTACGCTCGTCATCGAGCCTGCCGAGATCACCGCCGTGGCGCAGGTCGTCATCCAGAGCCGGCGCAGCCTCGACCCCTTCTTCGGGGGCGGGCACGATTTCGTGAACGTGCCCCGCAAGGTGCAGAGCCCGCGGATAAACGTCACGGTCAAACCGCTGCCGGCGGGCGCCCCCGCCAGCTTCAGCGGCGCCGTGGGCAGTTTTGCGATGGATGCGGTGCTGCCGCCCGACCGGCTGGCAGCCAATTCTGCGGCGACCTATACGGTGAAGATCTCCGGTACGGGCAACCTCACGTTCGTGCAGGCACCCAAGCTGACGCTGCCCGCCTCGTTCGAGCAGTATAACGTCAAGACGACCGAGTCGATCAACGCCTCGGCGGCCGGGATTTCCGGCTACCGCCAGTTCGAATACCCCTTCATCGCACGCGCCGAAGGCACGTACGAAGTCGAGCCCGTCGAATTCAGCTATTTCGATCCGGCGCGCATGCAGTACATGACGCTGCGCTCGCGTCCGCTCGAACTGGAGATCACGCCCGATGCCAAGGGCGGCGGAGGCGACGCCTATGTCGTGCAGGGACGCGGCATGTCCAAGGAGGAGGTCAAGATGCTCGGCCAGGACATCCGTTTCATCAAGCTGGGCAACGCGCAGTTGCGCCCGGTGCGCGAGCCGTTCCTTTTCGGTGCGGTCTACTGGGTGTTGCTCTTCGGAATCCTGGCCTTCTTCACGGCGGTCTACGTGGCGCTGCGCAAGCAGATCCGCGAGTCGCAGAACGCCGCGCTGGTGCGCGGAAAGCGTGCCAACAAGGTCGCCGTGCAGCGTTTCCGGGTCGCTAAACGCTATATGGAGGAGCAAAACCGCCATGCCTTCTACGAGGAGATGCTCCGGGCTCTGTGGGGGTACATGGGTGACAAGTTCAACATCCCGGTGGCCAACCTCACCAAGGAGAACGTCCGCGAGGAACTGCACAAGCGCGGCGTGTCGGTCGAGGAATCGCAGCGCTTCACGTCCATCATCACCAAGTGCGACGAGGCGCAGTATTCGCCTGCTGCATCGGCACAGATGAGCGAGGTGTACGCCGAGGGCGTGGACATCATTTCCCGGATCGAAGCGGTGATAAAAAGATAAGAACGCCATGAAACGAATGATCTTGTGTTTTCTGTTGTCGCTGGCCCTGGCCGCGGTATCCTTTGCGCAGGAGCCTGCCGACAGCTTGCAACGGGTTTCCCGGGAAGCCCCTGCCGAGGCGCAGGCCCCCGGGGAGCAGACTGCGGAGCAGTTGTGGAACAAAGCCAATACGGCCTATATCAACGGCGATTTCCATGCGGCCGCCGATACCTACGAAGAGTTGCTTTCGCGCGGGGTGAGCTCCATGAAACTCTATTATAACCTGGGCAATGCCTATTTCAAGGATGACCGTATCGGCAAGGCCATCCTCTATTACAACCGGGCGTTGCGCCTTGCGCCGGGCAACGACGACATCCGTTACAACCTCAGCGTCGCCGAGGCCCGCACCAAAGACAACATCGAGGATATCCCCGAGTTCTTCTTCGTCACGTGGATGCGCGACATCCGCCACATGATGGGATGCACGGCGTGGAGCCTGCTTTCGCTCGCATTGCTGGCCTGTATGCTGGGGCTGTTTCTGGTCTACCTGCTGGCACAGCGCATTTCGCTGCGCAAGGCGGGTTTCTACGGCACGGTCGTCGCGGCGCTGCTGTTCATGCTGACCACGTGGTTCGCCGTGGGGGAACGCCGTGAGATGCTCGACGACACCTCGGCCGTGGTGATGACCGCCTCCACGGCGGTGAAGAGTTCGCCCGACAAGTCGTCGACCGACCTCTTCGTGCTGCACGAGGGTACGGTCGTGACGATCACCGACCGCCTCGACGGGTGGTGCGAGGTCGTAATCGCCGACGGCAAGAAGGGTTGGGTCGAAGGACGCAAAATCGAAATCATCTGAATGTCGAGGCTTTTACAGGATGTTGTCGGCGAGTTGTCGAAACTCCCGGGCATAGGGCGCCGTACGGCACTGCGCCTGGCCATCCACATCCTTCGGATGGAGCGCGAATCGGTTGCCGAAATGACGGAAAGCATCGACCGTTTCCGCAACGAGGTCAAATATTGCACGCAGTGCAACAACCTCTCCGACGAGGATGTCTGCCCGATCTGCGACGACGACGAGCGCGACCATACGACGATCTGCGTCGTCGAACAGGTGGCCGACGTGCTGTCGGTCGAGAATACGCGGCAGTACAAGGGATTGTACCATGTGCTGGGCGGCGTCATTTCACCCATGCAGGGTATTTCGCCCTCCGACCTGAAGATCGACCTGCTGACCGAACGCATCGCCCGCGGCGGCGTGAAGGAGGTGATCCTCGCCATTTCCACCTCGGTCGAGGGCGAAACCACGCTCTTCTACCTGATGAACCGCCTCCGGCAGTTCCCGGGACTGAAAGTCACCTCCATAGCCCGCGGCATCGGCTTCGGCGACGAACTGGAATATGTCGACGAGCTGACCATCACGCACGCCCTGCTGAACCGCCGCGAGGTCGAATGACCTGCGGCCGGGGCGCACTCCGGGGCATCCCCGGTTGCGGCACGACATATGCCGGAATACGGCCGGAACTGTCGCCCGTTTTTTTGCAAGCAAGACCCGGGTACAGGATTGTACCAATGTAAAATATTTCTCATATGGAATTTCTGACAAACGACAAGCTCACGATCGTGGGCGCGGCCGGCATGATCGGCTCGAACATGGCCCAGACGGCGCTGATGATGCGCCTTACGCCCAACATCTGCCTTTACGATCCCTATGCTCCGGCGCTCGAGGGCGTGGCCGAGGAGCTTTACCACTGTGCGTTCGAAGGGGTGAACATCACCTGGACGAGCGATGTCAAGGAGGCGCTCTCGGGAGCGGCCTATGTCGTTTCGTCGGGCGGCGCGGCCCGCAAGGCCGGCATGACGCGCGAAGACCTGCTCAAGGGCAATGCCGAGATCGCCGCACAGTTCGGCAAGGACATCAAGGCTTACTGCCCCGACGTGAAACACGTCGTTGTGGTCTTCAACCCGGCCGACATCACGGGGCTGGTGACGCTCATCTATGCGGGTATCCGCCCGTCGCAGCTTTCGACCCTCGCGGCGCTGGACTCCACGCGCCTGCGGAGCGAACTGGCCAAATATTTCAGGATTTCGCCCGACGAGATCCGCAACTGCCGCACCTACGGCGGCCACGGCGAGCAGATGGCGGTCTTCGCTTCGACGACGCTCGTTGCCGGACGCCCCCTGTCGGAGCTGATCGGCCGCGAGATGCCCGAAGGCGACTGGCACGACCTGCAACAGCGGGTGATCCAGGGCGGCAAGCACATCATCGACCTGCGCGGACGTTCGTCGTTCCAGAGCCCGGCCTACCTGTCGATCTGCATGATTGCCGCGGCGATGGGCGGCAGGCCGTTCGGCTATCCGGCCGGCGTGTTCGTACACAACGACCGGTTCAAGCATATCCTGATGGCGATGGAGACCGAAATCACGAAGGACGGTATCAGCTACAAAAACGTGCAGGGTACGGCCGAGGAGAACAAGGCTCTTGCCGACAGCTACGGGCACCTCTGCAAACTGCGCGACGAGGTGATCTCGATGGGGATCATCCCGCCCGTCGAAAAGTGGCGCGGCCTGAACCCGCACCTGAAATAGGCGGCGGATGCATCTTGTTACGGCAGGGGCCGGTTCATTTGAACCGGCCCCTGTTTCCGATTTTCTCCGACCGCTGTTTCAGGGTTTGGCCTGGAATACGGCTTTCAGCTCGCCGTCGCCGAGCAGCAGCAGCATCGGCCCGTCCATGTCGTAATGCGTGGTGGCTTCGAGCGCCTTGGTGAAGGCGTCCTCCTGTTCCATGCCCGGGCAGGCCATCATCGTCGAGGCGATCGGCCCGATCCTGAGCGCGCCCTTGTCTGTGGTTTCGTATTTGCCCATCAGGCGGTTGCAGGCCCCGACCCCCGCAAAGCGGTTCTCTTCGGCGAGGAACATCACATAGAACTTGCCCTCTTCGGGTTTGATGGCCCTGCCGTCCAACTGTATGAGCTGCCATTCGGTGCCGACGAGCGGCCGGCGGTTTTTCTTCTGGTAGGAACGGCATTTGCAGCAACCCGCGGCGAGTGCCGCTACGGCTGCGATAACTGCGATTCTCAGCAAAATCTTCATAGCATATTCTTAAATGTGTTGTGCAAATATACGGAATATATCTTATCTTTGTGTGGAATTTGAAAAACACCCCGCTATGAAGAAGATTATCGCATCGCCCCACGCCCCCAAGGCCGTGGGCCCTTATTCGCAGGCCGTGGAGGCCGGCGGCACGCTCTATGTTTCGGGACAGCTCCCCATCGACGGAGCGACCCAAAAGATGGCCGAAGGCATCGAGGCCCAGACGCGGCAGTCGCTCACCAACCTGCGCCATATCCTCGAAGAGGCCGGCTATACGCTCGGCGACGTGGCCAAGACGACCGTCCTGTTGCAGGACATCGGCGACTTTGCCGCGATGAATGCCGTTTACGCCGGGTTCTTCACCTCGGGAATGCCCGCGCGCGTATGCTACCAGGTCGCCGCACTCCCGATGGGGGCGCTGGTCGAGATCGACGCCGTCGCGGCGAAATAGCCGTTGCCGGACATCCCGTCCGCAGCAAATGTGCGCCCCATAAATGTGGGGCGCATGTTTTGCCTTTTTGTAAATAATTTGTGGATAAGTTTGGTGCCGTGCATTGGGTTATTCCATAGAAAAGAATGAATTTTGTAGAACCGGGTTTCGCCCGGATCGACGCTAAAAATCTGAAATAAAAGCAATAACAGTTATGTCTAAAGCCGTAAAACCCGAAGCGCCGCAGAAAGTCGATTACAACGATGCGGTTGCCGAGTCGAAAAAGTATTTCGACGGGGACGACCTTGCCGCGACGGTATGGGTCAGCAAATATGCCCTGAAAGACTCTTTCGGCAATATCTATGAAACGTCACCCCGACAGATGCACGAGCGTATCGCAGCCGAGATCGAGCGCATCGAGCGCAAGTATCCCAATCCGATGTCGCGCGAGGAGGTCTTCGGCCTGCTGGATCATTTCCGGTATGTGATCCCCCAGGGTGGCCCGATGACGGGTATCGGCAACAATTTCCAGGTGGCCTCGCTCTCGAACTGTTTCGTGATCGGGCACAAGCATCCGGCCGACTCCTACGGCGGCATCTTCCGCATGGACGAGGAGCAGGTGCAACTGATGAAGCGCCGCGGGGGCGTGGGGCATGACCTCTCGCACATCCGTCCCACGGGCAGCCCGGTGCTCAACTCGGCGCTCACGTCGACGGGTATCGTGCCTTTCATGGAGCGCTATTCCAACTCGACGCGCGAGGTGGCGCAGGACGGCCGCCGCGGTGCGCTGATGCTCTCGCTGTCGATCAAGCACCCCGATGCCGAGCGTTTCATCGACGCCAAGGTCGACACGGGCAAGGTCACGGGCGCCAATGTTTCGATCAAGATCGACGACGAGTTCATGCGTGCCGCCATCGCCGGCAAGAAATACCACCAGCAATTCCCGATCAATTCGGACAACCCCCGATACGAGCAGGATATCGACGCCCGGAAGCTCTGGGACAAGATCATCCACAATGCCTGGAAGTCGGCCGAGCCGGGCGTGCTGTTCTGGGATACGATCATCCGCGAAAGCGTGCCCGACTGCTATGCCGACGAGGGCTTCGTGACGGTTTCGACCAACCCCTGCGGCGAGATCCCGCTCTGCCCCTACGATTCGTGCCGCCTGCTGGCGCTCAATCTGCTGAGCTATGTGGACAACCCGTTCAAGAAGGATGCGAAGTTCAATTTCGATAAGTTCCGGTCGCACGTGGCCATGGCCATGCGCATGATGGACGACATCATCGACCTCGAACTGGAAAAAGTCGAGCAGATCATCGGGAAGATCGCCGCCGACCCCGAGGACGAGGACGTGCGCCGCGTGGAGCTGGAGCTGTGGAAGAAGATCCTCGGCATGGCGCAGAAGGGCCGCCGTACGGGCCTCGGCATCACGGCCGAAGGCGACATGCTCGCCGCACTGGGGCTGGTATACGGTTCCGAGGAGGCGATCGCATTCGCCGTCGAGGTGCAGAAGACGCTGGCCGTCGAGGCTTACCGGGCTTCGGTGAAGATGGCCGCCGAGCGCGGTGCCTTCCCGGTCTACGACGCAGCCAAGGAGAAGGACAATCCGATGATCGCCCGCATCCGCGAGGCCGACCCGGAACTCTACGCCGAGATGGAGAAGGTCGGCCGCCGCAACATCGCCATGCTGACCATCGCCCCCACGGGTACCACGTCGCTCATGTCGCAGACCACGTCGGGCATCGAGCCGGTGTTCCGCACGGTCTACAAACGCCGCCGCAAGATCAACCCCTCCGACAAGGACACGCATGTGGACTATGAGGATGAAACGGGCGAAAAGTTCCAGGAATACAACGTCTACCACCACAACTTCGTGAAGTGGCTCGAGGCGAACGGATACGACACGTCGAAGCTCGCGACGATCTCCGACGAGGAGCTCGGGGAGTGGGTGGCCGCTTCGCCCTACCACGGGGCTACGGCCAACGACATCGACTGGGTGGCCAAGGTCAAGATGCAGGGTGCGATCCAGAAATGGGTCGACCACTCGATCTCGGTGACCGTCAACCTGCCGAACAATGTTTCGGAGGGGCTCGTAGCGCAGGTTTACCGCACGGCCTGGGAATGCGGCTGCAAGGGCGTCACGGTTTACCGCGATGGCTGCCGCGACGGTGTGCTGCTCGAAAAGGGCTCCAAAAAGAAGCCGAAGTGCGAGGAGCATCCCGGACAGGTGCCCAAGCGTCCCAAGTCGATCCCGGCCGACATCGTGCGTTTCAAGAACGGCACCGAGGACTGGATCGCCTTCGTGGGCCTGCAGGACGGTCGCCCCTACGAGGTCTTCACCGGTAAGATCGAGGAGGATGCCATGTATATCCCCCGCAAGATCGACAAGGGCTATATTATAAAGGTACGCGAGGAGGACGGCACCAAGCGTTACGACTTCCAGTATACTGACCGCTACGGCTATACGAATACCATCGGCGGTATCTCGCGTCTGTTCGACGAGGAGTTCTGGAACTATGCCAAACTGATCTCGGGTGTCCTGCGCCACGGTATGCCGATCGAAAAGACTGTCTCGCTGATCGAATCGCTCCACCTGAACAGCGAGTCGATCAACACGTGGAAGACGGGCGTCTGCCGCGCCCTGAAGCAGTATATCGTCGACGGCACCAAGTCGAAAGGCAAGTGCCCGAGCTGCGGACAGGAGAATATGGCCTACCAGAATGGCTGTCTTACGTGCATGTCGTGCGGTTATTCGAAGTGCGGTTGATTCTGTAAAGATTTAATCCTGAGCTTAAAAGGCTGGAAACACACGTTTCCAGCCTTTTTTGTGCGGGTTCGGCGCTGTTTTTGTGCTATGACCTGTCAATTAACGGTTTCGGGAAAAGAGAAACTTTATTATTGGGATTAAATATTATTGACCATGAAAAAACTTATTCTATTGTTGGCAGCCGTGGCATTGGCTACGTCTGTGTGGGCGCAGGACACGCCCAAAAAACCGAGCTTCGCCGGTTTCGTGTCGAACGGTTTCTGGGATAACTGGGAAATTACGCTTGGGGGCGGTGCCGGTACGGCCCTTTCCAACGGTACCAACCAGGGGAGTTTCGGCGACCGTATTAATTTCGAGGCCAACTTCGGCCTTACCAAATGGTTCCATCCGGTGACCGGTATGCGCCTCCAGCTGCAGGGCGGCCGGTTCGCCAATTTCGACGATGTGCTGGGCAAGGCGAAATGGCCCTATTTGTTCGTGCATGCCGATTTCATGCTCAACTTCTCCAACTGGGCAGGGGGTTATCGTGAAGACAGAGCCTACTATGCCGTGCCGTTCGCCGGTTTCGGATATATGGCCTCGAACTTCACCGACAAGAGCCACGAGAACAACGGTTCGGGTACGCACCAGTCGTTCGCGTTCACTTTGGGCTGGCTCAACAAGTTCCGCATTTCGCCGTCGTTCGATTTCAATATCGAACTCAAAGGGCTGATAGCGCCTTCGCGGGTCAGCCCCGTTGCGATGGACGGCTCCTACCTGTTCGGCTTCAGCGCTACGGCAGGTTTCACCTACCGCTTTAACAAGCGCGGCTGGCAGCGCGGTGTTGCGGGCTATACCGTTGCGGACATCCAGGCTTTCCAGGACGCCGTAGCCGCCAGCATGGCCGCTGCCGCCGCCATGGAGGTCGAGAATGCCCAGCTGGCACAGCAGCTTGCCGCCTCGCAGGCCGAGCTCGCCGCCACGGCCGATGCCGCAGCTGCGGCAGCTACTGCCGCCGCGGCCGCTACCGTCGTTGCCGCCGAGGAGCAGGTTGCAGCCGATACTTCGATCATCCTCTTCGATTACAGCATGTCGTGGCTGACCCCGCAGGAGAAGACCCGCCTCGAGCTGGTGGCCGAGAAGATCAAGAACGGCCCGCAGGACATGGTTTACCAGATCGTGGGCCATGCCGACCAGCAGACGGGAACCAAGGCCGGAAACAAGCGCGTCGCCGAGCACCGTGCCAAGCGGGTATTCGACTTCCTCGTATCGAAGGGCGTCAACCCCAAGCAGCTGAATTACGAGGGCAAGGGCAACTCGCCCGATCCGTTCAAGAAGGTTCAGGCCGCCAACCGTGCCGCGATTATCCAGTAATCGGGAGCGAGGCTGCGGGCTTCCCCCGAAGTAGAAAAGAAAAAGGTGCAGGATTGTCCTGCACCTTTTTTTGTCCTGATTTCCGGGGCTGCTGTTTCCGGGGCTTCGCCTGTCGTGGCCGGGAGTTGCTTGGCCGGAGATTCACAGGCGTTGGCCGGGGATTTGCCCGAGGCGTCCGGCTCCCGGTTTTCGGCAGCCCTGACTCCGAAGGTACTGATTCGGGAGCCTGTTTCCGGCAGCTCTGTTTCCTGCGGCCCGGAGTTCGGCGGCCCTGTATTTGACCGCCCGTCTTGCGGCAGCCCTGTGTTTGCCGGGTGGTGGCGGCTGTGTGTTTTACCGGATAATCACGGCATTGACCAGCCGCACGCCCGAGCGGCGGTTGATCTCCTCCTTGAGCGCCTCGCGCTGGTAGAAAAGCTCCGAGCGGAGCACGCTCGACTGGATGCGGGCATAGAGGATGTGGTTTTCGATTTTCAGCTCGGTCGTAATCTCCGCGGCGCGGTCGCCCACGATCTCGCGCCAGGTGTCGGGCAGTTTCCCTTCGGCGACTTTCGCGGCGACATAGGGGCGTTTGAAAAACTCCTCCAGCAGGTCGCCCATCAGCATGGTCTTCGTCCGTCTCATGGCCGTCCTCCTTCCGATGCTGCATCCCCGGGGCGTGCCCCGTTGCCGTCGGGTTCTGCTGCCGGTTCTTCGGCAGGCTCCGGTGCCGGGACTGGTTCCGAAGGCCGCAGCGCGGGTTCTCCCGCCGGCGATTCCCCGGCTTGCCCTTCCGTCCGTTCCGCGGCCGCAGACCCGGTCTGTCCCGGTGTTTTTTCCTCCATCGGTTCCGCAGCCCCGTCCGTTGCCGCATTCCCGGGCCGGCTTCCGGCCGATCCTTTGTCCGGGTCTGCCGCGGCAGCCGTTGCCGTTGCATTCCCCTGCGTCACCGCCCCGTTCCCGACCGTGAAAAGCGCATATTCGCCGCCCGCCTTGTCGAGGATCGTACGCAGCCGTGTGGGGTTGCAGTCGGTGATCAAGATCTGCCCGAACGAATCTTCGGACACGAGGCGGATCAACTGCTCCACGCGCCCGGCGTCGAGCTTGTCGAAGAGGTCGTCCAGCAGCAGGATCGGTTTTTCGCCCTTTTCCCGGGCGACGATGGTGTATTGCGCCAGTTTGAGGGCTATCAGGAACGATTTCTGCTGTCCCTGCGACCCGTATTTGCGCAGGGGGTAGCCGCCGATTTTCAGCACCAGGTCGTCGCGGTGGATGCCTGCCGTGGTGAATTCGTTGGCGAGGTCTTTCTGCCGTGCCGCGAGGAGCAGTTCGTCGAACGGCCGGTCGTTCAGCTCCGACTTGTAGTGCAATTCGACCTGCTCGCGGTCGCCCGAGAGGGTGCGGTAATAGTCCGCGACGACGGGTTGCAGCCGCTGCGTGAACTCCCGACGCAGGGCGTGTATCCGGTTGCCCTGCTCGACGAGTTGCAGGTCGTAAATGCGGAGCATCGTTTCGTCGGGCATGTTCTTGAGCAGGCGGTTGCGTTCGGCCAGCACGCCGTTGTAACGCATTACGGCGGCCAGGTAGGTGCGGTCGAGCTGCGAGATGAAGCCGTTGAGGTAGCGGCGGCGTTCGTCCGCGGCGTCGCTGATGAGCGCACTGTCGGCCGGCGACACGATCACGGCCGGAATCAGCCCCACGTGATCCGACAGCCGTTCGTATTCCTTCCCGTTGCGTTTGAGCACCTTGCCGCCCTTGCGCGAGAACGAGCATACGACGCTCTCCGTCTTGCCCGCATCGGTGAGGTACTGTCCTTCGGCGAGGAAGAAATCCGCGCCGTGGCGGACGCTCTGCCCGTCGGTCATCGCCAGCGACGACTTGCACATCGAGAGGTAATAAACCGCGTCGATGACATTGGTCTTGCCCGCCCCGTTGTCGCCCACCAGGCAGTTGATGCCGGGGCACAGGGCGAGTTCCTCCTGTGCGATATTCTTGAAGTTGAGCAGCGATATTTTCTTCAGATACATGGTTCAAAGATAGTGCAAGCCGAGCGCAATGCCAAATTTATTTGGGCATTGCCGAGGCGCCGCCTGTGTTCTGTAAAGATAGTGCAAGCCGGGCGCAATGCCAAATTTATTTGGGCATTGCGCCCGTCGCATGTATCCCGAGTTGCAAAAAATCGGGATGCGGCATTGTACATTGTGAATAGTTTTGTATCTTTGCTGCCTAACGTACGGAATTATAAACTAAACAAGATAGATTTTTATGGCAAAACAGCATGTCGCCGAGCAGGAAACCCTTGGCGAAGCAATGAACAAAACTGAGTTTTTCTTCGAGAAGAACGGCCGTATGTTGTCGTATGTTTTCCTCGGATTGCTGGTGCTCGCAGCCCTCGTTTTCGGCTACCGCGCACTGATCGTGTCGCCGCGTGCCGAGAAGGCCGCCGAAATGATCGCCGAGGCGCAGTACCGTTTCGAGGATCAGAATGCGGACTATGCGCTGGCACTCGAAGGCGATGCCAACGGCGCCGGATTCCTCGAGGTGATCGAGAAGTACGGCTCGACCCCTTCGGGCAACCTTGCCAAACACTACGCCGGCATCTGTTACCTGAAGGCCGGCGACCTGGAGAATGCCGCCAAATTCCTGGCCAGGTATTCGCCCGTAAAGGGTATCCCGGGCGCATTGATCAACGCCCAGAACTACGGGTTGCAGGGTGACATCGCCGTCGAGCAGAAGGACTATGCCAAGGCTGTGAAATTCTACGACAAAGCCGTAGCGGCTGCCGACAACAACCTCACCGCTCCGATGTACCTCCGCAAAGCCGGCCTGGCCGAGCAGGCCCAGGGCAACGGTGCGAAAGCGGCCGCATACTACGAGCAGATACTGACTTCGTACCCGGCGTCGATGGACGCACGCGACGCGGAGAAACTTCTCGGCAGCATAAAATAACCGGAGACTATGGCGACCAAGAAGCATAACCTTTCCCAATTCGATTCACCCCTGCCTTCGGCCGCCGAGATGCGGTTCGGCATCGTCGTGGCCGAGTGGAACCGCGAGGTCACCGAAGCCCTTCTCGAAGGCGCCGTGCGCACGTTACGTGCCGCCGGATGCCCCGACCTGAACATCCAGATCAAATATGTCCCGGGGACGTTCGAACTGGCGCTCGGCGCACAGTTTTTCGCCGAGTATACCGATGTCGACGCGGTAATTGCGCTCGGGTGTGTCATCCAGGGCGATACGCGCCATTTCGATTTCATTTGCCAGGGCGTGACGCAGGGTATCACCCAACTGCAGATTCAGTGGAATATGCCGATCGCATTCGGTGTGCTGACCGTCAACGACATGCAGCAGGCGCTCGACCGCTGCGGCGGCCGCCACGGCAACAAGGGCGACGAAGCGGCTGCGACGGCCATCAACATGGTCAAGTTGCAGATCGACATGGAAGCCGCTTCTCCCGACCACGAACCCGACCGGCGGAACATCAACTGACGACTTTGGTACAGATATTAAAGGGAGCCTTTCATAGGCTCCCTTTTTTGCGGCGTTTCCGGCGGTGCGTAGCGGTTATCAGTTGCGTCCGTGTGTCATGACCTATGATCCGTGTCCTGTGCTCTGGGAACCGTGCTCCGTGAACCGTGTGCTGTGCGTTGGTGTTCCGTTTTTTCGGTGTGTCATGAATTGTGTACCGTGCGTTGATGCTCCGGTGCTCCGTGAATTGTGTACTGTGTGCCGGTACGCCTTGCGCCGTGAACCGGGTGTCCAGCGCCGTGCGCTGTGAGTCTTGAACTCGTGTACCCGCGTGTTGTGTGTCCGTGTCGGCGCCCGTGCGTCCCTCTCCGCCGCCTGATATGCTCCGGGGCGCCATTCACGGCTTGGACGGAAAGGCATGTGCCTCGGGCCCGGCGGGCCCGGCCTTCGGAGGCCTGTACCACCGCCATCGCCGCTGCCACCCGGGACGGAATAAAAGAAGAGGGAGGCCTGAAGGCCTCCCTCTTCGGTATGGGGATCGAACGGTGTTATTCGACAACCTGAATGACCGGACTGTCGTTGTACCCGTTATCGGCGGAGCTTGCCCAGCGGATCGTACCGCCGTTGGGTTCCGTGCCGCCCGTGGTGTTGGCTTCGCAATAGAACCGGATCTTGACGCTGCCGTCGCTGATACCGCGTGCGAAGGTCATTGTCTCGTCGATCTGCATATTGGCCGTCGGTACCAGATGCGTGTAGGTAATCTGTTCCCCGTTGACGGTTGCGGTCTGTGTGTCGGTCGCCGGTTTCCAGCTCGTACCGTCCATGTATTGCAGGCTCCAGTACTTCTGTCCGGTGCCGGAGATGCGCGTGAGACCCGTGAAACGAACCTTCGTGCCCGACTTGAAGTTCTTGACCGGAACTTCGAACAACCAGTAGTCGCCCTTCCATGCTCCCGTGACGTAAGGCTGTCCTGTGCCGCCGATCATGCGCGTGCTGTTGGGGTGCAGGCTGCCGTCGGGGTTGAAGGTGTGGAAGTAGGAGATATAGCCTACGCCCGACGAGGCCATGAGCTTGTTGTTCTGCTCGAACTGCTCTTTCATGGCCGTGTAGTCCGTGCCCGAGGCGCCGTTGAAGAACCACTTTACCGGGGCGTCCAGACCTTCCAGCGGCCCGCCTTCCGCCAGGCTTTCCTGTGTCACGAACATCTCCTTGACGGCTTTGGTGCCGAGCACCTCGTCCGAGATGATCGAGAACGAAGCGGAGCGTTCGTCGAGCGAGAGGTTGCTGGTCGCTTTCACCGTCATGACATACTCCTTGTCCGCTTCGCCGGCCGAGGGCGTGACCTCGATCCATGCGTTCTCGGCAACCGAAATCGTCCAGTCCCAGTTGGATTTCACCTTGAAGGTGAATGCATTGGGCTGGTAGGCCGGGAACGGGGGCAGTGCCAGGTCGTCGCCGATGTCCTCGCTCGTAATCTCGATCTGCGGCGTGATGTCCTGCAGGATGTTCAGGTCGGCCCTGATGTCCTTGTACTGGCCGCTGCCCTTGAAGGCGATGCTGAAATCACGGCTCAGGGATGCCGGCTGCTCGGGATACTCCTCGATGTCGAGCGTGAAAGTCCCGTTGCCCGTCTCGGTGAAGGTTGCCCATTCGGCTTTTTCGGGTTCGTAGAACGGCGTCACGTTCGACGCGACCCTGATGTCGTAATGGGCGGCATAACGTCCCGCTACGATCTCGTTCGTCTCGATGTTGTTGACGACGAACCGGATGTAAGGTTCGTTGGCGCTCTGGTTGACGACGAGGGTCGTTTCGGTCTGCCTGCCGTCCGCATAGCGGAATACGACCGTCGCCGAACGCGGGGTGTTGGCGTCGTTATCGTCCAGGCAGAAGCGTACCTTGCCGTCGCCCTGGCCTGTCTTGGGGTAGAATTTGATCCAGTCTCCGTCCGTGGAGTTGCATTCGACACTCCAGTTGCAGTTCGAACGGATGTCGTAACGGATCAGTTCGAGCGTGGCGTCGCCGATGATGGCCTCGGCGTCGAAACCCAGGTCGGAGGAGGCGGTCACCAGCTTGCTCGATACGACGGTATTCTCCAGCCGGAAGTAGGGGCTGCCGCCCTCCGTGTCGTCGTCGCTGCACGAGACGAAGGCCGCCGGGATCAGGAGCAGCGCCGACATGGCCAGGCCCCTTATGTTGCGGAATATGTTTTTCGCGTTCATAGTGCGTTCGTTTTTAGATTATAAGTTCTCTTCGGCGATGACATTCTTGCGGAACGAGTGTTCCCACGGCTGCCCGGCATCCTTGGCGACGGCCTGGCCGCTCCACCAGATCGGGAAGACCATGGTGTTGTCGTTGATGGTACCGCCCTGTGCCTCGAATGCGGCCGTATAGTTCGCACGGTTGTTGGCGATCGCGATCGACGGATAGGGATAGCGGGCGATGAACTTGCCGCCCGTGGCGTTCAGCTCGATCGTTCCCATGCCGGTCTTGCACTCGGGATACCCCGTGCGGCGCATTTCGTGGTACATCTGGAAGCCGATGACCCAGAACAGCGAGAGCCATTTCTGCTCGGCGAGGCGCTGCTGGGTATTATTCCATTTTACGTGGTCGCTCGCCAGCAGTGCGGCGATGTTCTTCTGCGTGATGGCTACGGTCTTGAGTTCGATCTTGTTCGACGCGTTGAGTTCGGGGTAGGAGGCGTAAATGCCGTATTCGCCCCATTTCTGGCACGACGCGGTGATCGCCGCTTCGTAATACTCCTTGGCGGAGCCCGATATCCAGCCGTTCATCGCTGCTTCGGCCTTGATGAAGAGCAGCTCGTCGTAGTCGAGCATGTGGTTGGGGCGCGTGTCGCCCACCAGCGTTTCGTAATGCAGGTAGGGTTCGCGTTCGCTGATGGAGGTGATGCCGTTGTAGTTGATCGTACAGCCCGAGACGGCGCCGATCATTTCGCGGATCACATCGGGCTCGGTCGCACTGGGATACTGGACGTAACGGGGCTTGATCCAGATGCGCAGGCGCGGGTCGACGAAGCCGTCCGAAGCGTCGTAGAGCAGGTCGAGCAGCTGTGCGGCGATGTGGTGGTCGCTCGACAGGCTCTTGTCGTCGGGGAACGAACTGGAGTTGAAATAGGTCTTGTAATACTCCGCGCTGCCGGAGAACTTCACGGTGGCGTTGTCGTCGTTCGACTCGAAGACGGGGTATTTGCCCGGGTTGGAGATGATCTGGTTGATCTGCTCGCCGACCGTGGGGGTGAAGGCGTTGTTACGGCCGCTCACGCGCATCAGCAGACGCAGGCGCAGCGTGTTGGTGAATTTCTGCCACTTGGCGATGTCGCCGCCGTAGATGCCGTCCTTGGTGGGGTCGTCCAGCCCCAGGCTGGCGTTGTAGAGCGAGTTGGCCAGCTCGAGTTCCTCCAGCATGGCCGTATAGACCTCCTGCTGCGAGTCGATATGCGGGGTGTTGATGCCCTCGCCGCCCTTGAGCGCCTCGCGGTAGGCGATCGAACCGAACATGTCGGTGAGGATCGACATGTTATAGACCTTCAGCGTCAGGCCGATGGCCTGGAAGTTGGGCTGACCCTGGGCCACGGCCAGGTCGTACATGTGCTTGGCATTGCCGGCCCATTTGTACCCGAGGTTCCAGATGGCCTTGAAATTGCCGTCGGCAAGGTTGTAGCAGTGTTCGCGGCGCGGTGTCGACTTGGCCACGGTGACCTGCGAAATCTCGTTGGCGATGCTCAGCATGTAGGACGAATAGCTGTTCGTGGAGCTGTAAATCAGCGGTTCGAGCAGCGCGATGGGGGCTACCGACCCTTCCGATTGTTTGTTCGGATTGGTGTTGTAATCCTCGAAATCGTTCGTACATGCGCCCGATGCGGCGAGCAGCGCGAGTATCAGGATATGTTTTGCGTATTTCATGGCGTTCGCAGTTTTAGAACTGAAGTTTGATGTTGATACCGTAGGTACGCGTCATCGGGAAGGTGACGGTCTCGATACCGGGGTAAATGTTCGTACCGTTGACCAGACCCGCCGCCTCGGGGTCGAACTGCGGCCAGTCGGTGATGCAGAAGAGGTTGGTGGCGAAGAACCCGATCGACGCGCCCTGCAGGAACCGGGTCTTGGCCATCAGGTGTTTGGGCAGCTGGTAGTCGATGCGCAGCTCCTTGAACTTGAGGAAGTCGGTGCTGAACGTGTTTTCACGACCGTTGTCGCGCACCCATTTGTAGGACTGGTAGTAGGTGTAGATGTTCTCCGTGACGGCGGTGTTCTTCTGGTAGGAAACCGTGCCGTCACCGTTGTCCACGGCGTTGACGCCCTGCAGAACCAGGCCGTCGTCACGTCCGGCGAGCGAGTTCTTCAGTTTGCCCTGGTACGAGAGTGCGAAGTTGGTCACCGAGTAGGCCACGCCGCCGACCTGCGCCGTGAACTGCGCGCTCAGCGAGAGGTTCTTGTAGCGGAACGTCGTGCCGAAGCCTGCCTTCCAGTCGGGGATTACGCTGCCCAGGTGCTCGAACTTCTTGGAGTCGGTCTCCTTGGTCAGCAGCGGGTAGCCGGTCTTGGCGTTGATGATCTGCATGCCCGAGCAGTCGACCTGGTTGCCGTTTTCGTCCGTGTAGGTCGAACCCTCCGGCGCGTACTCGTAGTGGCTGGCCGAATAGAGCTGGTGCATGGACTTGCCCACGTACGAGTAGACGAATATACGGCTGCCGATGGTCGTCGAGGTCGAGGTCTGCAACGGCGTTGCGGGATCCCATCCGTTCTGCAGCTCGTTGAGTTTGTTCTTGTTGAGCGACCAGTTGCCGTTGATCTCCCAGTTGATGTCCTTCGTGCGGACGGGAACCATGCGGAACGTGACCTCGACACCCTTGTTGGTAATCAGGCCGGCGTTCATCTTGCGGGACGTACTGCCTGTTTCGGCGCTCGTTTCGGCGCTGATGATCTGGTTGCGGGTGCTGGTCTTGTAGAGCGCCACGTCGACATTGAGCCGGTTGCCCAGGAACTTGGTTTCCAGGCCGACTTCCCAGCTGCTGGTCTTTTCGGGGAGGATGTACGGGTAGTTGCTGGCCGTAGGCAGCGTGACGCCGCCCGGATAGTCCGTGGTCGAGTAGTCGTCGTAGAGCGAGAAGACCGAAGTGTCGTTACCCACCTGTGCCCACGAACCGCGCAGCTTGATCATGTTGACATGAGGGGAGTTGATCTTGAACGCCTTGTCGAGCAGGATGCTGGCCGATACCGACGGGTAGAAATAGCTCCAGTTGGAGGGAGCCAGCGTCGATGACCAGTCGTTGCGGGCCGTGAGGTCGAGGAAGTAGGTGTCGTCCCACGACAGGTTGACGAAGCCGTAAAGGCTGTTGGTCTGCCGGTTGCTGCGGTAGGGCGACGTGTCGAGGGCTACCGCGGCGTTGGCGAACGAATACATGCCGGGGCCTTCGCTGCTCAGCTGCGAGGCGGTGATGGTGGTCGAGTAGTACTTGTTGCGCAGGACGCTGCCGCCGAACGCCGCCGTGACGCCGAAGCGATCCCACAGCTTGTTGTACTTGAGCAGGAAGTCCGAGTTGTAGTCGTAGCGGCGGATGGTCTTCTCGCGGTACATGCCGTAGCGGTTGTCGAGCGACATGAAGGGTTTCTGCTGCGAGCGCCATTCGATATTGGCGTCGAAGCCGCCGCGCAGCGTGAAGGTCAGCTCGGGCAGGATCGTGAAGTCGATGCTCACGTTGCCGAAGATACGGTCACGATCCAGTTTGTTCAGCTCCTCGTACAGCGTGCGGTAGGGGTTGTGGCCCTCGAGGCTGTTGTAGATAAGCCCCGAAGTGGTGTTGTACTTGTCCTCGCCACTGCCTGCCAGGTAGTTGGCGTAGGTATAACGGCCCTGCATGTACTCGTCGCGGTAAGCCGAGATGGGGTTGGTGTTGTAGCCCCAGATCAGGCCGTACATGGGCGAACCCTGGCTGTAACCCGACATGGGCATGTTGTCGCTGTTCTTGCGGATGTAGTTGACCTTTGCCGCCAGTTTGATGGCCTTGCTGATCTTCTGGTTCAGGGCCAGTGCGAAGGTCTGCTGTTCGTAGCCCGAGTTGGGCGTGATCCAGTCGTTGCGCAGGTCGGTGAACGAGAAGCGCGTGCTCGTACCCTTGCCCGTCGAACCGTCGATGGTCACCGAGTTGCTCCACGTAACGCCCGTTTCGAAGAGGCCGGTGAACCAGTCGTCGGCGTATACCCACGGCAGGGGGGTGAACTCCCCGGTCTCCCAGTTCTTCGACATGTAGAGGTAGCGCAGCTTGCTGGAGTCGAAATGCTCGCCGTACGTGTAGCGCGAAATCTGCTGGCGGACGGGCTGCCCGTCATAGGTCATCGTGCCGGGAAGGCCCCATGCCGATGCGACGCGGTTGGTGAGCGACGTGGTGACGGCCGAGGGGCCGTATTCCTCCTGGAATTCGGGCCAGAAGCCTGCGGTCTCGAAGGTCACCGAACCGTTGTAGGTAACGCCGATGCCACGCTGTTCGCGGCCCGACTTGGTGGTGATGAGCACCACGCCGTTCTGGCCCATCGAACCGTAAAGCGCGGCTGCGGCGGGGCCCTTGAGGACGGAGACGTTCTCGATGTCGTCGGGGTTGAGGTCGGAGATCGGGTTACCGAAGTCCACCGGGGCGTTGCTGTTGGCGTAGTTGGCGCCCGAACCGGATGCTACCGAGCCGTTGCTCATCGGGATACCGTCGATGACGAACAGCGCTTCGTTGGCGCCGTAGTTGAGCGACGTGTCGCCGCGCAGCGTCACACGTACCGTACCGCCGGGGCCGGTGCCCGCCGAGGACATCGACATACCGGCGACCTTGCCGTTGAGCCCCGTCACCCAGTTGCTCGATATGGATTTGGTGAGTTCGTCGCCCGAGACTTTCGAAACGGCATAGCCGACCGATTTCTCCGAGCGGGTCAGGCCGAGGGCCGTGACGACCACTTCGTCGATCTTCTGCGCCGATTCTTTCAGCGTGACATTGACCGTGGTGCGGCTTCCGACCGTGACCTCCTGCGGGTCATAGCCCAGCGACTGGAAGACCAGCACGTCGTTGTCGCTGCCCACATGGATCGTATAGGTTCCGTCTGCGTTCGAAATCGTGCCTGTCGCAGTCCCCTTCAGGATGACGGTGGCCCCGACGAGCGGGCTTTTGCCGTCCGTGTCGAACACGATGCCCGTGATGTTGCGGCTTTGGGCCCAGGCGGCCGAAGCGACCAGCAACATTACCGCGGTTGCCAAAGCATTCCGTATGTATGTTTTAAGCTTCATATTGTTGATTTTTTTAATTCGGGTTTTTTTGTCGAACGGCTGCGGTCGTCCTGCGGGCGGCCGCAGCCGTTTTCCTGTCAGCGTTGTACTTCCGTGACGGAGATGGCATCACAGATGCCCTCTTTGGTTTTCATGCGGGTTGTGCCGCCGTTTGCGGGGACGATGTTTTTGGCCTTGTTGCCGGCCATGGCATCGCACACCCTCAGTCGCAGGTAGATGTTGCCGTCGGCGACAGCGGTCGGGATGGTGATGTCGTCATCGACGATCACATCGCCGTTGGCCGGCGTGTCGGGCATCATGTGCGTGTAAACGATCGTGCGCAGCGCGGTATCTTTGGCCGATTTGTCCTCGATGCTCGTGGTGTTGACGGACGTCCAGCTGGCTTGTCCGTCGGCCGAGTATTCGAGGATGTAGAATTTTGGACCCGATGCTGAGGAGGAGATCAGCGCCCGGAGGTTGAGGGTCGTATTGGCCTTGAAATTTTTGACCGGCAGCGTGAAGAGCCAGTAATCGTCCAGTGCGAATCCGTACATCAGGATTCTGCCGATTTCGTTGTCGTATCCAAGCGAATAGGACATGTCGGGATTCGATGGATTGTCCACGGCACGTACGGCGTCAATCCGGGCTTTCCCGTCATCGCTTTTATACCAGCGTTCTGTACGGCTTACCATGTTGTTTTCCTCAGCGGTTGCGGGGAATGACCACTCGAAATGAAGGGCTGAAGCCGAAGGTGCTTGCGACAGGAGAATCGTCTCCGTATTCGTTCCCGACTGGATGGTGAACGAACCGTCGCGTGCGCCGCCGGTATTGGGCGTCGGCGTTACGGTTACCGTGACGTCGGTATTGGCTGCGCCGGAGAGCGGCGTTACCGAATACCAGGTCTCTGCCGCCGGAACCTCAATTGTCCAGTCGGTATCTGCACGGACGGTAAAAGTCGTTTCTGCGGTCGCATCAGCGGCGAATTCAGGGATTTGGTTTTCCGTGAGTCCCGTGATGACGATTCCGGTAACAGACGTTCCTTCCGCTGCCTGCGTGACAGCAACCTTCTCGATCTCTGCGCCTTCCGACTTGATGATGATATGGCCCGTGCGGTTTTCGCCTCCCGAGTTCCTGCCTACTTCCACCTTGGTGGTGACGTAGGGCAGCCCCGTGGCCTTTACGGTTGCCACACCGTTCGAGAGCGATGCGCCGTTGTTGGCGCCCGTTACCGTCGACGGGTCTGCGTCGCCGCAGCGTACGGTGGTGATCGTCAGCCAGTCGCAGTCGGTCTCTGCCGTCCAGGCCTTGTTGACGCGCACCGAGCAAGTCAGCGTGCCGCCTTCGGCGACCACCATGTTGTTGGCATCGAAGAGACCCGGATCGGAAGTGTTGACGATCTCCTTGTCGAGCGGGGTTACGAGTGCCTCCGGAGCCGGGGCTTCGGGGTTCTCGTCCTTGGCGCGCGTCACGGTGATGTTGTCCAGGTAGAGGCGGCACTTCACTTCGCGCTCGCTGCCGAAGGTGATGCGGGTTTCGTTCGTAGCGCCGTAGACGATCAGCGAGTAGCGCGTCCACTCCCAGACGTTCTTCACTTCGACCAGCGCGGAGGTTTCCACCAGGTCGCCGATCGTGCCGGGGCCTTCGATCGTGACGTCCATGTGGTCGTCGCCGTTGTCCACCGTGCCGCCTGCCGACGAATAGGCGGCTGCGTCGAACTGCACGAGCAGCGTCGCGGCCTTGCCGGCGTCGATGCCCGTGAGCGCGGGGATCGTGATGGCGCCCATGTTGGCGGTCTTACCCAGCTTGACATGGCCTTCGTAACGGGCATATACCGAGGGCGTGTAGGTGTAACCCTTGGCCGCTACGGCCTCTTTCATCCCGTCGGTCGAAAGGGCGAACTCGTTGCCGTTCGTGCCGTCGATCGATACGCTCGGCCAGCCGTACTTGGTGTAGGGGCTCACCCAGTTGTCGGGAATCCACTGGAAGTCGTCGCTGAAGAAGACGTATCCCTCGGCATGCGTGTCCTTGGGCATGTAGGGCGCCTGAACCAGCTCGATGATCTCTTCGGCGGTGTTCTCGCCGAATTCGGCGTCGCCGGCCGTGATCGTGATTTTCGACTCGCGGCGTTCGTCGGTGGTGTTGGCCTTGGGCGTGATGGTGACTTGGGCCGCAGAGCCGGCCTTGCCGCTCTTGGGCGCTACCGTCAGCCAGGTCTCGTTCTCCACCGTGAGCGTCCAGTCGTAGGATGCTTCGACGGTGAAGACCACCGGATCCGTATCTTCGGCTTCGAATGCCAGCAGGCGTTCGTCGAGTCCCGTTATCACGATGCCGGCCGCCAGGTAGGCGTCCTGCGAAAGCGGGATGCTCTTCTCCGTCAGGCAGGGATGGAGGTTGTTGCCGCTGTTGGCGCGGATGGTGAATTCGCCGTCGCGCGCCTCGCCCTGGTTCAGGGCCGGGGTGACGGTGACCTGGATATTCTGGCCCGCCTCGCCCTTGTTCGGGGTGACGACGAACCAGCCTGCGGTCTTGGTGATCTCCCAGGGCGCGTCGACGTTCATGGTGAATGTATGCGGGGTCAGTGCCGAATAGAGGAACTTCAGTCCTGCATCGGGCAGGTTTTCGGTGGAGAGTGCCGGGGGAATGGGGTTCCCCGAATCCCCTTCGGTGTCGTCGTCGCTGCACGCCGCGGCTCCCAGGAGCGTGACGCATAATAACGACCACAACCATTTGTTCATTATACGCTTCATTGTCTTAAGGTTTTTTGAGGGTTATTTGGTCACGTCGGTCGTGAGCGCCTTGGGCCGGGTCATCGACTCCGTGCTAACGTTGCCGAAGCGGTCGGTAACCGATATCTCCAGCGTGGAAGACGCCGAGGAGGCCGTAACCTCGAACATATGCATGCAGGAGGTCGAGGGGAAGGTGAGCGTGCCGTTGTTGGCCGCGCCGCGCGGGATGTCGTACGAAATGCTGTGCAGCGGGTCTTTCTTGCTCCAGACCTGTTTCACGTCGAGCGGGGTTCCGTTCTCCGTCACGGTGACCGTCCAGCCCGGCTCATAGGCCCAGACGTTGATGTAGACGGCATTTTCGCCCACCGTCGAATAATCCTTGTCGCGGTTTCGCATGTCGTTGCCTGCGGCGAAGGCCTTGAGTGCCGTGGCGTCGGTGGCCCAGTACTCCTTGACCTCGTTCATGTCGTAGGTGATGAATTGCTTTTCGATGGGAAGCCCCGTGGCTTTGTACTGCCATTTGAGGTCGGTTCCGTCGACCGTGAAGATCTTGTAACCCGCGGGCGAACCGTCGGTGCAGACGTTGTTGTTGCCGTACTGCTGCGTCCACCACCAGGTGCCGCAGACCGCCGCGATGTTCTGCTCGTAGACGTTCGCATAGGTCGGCGACTGGATATTGCGGTTCACGTGCGTGTGCCCCGTGACGAAAGTCACGTTGCTGAAGCCGGCGAAGCAGCTCAGGATTTTGTCGATGTCGGCCTGGGTCTGGAGCGCTACGCTCACGCCGCCGCTTCCGCTGTACGAGTAAAGCGGGCAGTGGCATCCCACGACGATCGGGGTCGATTTGTCGACATGGGTGAGCTCCTCCTTGAGCCAAGCCAGCTGCCGGTCGTCGAAGCGGCGGTTGTAGTTGCGCGAACCGACCGTACCCTGCGAGCCGCCCGTGTTGAGGTACTCGGTGTTGTCGAGCATGATGTAGTGTATCCGGCCGATGTTCATGGCGTAGTAAACCGGGCCCATGTGTTGGCGGTAGGGGCCTTCGGCGCCGAAATCGGAGGCTACATAGGGGTCGTTGTCGTGGTTACCCATCACCGACCACATCTGGAAATTGAAATCCTCGACGGTCTGCTTGCATTCGGGCAGCGCCCACTTGTTGTCGTACCAGTAGCCGTCCCACGAGAAGTCGCCCAGGTTGAGGCAGTATACCTTTCCGGGTGCGGCGGAGTTGTAGGCCGATGTCAGCTCCTTGACGAAGCCGTCGGCGAACTGAACGTAATCTTTCGGGGTGTTGCGGTTGGCCAGGTGCATGTCCGTGGCCACGAGCATGGTGTGGGAGTCGTTGTCGGCCCTGAGCAGCTGGAAGTCGAGTTGTTCGACGGTGTTTGCGTCGAGCGTGCAGGGCTGCCAGAACTGGGGCATCGCCTTGACGGTGGGGACGTCATAGCCCGCAGGCAGGATGACGAAGGCGAGTTCGTTGCGTTTTTCGGAATTGAGCCAATAGAAACCGTTGGCGTCGGTCTTGGTGATCAGGTCGCCGTCCGAGACAAGGACGTCGGCGATGCCTTGTCCTGCCAGGTGGACGATACCCTTGATCGTCGCGCCCTCCTTGTCCGGTACGGTGACGCCGCCCAGGGAGAGGTTGAGCTTGGCGGAGCCCAGTGCCTGCTCTTCTGCGCCGCGCTGCAGGGTGAATTCGCAGTCGCCGTCGGCGGCGTTCTGGGGAATGGTGAAGGTCAGCGAAGAGTCGTCAGCACCCTTGACCGGCGCTTCGAACTTCCCCCCCCCTTGCTCCAATAGGAGTTTGTCCGTAGCCATGAACCCGCGGCCGCGGATCACGGCGTCGCCGCCCCAGTTGCCCGAGATGGTCTTGCCCAGGTCGACGTCGATGGCCAGTTGTACGGTCATCTTGCTCGATCCGAGCACCTGGTAGTCCTGTGCCCGGTTGAGCACGACCTTATAGACGGTCTGGTCTGCCGCGCCGTCGGGTATGACAAACGTCAGCAGTTTTTCCGATGCTACCGTGGTCGCTGCCGGGAGATCCTCGCCGGCGCGTAACGCGATGGCGTCGCCTTGGGCGAAGCCGTAGCCGGAAACGGAAACCTCCATCCCGCGGTAGACGGTCATCGAGGTCGGAATAACTACATCGGTGACCAGCCGGCCATCGTTGTAGATCTCCTTGTCGCTGTCGTCACAACCGGCCAGTCCGACCGGCAGGGCGACGAGCAGCAACCCGGCGATTAAAGTAATCAGTTTTTTCATAGGCTATTGATGATTTTGGTGTTGGTGTCCTGTATGTCAGTCGGTGTGCCCGAGTGCGATGCGCTCCGAGTAGTGGCGGCCGAATCGGTCGGTGGCGACCACCTCCACCTCGCGGGCCGATGCCGAGGGGCGTGCCGTGAAATAGAAGTTCGTCGGGCGTGGGCGCTGGACTTTGGAGATTTTCCTCCCGGCGGCCTTCAGCGAGTCGATGTGTGCGGTATAATCGGGGTCGTCGAGCGTCGTACGCTGCATGGCGCCGCGGTAACGGCCGTCCTCATACCATACGACCGTCCAGTACGAATCCCAGTTCCACACCTTTGCCACGACGCTGGCCGGGTGCTTGGCCACCTGGCCGGGGTGCCATACGCGGATCTGCCGTGCCGGGGACTCGCCCAGGCTCCGGTATTCCCACGAGAATTCCCCGCCGCATTCGCGGAACAGCTGGAAGCCCTTGGGCGTACCGTCCCAGTTGATCGGATCCCACCAGAGGTTGCCGCAGACCTGCGCTACGTTGTGCTCCGTGACCCCCTCGCGGATGTCGTAATTCGAGTTGAGGTGCGTATGCCCGGTGATGAAGTGCAGTTCGTGCCCGGCGAAGGCGTCCATCAGCCTCTCGGCCGACTCCATGACGCGGTTCCCGAGCCACGATTTCATGGCCGGGGCATGCATCGCGATGCAGACGCGCGACCCTGCAGGCAGGCGTTCCGCATAGGCGGCGGCCCAGCGCAGTTGCATTGTGTCGATCTGCTCCTCGTATTTCTTCGCGCCGTGGTAAACGATGTCGTCGAGTACGATATAGTGTGTGCGCCCCATGTCGAAGGCATAATAGGTGGGGCCGAAATGGCGGCGGTAGTTTTCCGTCGCCTCGCGGTCGGTGTATTTGTTCAGGTCGTGGTCGTGGTTGCCGATCACGCCGTATACGGGTACCCCGAGCCCGGCGAACTCCGCTTTCACGCCTGCGAAGAGTTCAGGGGAGTCCCATACGATGTCCCCGAGCACGATCGCGGCCTGGTTCGCGCCCCGCGTCCTCCCGTTATCGGTTGCCGCCTGCAATGCGGGCATGACTTCGCTCCGTAACCGCCGGAAATGCTCTTCGGTCTTAGGCTGCGGGTCGGCGATCGCCAGCAGTTCGTAGCATCCGTCCGGGCCGGGCCACGGTTGCAATTCGAAGTCGTAGCGTTTGGCCGCCGGGTCGTATGTGCGGTAGAATTGCGGGATGCCCCCATCGAGCGGAGCCAGGTAGCCGGACGGGGTCACCAGACTGATGAACAGCGCCTGGTCGTCGGCATCGAGCGTGAATATGCCCTGCTCATCGCTTTGCGTGAACGTATAACCGTCGGTTACGGCCACGCCGCCCATCGGCTTTCCGCCGCATTTGACCGATCCCCGTATCGGGCGGGCTGCGGCTACGGCGCCGAGGCTGCAGGCCAGCAGGAAAAGTAACAGGTTTTTCATGGCCGGGTCTTTTCGAATGGTTTCTTTATATTATAGGTGGGAGCCTGTGTCGCTCCGGCTGCAAAAATATTTTAATAATTGGCTTCGTGCGTCGTTGTCACCGGAATGTAATCCTTTTTTCATACCCTGGCAATCGGCTGCCGCTGCGAAAGCTTGTCTCTGAGACGGATGCAGGCCGCGGGTGCTGCCCGCGGTTTGCCTTTTACGGTCGTGATTGGATCTCGTGCCGCTTTTTACCTTTTTTGGGTTTTTCGGTTGTATTTGTGTTTTTTATTGTGATGTGTAATATTTTTAATTTCATTATGAAACAAAAATAAATCTTTAATTTTATTTTCCAAAATAAAACACAAAAAAACTGGGCGAAATGTCTGCTTTTTTGAGAAAGAGTGGTTTTGAATCGAAATGTACGCCCTCCATTCCATCCTGGCCGCGGAAATAAAAATCCCCGGACTTTCCGAAGTCCGGGGTCGGGGAAACGCGTGTCGGCCGTGTCAGAATACGCCGAGGTTGTCGAGGAAGATCAGCAGCAGCACGGCCGGGCAGACGTAGCGGAGCAGGAAGCTGAACAGGCCGTAGATGCGGAATTTCAGCTCTCCGTCGTTGGTGATCTGTGCCTTGAGGATGTGGTGGTCGAGCTTCCAGCCCACGAAGATGCAGGTGAAAAGCCCGCCTGCCGGCAGTAGGATGTTGGCCGTCAGGAAGTCGAGCGAATCGAAAAGTGAGAGCCCGGCGATCTTCCAACTGCCCAACGCACCCAGCGACAGCGATGCCAGCGACGCCAGGGCGGCCGTGGCGGCAGTCGTCAGCCATGCCGCAGCCTTGCGGCTCAGGTGCCACTCCTCGTGCAGGTAGACCGTGACTACCTCGTGCAGCGAGATGGTCGAGGTGAGTGCTGCGACGACCAGCAGCAGGAAGAAAATCGACGACCACACCATGCTCAGCGGCATGCCGTTGAAGATACTCGGCAGGGTGATGAATACGAGCGACGGCCCCGACGAAGGCTCGATGCCTACGCTGAATACCGCCGGGAAGATCACCACGCCGGCCAGTATGGCCACCAGCGTGTCGAGGATGGTGACGTTGAGCGCCGTGTGGCGCAGGTTCGTGTCCGGTTTGAAATACGAGGCGTAGGTCACCATCGTGCCGATGCCGATCGAAAGCGAGAAGAACGCCTGCCCCAGTGCGACGAGCACGGTCGTGGGCGTCACCTTCGAGAAGTCGGGGGCGAAGAGGAACTTCAGCCCGGCTTCCCCGCCCGGCATCAGCAGCGAATGTACCGACAGTACGATCAGAATCAGGAACAGCAGCGGCATGAGGATTTTAGCCGAGCGTTCGATGCCTTTCTGCACGCCCATGGCGATCACGAAATGGGTTGCGAGGACGAACAGGCAGGTGTAGACGACCGGCCTCCAGGGATTGCTGATAAAGTTCTCGAAGAGACTCTTGTACTGCTCGGCGGTCGAGAAACGGGCGATGCTGCCCGTCACCGAGTGTACCATGTATTCGGCCGTCCATCCCGATACTACGAAGTAGAACCCCAGGATCAGGAATGCGGCCAGCACGCCGTTGTAACCCAGAAAACTCCACCGTGGGTTCAGTGCCCGGTAGGCACCCACGGCATTGCGGTGCGAAGCACGCCCCACGGTGAACTCCGCGATCATGAGCGGCAGCCCCAGCAGCAGGACGCAAAGGATGTAGATTATCAGAAATGCCCCGCCGCCGTTGTCCCCGGCTACATAGGGGAAGCGCCAGATGTTACCCAGCCCCACGGAACTTCCCGCGGCGACCAGCACAGCGCTCAATTTGCCACCCAAGGTGGCGCGACTCTCCTTGTGATGCATAACCTAACCTGTTTATTATCGCGAACGGGTGTGCGCATGCATGCGCACACCCGCCCTATTTCTCCAGCACGACGCTCACCTTCTCGAGCTTTCCGCCCAGCGGCGGCGCCAGTTTCGAGACGGTGCATTTTACGTGCCGCACCTGCGGGAAGGTGGCGTAAATCGCCTCGATGATGTTCGTCGCCACCCGCTCGATGGTGTGCTGCGTGATTCGCATCTGCATCTCGACGACTTCGTAGGCCGTCAGGTAGTTGACCGTCTTGCGCACGTCGTCGTCCGTGGCCGCATGGCCCAGTTCGGCCGTCAGTTCCAGGTCGACCGTGAAGCGGTTGCCCACCTTGCGTTCCAGCTCGTAGCAGCCGTGCAGCGCGTGGAATTCCATGCGCGTCAGGACGATGCGGTATTCCATGCTACTCGGCGATTACGAGGTAGTAGTTCTTCTTACCCCTCTGTACGAGCAGGTATTTGCCGGCGATCAGGTCGGCTTCGCCCACCGTACGTGCCGGGTCGGCGATCTTCTCCTTGTTGAGCGACACGCCGCCGCCCTGCACCATCTTGCGGCATTCGCCCTTCGAGGGAAACACCTGCGTTTTTTCGGCGCACAGATCGACGAACGGCAGGCCCAGCTCGGCACGGGCGATGCGGAACTGCGGCACGCCCTCGAACACCTGCAACAGGGTCTCTTCGTCTATTTTGCGCAGCGCCTCCGACGTCGAGCCGCCGAAGAGGATCGCCGAGGCTTCGACCGCCTTTTCGTACTCCTCCCTGGAGTGGATCATCGTGGTGATCTCCTGTGCCAGCCGCTTTTGCAGTACGCGCAGGTGGGGCGCCGCCTCGTGTTCGGCGGTCAGCGCCTCGACGGTTTCACGGTCTAACAGCGTGAAGATGCGGATGTAACGCTTGGCGTCCTCGTCGCTGACGTTGAGCCAGAACTGGTAGAACTTGTAGGGCGAGGTATAGCGCGCATCGAGCCATACGTTGCCGCTCTCGGTCTTGCCGAATTTCGTACCGTCGGCCTTGGTGATGAGCGGGCAGGTGATGGCGAATGCTTCGGCCTCGTTGCCCAGTTTGCGGCGGATCAGCTCCGTTCCGGTGGTGATGTTGCCCCACTGGTCGGCGCCGCCCAGCTGCACCTTGCAGTTCATCGTCTGGTAGAGGTGCAGGAAGTCGAAGCCCTGTACCAGCTGGTAGGTGAACTCGGTGAACGACATGCCGTCGCCCTCGCCGCTGAACCGTTTCTTGACCGAATCTTTGGCCATCATGTAGTTGACGGTGATGCACTTGCCGATATCGCGGATGAATTCCAGAAACGAAATGTCCTTCATCCAGTCGTAGTTGTTCACCAGCACGGCCGCGTTCGGGGCGTCCGACTCGAAGTCGAGCAGTTTGGCCAGCTGGCGCTTGATCGCCTCCTGGTTGTGGCGCAGCGTGGGTTCGTCGAGCAGGTTGCGCTCCTGCGACTTGCCCGAGGGGTCGCCGATCATGCCCGTCGCGCCGCCTATAAGCGCCAGCGGACGGTGGCCGCACATCTGGAAATGCTTGAGGATCATTACGCCCACCAGGTGGCCGATATGCAGCGAGTCGGCCGTGGGGTCGATGCCCAGGTAGGCCGTCGTCATCTCTTTTTCGAGTTGTTCCTTTGCGCCGGGCATGATCGTGTGGATCATCCCGCGCCATTCGAGTTCTTCGATGAAATTCTTTGTTGCCATTTTTATTGTTCGTTCTTTTTATTCTACTTCCAAGTCCAGTGCTTTGCGGAGTTCCGCGACGAGCGGGTTCTTCTCCGTGATGTAACGGACGCGGTCTTCGAGCTTGATCGGGCGCGCCGCCCGGATCTCTTCATTGACCGTGACCTCCAGTTCGATCATACCCTCGATGCCCGCCAGTTCGGCGATGCGCATCAGCATCCCGGTCTTGCTGCGCAAGATCTCCTCGCGCAGCTCCGTCGTCGGTACGCTTACCGAGATCGTGTTGTCGCGGAACGTCATCAGCTCGAAAGCCGGCACGAAGCGCGGTCGTTTCTCCTTGATGAGGTTCAGTATCCTGCTGCGGGCGTGCTCCAACTTTTCGGCACAGTCCGGGTCTATGCGCACGGTTTCGGGTTCGTCGGGCGTCTCGCCGTCCGACGGCTCCTCGTCGGGATCGCCGCCTGCCGAGGCGAGCAGCTCCGAGAGCGATGCGCCCGAGATCAGCGGCCGTCGTTTCATCCCCGGCGCAGGCTGTGCCGGGAGTGTTCCCTGTGCAGTCGGGCCGGCGGATGTACCCGCTGCCGGCCTTCCGGCCGGGGACGCGGCAGGCATTGCTGCAGACGTCGCTGCGGAAGGGGGTGTCGTTGCGGCTCCTGCTGCTTGCGCTGTCGGTTGTGCCGTTGCGCTTGCCGGGGCTGCGGGGTTGCCGGAGGCGCTTGTTGCCGGGGCGTTCGTTGCCGGATTGCCGGTCGCGGTAATCCCTGCCGATTGTGCCGTTGCGGCTGCCGGCTGCCCGGCCGCTGCCGGAGCCGCCGCAGATGCGGGGCCCGCCGTGCGGGGGGTGAGGGTAGGAAGGGGATATTCCCCGGAAGATGTCAGAGAGTCATTTTTTTTTTGGCCGAGCCCTGCGATCTTCATCAGGCCCAGCTCGACGAGCAACCGTTGGTTGGACGATTGCCGGATCTTCCCGTCGAGCTCCGTCAGGCAGGAGATGGCCCCGAACAGGAACTCGACACTGCAGGCGCCCGCCTGCGTCCGGTATCGTTCGAGCAGCGTCCCGGTCATTTCGATCAGCCGCAGCGTTTCGGGGCGCTTGGCCATCAGCAGGTCGCGCATGTGGCGGTTCAGCCCCGCCATGAAGGTCTGCCCCGAGAAACCCCGCGACAGCACGCTGTCGAAGGTCACCAGCGTATCGACATAGTTGCCCGCGAGCAGCATCTCCGTGACGCTGAAGTAGGTGTCGTAGTCCAGGACGTTGAGCGTCTGGGCGACGTTGCGGTAATCGAGCGCCTTGCCGCAGAACGACACGGCCTTGTCGAACATCGACAGGGCGTCGCGCATACCCCCGTCGGCTTTCTGGGCAATGAGGTTGAGCGACTCTTCGTCGGCTGCGATGCCCTCCTGCGAGGCGATGTATTTGAGGTATTCGACGCCGTCCTCGACGCGGATGCGGTTGAAATCGTAGATTTGGCACCGCGAGAGGATGGTCGGGATGATCTTGTGTTTTTCGGTCGTCGCGAGAATGAAGATCGCGTGTGCGGGCGGCTCTTCGAGCGTCTTGAGGAAGGCGTTGAACGCCGCCGCCGAGAGCATGTGCACCTCGTCGATGATGAATACCGAGTAGCGCCCTACCTGTGGGATGATGCGCACCTGTTCGATCAGTGTGCGGATATCTTCTACCGAGTTGTTCGACGCGGCGTCCAGCTCGTGGATGTTCAACGAGCGCCCTTCGTTGAACGAACGGCACGATTCGCATTCGTTGCAGGCCTCCGATCCGTTGGGGTTCAGGCAGTTGATGGCCTTTGCGAAGATGCGGGCACAAGTGGTCTTGCCTACGCCGCGGGGGCCGCAGAACAGGTAGGCGTGAGCCAACTGCCCGCGCTCGATCGCATTTTTAAGCGTGGAGGTGATATGTTTCTGTCCGACGACCGAGGCGAAGGTCGCGGGGCGGTATTTCCGTGCGCTGACGATAAAATCACTCATAGTAGCGCAAAGATACGAATTAAGAATTAAATTAAAAATGAAACCCGCCTACAAAATGACAGCCCTCTCCCCATACCCGGGCAAAGGGCTGTGCCTGGCGGGCCGGGCAGCCTGTTGCACCCGCCCCTCCGGGCTGCCTGCCGTTTTTATTTGGCAGCGGCCTTCCGCAGTCCGAGGAGTCCGAGCAGTCCCGGGAGCGACGGTTGCGTCCGCTTGGCGGGCGGCAGGGAGATTTGCGATCCCATCAATTCCTGAAACTCCTGGCTGAATCCCGTATCCATACCTGCAGATGAGGTGAATGTCAGTTCCCCGAATACGGGGTTTCCGGCGACTTCGTAAAGGTCGACCCGTACTTGGGGGAATCCTGACGAGAGCCGTTTGGCCGCATCGAGCATCCGGTCGAGGGATGCCGGACGCGGGATATCACACTGATGTTGGTCGTAATATTTTCCGGTGACGTAATGACCTATGTTTTTCCATGTCCTGGCATCGTACAATCCTGTTTTGACGTCGGATGGCGATTTACGGTTGTAGCAGACCATGCAACAATAGGGGTTGCCATCGAAACAGTAGAATTTATAGTCGATGAGCGAATTGCCGAATGCTGGTTCTGAGGGAAGGAGGCGTTCGGCGATAATGCGGGGTTTAATACCAAAATAGTGGTGTTCGGCCGTCATGCGGCCGAATTTCTTTCGCAGGGTGTGGTTGAGTGTACGGCGGATCGACCGGATATCGGCTTTTTGCCTGTCGTTCACGATGATAACTTGTCCGTAGCCGTTGTTGGTTTTCAGCACGAACGTGTCGGGGAGATTCCCCCTCCCGCTGAAGTCTATCTCCTCTGCGGATTCCCATACACCGTATAATTCGTTGAGCATCCATCCCAGCCCGCATTGCTCGACATACTCGCGGACGCGGTACTTGTCGGCCAACTGCGACCAGCGCGAAGTGTCCGAGTAGAGCATCATCCAGAGGACTTTTTCGTTGAAGGTTCGGGGGTTTTCGAGGTCGGGGTCGGTGCCGAATCGTTGCCGGTAGCGTATCCTGACCAGTTTTTCCGGGTTACGGTACGCATAGTAGCGCATCTGCAACTGCTGCCATTTGCGCAGCAGGAACGGGGGTTTACGATATGTCATGAACGTGAAGAGTGAGAGTTAGGTGTTGCGAAGATAATACATTTCGGGCGATGTTCTGCTGTTTTATGCCGTATTGTGTAACTCTTCTGCAAAACAGCTGCCGTTTTGGCGCCTCGTGTCAGTCCCGGGAGTGACAAAGAATGACACATTGGCCGGAAATCGGGGTTGGCAGGCGTTTTGCGGGTGTAGTATACGAAAGTTTGAAAAACAAATTATCAGAGATATGAACATCAATACGTTAACTGTAAAAGCGCAGGAGGCTCTGCAAAATGCATTGTCTCTTGCCCGGGAGCGCGGACAGCAGGCTGTCGAGCCGCTCCATATTCTGAGCGTGCTTGTCCGCGAGGACGATTCGCTCGCCACGTTCCTCCTGGGGCGTGTCGGGGTGAATGTCCGCGGCCTGCGCGACGAGGCCGGCCGGGCCGTCGCGTCCCTGCCGAGGGTCGAGGGCGGCGGCGACCAGTTCTTTTCGCAGGACTCCTCGAAGGTGATCCAGCGCGCCGTGGACTTTACCCGGAACTTCGGCGACAAATACGCGTCGGTCGAGCACCTGCTGCTGGGGCTCGTCGCCGAGCGCGGACAGGCCGCCGACATCCTCAAGCGCAGCGGCGCCACCGAGAAGGAGCTCCTTGAGGCGATCCGCACCTTCCGCAAAGGGGCTACGGTCGATTCCCAGACCTCCGAGCAGCAGTTCGATGCGCTGGGCAAGTATGCCATCAACCTCAACGAACAGGCCCGTTCGGGCAAGCTCGACCCGGTGATCGGCCGTGACGAGGAGATCCGCCGCGTGTTGCAGATCCTCTCGCGGCGTACCAAGAACAACCCGATCCTCGTGGGAGAGGCGGGCGTCGGCAAGACCGCCATCGCCGAGGGTATCGCACACCGGATCGTCGACGGCGACGTGCCCGAGAATCTGAAGTCGAAGGTGATCTACTCGCTCGACATGGGTGCCCTGATCGCGGGTGCCAAGTACCAGGGTGAATTCGAGGAGCGTCTGAAGGCTGTCGTGCAGGAAGTTGTGGCCAGCGACGGCGACATCCTGCTGTTCATCGACGAGATCCACACCCTCGTGGGCGCCGGCAAGTCGTCGGGTGCGATGGACGCCGCCAACATCCTCAAGCCTGCCCTTGCGCGGGGTGAGCTGCGGACGATCGGCGCCACGACGCTCGACGAGTTCCAGAAGTATTTCGAGCAGGACAAGGCCCTCGAGCGCCGTTTCCAGAAGGTCATGGTCGACGAACCGAGCCCCGAGGATGCCATTTCGATCCTCCGCGGCCTGAAGGATCGTTACGAAAACCACCATCAGGTGCGGATCAAGGACGAGGCGATCGTGGCCGCTGTCGAGTTGTCGACGCGTTACATCACCTCGCGGTTCCTGCCCGACAAGGCCATCGACCTGGTGGACGAGGCGGCCTCGCGGCTGCGGCTGGAAATGAACTCCGTGCCCGAGGAGATCGACACCCTCGACCGGCGTGTGCGCCAGCTGGAGATCGAACGCGAAGCGATCCGCCGCGAGAAGGACAAGGAGCGCGTCGAGCACCTCACCAAGGAGATCGAGGAGCTCAAGGCCCGTGACGCCGAGATGCGTGCCAAGTGGCAGGGGCAGCGCGACCTCCTGAAAAAGATTCAGTCGAACAAGGACAAAATAGAAGCCCTGAAGATCGAGGCGCAGCAGGCCGAGCGCCAGGGCGATTACGGCAAGGTGGCCGAAATCCGCTACGGCAAGATCCAGGAGGCGGAAAAGGAGATCGCCGCGTTCCAGGAGGAGTACAAACTGGCGTCGGCCAACGGCTCGATGATCAAGGAGGAGGTCGATGCGCAGGACGTCGCAGAGGTGGTGTCGCGCTGGACGGGCATCCCCGTGACGCGCATGCTGGCTTCCGAGCGCGAAAAACTGCTGCACATGGAGGACGAGCTGCACAAGCGCGTCATCGGGCAGGAGCAGGCCATCGCCGCCATCTCCGACGCCGTGCGCCGCTCGCGTGCCGGACTGAACGACCCCCGCAAACCGATCGGCTCGTTCATCTTCCTCGGCACCACCGGCGTCGGCAAGACCGAGCTGGCCAAGGCATTGGCCGAGTTCCTCTTCAACGACGACTCGATGATGACGCGTATCGACATGAGCGAATACCAGGAGCGCCACAGCGTGTCGCGTCTGGTCGGAGCACCTCCGGGATATGTCGGCTACGACGAGGGCGGCCAGCTCACCGAGGCCGTGCGCCGCAAGCCCTATTCGGTCGTGCTGCTCGACGAGATCGAGAAGGCCCATCCCGACGTTTTCAACATCCTGTTGCAGGTGCTCGACGACGGCCGTTTGACCGATAACAAGGGCCGTACGGTGGACTTCCGCAATACGATCATCATCATGACCTCGAATATGGGTTCGCAGGTCATCCAGGAGAATTTCGCGGAGGCGTTCAACGGTGAGAAACTCGCCCCCGAAGTGGTCGAGAAGACCCGCCGGGATGTGATCGACCTGCTCAAGCAGCAGCTCAAGCCCGAGTTCCTCAACCGTATCGACGAAATCGTGATGTTCGAGCCGCTGACGCGCCGGGATATCGGGCGCATCGTGGACATTCAGCTCGGTGTGGTGCGCAGGATGCTTGCCGAAAACGGCATCCGCCTCGAATACAGCGAGAAGGCACGCGAATGGATCGCTGCCGCCGGTTACGACCCGCTCTACGGTGCGCGTCCCGTGAAGCGTACCATCCAGCGCTATGTGGTCAACGACCTCTCGAAGCGCATCCTTGCGGGCGACGTCAACCGCGAGCAGCCGATCCGCATCGACGCCGACGACAAGGGGCTGACCTTCGCGAACTGAAAAAACCGGATTGTGCCATAATAAGGCAGAGGTGGGAATTTCCCACCTCTTTTTAATTTACACCCGATTGTTTCCTGTTGCGTCCGAACAGGTTCTCGCAGCTCCAGCACAGCACCATTGGGAGTGAAAGCAGTAGATAGAGCAAAGTGAAGAACACGATCCCCATGAGTGCGATCGCCCACCTGATTGCACGGTCGGCGCATGTGCTGGCAGTCTGTTTCAGCCGTTCTGCCATGTCCGCTGCCATGGTCATTCTGTTTGACTTTTGCGTTTTTCGGTCAGCCACTGCTCGATCTGCTCGACCGGGGCGTCTTTGAGGATCACGCGTTTGTCCTTGTCGAGCAGGTAGAGCGTCGGCATCGCTTTGAGGTCATACAGCTGCCGCTCTGTTATTTTTTGCCCCGCGTCGTAGGCGTTTATCATCCCGGGAGGATATTCCGTGTTTCGCCAATGGGGAATGTCCCCTTCTGTGTAAAGCGCCAATACGGCGAGTTTTCCGCTTGCCGGGGCGCCGGTTCCCGTTTTGGCCGGCCCGGCCTGTTCGCGCAGCCGGCCGCCGATCACGGGGGACATGTCCATATATTCTTTTACACGGTTACAGTCCCCGCAGTCGGGGTTATTGAAGAACAGGATCGTGTAATCGGCTTCGATCTGCCTCATCCTGCTTCGTTTACCGGATTCGGATGTGTAATAGAAGTCCGCCGCGATATCGCCGGGACGGTTCTTGAGTGCCAGTTCCAACTGGTAGCGGGGGCGGAGTTTGCTGAGTGAATCCAGGTGCGGCGAATCCGTGAGGTATTGCAGTACGGGGATATAGAGTTCCTCGTTGCGCAGGGGGGAATTCGGGTCGTAGAGGTATTTTTCCGACAACTCTGTGAAATGGGCGAACATGGCGCTGTCGGCCGTGCTTGCCTCCATCATCCGCACCAGGGCGCTGTCTGCTGCCGAAATCGGCGCCGCCGTGAGCAGATCGATGAAATCGGCGAATGCCTGTTCGGTGATCTCGGGTCGGGATATCAGCGTGGTGTCCCTGAAGTCGAAATTGTCCCAGTAGTGTGCCGCGAGGTAATCCGCGCGGGCTTCGGGCGTGGTCAGTGCCGCGGGGATGTGGGGCAGTTTGAAATCCTGCGGGTGCTGTGGGGCGGAACCGGCCGCTGCGCTTGCGGCGTGCTGCCGCGGACAGCCCCACAGGCCGCAGGCGCAGCAAATGCAGAGCGCCGCCCGTGTGAAAATCCTGGTCATACCCGCAGCCTGTGAATGTAATCTTTTCGCGGACTGACCAGCCGCCGTCTCCGGCGTACTTTCCGGAAATGGCAGGTTAAAACTACGGCTGTTGCCGCTGCGAATAGGCCTGCGAGCAGCAGGATAAAGTAAATCGTATGCGGTATTTCTTCGGGCATCGTCATCGTGTTTTTAGTAATCGCTTACGCATCTGAGTTTATAATGTTTGGTATTGTCGATGTCGTCAATTTTTTTTGTCGGGTATACCGCGGGCTTTCCCCGGGTGAAATCGACCACCCAGGCCTTCTGGCTATTTGTCGTGCTGTTGCCGTCGGGTTCCTCCGTGGCGCTCCAGTAAATCTTGCCGTTCATGCCCGTGGGTTTTGTCGGTTCTTGTGGTTTGGTTCCGTTCTGCGGGACACTGAGTGAATCTGTGTCTATGCCGTATATGGCATTGATGCCATCCTGCAGTACCATCATGATCATCAGCTCGCGCTGGGTGGGTAACCGCCATTTCCGGTTGTTATATTTACCGGTCGTGTTATCTTTGTGGCCGCCGAACCAAAAGCATCCTGTTTTTACGACTGCGTCTTGAAATTGCTCGTTTAAAACCGTGGAGAAGTATCCCTGGTCGCCCACCGCGTAATTCCACTCGCCCTGGCAGCTACCGGTGTTCCAGAGTAGATCGCCGTTTATCGGTACGTCGAAGGGCGATATGATGAACCGTGCCGAGACTTTGCTGTTAATATTGCGGTTGCGCCCGTTTCCGCGGGTGACCTGGTGCCGGGTCGTTCTTCCCACGTCGTCTACGATCACGGTTCCCAGAGGCCATTGCGCCGTTTCGGGCATTCCGTCGGCATAGAAGACTGCGAATTCCTTATTGCCGTCCTTGGTCGGCAGCGTCTCTTTTTTGATGTATTGCGCCCGTACCCCGGCTGCGGGACAGAACATTGCCGACAGCACGAGCAGCATCAGTGAATAGTGATAGTAGTGTCTGGCATTCATTGTATATCGGGTTTTATTGCGGTTTTCGGGGCTTTTCAGCCCGGTTTTCTTGTGCTGGTATATTATTGTGCCTTAGTCTGTTGTCGGCTTGTTTTGGGCGCTAACTCAACGGGGGGGGGAATTCTGCATCCGCGTACGGCGGCTTTGGTGGTGGCTGAGATTTTCTTCGTCTCCACCATCCCGTTTTTGCCTATCCGGTACGATTCCTGGTTCATCGGCGCTCCCCCCAAAAAGGTCGATGACCAGTAGTAGGGTTGCATCGCTGTGACCTGGGAGCCTCCGGCGACGTAGATGCCGACCAGTTGATGGATGGCGGGCAGGAACCACATATTCGGTGCTGGGCTTGGGAGCGGCTCCGTCAGGCCGTTGAGCTGCCTGTAACACATGTAGGCCGGGATAGGATGGCTCCAGGTGCTTTGTTCTTTGCACAGCGTTTGTGTGTTCGCCAAACCGTCCGCCATGCCTGTCGGGGTGTTAGTCACGGGAACCACCGCCCACGGCACCCATGTGCCGTAGTCGCCGGTATCGCCGACGTAAGGGGTGTATTCGACATCCGTCGGCCATACCTCGAGTTCATCCGGGTAGCCCCAGCATTGGGAACCGTCTGCGGGGTTCTTGTATTGGCGGAATTTCCCTGCGAATTTCCCGGCGATGAATTTGACCACGCTGGAGTCGTCCGGGCTGTCGCTGACCAGCGTGATCCGGTAGTTGATCGCGTTATTGGGGCGGATGCTGTAATCGTCGGTGAAGTTGGCCCCCAGGGGAATCATGTAGAGGACGGTCTGGGTTATCGAACTGCCCACGATCTTTTTCCCCAGCAGTTGCAGGCTTGTGGCGAAGACAGGGGCGTTCAGGTAACGGGTCGAGACCACCGTCCCGGGAACGCTGTACTGCAGGTTGACGGGCAGGTAGAGGTTCTCCGCGGCGGGCAGGGGCAGGGGAGTGTCCGCATTTTCCGGGGATGCGACGTCCACGCCCAGCACCCTGCTGTAATAGGGATCGGTTATCTGCAGTTCGGGGAAAGGCGCTTCGTATGCCTGCGGGATGTAAAATGACGCGGGCGGGATGGTGTTCAGCACGATGTCCCACTGGTCATAGGCCTCCCGCATGGGGTCGGTCAGGAAAAAGCTGAAATTCACCTTGGCCACATTGCGCATGAGTTCGACACCGATCTGCGACCCCGAGGCGACGATCGTGACGGCCATCCCCGAGAAGACCGGGACATCGGTTTGATTCCGGGGCACGAGCGGAAACGATGTGTCGGTATCCCCGGTTTCCCCGGTGCGGGAGATTCTTTCCTGCAGCAACGATTCGTATTTGGTGCCTTCGGTACCGGATGTTTTTTCCTGCAGTTTCTCCGCCAGGGCCGGATCGGCGTTGCCCAGAATAACCACCCTGTTTTTTTCCGTGCCGGAGGCCACCAACTCCAGTCGTGAGAATTCGTAACGCGTATAGTCGCCGTCCTCGGAGGTATAAGCCGCTTTTTTGACCAGTTGCGCCTGGGGGCCGGTGCCGTTGAACTGCAGGATGTCGAGCCTGAATACTTTCTGGTCGTCGGGGATTGTGAATTCCCCGCTGCCGCCCGTCCGCGTCCGGGAAGCGGGTTTGGGGGCGGAAATCTCCGCGTCGACCAGCGCGGTGCCGCCGCCCGGCGCCGTGGCCCGTATGTTCTGCGTGGCCCGGGTCGGCGGTGCCGCGAAATCGGTCATTCGCAGCTCCAGACTCACGGGCACCAGTTCTCCGGAAGAGGTGCCGGCCAGCCCGGCCGGGTCGGCCGTCGGATCGTTCGTGCAGCTCCACGCCAGGCAGGCGGCGCAAAGCAGGTATATCGGTTTTTTCTTCATACTGGGGTTCGTCGCTTACATTTCGCGGACGCAGCGGATAAAGGCCGCCTCCTGTTTGTTCCGGGTCGCTACCTTATAATTCCATTTAAAGTCGATGTTGGAGTAATAACCTTGTACATACCAGGCGGTCTCATTTTCGTCGACCTCGCCTGGGGTTCCCATATCGGCTTCCGTGGCAGTCCAGTAGGGTTTCGCATCCTCTTTTTCCAGGGTGGCGTTGGTCTTTCCTAAAAAATTTCCCATTTGACTGCGGTTGTAAACAGCCCACATCATGATGATCTTCATCTCGGTGACGCGGGGCAGCCGCCAGTCGGTGAAGCCGTTGCCACGGTAGTTCCGGCATACGTCCTTGGCGATCAGTCCGCCTCTGCCGTCCTGCCAAATTACCGCCTTGCCGCCTACGTCGAGTGCGGTTACCTGCAGTTTGACGTAGGGTTGCTCGTAGTCGGTATATAATCTTCCTGCCTGGCTTTCCTGGACTTCGGGGCCATTCCCGCCCAGCAGCACGGAACTCAGGTAGGTGTTGTTCACATGGGATGTAGTATATATGAATGAATTCTGCTTATGAGGAGGTCTTACTTCGGGATATTCTACATACGGATCCTCCGAGGTATCCTTGGGGTAATTCAACTCGGGAACTGTGGAAGAGTCGGGCTTTTGGTCTTTTTGCCTTACATAATAACCGTTTTTTTGATCCCATATTCCCAAACTCAGGTCAAGCGTGAACGTCGGGTTTTTCTCTGCGGTCTGGCCGAAGCCGGCGCTCGCATCGACGGAGTTCCAGCTTTGCAACGACAGAAACAGCAGCGAATTGTTGTATACGAGGTTGTAGGTGTTGATCCTGTTCGATTCGAATCCGTATGTGGTGTTGCCGCCGGCATCGGCGCCGGTGTTGAGCTGGCTCTTTTTGAGCGGGAATAGGCGCTGCTGGCCGTCGATCTGCAGGACGAATCCGAAATTGTCGTCCTGCACATCCTTGTCCATGAACGCCGGAACCAGGAATGTGAATTCTACCGGCTCGGTCGTCGTCAGCGTGGCGGTCGAGTCGTTCCATATTTTGCCTGGCTCCGACGTAGGTTTGACATAGCCCGTTGCCGGGTCGATGCCGCCCCGGTTTTTGATCCACTCGGCGGTCAGGTTGTCGATCGCCGTTTCGGTCACCTTGCCTATATTTTGGGGGTCGTTCTTATCCTCTTTCTTCTTGATCCGGAGCACTACTTTCGTGTAGGCATTCTTGAATTTGAGCTGGATGGGGTTTGTCAGCGGGTCTGCCGGGATTTCGGTCTCTCCGGTGCTGCAAAGCAGCAGGTTGGCCTGGCCGTCCTGCGGCTGCTCGACGTTGACCTTTTTCGTGAAATCGAAAGGAATGCTGTCTATTGTGGCTTTGGGGTCGTAAGGTGTGTAGGCCATTCGTCGGATCCGGGTTCCGGGAAAACCGCTGGGTGTAACCTGCTCCCCCTGGCTGTTCCAGTAGTCCCACTCATCCTTATCCGTTCCGGTTGCGTTTATCGTCATCAGTCCCTGCATGTTGTCCGAGCCTTCGAATACCTCGCTCCCGTTAAGGTTGTAGAGGTGAATGCCGATAGCGTACTGCCCGACCGGGAAATAGCTGCTCCCTCCGAAATCGGTACCCGGCCTGATGACCCGCGTGTCTGCTTCCGGGGCGGTTTCCACAGCAGTGGCGAAACTTAGCGCAACGGGTTTCTGCAATACGGCCGGCTGATCGGGAAACTCTTCCCAGGTACATGAACTCATTGCCAGACAGGACGCTGCGAACAAGAATATATAGCCGGGCGGCACACCGCGAATGCGACCGCACCCCGGCTCGTGCCGTCGGGAATTAGGTTTGGAATATCTGTTCAGAATTTTCATTTTCTTCCTGTTTTGCCCGCCGCCCCGCGGGCTGTGGTTACATCTGCACCTGTTCCTGCGGGCCATTGTTACATTGCTCCTGCCCCTCTCCGCAGGCCGTGGTGGCATTGCTTCTGCCTGCCGCCCCGCGGGCCCTCTCCGGTTGGCGGCCGTTTCGGGACTTTATGGCTGGCGCACGCAGCGGATGAGGTGCCTGGCGCTCTTGACGTCTTTATTGAATACCTCCGCCGTGTCTGTCGTAGTGAACGTGAAGGTCCAGGCCTCGGAGGATTTTAGGATCTGTCCCACTCCGTATTCGGAACCGCTCCAGTAGACCGCATTCTCTCCGAAAGGCTCGAAGCCGCTGAGAGCCTCCAATGCCGCCCTGTTTGCGTACATCAGTGCGAGTTCCGAAAGGCGGGGCAGCCGCCAGTCGCTGAATCCTCCGCCGTTGTAGGCGCGGCACATGTCGAATGCGGTCAGCGCCTGCCCTTCTTTCCAGGGAAACGTGTTATCCCCCTTGACGTTGACCAAATTGTTGGCGGCGATCATCAGCGTCGGGTATGCTCCTTCGGTTTTCAGGGCCGCGAATTTGTACTCGGAAGGGTTGACCTCGCCGTTTGCCGTTGCGTAGAGGTCGCCGTTCCAATTTCCCGGGTCTGCGCTGGGCAAGTGTCCCCAAAAATTATCCGCCTCGCCGTAGAATGTGTTGTAATCGAATATGTTGCTCGGCTGGCGTCCCTTCCATGTCCGGGTTTTGACCGGGATGGGGCCCGTTTGGGACGTGGCGGTGATCTCCCCGTTCAGGCCTTCGTAATTCATATAATATCCGATCTGCTGGTTCGGGGTGTCCTCTACGCCGGTTTCCCACGGCACGATGGCCGTTGTGAAATCGAGTGTTTCCGGTATGGTTGCATCCGCTTCGTCGGGTGAATCCTGCCCCGGGCCCGAGACGCTGTTGATGGTGAAGCGATACAGGTGGTTGCGGAGGATATCCGAAGTGAATGAGTCCTTCGACCCGCCGTCCAGCCCGGAGAAGTCGATTCGGTAATAGGTGTCGACCGTGCTGTCGCCGTATTTGCCGCCGATGATGAGCCTCGGGCGTTTGAGGTGATCGTCATCGTAGCGGATGCCGCTCAGCGGGAACTCCCACATGAAAATCAGGTTGACGATATAGAGTTTTGTGGTAGATGTGTACGTTATGTCTTTTATTCTTTGGTCGTCCAGGCCTTCCGGGGACACTTTTTTTACGGCGTTTGCCAACGGGTCGAATGTGTCTGCGTCTATATTGAAATACCACCTTACCTTCAGTTTAGAGCCGCGTAACTGAACGGTAGAGAGCGTGAACGGAATTTTATTTGCACCGCTATTGCTCCAGGTGTCGTTATTTGCATTGTAGGTTCCGATCCCGATATCCACTTTCGCCACGGCACGCAGCACGCTTACCGACAGGGGCGCCATATATCGGCTGATCGAGATGTCGGAGTTGCCGTTGACGACGACCATTCCCATCAACGGAAAATCCCCGATCCTTGCTCCGACTATCCCCGAATCCGCATTGGCACTGTCTACTGACCCTTTCGAGGTTGCGAAGCTCAAAAAGGTCTTGCCGACGTACGAGGATAAATCCTCGGTGCTGCTGGTGACCACTACTATGATATTCCACTTTTCCCCGCCGGAACTGTCCAGCAACTTCACCCGGTATTGGAGTGGGGCGGTTGCTGAAACAGCTTCTCCCTTGGCTGCGTAGCGAATTCGTCTATCACCTTTTGCTTCGATTTGCAAAACCCATATATTCTTAGATGCGATATCGTTATCCTCGTTTGCAAGAGGTGCGGAGCTTGTCACCCCGTTTGCGATCGTTAGGATAACCTCCTCTGTTTTTACGGGGGCTTTCTGCTGTTCCCCGCCCAGATCCTTCAGGCATCCGCTTGGTAAAAGGAGTACGCATGCCAGCACGATCGCATGCAGGACGGGCAATTTCGCCGTAGCTATGATTCGTTTACTGTTCATTCATTACTGTCTTTCTGTCGCGCCTTTTGGGGTTTCGTTACCGGAATGATCTTCGTTGTCTGCAAAGGTCGGGAGTGTTTTTTGTTATTCAGTTATCCAAAACGCTCAAAAAGTTATTCGGATAAAATATTTTAACCGCAGGCGTAGGCTCTTTGGCCTGTTTTTTCGTCTGTTTTGCCTGCGTTGCGGCCTTCCGGTAATGTATTACTTCTGCACATGCGTTGCTTTCCACCAGGCCGTTTTTTTATAAGCGGCATTCAGCTCCGGAAATTCGTCCTGTTCGATATAGGTCGTCAGCCCGCTGTGCGTCAGGATCGTGAAGCCGTTGTACCCGGCCATGAACTCCGGTGTCGCCGCTTTCCAGACGACTGTTTTTCGCAGCAGGGCATCCAGGTCGGCCTGCCGCTCCGGGGCGAGGTATGCCATATATTGCCCGAAATCGAAGTAACGGGGTCTGGCAGGGATGTCGCCGTAACTGCCGGGACGGTCGAAATGCTGGAGCTTGCCAAGCAAGGCGTCATCCCATCGTCCGTGTGTATTGCCCGTCGTTTTCCCGGCCAAAATTGCCAAGGCATCCATTTCCCGGGTGTATACGATGCTTTGCGTCGCCGAACGGTAAGCACCGTTCCGGGTATCGATGTAATTGAAATAGCTCCCGGCAAATTTTTCGAGGGCCTGCGGCACCCCCAGGCTTGTGTCGAAAAGGTATTGGAAAGCCGTGGGGTAGACGGGGGCATAACCCGGAACCAGCAGTTCTGCCGACGACGCCAGGAGATAGTCCGTCTTGTTACGCAGTTCATAGGCTACTTCGATTCCCGACATCAGGCATGCCTCGAAAATAATGAAATCGAATTGGTGGTCGGGGATTGCCGCTGCAAAGTCTGTGATCTCCATTTCCCTTGCCCCACCCGTTGTTCCGGGGGTTCGGTCGTCGCCGATCGTGCGTGTCGGGTCGGAAAGCGCACCGCACGGAAGCCATCCGCTTCCGTGCGAGGCAAAGATCAACCCGTAACTGTCCGAGGGATATTTTCGCACGACGTCGGCGACTACGCGGCCGAAAACACCGGCCGAAGAGGAGTTCTCTTCCGGATACTCTTCAACGGTCTCGAGGACGGAGGAGGCATCGGAATGCCGGATGGTCAGTGCGAAAAGTTTCGGCGCAGCTTGCGGTGCGTCGTAGTAAATAAGGCATTTGCTACCCGTATCTTTCCAGCCTTGCCTGAGCAGTTCCGGTGTGCGGCCGATTTCCTCGAGGTTGTTGTCGCCGGCGAGGTAAACCAGTACGGTGCGTGTCGGCAGCCCGGCGCAGGGCTCCGTCCCGGAGCCTTCGGAACAGGAGGCTGTGAACGGCAGGCACAACAACAGAAATCGGTGCGGTGCGGTGTGCCGGAGGAGCCTGTTCAGATTTGACGTTCTCATTTTTCCGTTGGAATTTCGTTCCCGCCTGTTTACGCGGTTGTTGTCGTGGCGGCACCTGTTATTTCGGCTGCATCCGCAGCCATAGTTTCCGGATCTGCATAGTTTCAGCCGGTGCATATTTCCTGCAGGCTCCGGGAATGTGTCCATCCCGGGATGACTCCCGGGCGTTCCGAATACGGGAGTCACGCTTGCCTCCCCCGGATTACAGTCCTCCGTGTTGTACCTTTACATCCCAGTCCTCGACCACGACGGAGATATCGACCGGGAAAGCCGCCTGTGAAAGCGTGCAGTACAGTTTGTAAACCTTGTTGGGCCGGATCGTATTGTCGAACGCGGGGATATGATCTCCGAAGAGGAACGGCTTGTAAGTCCATTTCGTGTCTTCTCCCCATGTCAGGTCGGCAAGGGTCAACCGAAGCCGGTTTTCCGGTTGTGCAAACTGCTGGGCCGGCAGGTAAAAGGAGAAAATTATTTTGTAGCTGCTTTTATCCGTACTTGTCGCTTTGTCCAATCGTGTTGTCGTACCGGACGTGAACGTGCGGTCGGCGCCCGGCGTCTGGTTGGGCGTTGCCGGGGCGAAATAGCCTTTCGCAGAGCTGCGTTCGACTTTCAGGGTCGATGCAGGAGTGACGTGACAGTCGAGAACGGCTTTTTCTTCTGCGCGCAGGTATACGTCCATGCGTGCTACGGCGCGCTCGATTTCGAGCGACAGGGCGGCTCCGTCCTCGGTGATCGTCACGTTGTCGGTCTGCCCGTAAAAAGGCAGGAAATAACTTTCGGTCTGCGAGGCGTCCCCCATCCCGATATTACGGTCGGGGGCTATATAGCCAGCCAGTGAGTACATTACGGCGTTTAGCTGGCCGGGCGTCCCGACGTTGTCCAGTTCGTCTTTCACCTCTGGCAGTTCGTTGACTACGGCGCAGAACGTCTTGCCGGAACCGACCTTGGCGCGCATTTTCAGTTGTATGCCGCCGTCCGGTGTGTCGAAGTATTGCATCCGATCCAGTTTGCCGCCGTCGAAAATATAGATGCGCACCGACTTTACGGCGGTTTCCGAGGCGTTGAGTTGATTGGTGTCATTCCCTCCGTTGGCTTGGGTGCGGATCGTAACGGGGGCTTCTTTTGTCTCCACGGGAGGTTGATCCAGGGTCTTGGAGCAAGCAGCCGCAAGGAATGTCATCAATGGTAATGTATATCGAATCAGTTTGCTCTTCATAGCCTTTTTGTTTTTGTCTTTCCTTCTGCGGAGAATGTCTAAAACTTGTAGCGCACGCCGGCGCTGATCTGCACGCCCTGAAGCGATTCTATGCTCATTATGGGGAACTTGTTGGTGGCATACTGCCAGCCGCATTTGATTTCGATGCAGATACGGCCGTTTTGCTGCGGGCAGAAGCTGACGCCAGCCTCTGGCCTTACTACGGCACCCCATGACTGGACTTCCGATTTGTTGATCAGTTCGCCTTCGATTCGGAATACGGCGTACTGTACGCCTATTCCGGCTCCGATGAACGGCCGTAGGCGGTGTTGCGGCGACGTCGTGGGGAACCAGCGGAAGTGGGCCGTAAGGGGCATGAGTGTCAGGCTGCGGTCGGACGGCCCTGTCACCAGGTCGCCTTCATACGTATCCCGGGTGTAATTACGCTCGGCTCCGCGGGTATATCCAATCCCGGCTCCGATGGAAACAGCGTTCGAAGCGCGCCATTCCCATTCGAGAACCGGCGATATGGTGGTCGCACGATTCAGGAAACCGTTGCCTGTGGGGATATACACACCCCATTGCAGGGACAGGGAGTGGCGGTGGTTGGCTTCCTGGGCGCCTGTGGAGATATGCCCCTGTCGCACATCGTGCAGAACCGGAGGAATACGGCTGAGGGTATCTCCCTGGGCGCGCATACATTGCACACCCAGGAGAAACCCGATTAAGAGAAGTAACTGGAAGGATTTCATTTCCGCGGAACCTATTTGTTGCGGATAACGAACCCTGAAATGGCCTTGGAGGGACTGACTGAGATTTTACCTCCGTCGGCCACGGCTTTTGCGCCGTTGAGTTTGACGACTACGTTGCGTGAGGCGGCGTCCGGCGAGTAGAGTACCATACCGTTGATATTAACGGTGCTGCTCTTGTCGTCTCCCCAGATGCGCAGGTCATGCAGGTTGGTCAGTACGAAATCCTGTCCCAACTGGCCTGTCGTGCTTTGGTCGATGGCGGCGTCGATCAGGATATCGCCGCCGCTGCAGTTGGTTAGCAGCGCCCCGTCTTTCGCCCGGAGCAGCGACACCTTAAAGAAGCCGGAGACGACATTGTTCTTGCGGCCGAAATCGCCCAACGACTCGATGGCTACTAACGCCGGCTGGTCGTAAAGTTCTCCCTTGCAGCTCAGCACGGAACTGCTGAAGTGGACGTCTGTGTCGCTCATGGCATAAATCTGGCTGAAATCTATGACGACGCTTTTGACCGATTCATAGCGGGTGTCCTCCTTCGTTTGCACACGGTACTGCCCGCTGTGCATGTCAGGCTGGATGGTCAGGCGCGGGAGCCGTCCCATGTCGAAGTCCAGTTGGTCGGCCGTACCTTTGCCGTAGATTCCGTCGATCACGATGTTGGCACGCGTGGCGTTGGTCAGCGCCACGCCGTTGGTTTTGAAGATGCCCAGTTCATAAACGATGTCCTGTTCACCCTCGATGCCAGCCTTGGTGCCGATCAGGCGTACTATGGCCGGCTGGTCTTTGATCAGGGCCTGGCTCGAGGAGCGGATCAGATAACTGTTGCTGATGTTCGAAAGATCGAGGTTGAACGTACGGCTGCCCTCCAGCAAATCGTTGGCATTGATAGGTACTTCTACCGCGAATTTATTGAGGTAACGATCGCTGCCGTCCGTCGAAGGCACGAACGAGAGTGTTCCCGCCACGGGGTCGTAGTTAACGCCCTCTGAGGCGGTCACCGGACGGGTTTTGTAGTCGACCGTTACGGGCAGCGGGGCGCCTTCGGGCGTAAAGGAGTAGCCGGAAAGGGTTACGGTGAACGTTGCGGTGGCACTTCCCATGATGGGTTTGCTGACCTGGATGTCGCTCATGTAGATGCCGTGTGCCAGTTTTATGATGCGGCTTCCGTCTGAGAGGAATACCGCTTCGCCATTGGCTGGAAGGGATGCTGCCGCGAAAGGCGTCGGTGTGTTTTCGACGACGTAACGGTCGAAAAGCAGTTCGCCCAGCGAGGAAAGCATACTCAGGCGGCCCGTCGTCGGGCTGCCCATCAGCAAGTCCCCGTTGCCGTTGATGCGTAACGAAGTGTAGCTGGCGGCCGTGTTCTTTTCGTACATGCGGTGTCCCTGCCGTGAGAACTTGACGATTTTGCCTTGTGAGGTTTCCGGATTGTAGAGGCTTGCCACGCAGGAGCCTGATACGGGGTCGTGCGTGATGCCTGCGATCACACCGCGATCCACCTGCGAGATGAGTTCCGTCCCGTCGGGACGCAGTTGGGCATAATATGAATTGGTGAGGTCGTTTCCGCCGACCATGATCTCGCCCGTGGGGCAGACGATCAACTGATCGAGTTTTGTCTCTACCGACGTGGGGACGATCTGTTTCTGGAAAACAATATCGCCTTCAGGGCGTATTTTGATTACTGCTCCCCCCGCTTTCTGGCCCTCGCCAACCAAATAGAGGTCGCCGTCGACGGTCGAAGCCATCTTCTCGATATGGAATGTGCGGTCGGGAAGCTGGGTAATGAAGAACGGCTTTCCACGTTCGTCGAGACGCACCACGCAGCTGCCTTCGTTGTCTTTCGACGAGAATGCCACATGAAGGTACTCAGTGGAACTGCCCAATACGTTCAGCCCGACGCAAACTTCGCCCGCGGTGGGAATATAATTGTATATCACGCGTCCCGAGGGTGAAATTTTGCATACGAAAGGTTTGCGGCCCCCGGTTACGGCCGGGGAGTCCCCGCCGAGGATCAGGCTGCCGTCCGCCAGCTGCCTCCCCAATGTGATGCACGACCCGGGCTCTCCTACGCGCACGTCCTGCTCTACGACCCCATTGGAGGTCAGGACGATGGCGCGTCCCGTGGCACCCCGGTTGTCGCGCGGCGGAACCGTGCGGCAGCCGACCAGCAGCACTTTGCCGTCCTGCAGGGGAAAGACATTCGTGATTTTCGCAAAATCCCCTGCCGGAAACTTGCGCGAAAGGATACTTTCGCCCAAGCGGTTGAGCCATATCACCATAGGATGCCCGCCGTTCTCCCCGACAGCAACGACGTCGCCGTTGCTAAAATCCGGGCAAACTTGTTCATAGTGGATTTCCTTGCCGTACGAACGGTCGTACACGACCGGCATGAACTGTGCCTGCACCCGGCTGGCGGCAAAAATCGCCATCGCCATGCCGAACGCCCAAAAGATATTCTTTCCTGTTTTCATTGTATTGTAAGTTTTTTGATCGATCCGAATTCCGGGTTATTATTTTTTCCTGACGACAACATCCACGCGCCGAGCTTTGCGAGTCACCTCGGTCTGTTCCTCGAACGTGAGGGCAACCGGGATGTGCTGATCCTCCGGGACGTTGATTCCCGTACTGTGCTCTTTCTTTTTGCGCAGCGCCTCCATGAATGCTTCGCGGGGAACCTTCAGCCGTCCTTTGCCTTCGGGGTAGAGGGTAGGCTCGGCTCCCAGTTCGACAAGTGCCTTTGCTACGGCCATGGCCCGCTTTTCCGACAGGCCGAGGTTGTATTTCTCAGTCCCGAATTCATCTGCGTACCCGAAGACCGAAATCTCCTTCAAATTGTTGAATGCCATTGATTCCACTACGTTACAAAGTTTATCCAGGGATTCTTTGTTCAACGCGTCGCTGTTGAAATCGAAAAAAACGCTTATGAGTATGTCCCCGACCGAGGGCTGCGGGTATATTTCGGACTCGATGATCTGGGCTTCGTAACTTTCGGTGTTGCTGTTGCCGAGTCCTGAGATCAGGTTCAGGTTGCCGACCATGGCCGAGTACTCGGCCGAAACACCTATCGCCGACTTGCTGCTCAGCGGCGAAATCGTATTGTCGAACGTATAGATGTCATCTTTCCCGGCGATGCCACGGCGATCCGAGATGAAATAGCCTTTGGCCCCGTCGAAGAATATTCCGAAATCGTTGTATACCGAGTTGACCGGATACGGATAATGGAAAAGGGTTCCCGGAACCAGTATGTCGTCTATCATACTCATCCGGTATATGTCGTAACTGCCGAACCCTTCCATGCCGTTGGACGCGAAATAGAGGGCGTCGCCCACTACACGAGGGTAAATTTCGTCTCCCTCGGTATTGACGGCGCGTCCCATGTTGACCGGTTCACCCCAATTGCCCTTCTGTTCGTCCCAATGCGTCATGTAGAGATCCATGCCGCCGTAGCCGCCCTCCCGGTCGGAAGAGAATATCAGGGATTTTCCGTTGTTGAAGAAAGCCGGGTGGCCGTAGGAGTGTCCCTCCTGATGCTCGAACAGGGACTGGAAATCGCTCCAGCGGCCGCGTACGCTGTCGAAGCGTGAATAATAGAGTTGGTTGACGAACAGGCCGGCGTCGAGATCGGTGGATATGATGCGGTCGGTGTTACGGTATACCAGTGCCGTGGCGATCATCGTCTTCCCGTCGGGGCTGAAGGCCAGCGGCCCTCGCTGTAACTCCCGGGGGATGTCGCGGAACACTTCGGGGACGGTTCCGTCGTAGAGCGAATAGAATTGTGTGCGGTGATAAAAGATCTTCAGCGGATCCTGCATCTGACCGCGGCTTACGGCATAAAACGGTTTGCCCTTCCACTCCCCGAGCCAGTATTCGGCCTCGGGGGTATTCAGGGTCTGCAGGGTCACCCTGTAATCCGCATCCCCACGGCCGTAGTACCGCTGCACGTTGGAAAGAGATGCAAGCGTATTGATGTAACGCTGGTTGCGGGAGTAGGGTTGACGGAAAGCGAAGTTGCGGGCTGCGATTTCCGCCTGCTGGTTGTTTCCTAAACGCCGGAGGGCGTCGACGAAGAAGCAGACATCGTTGACCGTCATCAGCGTGTCGGCCGCTGCGCAGACCTTTTCATAATATGTTACTGCATTTTCGGGGTCTTGCAGCAGGATGTAGTTCCTCGCCATTTTCAGGGCCAGGACGTTACGGTCTCCGTAGAGTGCTTTACGCTGCTCCAGGGTCAGCCGTTCGTTGTCGTACTTTTTCTCGATGGCAGCGAGCGCACGCCGGTAAAGGGTCATTGCACGACGGAAATCCCCGCGGACGAAATTGACGTCCGCGCTTCGTTCAATGCGCCCGGTACGGAAAAGCCGCCCCGCCGAAGGGGGCATTTGGTCTTTCGGTACACGGTCTGGAATTTCTTTGCGGGCGCCGAATGCGTTTCCGGCAAGCAAGGTGCCGAGCAATATTAGTAGAAGATATTTTTTCATAGACGTAATTTATGTTGCCCGATTATTTGAAGATGTTGTAAGTCAGGTGGATTCCGAATTTTGTCGGCCCGAACCATGCGCGCGTGTTTTTTAATTCCAGTGCATATCCGTTCCACTCGCCTCCGAGCAGGTATTTGTCGAATTGCAGGTGGGCGTATCCGATGCCGAGATTCAGATCGAGGCGAAAATGTTTCGACAGGTAGAACTTATAGCCGAGTGATATGCCTGCCGAAAGGCCCCAGCCTTTGCGGCGGTAACTCTCTTTGTCCTCGCCTTGCCATAATCCGATATTGAAATTGCCTCCTGCGACGTAAGGCCCGAGGTAAAAACCGTCGTACATGTTGTTGGTGTAGTAGTAACGCGGCTTGACGTAGTAACGCATGTCTATGCTGCCGATCAGGGCGCGGAAGACCTCTTCGTGCTTCTTGAACATATAGGGCATCCAGAGAATGTCGGCATTCATCGTAAATTGCTGGCTGAGCATAAATTCCACGCCGACATTAGGAGTGCCGGCCAGTAAGAGCGGCAGATTGGTCTTGATCGCCTGGGCTTTCGCTGTCGGTGCTGTGAACAGGAGAATGGAACCCAGTGCCAGTATTCGTGATAGTTTTCTCATCGGACTTTTATGGTTTGTATTTTTGGGTTTTCATGTGGAATTTACATATCCGTCGTACCTCCTGAACCGATATCGCCCCACTCGGAGAGTTTGATCGCCACGAGTGTGAAACCCTTGTAAGTGAAGGTGAGTTGAGCCCCGGGGGTTAAATAAACAGGGCCGTCTATCTTGTCGCCGTTCTCGTCGACGGGAGGTTCCATGCCGCCGTCGTTCAGATTGCCCGAATCGAAAGCGAAACGTCCGATGATTTCGTTGTCATCATAAAAATATGTAACGACTTTCAGCGGAGTCAGGGCCGTCCCGGGAGCGTCGGGAGCGTCTATATCATAGCCCGATGACGGGAAATAGCTCTCTGAGAAGCTGTAATCCGGCCCGGCCTGTCCGGCGGCGGGCAGGTCGTAACTTACCTGAATTTTGTCCTGTGGCGTGAAATTGTCGAAGTGTCCGTCGAAACAGAGGCGGGTTGCAAGTCCCGTGTAGTGTATTTCTATGCGGGTGACTCCCATCCCGGCGAAATTCTTGAATTCGTTCGTGATTTTTCCGTTGTAGGAATTTTCTTCGCTGATGTCGATGGTATGTATCTTTTTTGCGTCGGGATGCCCGATGGGGTATAACGACAGCCTGGTTTTGGAAAAGCGGGGCTGATCGGGGTCGGTCGGCTTGCCCGTGGCCGTGCTTTTGTTCTGCGTACCGGTTTTGGAGCCTGCCGGGAGCGGTGTGAACGTGTGTTCGGCGCCCTTCAGGGGCTTTGCCGAGAGATAGGAGTCCGAGTAGAGCTGCCCCTCGCTTACGGGCATGTCCCCGATTTGGGCGAAACAGGTGACGCTGGTTTCTCCCGGCTTGAGTTTGAAGCGTAACGTTCCGTCGAGCATAAGCTCGTTTTTATTGAACGGGGCATAAATATGGCTGCTGCGCATATGGCTGCCCGCTTCGTCGTGGAATGCGATGTAGAAGTCCCGTATCGTACCCTCTTTGACCTGCGGAACGTATATCCAGAGGTTATTTTCGTCTACGAAATAGTCGTATGTGCATGATGCGAGGGAATAGAGCAGGAGTATCCCGGCAGTCATTCGCGTATATTTCGGCAAGAATTTCATTTTCATTTATTTTGGGCGTGTGGATTTCCCCCTGCCGGAATCTATAAATGCCGAGGGCTCCCTGCGGTACTTTTCGCAGCCGTTCCTTCAGCATTTCGTTTCCGGATTGTCCGGTTATTCGTTTTTTTCTCCTGTTTCTTCCCCTTCCCCCGGTTTGCGGGCCTCGGCGAGCAGGCTCAGTCCGCATGCCAATCCGAGTAACCCCTTTAAGAGCAGCCACATGGAGAATCCTTCCCCGGTCGCATATGCGTAAACGGCGTATATGCAGATTACAGCGGTGAGCCCCAGAAAGATGTATGCTAAAATCGAGTAAAAAGTCTTTTTCATCGGATGTTAAGGTTAAGGAGCAGCAGTCCGTGAAACCACGGATTGCTGCTCCGGGAGGGAGTTACAGGGGGATGTCGGTGGACTCGATGCTTCCCCAGTCCGCCAGATTGACGTCGATCGTTACGTCGCCGTACTGTCCGGGTTCGGGAATACCCGGATCGTCGGGATCATCGAGCCACTTGCCCCGGGAATTCAGCGTCAGGTTTACTTCGAGGATGTTGTTGGCTGTAACGCCTTTCTGCACGGCGCCGCTCCATGCCACCAGGGCCGGGGCCGTGAGGCCTGTGGTGTGTGACAGCGGGATATAGCCGGCGGGCGCTTTGCCGATCAGCACGATATCGAACTTCTCCTTGCTTTCCGTTTCGCTTCCTCCCGGGAGGAGCCTGATGTCTTTCCACAGGGTCAGCTTGTTGGTCGGGTCGAGTATGGTTCCCGTGCTGTAACCGCCTTCGGGATCCGCGTCGTTGAACTTGCCTTTGACATAGAGTACCGCCTGTTCGCGCTTGGGCGAAGCGAAGCCGACCGTGCTGAGCACGTTGACGCTCGTGCCGACGCGGCGGATACGGAAACTCGCCTCGTCTACGTCGAACTGGACTGACTCATTGCCCGAGAGGCTCTGGTTGATACGCACGCGCATCATGCTCACGGCGCGCTTCAGCGTGATCGTGCTGAGCGTGTTGTTCTGGTCTGCGAGTATATCCGCGTTGGGCAGGACGCCTATGAATATCTCCGCGGGTTCCTCATACCCCTTGGAATCCTTCTCTGGATTCTCGGCCGGAAGAGCCGGTTGCTCCCCGAGGGGTTTCTCCTGGAGTTTCATGAGCAGGGTGCTGATCTCGTACCCTACGGCGGCGGCCGGTTCCCAGGTGCGTTCGATGTTGTTTCCGGTCGCGGAGTTGGCGACTACGTACACGTTGTAATGGGCGCCCGCCGGACTGGCCGGAATGTTCTGGAGTACGAAATTATGGGTGCCGGTTGTGCCGTCCTGGGGCAATTGAAGTTCGCGGGCCGCCTTTACGCGGTTGTCCGCGGTGCTCACGAAGAGGATGTGCAAGTCTTTGATGTTGTCCGTCCACGAGGTCGTGGGCTTGGCCGTGGACGTAGGGTAGGAAGCCTGTGTCGATGGAGCCTTGTCGAAGCCCAGGTTGATTACCACCTGGCCTTCCTTGCCTTCGCCGCCGCCCGTATCGCTTCCGGGATCTTCCGTATTGCAGGAAAACATCCCCAGCGACAGTGCGAGCACGCAAAGGGTTGATTTGAATATGTTTTTCATAATATGCGATTCGATAAATAATAAATAATTTGCCCGGAACCTGCTCCGGTCGGGGCAGGTTCCGGACGAATTACTAAATACCGGCCGACAGGTTAGCGACAGTCCAAGGTGCTATGCTGATGCTAACTTCCATGCTTACCACCGTTTCTACGGGTTGGTCGGGATCGGGAACCACGCCGCCGGGGTCGTTCGCACCGGGGCCACTGATGCTGGAGATAACCACGTCGAAGAGCGTGTTGCGCTTGACCGTGTAGCGCAGCTTAAGTTCCTGATCGGTGCCTGCGTTCTTATCCTGAAGGTAAATCGCGTAGTAGCACTTGCCGCCTTGGTACTGAATGGCTTTCTGGTTAGCCTCGACTCCTGTTTTGGGTGACGCGTTATAGCAGTAGGGCTTGTAACCGATGATTTTGCCGCCGCTCGCCGGATCACCGTCGTATTTGGCGATGCGCCAGAAGGTACCGCCTGTCAAGCCGACTGTGGTGTGATTGCCGTTTTCATCCACGATCTGATCCTGATTCGGCGTCCAGATGCCTTCAACCTCCAGGTAGGATGCTTTACCAGCCTTGATTGACTCGTTACTGTTCTCGGTGAGGTAGGATACGCCGCCGGTCGTCGTAAATGATACCTGGGCGCTTCCGTCGATGTAGGTTCCCTGCACGTCCGCCCCATAATACGGGGTCAGCAGTTGCTTGCCCGTATAGTTGGCGCCCTCATAAACCGGCATCAGATACATTGTGTTGGGGTTGTTTTTGGTCTTGAACTTGAGGTTCTTCAGCGTACCTCCGCTTCCTACCACGCCTGTACCCAGGCTAAGCCTTACTTTGGCACACGCGCGGCCGATGCTGACCGTGAATTTGTTCGCGCCGTTCGCGGTTACTGTCTCCTGGGCCGGCTGTGCTTCCAGGTTCGTCATCCAGAATTTGTTGTCGGCGGTTATGGACGTAAAGTTGGCTATGGCTGCCTGTGTTTTCTTGAATGCGTCCAGCTTGGTGACCGCAGTCGGGTTGGCAGCGGTCGTAACCGTCTTGAAATTGAAGTTCGCAAGTATGTTGTTCATGTTGGCGCATACGAAGAGGCGTTTTGCGCCGGTCGTGGTCTGGAACGTTACTTTTTTTGCACCGATGTCTTCGACCGAGAACGGTACGATCGATTCCAGTACGTCGGCGTTGTTGAACACGTAAAGCGTGGCGTTATCAATCTGCGATTCGTTTGATTCACCTGATTCGGTCGCCATCGTCGAGGGAGCGTTCGTCAGCGTGATCGTGGCTGTGGTGGGGATGCCCTCTACCACGTCGCTTGCGAGGTTTTTCTCGGCGGCGGGATCCGTTTCGCAGGATGCAAAGGACAGCATGCTTATTGCGGCTAATCCAAGGATAAAATTCTTCTTCATGAGATTGGGGTTTAGTGAATTTTGGGACTTTAGTGAAACATATTGTTTGTTAATGGAATGAATCTTTTTTAAGAGGATTTCGGCAGTGGGCTGTCCGCGTGTGCCGGAATCTGGTCGCGGATCGTTTCGCCGGGGGAGTCGGCCGGTCTGCGGCCCGTTTCTTCCCCGGACGTGTTTTCCGCTTCCGGGTGGAGCAGTGCCAGCACGTGCATGCTCTTCAGCCGCTGCCTGAGCTCTTCCTCGATTTCTGTCTCCAGATGCCGCAGACGCGCGTAGTGCCTGTCGTGCAGGTAGTCGCCTTTGTTCCAGTCGATCTCTGTCGCGGCGCCCATGGGGAGCCCTTTGTGGAAGAGGTACATCAGGTCGTATACAGTCACCCGTTCGACACCTTTGCCGAGATAGACCATGCGCGCCGTGGTGTAACAGATGTTGCCGATGATGAGCGTGTTGATTACGGATTTGTAGAGTGAGTATTCCACGCCGAGCAGTTCCTTCAGGAAGCCCGCATCTATACCCCGCGCACTTCTTTGGCCTGGTGGCGAGTAGGCGAGTAGATTCATAACTCTGATGGCACAGACGATTTTATCCGAAAACATATTGTGTGTTTTTATTGTAATCTCTATTTCCAATAGAGATAATCAGTGTGATTTTGCTTGTGAATTATTGATACATAATTCGTTCGGAACCCACTTTCCGGAAACGGCGATTCACACGATGTTAAACTTGCGTCATGCGTGTCACTATATATTTAGTTTCTATTTTATTGTCAGTATTTTATATTGCTGTAACGGTGAAATTATGGTGAAACATAATGCTCGCTGTGGCACCCTTTTTTGCCGGGCAGACACAGCGAAATACGCTATTTTTAAACGGTAATATTATGCAGTTGCATTACAAAACGGATCACACCTCGTGTCTGAACTACAAAACCGAATCGTTCGGGGGATTTACGCTTGGGAAAATGTCGGAAGGCAAACGGTTCAACAACCAAAAGGAGCCTGTTAAAGTCAATCATCTGATATTTATTCTGGAGGGGGAGGTAAGTATCGTCAAAGACAACGAATGCGCGATATCGGTTCGGGCCGGAGAGTTTGTTTTCATTCCCATTTCATCGCTTTATGTGGGTACGGTCATCCGGCCCGGACGTTACCTCGACCTGACCTTTTTCCACAATAATATCTCCTTGTGCGACAAATATATGCTGTCGCATTATCTGGAGAGTGTAGGCGATTTTGATCCCAGTTTTAAGGCTTTGCCCGTACGCGAACCGCTCGATTTGTTTTTGAAATTGCTGGAGATTTATCTTTCGTCGGGGATCAACTGCAAGCATCTCCATGAAATAAAGGAGAAGGAGTTGTTCATCATCTTCCGCACGGCTTACACCAAGACCGAAATGGTCAGGCTTTTGCACCCGATTATGGGCCAGCGGGTCGATTTCAAGGGGGCCGTTCTGCAGCACAAGGACAAGGTGTCGAGCCGGGAGGAGCTGGCCCGGGTGATGGGAATGAGCGTGCCGGACATGGCTCGGAAATTTAAAGAAGAGTTCGGTGAATCGGTTTACTCTTGGCTGCTCAAACAGAAGAATGCCCGCATACTGGCCATGCTCAGCTATCCTTCGGTTACGATAAAGGACGTGATCTACGAATTCAAATTTTCTTCGCCGGCAAGCTTTAACAAATATTGCAAAACACATTTCGGGTGTCCCCCGAGAGTGTTGGCCGAGCGCATAAAAAATGAAAAATCAGCGGAATATGCCGCTGGATGAGGAAAAGATTAATTAGAATAACTTTTTGAGCGTTTTGGATAAGTGGATTTTCAAAAACACTCCCGACCTTTGTCTCGGTCAGGAAAATGACGCAAAAAGGCCCGGACAGGCCGTGCTGCAAAGGGGCGGGAATTGCTTAGCTTCCGCCGTGAAAAGAACAGAATTAAAAGATCACCTTATGTGTTTCTCTATTGGAAATAGAGGACGTAATTTTACAATAGTAAATATAACTGTTTTTGTTGGAAAATATGCAATACCGGGCTGTTTTTTTGATAAAAACGATCGGGGAAAATTTTTCCGGCCCTTGGAAATTCGCTATAAACGGGTCACAATTTCGTTTATTCGATCCAGTACGTCGCTGTCGAATTCTTTCAGGTAAATATGCGTGATTTTCTCCGAGGCATGTCCCAACCCTTCGCTGATGACTGCAACCGGAGCGCCGCATTGTTTTGCCAGGGTCGCCCATGTGTGGCGTGCCACATAGGTGGTAAGGGGTGTGGTCAGGCCGAGTTTTAAGCCGACTCTTTTCAGATTGCGGTTGATCCGGGCCAGTGCGCTGCGGTACTGGTCGTAATGCGAAAACGGGGCGTCATCGCGCAGAATGGGGAAAATATAGGGGGAATCGTTGTCGTATTTGGCGATAAGTGCCGCCAGCGGCTCCGTGATCGTGATGCGCAGCGGCTGGCTGCTTTTGTGCCGGACATAGTGGATCGCATTGTCGAAAATGTGTTCCTTCCTGAGAAAAACGATGTCCACAAGCGACATGCCGCGCGTGTAGAAACTGAAGAGGAAAATGTCCCGTGCGAACTCCAGAAGTGGTTCGCTGGGGGAGAACGTGCAGTGCACCAGCAGCACCATGTTTTTTTTCGACAAGGCCCGCTTGACGGTTTTATGCACCGTGGTGCGTGTCGCCTTGAAAGGCGATTCCCCGACAGACGGAAAGCCGTCCTGGAGAATGTTGTTGTAGATGGTTCGCAGGTTCCGCATATAAAAGGCAATCGTGTTGTCCGACACCTGTTGTTTGCGGAGGAATTCTTCGTATTTGCGGACGAACATCGGATTGATTTCGCTCGCCCGCACATCCTTTCCCCCGAGGTATTTCTGCAGCGATGAATGCGTGCTTTTGTATGCCGCTGCCGTTCCGTTTCTGCGGGCCAGTATTTTTTCGCGTATCTGCTTGTTCATGTATTGCAACAGATGGACGTTGTGCTGTCGGGACGAACGGTCGTCCAGGTCTTCCACGCAGAAATCTATGCCGTGCTCTTCGTAGAAGGCGATTTTCGACAGCAGCGTTTTGCGTTCCCTGTTCAGTGCGCGGTTTATCCGTTGTGCGCTGCGATCCGAAAGTTGCCGGCTGTCGTCCGCGCGGACTTTTCCCGATACGGGATCGAAATCGGATTCGCGGATTTTATAGTTGGTGTACAGTACTTTTTTGCGGCGGTTGTGGATGATCTGGAAAACCAGCGGGTAAGTACCGTCTTTCAGTAATTTGTTTTTGTGCAGCTTTAATTTTACGCTTGTCATAAGACACCTTTTATAAACCTTGTTATATAACCATACAAAACTATTCCAATTGTTGAAACAATTTGAAAAAGATAATGTTCAGCATCGGTGCGGAAGTCCTGTCCCCCGTGCTATCGGTTTGGTTTATAGGGGAATATTTTATAAAAAGGTGTGGTGTGACGAGGCGACTGAAAATGGGTGCCGGCGACCGGGGCTGACCTTCACGAGCTGGCGCTGTGCGGGTGCGGCCCGCGACGGGGAGGTGCCGGTTTATCTCCGCCTTTCCCGGAACCGGGCGCCGAATGTGCCGGTATTGCACCCATGGCAGGAGAGGCTGTCAGACAAGTCTGATTTTAACGATTTTACCCCGTCTGAACAAGCTCTGGCAGGGCGATTGCCAATTCTGAGGGCTTGCCAGACATTCTTTCATTTTTATTTGCGACTTAGCGTTTTTTCCATAGGGGCGTACACGCTACCCGTGTGCCGTCGTCGTAGGTATGTTTTTCCAGTGAATTTTCCCGGGATTGGATGCATAGGTAGACCATCTCCTCCTGCGAGGTGTTGCACAGGCCCCTTACCCCTGCCGGCGCGACCCTTATGACGCTCCCCGCTTTGACCGGAAAGCAGTCGCCGTCTACCTGACAGTAGCCCGCACCCCGGAGTATTATGTACGTTTCTTCGTCTTTGTCGTGCTTGTGGAAATACCCGGGCCCGCTTCCGGGCGGGATGCTGTTGAACGATATTTCCGTGCCGGTCGCCCGCGTCAGCTCTTTGAGGAACAGTTTGCCCCGTACTTCCTGCCCGGTTTTGGCATGAATCAGCGAATACGATTTTATATCCTCCGCGTCGCCGATGTCCGCCGCCGTGTAGTTCCTGCCTTCCGCAATCTTTTTTGCCTGTTTCATCGCTGTAATTTTTGTCGGTGGCCGAAGTGCCTGCCGGCTGCCGTTCCGTCTATTTCACGAACTTGCTGAAAAATTTCCAGAGCTCCTCGCCCGTGTCGATGTCCTGTTCGCCCCACGAATGTTTCCCGCCGACGATCTCGTAGAGCCAGACTTCGCTGCCGCCCGTGCCGCCCGTGAAGCGGTGGGCGATGACCTTGCGGCCGTTCTCCGGCGTACGCCCGGGAATCGTGTCCGTCTGCATGCCGGTGCATTTGTTCTTGGCTGCCCAGTAATGTACGGCCATCGGTACGGCGACGTAGGCGCCCCAGCCGCCTTTATTGTCGAGGTCGCCCTCCCACGCCGACGTGCGGTCGGCCGTGCCGTGTATTTCGAACAGGGGCACGGGCACATCCGATGTGTCGGCCTTGTAGAGCCATTCGAGCATCAGCCCCGACACGGGTGCCACGGCCGCGAACAGGCGGGGACGCTGTGCCGCGAGCTGGTAGCACATCTCCCCGCCGTTCGACATGCCGGTGCAAAAGACGTTGCGGCGGCTCAGCCCGTGCTTTTTCTGTAAATGCCGTACCAGTTGCGTGATAAACTCCACGTCGTCGATGGTCATGTCGGCCTGGAATGGGTAGCCCGCGTTCCAGCACGTCTTGCCCCGGCCGTCCTTCGTGCCCTGCGGGTAGCAGACGGCAAAGCCGTGGCGGTCGGCCGTGGCATTCAGCCCGAAGCGGCCCGGGTCGTTGTTCGCGCCGTAACCGTGCAGGACGACCACCAGCGGGGCGCCCTGGGGCAGCCCCTGGGGCAGGTGGAGCTTGTACGTGCGTTCAGTACCGCCCGAACGCATCGTGTAGGAAGGGGTGTCCGGATTTGCGGATTGGGGCCGGGCGACGGATGACGCCAGCAGGAGGAGTGCCGTAAAAAGGCCCTTTACGACGGAGGGGTTCGAAAGGTATTTCATGCTATCGGAATTTTCGGGGCTCAGAGTCCTTTCCGGGCGATGCGCCATGCCAGGCTGTTGTAAAGCCCGATCAGCGGCCCCCGCCAGCTGCGGGGCAGGGCGTTGAGGATGCGTACCTTGTGCAGCGTGCGGCGGTAAGTCTTCGTGTAGCCGAAGAACCGGATCGCCCTCGCCGCATCCTTCGTGCCCCCCTTTGCGCTGATGATGAGCGCTTTTCCCAGGGCTGCGCGGGCCACGAACTCGTTGTATCCGTCTGCCGCCGAAGGATCGTAAAGCTCCTCGAACGAATAGCGCGTCCGCTCGGGCGTGTAGATGGCCGACGAACGGTTCGAGGCCACCTTCGAATAGTTTGCCAGCGGCTTGGGCGAAAAGCAGACCTTGTAGCGCCGGGCGATCTTGATCCACATGTAGAGATCCTCGCCGATCTTCATCCCTTCGGGGAATCCGCCCACTGATTCGAATACCGCGCGCGGGACGGCGCTGGCCGACGGGATCGAGATATAACGGTGCGCCGAGTCGCGGAAGAAGTCGGCGACCACGCCGCGCTCCGTGGGGGTGGGGGCGGGGAACCGTCCGTCATGGCTGACGATGTTGAAGGCTGTCGAATAAATCCCGCAGCCCGGGAATTCGGCCGCCATCGCGGCGATCTCCTCCAGGAATCCCGGTTCCCACGTGTCGTCGGCGTCGAGCAGGGCGATCAGGTCGCCTGTCGACTCGGCGATGGCGCGGTTGCGTGCCGCGCAGACCCCGGCGTTCGCTTGCGTGACGAGCTTCACGAGCGGTGATGCGATGGCACGCACGGCGTCGGCACTCCCGTCCGTCGATCCGTCGTCCACGACGACGATCTCCGTGGGCTGCAAAGTCTGTGCGAGTACCGAGCGTAGGGTGTCGCCGATTTCGCGCTCCTTGTTGTAGAGGGGTATGATGACCGAGATGGTTGCCGATGCCATTTGTTGCGGTTTGGTTTCTTGCGAAGATACCGATCTTTTGCTACATTTGCAAATAAAACCCTGTTCATGACCGCATCCGAGAAGCTCATCGCATTCATCCGCAATACGTTCGACACGGCGCTTTACTTCGCCGTGATGGCCGTCAAGGAGAATTTCCGCAACTATATCCGCCGTGCGGGCCCGACGGGCGAACCGGCGCGCGGGATGGTCATTCTCGGCAACGGTCCTTCGCTGGCCGAAGACCTGCCGCGATTGATCGCGCGCCGCGAATACGAGGCCAGGGATTTCATGGCGGTCAACTTTTTTGCCGAGGACGACCGCTTCGAGGTGGTCAGGCCGGGTTATTACGTCCTTTCCGACCCGATGTTCTTCCGCGACAGCGAGTGCCGCGACCGCGTGGCCGCGCTCTACCGCACGCTCGATAGCAAGGTCACGTGGCCGATGACGCTCTACGTACAGTTCTATAATCCCGAAAAGTTCGACTACCGCGCCGCGCTGCCCAACCCCCGTATCCGCATCGTGCGCTTCCATACGCAGGTCTACCGTGGTTTTGGCAGCATCGAATTCTGGCTTTTCCGCCATGGCCTCGGCAGCGCCAATTTCGGCACGGTCGTGCAGGTGGGCGAGTATGTGGCCCTGCTGCTGGGTTACCGGCAGATCGAGCTCTACGGGGTGGATCATACGTTGCTCGACGGGCTATGCGTCGACGACGCGAACCGCCTGTGCCGTGTCGACCGCCACTATTACGATGCCGGGCCCCGGGCGCCGCAGCCTATCTACATGAAGGTGCCGCATGTGCCCTATACGATGTCTGTATACCTGGCCGAGGTGGCCGAACTCTTCCGCGGGCACGAGGTGCTGCGCGACTATGCCGCGTCGCTCGGTGCGCGGATCGTCAACCGCACCCGCGGCTCGATGATCGACGCCTACGAACGCGGGGCGGAGTAACGCCGCCTTTTTGAAATAAAGGAAGCGACCTGGAAAAGGTCGCTTTTTTATGCTCATCTCGGATTCCCGTTCCCTACCCCAGCCGCCGGCTTGCCGCGATGATCTCGGCCATCGTGAAATCCTCGGGGTTGTCGATGTCCAGCCCTTCGATGCGGTCTACGACAGCCATGTAGGGTTTTTCCCCGATGCGGCGTCCGCGGCCGCACCAGAGCGTGCGCGGGAAAATGAAAAATGCGCTGGTTTCGATATAGACCGGCTCTATGGTCTGCGTGCGGGGGATGTCGTCCAGCGCATAGTTGAGCGGCCGGCCTTCGAACCAGGCGAAGGTCTGGATCTTCTCGGCGCTGAACGCCGAATCGTACTCCCCCGACCGCACGTGCCGCAGGGCGTCCGCCACGGTCTCCGCGCGGATGAACGGCGAGGTGGCGTGCGCCAGCACGTAGAGGTCGGCCTCGACGTCGGCCGTGAAACTGTCGTAGATCTCCCGCCCGAGCGTCGTGTCGCGGTCGAGGCCGGGGCTGCGGCGCAGGAAACGCACGCCTCGGGGGAGGTATTCGCAGATGCGTTCGTCGCTGCAATAGGCGTACACCTCGTCGATCTCCCCGATGCCGGCGAGCGTCCGCAGGATATGGCACATCAGCGGCTCGCCGCCCAGCAGGCGGAGGTTTTTGCCCGCTACCCGCTGGCTGTTGAGGCGTAAGGGGACGAATGCTACTGTTTTCATCGCTATCTCTCTTTTTTGTCGGTCTGTGTCAATGCCCCCCCCCTCTTGTCGGTCGCTGCTGCCGGAGTCCCGCGAAGGACACCGGCCCGCGGACTGTGGCCGGGAGCTTTGCAGGTAAATTATTGCACCAGCAGGTTGCAACCCCTGATGTCGCTGTGGTCGATGCGCCCTTCTACCTCGAACGCCCCGTCGGCAGCCACGCGCCCCACGTCCTGGGTCTGGATGAAGGCGCACGACCACCATGAAGCCAGGTCGGCGATGTCCAGCCCGCCGCGGGAGCCTGCCGGCAGGCGGTCGAACGGATCGTTCACGTCGCGTGCCGCGACCCGCATCCAGGCCGGGCAGCGGAAGATATTCCCGCCCTGCGAGTAGGCCTGCGACGTGAGTTCCGCCATGCCGTATTCGGAGTGTATCCTGTCTACTCCGAATGCGTCGCACAGGATTTTGTGGAATTCCGCTTTGGGGATCTCCTCGCGGTATCCCTTCATGCCGCCCGTCTCCATGACGATTGTGTCGTCCAGCTTCGGGGCGTAACGCTCCGCCAAATCCCAGAGTGCATAGCTCACGCCCAGCAGGATCTTGGGCTTGGGGTCGCGGCACATCGCCTCCAGCAGGGCTTCGTGGTCGTCGAGGTAAAAGCCGCCCGAGCCGCAGTCGGACAAAAGCCGGTCGGCCATGTAGACCAGCGACGAGCCTTTGCGCCGCAGGTAGTTGGGCAGCAGTGCATAGAGGCTCCACCGTGCCGGTTCGCCGTAGAACGTCCGGAACGAAGCGCGGAACGCTTGTTCGTAGAGCGCCAGCGAGCGCATCGGGTGGCGCGACGGGGTCATGCCGGTGGTGGCCGACGAGGTGAAGACCGCTTCGGGCTCCGTGCCGCCGCAATACACTTCGTGGGTCTTGAACAGCCCGATCGGCAGGTAGGGGATCTTATCCGCCGTCCGCACCTCCCCGGGTCGTACGCCGATCAGAGACAGATACTCGCGGTAGGGCGCGCATTCCGCAGCCTGGCGCCGGAATACCTCCAGCGCCGCCGCTTCGAATGCCGCCTCGTCCGCGATGCGGAATATGTCGTCGGGTGTGCTCATCGAGTGTAAAGATAGGAAATAAAAATGAAAGTGAGAGCAAACCGGTGTGATAAGACTGGCGAATAGCGATTTAGACGAAGATTGGACAAACGGGCGCAGCCAAGTAAAACCATCAAAAAGCCAACTCAAACCGGAATTACGTTACTATCCTGTTACTTTTTTGAGCTGGCGGAAAAGTTTCAGATGGTTTTCAAAGAGCTGATTTACACGCTTTCAAAGGCTGTTTCATCTATAAATGTAACCGAATTTTCGGAAGGCGGAAGAGACAGCACGAAAAAAGACGATCTCAAAGGCTTTAAGGAATCCGCTGAAGTCTATGGCAAGGGCATCGTGCATTTCCCTAAGGACTGTAAGTTGTATTGTGGTCGTGGTCTGGCCCGTAACCAGAGCGGAGACAAAAAAGGTGCATGTGAAAATTGGAGGGAAAGCAAAGAAATAATACGGATATGTATTATGATTCTAATGACTCTTGTCCGCTGTTCTTTGTTTCGTTAAAAGTAGACAATATTTTGTATATCATTCTACGATTAAAAAGGACAAATATTCCGTAAACAATTATCATGGCAAGCCAAATGAGGGCCATTTTAAGAGCAGGCACACCGCTGAAAAGGAGAATTATTTGCGTAATAAACCCGAAAAACGTATACCCCGTGACTAATGCCGCCAAAGCTCTGCTTGCCATCGCCCCCACCTTGATCCGCAGTATTCGAAACAAGAGATACAAGAGGAACGAGAATAAAGGTACGCCAAACGCAGCCAATGCAACTACAACTCCCTGGGCATTCTCGTTATTTTGCAGATAATTTAGAATATCAGAAACGAATTCCGTCATATTTTTTCTCCTCTTCAGATATGTGCAACAACGGTTTGTCAGTATAACCCATTGGACGGGCAAACAACAAGGCGGGCATTTCGTGAATACCGATATTATACATATTCACGCTTTCATTGTAGAGTTCGCGGCGGTCGGAAAGCATATCTTCCAAATCCGACACCCGAAGTTGGAGGGTGCGGAAACTCTCCACAGCTTTCAGCTCGGGATAGTTTTCCGAAACGGCGAAAAAGGAATTTAGCAGTTTGCCGACTTCATTAGCCAGTTGTACTTTTTCATCGGTAGAGCGAGAGGAAAGAAAAGCGGTTCGTAGCTCTGTAAGCTGATTTAACAGCGATTCTTCGTATCCCTGTGTCTTTTTTACCACAGCAATAAGGTTGGGTATTTCATCTACACGCTGCTTTAATATTACATCGATATTGGCAAAATTTTTATCTATATTGTACTTCAGCATAACCAACCGGTTGTAAATGGCAACGCCTCCGGAGACAATGCCGACAATGATAACTCCCAAAATAACGAAAGCAATAATAATTCCCATATTCACTGATGCTTAAAGATGATTGTTTTTTCTTGATTGGAAGGGAGTATATATCCATACTGACCGGATGAAATACCCTTGTTGCCGAAAGGCAGGTTTATTTGCAACTCTCCGTCACGGTATTCGATGTGACAAAGCAGTATCAGTGAAGCGATAATACCCAAAACGGAGGTATAACAGATCAGACTATTGATAAGCGGCTTTGCCCTGTTGTATTTGTTGAGTGTTTGTGAAGGCATGAGCGTATATACCTTCTTCGTTTCTTCGTACCGGAAAACCGTTTTGCCTCCTCGTGTATCTGCCATTCCTATAAGCAGTACTTTATCGCCGGGCAACAACAACCGCTGCGTGTATCGCTTTCCTTCTTTTTGATACCGCTTGTTTATGGGCAGACACAAAAGATTCAGCTTTTCGGGTGTAACGTCCAATATGCCCGTTTCGTCCTGTATGGAGAATGCGTTGCATTTATTCTCGCTGTGAACGGTGGTATACGAAGTTCGTCCTTCGCTGTCGTGGTCTATATCTTCTATTTCGTATTCGTATGCAATACACTCCGTGTCACCGATAGGAGCAATGAGTTTTCCTCCGGGAACAACTATTCCTTCCACTTCGGCAAGCCCCATAGCCACAGAACGTATAGGAGAGGTAGGCAATATTGCCTGTAAACGCATAAAATGACGGTCACCCCCGGGATTTTTCAGCGCGAAAAGAGGAAGGATAATAAATACCACCAAAAATATTAGCGGCAACGAGACTTCCATAATAAACATAATAACGAGCATTCCAATAATCCCCGATATATAAGTTCCCGTTACTTTGCCCGCAGTGAAGACGGAAACTTTTTTTCCGGTTTTCCGGTATTCAGCTTTGACTTTTCTTAATCTCCTCACCAAAGGCATTATGATAAGGCCGACAATAGCCAACACAAAAGTAAGTACAAAAAGAAGCACCAACGCACACAAGCCAAAGCCCGGTTTAATAACCCCTAAGAAGCATACAAGAGTTGGTTCCAGAGCAAAGAGAAGCCATTTAGGTTTATAGTCCCAACCGTATATTCCGCCTAAAATAACATGATGAAAAAGCGCCACAAAAGCCGAAAATGGTATCAGAACAAAAACCACTCCAACACTTATATCGCCCCAATCTGTCAAAAAGTTGATAAGTTCCTTCATTTACGAAACATTTCTTGTATTCAGTTTTTCACGCTTTTGTGGATGCAAAAGACACGCAAAAGTCGGACGGGTTCAAGACCGGATTGCGTCCGATTCCGTGCGGGATAAAGGCCGGGATGTTTAAAACGCCCCGAACCCGATCTGGCTGTCGTCGCTGAGATTTGTCTTTTTCAGCTGGGCTTCGACTTTTTTCAGGATCTCGTCGTATTTCTGCTCCGAAAGCCAGGGCTTCATCGTTTGGTTCAATTTCTCCATTTTTTCGACGTGCGGATCCAGTATCTCATGTTTTTGCGCATAGGTTTCGGCTTTCATGAGTTCTCTCAGCAGGAGTGCAGGCTGCAGGGCGCGCTGCAAATCGTTCTTCATCTCTTTGGGCAGGCTCCGGGCTTTGTCTTTGGGCAGGCTTGCGTACATGAGGAGCCCCAAGCTGACCTCCCTCGCAAATTTTTTATATACCTTCTGAAATCGGTCACTCCGCGCGTTGATGGTAAACGCCATGTCGTCCAACTGTTTTTCGATCTGTGCCATCTTCTGTTCGACTGCGGAGTAGCTGCTGAACATTTTTTCTTTTTCGGCTTCCACCGATCTCTCCACCTCGGCAAATGATTCCTGCAATGCACGGAATTCTTCCGGCATTTCGGCTCCTGCGCCGTTCTCTTCATAATCGGCGATGGTCTCCTTCAGTGAATCGATCCGCTCCTGCGGCACTTGTCCGCAGGCCATCAAAGTCAGCAGACATCCGGATAATAACCATTTCTTCATCATTTTTTTCAGTTTAATCATTTATCGGATAAAGATCGGGAATAGTTTTCGATATTCGGTTATCCAAAACGCTCATAAAGTTATCTTGCGGGATATGTTCCAGGAGATAGAGGAGCTGGGCGCCGGAGCAGAACGACATGATCCGGGCTGCCCATTCCTGTAAATGCGAAAACAACAACCTGCGGCCCGGATATCTCCGTTCCGCCGTCGTTGTTTTCACGGGTATTACGTGGCCTGCGGCCGCTTGTCATTTGTTACTTTTTCACTTTCGGCGCGAGCATCATGTTCATCTTCTTGCCGTCGAGCCGGGGCATCGCCTCCACTTTGGCGAACTCTTCGAGATCGGTGGCAAAGCGCAGCAGCAGGATTTCGCCCTGCTCCTTGAAGACGATCGAACGGCCGCGGAAGAAGACGTAAGCCTTGACTTTGGCCCCCTCCTTGAGGAAGTTCTGCGCGTGCTTGAGTTTGAAATTGTAGTCGTGGTCGTCGGTCTGGGGCCCGAAGCGGATCTCCTTCACGACCACTTTCGTCTGATTGGCCTTCAGTTCCTTGGCTTTCTTCTTTTGCTGGTAAAGGAATTTCTGGTAATCGTCGATGCGGCATACGGGGGGCTCGGCCTTCGGAGAGATCTCGATCAGGTCGAGTTCCAGTTCGTCGGCGAGTTTGAGCGCATCGCGGATCGGCAGAACCTGCGGCTGGCCGACGTTGTCGCCGACCACACGCACTTCCGGAGCCGTGATCTCGTTGTTGATCCGGTGGGGGTTCTCCTTGACGGGCGGACGGCGCCCGAAGCGGTTGTTGGCATTGGCTGCCGGTTTCGGTCTGTTATTCCCGGGGGTAAACGGCCTCGGCGGGAATGGTTTCGGTGCTGCGATAGTTGTACGTATTAGTTAAGTTAATAATGTGTTCTTTTATTTCTTTTCCAGTTTGTTGGCGTCGATCTCCTCTTTGACCAGCCCGGTGATCAGGTCGCGGAACGCTTCCATCGTCATCTGGCCCTTGTCGCCCTCGCCTTGTGCACGGACGGATACGAGGCCCTCGGCCTCCTCCTTCTCGCCGACGATCAGCAGGTAGGGGACGCGTTTCAGTTCGTTGTCGCGGATTTTGCGGCCGATTTTCTCGTTGCGGTCGTCGACTTCGGTGCGGACGTCGTTGCGGTTCAGGTATTCGGCCACCTTCTGCGCATAATCGTTGAACTTCTCCGAGATCGGGAGTACCACGACCTGCTGGGGCGAGAGCCACAGCGGGAACTTACCGCCCGTGTGCTCGAGCAGCACGGCCACGAAACGCTCCATCGAGCCGAACGGCGCACGGTGGATCATGATCGGGCGGTGCAGTTTGTCGTCGGCGCCCTTGTACGTCAGGTCGAAACGCTCCGGCAGGTTGTAGTCCACCTGGATGGTGCCCAGCTGCCATTTGCGGCCGATGGCATCCTTGACCATGAAGTCCAGCTTCGGGCCGTAGAATGCGGCTTCGCCCAGCTCCACGACGGTCGTGAGCCCTTTCTCCCTGGCTGCCTGCATGATGGCGCTTTCAGCCTTCTCCCAGTTCTCGTCCGAACCGATGTACTTCTCCTTGTTATTGGGGTCGCGGAGCGAAATCTGTGCCGTATAGTTGTCGAACTTCAGCGTCTTGAAGATGTAAAGCACGATGTCGATCACGCGCTCGAACTCTTCGAGCAGCTGGTCGGGACGTACGAACAGGTGGGCGTCGTCCTGCGTGAACCCGCGTACGCGCGTCAGCCCGTGCAGCTCGCCCGACTGCTCGTAGCGGTAGACGGTGCCGAACTCCGCCAGGCGGACGGGCAGCTCCTTGTACGAGCGGGGCTTCGAACGGTAGATTTCGCAGTGGTGCGGGCAGTTCATCGGTTTGAGCAGGTATTCTTCGCCCTCGATCGGAGTGTGGATCGGCTGGAACGAGTCCTTGCCGTATTTGGCGTAGTGGCCCGAGGTCACGTACAATTCCTTGTTGCCGATATGCGGGGTAATCACCTGCTGGTAGCCGTATTCCTTCTGCACGCCCCGCAGGAACTGCTCCAGACGGTCGCGCAGTGCGGCACCTTTGGGCAGCCACAGGGGCAGGCCCTGTCCCACGCGCTGCGAGAAACAGAACAGTTCGAGGTCTTTGCCCAGCTTGCGGTGGTCGCGCTTCTTGGCCTCCTCCATCATCACGAGGTATTCGTCGAGCATCGACTTCTTGGGGAACGAGATGCCGTAGATGCGGGTCAGCATCTTGTTCTTCTCGTTGCCGCGCCAGTATGCCCCGGCTACCGAAGTCAGTTTCAGGGCCTTGATGTAGCCCGTGTTGGGGATGTGCGGCCCCCGGCAGAGGTCGGTGAACGCACCGTTGGTATAGAATGAGATGGTGCCGTCCTGCAAGTCCGTAATCAGTTCTACCTTGTACTGGTCGCCCTTCTCGGTGAAGGTCTTGAGTGCTTCGGTCTTGGGGACTTCGCGGCGGATGAGCTGCTCCTTGTTGCGGGAAAGCTCCTGCATCTTCTGCTCGATTTTGGGCAGGTCGGCCTCGGTGATCGGCGTCGGCGAATCGACGTCGTAGTAGAAGCCGTTTTCGATGGCCGGGCCGATACCGAACTTGATGCCCGGGTAGAGTGCCTCGAGGGCTTCGGCCAGCAGGTGGGACGAGGTGTGCCAGAAGGCGTGCTTGCCCTCTTCGTCCTCCCATTTGTAGAATTTGACCGAGGCGTCCTCCTCGATCGGGCGCATCATGTCCACGGTTGCGCCGTTTACCGAGGCCGCCAGGGAGTCAGCAGCTAAACGAGGGCTGATGCTCTCTGCGATTTGGAAGGCAGTCGTCCCTTTGGCGAACTCCCTCACCGAACCGTCGGGAAAAGTGATTTTGATCATAAAAAATTTATAAAGTTAAGTTTTCGGGGCCTTCGGCGCTTCCACAATTACGAGACGGAATACGCTTCCGGGTTGCCCGGTGTTTATCGTTTTTTCTCTTCCGGCTGCCGCGCTGTGCGTGCTGCCGTGCCTTTGCCCGTCGTGTTTCCGGCCTGTGTTTCTCCGGCCTGTGTTTCTCCGACCGCCGGCCCTGCAATCCCCGCGTCTTTGGCCGCCGTGTTCCCGGTCTGTGTCTCTCCGGTTCGTGTTTCTTCGGCCGCCTGTTTCCCGGCTCCCGCATCTTTGGCCGCAGCGTTTACAGCCTCCTGTCCGCGGCGCCCTTCCCGGATCATCGCCGTCCCGGCGCCGATACCCAGCAGTACGGGCAGTTCCCCGGATGCCAGCTTCCAGAACTCCGTGTCGCCGAAAAAGTAATCGCAGAGCCATGCTCCTCCGAGCAATACCCATATGGCCACGAACCCGGCCCCGACGCGGATCTTTTTTTGCGGTGTCATACTAATCCTCCCGTTCGGTCTGCGGCAGGTCTTTGACCGAGATGTCGCGACCGCCTTTTTCGCGTTCGGCGCGCTGCAACGGGTTGCGGCTCCATTCCGTCCAGGCGCGGCGGTGCTCCACGATGTCGATGGCGGCGTAGATCGCCGACCTCATCGACTGCGCATCGGCCTTGTCCTGCCCCGCGATGTCGTAGGCCGTGCCGTGGTCGGGCGACGTGCGTACCTTGGCGAGCCCCGCCGTGAAGTTCACGCCGTCGGGCGAGAGCGTCTTGAACGGCGCCAGCCCCTGGTCGTGGTACATGGCCAGGATGCCGTCGTACTTGGCGTATCCGCCCCCGGCGAACAGCCCGTCGGCCGCAAAGGGGCCGAATGCCAGCACGCCCTGCCTGAATGCCTCGACGATGGCCGGGCGGATGATCTCCTGTTCCTCGTGCCCGAGCAGCCCGCCGTCCCCGGCGTGGGGGTTGAGCGCCATCACGGCGATGCGCGGCTCGACGATGCCGAAATCCTCGATGAGCGAGCGGCGCAGCGTATGGAGGTCGTGCACGATCTTCTCCCTGGAAATGCTGCGGCTGATCTCCGACACGGGGATGTGCTTGGTGACCAGTCCTACGCGCAGCACGTCGCTGCATAGGATCATCATCGGCTCCCCGCCCAGTTCCGCCCCGAAGAATTCGGTGTGGCCCGTGTAGCTGAAATCGTCGCCCTGCACGCTCTCCTTGTTGAAGGGCGCCGTGACGATGGCGTCGAGCGTCCCCTCTTTCAAATCCTGCGTCGCCGTGCGCAGCGCTTCGACCGCAGCGCGTCCGGCCTGGGGCGAAGCCTTGCCCGGCTCCGGCTGCCCGGCCTCCCCGCATACGACCAGGTTGGCCTTGCCGCGGCGGGCGTCGCGTGCCGCGGGCACGGTGTTGAACGCCACCGGTTCGGTGTCGCCCAGCGTATTTCGGTAATAGGCCGCCGCCGCGGGCGAACCGTAGACGACGGGCGTGAAGAGCTCCGTCATGCGCGGGTCGGAAAGGGCCTTGAGGATCACCTCCCAGCCGATGCCGTTCGGATCTCCCTGCGTGATGCCTATTTTGAGTTTGCATTCAGACATAGATACATATATTTCAACTTACAAAGATACATATTATTCAGAATTGGCAATGCGCCGGATCGAATTTAAATGAAATTTTGCATTCCTGCGGCCCGGAATGTTTTGCGGATGGGCTTATTTTTCCTACCTTTGTCTTATGCAGCCTGTTAGGGTTGCCGACATATTCGGATAAAGGCGCATCGGCTTTTTTCTTACCATCGGAAATTGGACACTTTCGTGTAGCGTAAGGAACAAAGGTTGATGCTCTCGCTGTTTTTCGGCGTGGGCATTGGCCGCATTCTACGTTACAGGTCGTCCAATACCTCGATGGTGGATTCGGTATCTTTGCCCGCGCTTTTTTCCGAGCAACAGCTCTGAAAGATGGAACCTTGCGCAAAAAAAATTACACGGAAAAACAACCCGATCCTGGTCGCCGCGGTTTTCCGGCTGATGTTCGAGACCCTTTGGATTCCGCCCTACGACCGCCGCAGATGCAATGCCCTGGTCGCGGATTTCGACCTCTGCGCCCGTTCCGCGGTGACACGGCTGGCTGCTACCGACCTTGCTGCCGCCTCGGGGATCGAGCTGGACGAAATGCGCTATGCCGTGGAGTGCCTCCTGCGGAGCATCGAACGGCTCGATGCGGCGCGCCTTCTGCCGCCCGAGCGGTGTGCCGAAGCCCTGGAATCGGTGCGCCGCATTGTTGCCGGGCTGCGTGAACGGTGTGCCGACCCGGTGTGAGATGTCGAATGCGTGGTATGGTTTCCGGTGTCCTGCTTTGCCCTCCCGTAACCGGGACGGGCGGCTCTTGTTAACCCGATAATAATTGAAATGCAATGATGAAAAAAGGTTTGTTCATGCTTTTGTCGGGCCTGCTTGCATTTTCCGCCGCCAAAGCGCAGGAATCCCCGAAAGGGCCGGAGGCCCCGGTTGCGGGGCAGCAGTTGGTGCGGCTGTCGAAAATCACGGTCGATCCGGCGCGCCTGGCCGGCTACAACGCTTTTTTACAGGAGGAGATCGAGGCTTCGCTGCGTCTCGAACCCGGCGTGTTGGCGCTCTATGCCGTCGCGGCGAAGGAGGCGCCCGGGCAGGTGACGATTCTGGAGATTTATGCCGACCGTGCGGCCTATGAAAGCCATATCACGACGCCCCATTTCCGGAAATACAAGGAGGGCACTCTCGATATGGTGCTTTCGCTCGAACTCATCGATGTCGTCCCGCTTATGCCCGGTTTGGAGTTGCGGCAGACGGTCGGTACCCGGTAAATAGCGGTGCCGCCTGTCTGTCCGTGGCCCCACCCGTCGATTTCAGGTTTTTCCCGTCGTCTGCGTTATGACGGGAATTGCCCTTTTCTGTTTGCGGCTCCGTCCTTCTGTTTTTTGCTCCTTTACGCCTGTCCCGTGCCCGTCGTGCTTGCCTGCCGCCGGAATTCGGCGCAGACGATCCCCGTCGCCATCGCCACGTTGAGCGATTCCGAACCCCGCCGGTCGGCCGGGTAAGGCGGGATGAACAATTTGCGGGTGACGGTCGCGGCCGCGGCGTCCGAAATGCCGCGCCCCTCGTTGCCCATGACGACGATCCCTGCCTCCGGGAGCGACGCCCTGTAGATGTTCTCCCCCTCCAGGAAAGTTCCGCACACCGGCAGCCCGGCGTCCGCGGCTTGGCGCAGGAACCCTCCCAGGTCGGTGTAGTGCACCCTGACGCGGAGTATGGCGCCCATCGTGGCCTGCACGACCTTGGGGTTGAAACAGTCGGCCGAGGCTTCCGAGCAGACGATGTCCGTGATGCCGAACCAGTCGGCCAGCCGGACGATCGTGCCCAGGTTGCCAGGGTTCTGCACGTCGTCGAGCGCCAGCGTCAGCCGTCCCGCGAGAGCCCGCATATCCAGTCCGTAATGCGGTATTTCGACCAGCGCCAGCGAGTTGGAGGCTGTTTTCAGCAGCGACAGCCGCTCCATCTCCTTCGTGCCGACGACCTCGACTTCCGGCCCTGAAAACAGCCCTTCCAGGGCGAATATCTTGCGTACCCCGAGGTGCGACGTACGCAGCTCGCCGATGAGTTTCTCCCCTTCGGCGACGAACAGTCCGTGCTCCGTGCGCCCGCGTTTGTCGGCCAGCGCGCGGACGAGTTGTATGTCGGCTTTTGTCATCGTTGTTTTTCTAAGGTGAACGTCACCCCTTCGGTGGCGGGGTAGGTTTCGGGGAAGATCGCACGGGCCTCTTCGACCAGCATGTTTTCATCCTTGTAGCGCGACGAGTAATGCCCGATCACCAGCCGTTTCGCCCCGGCTTTCAGGGCAGCCTTGGCCGCGTCGGTCGTCGTCGAGTGCCCGCGCTCCCGCGCCGCCTTTTGCTCCGCTGCGGCGTAGGTCGCCTCGTGGTACATCAGGTCGGCGCCTGCTGCCAGCGCTGCGGCCTTGGCCGAAAAGTTGGTGTCCGACAAGTAAGCGTACGACCGAGGGGCGTAGGGACGGTAGGTCAGTTCCCCGTTGGGGATCACCTCCCCCGTGGAGAGCGTGACGTCCTCGCCCCGCTTTGCGGCGGTGATCTGTGCGACCGAAAGCCCGTATTTCGTAATCTTGAACTTGTCGACGTTCAGCGCCGGCTCCTTTTCGCGGAAAAGGAACCCCGCCGTCGGCACGCGGTGGCGCAGCGGTATGCTCCACACCTCCAGCGTACGGTTTTCCATCAGCAGCGCATGCTTGGTCGTGTCGACCTCCGTCCATACGACCGGGTAGGGCAGTTCGCTGTCGAAATATTTGAGGTGGCAGGCCAGAATTTCGCCCATCGGTGCCGGTGCGAATACCCGCAGCGGGGTCTTGCGGCCGTAGAGCGCCAGCGTCGAGATCAGCGGGAACAGCCCGAATACATGGTCGCCGTGCAGGTGCGAGATGAACACGGCACGCAGCCTGAGCGGGTTGATGCCGTAACGGATCAACTGTTGCTGTACCCCTTCGCCCGCATCGACCAGGTAGTACTGCTCGTGCACGTTGACCACCTGCGCCGACGGGTGCCGGCTCAGGGTGGGCTTCGCGGAGGAAGACCCCAGTATGGTGACGCTGAAACTCATGCGTTTTTAGTTGGCCCGGCTTAACAGGAACCGCTCGCAGTCGATGGCCGCGATGCAGCCCGAAGCGGCCGCCGTGACGGCCTGCCGGTAGTGCGGGTCGCGGACGTCGCCCGCGGCGAAGACGCCTTCGATGTTGGTTATCGACGTGCCCGGTTCGACCTTGATGTAGCCTTCGGCGTCGAGCTGCAACTGGTCGCGGAACAACTCCGTGTTGGGATGGTGCCCGATGGCCAGGAAGAAGCCCGAGATGTCGATCTTCACCTCCTTGCCGTCGTTGCAGCGAAGCAGTGCGCCCGTCACGCCCGACTCGTCGCCCAGTACCTCGGCGGTGTTGTGGTTGAATATCACCTCGATGTTGGGGGTGCTGAACACCCGCTGCTGCATCGCCTTCGAGGCGCGCAGGTGGGGTTTGCGCACGATCATGTAGACCTTGCGGCAGATCGAGGCGAGGTAGGTGGCCTCCTCGCAGGCGGTGTCGCCGCCGCCGACCACGGCTACGTCCTTTTTACGGTAGAAGAAGCCGTCGCAGGTGGCGCAGGCACTCACGCCCATGCCGCGGAATTTCGTCTCCGAGGGAAGCCCCAGGTATCTGGCCGAGGCGCCCGTGGCAATGATCAGGGTTTCGGCCCTGATCTCCTTCTCGCCGTCGATCACCACGTGGAACGGCCGCGACGCGAGGTCTACGCGGGTGGCTGTCCCCGTGCGGATCTCGGCGCCGAAACGCTCGGCCTGGCGCCGCATGTCGGCCATCATCTGCTGGCCGCTGACCCCGTCGGGGTAGCCCGGGAAATTCTCCACGTCGGTCGTTGTCGTGAGCTGCCCGCCCGGTTCGATGCCCTCGTAGAGTACGGGCTGGAGGTTTGCACGCGATGTATAGATGGCGGCCGTATACCCTGCGGGGCCGCTGCCGATAATCAGGCATTTGATCGTTTCTTCCATGACTTGTAATTTTTTGGTATTTGTTATCGTGATTATATGCTCCGAAGTCCCGCCGGTCGCCTTTTCCGGTTGTGCCGGGCAGCGCCCCTCCGGGCCGGGTTTGCCAATGCAGCCGGAAGGCACCGATAACGGCGAAATATCTGATATTGCCGTTGTCACCTGCAAATTTCAGGCCCGCAGGGCTCCGGGACTTCCGTCCGGAACTCCGTGAGGCGGCGTCCCAGGTAGTCGAACAGCGCCCAGTGCCCGTTGTTGCGCACATGCACCACGCTGGCGGCGGGGTCGTAGTCGACGATTTCGTATTCGGGAGGTATGACGTAACAGCCCCGGCGGTCGATCAGCCCCATCCCCGTCTGCGTCTGTACCTCGGCGCGGCCTTCGCGGAAATCGCCCGCCCAGACGAACTGCGCCGGGATCACCGGGTTGTTGTCCGTATCCACGAACCCGAACCCGTTGTCGTCCTCCACGCACACCAGCCCTTCGAATACGTGGCTCGTCCACCGGTGTCCGGTCAGACTGCGCAGCGGGTTGTAGGGCACCGTGACGTCGTTGGCCGTCTGGCGGGGCACGGGTGCCTCGGCGATCCTGTGCCGGAGGACGTCGAATGCCTCCCTGTCAGCCGTGCCGGGCTCCGCTGCTCCGATTCGGGCATCGTAATAGCGTATCGGGACGAACCGTCCCCGGTGCCAGCGGAGGTTCGTTTCCTTGAGGTTGTTGTGTGTGAATTCCAGCTTCCCGAGCGCCGCCTGCAATGTGTCGAGCGCCGCGAGCAGCGTCGTTTTGTCCTCGGCGAGCAGCGCTTCGGCGAACTCCCGCCCGGCGGGCAGGTGTTGCAATACCAGGTCTGTGTGCCGTTCCGTGCCCGTCGCGTCGTGCCAGCGCATCTCGCCCGGCAGTATGCGGCATTCGGCCAGGTAGCCGGTGTTGAGTTTGCGCAGGGCCGAGACCGTGCGTTCGATCCGGGGCATGGCCGACGGGTTCAGGGGCATGGCGACGAGCCACCGCTCGCCATGCCATTCGACTTCCGCCTCGGCGAAGCGCGTCGTGCGCACCATGCGCGGCATGCCGTTGAGTTCCGTAACGGGACGGGCGTCGGCGAGCGTCGCCAGCGACAGGTCGGGCGTCAGCAGTGCCCGGGAGAAATGTTGCAGGGTCACTATCATCTCTATTCGGTTTTGACGCTGATGGAACCTATGTTGAGCATGGCGACCAGCTGGGCCGCCGAGGCGTTGTAGCTCATGCCGCGGAAGGGCGGGATCGCACCCGGGCCCTTGGCTTCGCGGATGGCTTCGTTGAAGACCGCGGGCATTTCGCTCGAACAGTCGTAGAGCAGCGAGGCATACCGGTTGGTGTACCGGGCTTCGTGCGCCTCGGGGAAGAATACCGGACGTTCGGTATCCCCGGCGGCGATATGGATATTGATCAACAGGACATTGCCGTCGACGGTGCCCAGCGCCTTGATCTGGTCGCAGACCGTGCGCAGCTCCTCGTTGTCGCAGTCCGTGGCCTCGCCGTCGGTGATGTTGAAGACCACGGGAGGGAAACTTTCGGCGTTGGCCGTGCGGGAAGTCCATCCGGCGGCTATGTCCCTCACGCGGCGCAGTGCCTCGCACATCGGCGTCTGCCCGGCCGACAGGGGCTTGATCCACGCCGGTGCGGGAATCTCCCGCAGGGCGATGCTGCCGTCGGGAAGCCGGTGTTCGATCACCTCCGTGTGCACCGGCATCTCCTGTGCCGCGAGGGCGCTGACAGGCACCAGATCCTCGCCTCCGGGCAGCAGCGAGCGTACCTCGTCGTCACCCGAATAACCGACCACGGCGATGTCGTAATAGTCGCGTACGCCGTCGCTGCGGCGTGCCCGTTCGACGAGTTCGAACAGCAGGTCGTTGGTGATGGTTGCAACCGCTTCGGCCTTGGTCATGCAGCGTCCCCGGAAGAGGATGCTTTCGGCCATCGATCCCGAGCCGTCTATGGCCAGGATGAATGCCGTGCGGTGGTTGCGTGTGATACTCTGTGTGTACATGTTGCGTCTATTTAAGTCCCCGGACGGAGTAGTAGTCGTCGCGTACTTCCCCTTCGTCGTCGCTGTCGAGGCCGTAGCTGACCGCCATGTCGAGCGAGCAGTCGCGGTCGCGGTCGGCGTCGGTCGTGCGGCGCATCGTCGCGCGGGCGTTGCGCCCCGCCGCGATGGCCTCTTCTATCTCCGCCACGGTCGGGAGGTGTCCCAGCAGCGATGCGTAGACCCCTTCCGCCCAGCTGTGGGCGTAGTCGTCGTAGTGGACGGAAAAGACCCTGAACCGGTTGTCCACCTCTTCGGGCGAGGCCAGTTCGCCGTGGTCTATGGCGTCGAGGATGGCCTCGACTTCGCGTTTGGTGATATACTGTCCGGCGATGTCGAGCCAGCGGCCGCTGCCGTCGTAGCGTTCCGCCGATTCCCCCCGGTCGAGCATCGCGCCCAGCGCCGCCACGATGAAACGGTTGTAGAGTCCGATGCCCCGTTTGAGGGCCGCCGCGCGGATGATCGCCTTCTGGTGGACGTACGTCGGGGCGTCGGGGTCTTCCTCTGCGATCGCGTGGAGCGTATCCACGGCCCTGAGCATTCCCGAGGTGATATAAGGGTTGTATTCTTCGAAGTTGATGACGTCGCGCCGTATGGTGCGGCGGTCGCGTGCAGGCCATTTCTCGATGTCGCGCACGGCGCCGTAGCTGGTGAGGTTCGCCCCGGGCATGAGCACCGAACGCCCCTCCTTTTCGACCAGGTAGGAGTAGGGGAAGGCCGACGTGTCGTGGTGGAACGAGTGGTGCCCCATGATCATCGTGAAAGCCCCTTCCAGCGCAGGGGACATGATGTAGGCGCCGCTGGCGAACTTGCAGCCCCTGAGGTGCACCGCCTGGTGCACGGCGCCGCTCTTGAACAGGTGGTTGCTCTGGTTCGAGCCGCTGCCCGCATTGAAAAACGAGAACATGCCCGCGATGAGCAGCGACGACTTGTGGTGCGAGACGGTGTAGGGCCCCGCGAAGATCGAGGCGGCCTCGCCGTTCTCGCAGTGCGAGTTGGCGAAGAACAGCGATTCGGCCGCCGTGAAGGCCTTGTCCAGCCGGCAGCTTTCGCCCACGAAACAGCGTTCGACGATCGAGCCGTTGTCGATCCGGGCGTTTTCCGCGGCGATGAAGTCGTAGGCCTTGACATCCACGCCGATGTGCGCGCCGTCGCAGACCGTGCCGTTTTCCAGTATCGAACAGCCGTCTACGGTGACGTTGTCGCCGATGCGGACTTCGCGGATGAACCTGGCGCCGACGATGCGGCTGCCTTTGCCGACCCTCCCCGTCTGCGAGGCGCGGGTTTCGGCATAGTCGTCGACCATCTTTTCCAGGGCCGCCATGGTCTGCGGGCGGTGACGGTAGACGGCCATCAGGTAGGCTGCCTGCGCCGAGAGGCGGTCGAATATCTTCACCGTGCGCCCTCCGCATTCGTTCATCGTCGCCACGCCCACGCCGTTCCCGAACGTGCTCCTGCGGCGGCATTCGAGTGCCGTGACCCCTTCGACGAGCGCCCCTTCGCCGATGTGGTAGTTGCACACCCGTGAGCGGACGATGCGTGCTCCGGAGCCGACCACGACCTTGCCTTCCAGGTGGCTTTGCAGCAACTGGAAGGGAGTGAAATCGTCGGCGACCGAGACCTGCGACCACGCTTCGGCCGAGGAGCCGAGCGACTCGACCGCGGCGATTTCCGCCGGTGTCATATTTCTGAATTGGGGCATCACAATCGTATTTAGCAGATGCAAATATAACGAATTGCGGCTAAATTTCAAACTCGCGCCCTGCGCGGTCGATTTCCAGCCGCCTGCCGTCACGGATGACCTCCGCACGGCCGTTGCGGAAGGGTTTTACGGCTTCGTACCCCGCACATCGTATCCGGGTGCGCCCTTCGGTGTCGATGTAGTGCCAAGCCTGGCCCACCCTGACGGCGGCAAGCCCTTCGGTAAAGTCGAATCCGCAGTCGTAGAGCGGCGGTATGACGATCCGCTCCGGTGTCCTGTAACCCCACAGGCCGTTCCCGACGAACAGCTCCGGCGAAACTGCGCCGCCGTCGTTCCGTACGTCTCCGTCTTTGCCCGCAAACAACTCTCTGCCGCTTGTGTCCCCGTCTGTGTGCTTGTCCCTGCCGTACCCTGTATTCCCGGTTATACCTCTTGTGCCTCCGCCTGTGTGCTTGTCCGCGCCGCACCCTGTATTTCCGGCTGGATACCTCTCTGCGCCGCCGTCCGTGTCCCCGCTTTTGTCCCCGCCCGTATTCCCGGTTGTCTCTTCGCCTTCTCTCCCGCCGCACGGGGGCCCGCCAGTGCGTGCGGCCCATGCCAGCAACTCCGGCAGCCCGAACAAACGGGGCGTGGGTGCATACAGCAACCGTGCGATGCGGTACTGCACGGCCAGCCCTTCGCGTTCGAAAAGCGCGATGGCCTCGCGGAGCGCCTCGTCGGTGCGGATCTGCTGCGGGGAGAAGAGCAGCCCGTCGGCATCGGGGTAGCGTACGTACAAGGTGGGGTCGAGCGCCAGCGCATGAAGGGCCGTCGAGATCAGCGCCGCGGGGTAGTCGTCGAGCGAGGCGTTGAAGTCGCGGATCGTCCGTGCCGGGTGTTGGAAGGCCGCGGTACCCAGTTCGGGGCTCGCCTCCCCGGCGAATGCGGGCAGGTACATGGCATCGAGGTCGATCAGGTGCAGCCGCCCCGAGGGGTCTACGACAATATTTTCGGGTTTGAGGTCTCCGTGTGCCCAGTCGTCCGACGTAAGCCTTGCGGCCAGGCGGTCGAACGCCGCGGCCAGTTGCCTCAACCGTGTTGCGTCTTCTGCCGCGGCCGCCTCTGCGACGGCTTCGTGGAGCGTCGCGCCTTCGATCCAGTCGCCCAGCACGACGTCGACCCAAACCCCGCTCCGGGGCGAATCGTAGAGGTACAGCTCCTGCGGCAGCAGCCGTTCGCCGTAAATCTCCGCCAGGTGGCGCGGCGGATGCATGTAGCACCGCAGCGAGCGGATATGCCCTTCGTGGCGGACACGGAAGACGATGGCGCTGTTGCCTACGGTGTAGCACATGCGGCCCCGGCTGTCACGGCATACCTCCATGCCGCCCAGGGTTTTCGTCAATCCGTGGGTGTCGGCCAGTGTCGTGAGGTATTGTCGCAGCGTGAACACGGTTTATTGGTTGTCTTGTTGCCGGGGTTGGAACCGAAGATTCCGGTTTGCAGGGTGGGGCGGCGAAAGCGGAGCCGCCTCCCGGCCTGGGCGAAGGTTCCCTGCTGCCTGCGGCGCCTGTGGAATCCGCGTCTTTCACCTCCAGTCCCGGCAGGTCGTGAAAAGTACCGCTGTCGGCCACCGTGGCAAGTTGGGCCAGGGCCGCATAATACAGTAATACGGTATCCGGGTTTAAAAAAGCGGGGCTTTCCAGTCCCGCTTCGTGTTCGTTAATGGCAGTCGCAGTGGCCGTCCCCATGGTCGCACCCGCCGCCGCAGTCATCCCCGCAGTCGCCGCATGAACAGCTGCCCTGCAAGTCTTCGGGCGTTACGTCGCGCACTGATACGACCTCGACGTCGAAATTGAGCGTCTTGCCCGCCATCGGGTGGTTGAAGTCCATCTTCACGGTTTCGTCGCCGACCTCCTTGACGATACCCATCATGCGGTTGCCCTGGTTGTCGCTCATCGGCACCTGCGAACCCACGAAGAGGATGTCTTCGGCCAGTTTGCCGTCGACCATGAATATATTTTTCGGCAGGTCTACCACGGCATCGGCGATCAGCTCGCCGTAGCCGTCCTTGGGCTCGAGGGTGAACGAGACGGCCTCGCCGATCTCCTTGCCCAGGATTGCCTCCTCGAATTTGGGAAGCAGCATGCCTGTCCCGAAGATGAATTCGAGCGGCTGTCCCGGGCGCGACTGGTCTGCGATTTGTCCGTCGACAGTGAGCTTGTAGTCCACGCCGACCATTTTGTTCTGTTCTACTTTCATTGTAATCTGATTAGGATTTATTGCATGTAATTGATTGGCAAAGATAGAAATTAAGTTCCGGATTTGCAATTACTGCGGAATTTATCTGGTTTTATGGAAGCTTATCTCCCTATTATGCTAAAATCGTGCAAAAAAAAAATTATTTTCCGCTTCTGTTGCTTTCGGCCCGTTTCGTCGGGTCTGCCCGGGTGAAATGCCGGGGCCGGATACGTGCCGCGATGCTTACGGTGCCGGCAGGGCTGTTTTTCGCGGGGTGCCTCGGCGGAAGCCTGCGCGTCCCCGTCTTCCGTATCGCCGGTTTTGCGGATGCGGGCTGTCGGAAAAATCCCCGGAATACAAACGGATTCCGGGGATCATTATTGTATGGCTTGCGGTGCCGGCGTGCGTGCCCGCGTTTTTGGTACGTAGTAGCCGGTTCGGGACAGCCTATTCGCAGTTGCGGCAGCAGAGGTTGCGGTCGCCGTAGCCGTTGTCGATCTTGGTCACGTAGGGGAAGAACTTGGCTTCGCGCACCCATGCGAGCGGGAATGCCGCCTCGGCGCGGGTGTAGGGATGCGTCCATTCGCCGGCGATCTCGGCGGCGGTGTGCGGCGCGTTGGCGACCACGTTGTCGGCCTGTCCCGCGGCGGCTTCGCACTCGCGCTTGATGCTCACCAGCGCTTCGATGAAGCGATCCATCTCGGCCTTCGGTTCCGATTCGGTCGGTTCGACCATCAGCGTCTCGTGCACGGGGAACGAGAGCGTCGGGGCATGGAACCCGTAGTCCATCAGGCGGTGGGCGATGTCGCCGCAGTCGACGCCGTAGTCCTTCTTGAAAGAGGTCAGGTCGAGAATCATCTCGTGTCCCACGCGGCCGGTCTCGCCTGAATAATAGGTGCGGTATTCCGGTGCCAGCGCCGAGGACATGTAGTTGGCGTTGACGATCGCCATTTCGGTGGCGCGGCGCAGCCCGTTTCCACCCAGCATCTTGATATAACCATAGGTTATGGGCAGCAGCATGGCGGAGCCCCAGGGGGCCGACGCCACGGCCGTGATACCCTCGTCGCCGCCCGTCGGCATAACCGGATGCGAGGGGAGGAATGCCCTGAGGTGCTCGGCGACGCAGATCGGGCCCACGCCCGGGCCGCCGCCCCCGTGGGGCATGGCGAAGGTCTTGTGCAGGTTGAGGTGGCAGACGTCGGCGCCGATGTAGCCGGGGTTGGTCAGCCCCACCTGTGCGTTCATGTTGGCGCCGTCCATGTAGACCTGCCCGCCTGCGTCGTGCACGGCGTCCACGATCTCGCGGATGCGGCTCTCGAACACGCCGTGCGTCGAGGGGTAGGTGACCATCAGCCCGCACAGCTCCGAACTGTATTCCCCGGCCTTGGCCTTGAGGTCTTCGACGTCGATGTTGCCCTTGTCGTCACAGGCCACCGTGACGATCTTCATGCCGGCCATGGCGGCCGACGCGGGGTTGGTGCCGTGGGCCGAGGCCGGGATCAGCACCACGTTGCGGTAGCCCTGTCCGCGGCTCTGGTGGTAGGCGCGGATCACCATCAGCCCGGCGTATTCGCCCGCAGCGCCCGAATTGGGTTGCAGGGAGCAGGCCGCGAAGCCCGTGATCGTCGCCAGGTCGTTTTCCAACTCCGTGATTAACTGCATGTAACCTTCGGCCTGGTCGGCCGGGGCGAAGGGGTGCATCATCTGGAAGCCCGCCAGCGAGAGCGGCTGCATGAGCGCTGCGGCGTTGAGCTTCATGGTGCACGAACCTAAAGAGATCATCGAATTGGCGAGCGAGATGTCCCTCAGTTCGAGCTTCTTGATGTAGCGCATCAGGTCGCTTTCCGAGCGGTAGGTGTTGAAGACCGCCTCCGAGAGGTAGGCTGTGCGGCGGCGCAGGGCGGCCGGCACGCGGCTTTCTGTGACGGGCTTTACTGCCTTGGCTTTCCTGCCTTTGGCGGCGGCGAAGATGCGTATTACCTCGCCGACCTCTTCGGGGGTGGTCACCTCGTCGAACGACATGCGCACGGAGCCTTCGGTGGGGTAGTAGAAGTTGATGCCGCTTTCGAGTGCCAGCGACTGCACGACGGCGGCTTCGGCCGAGACTTCGAGCGTGTCGAAGAAGTCTGCGGCGGCGAGTTTGTAATCCATCGCCTGGAGTGCGTCGGCGACCGTTGCGGCGGCCAGGTGGGCCGTGTCGGCGGCGCGTTTCAGCCCCTCGGGGCCGTTGTAGACGCAGTAGAAGCCTGCCATCGAGGCCATCAGCGCCGAGGCGGTGCAGATGTTCGACGTGGCGCGTTCGCGCTTGATATGCTGTTCGCGCATCTGGAGCGCCATGCGCAGCGCCTTGTTGCCGAGGCGGTCGACCGAGACGCCGATGATGCGGCCGGGCATGTTGCGCTTGTAGGCCTCGCGCGTGGCCATGTAGCCTGCGCCGGGGCCGCCGAAGCCCATCGGGGTGCCCAGGCGTTGCGTCGAGCCGACGGCGATGTCGGCACCCCACTCGCCGGGGGATTTGAGCAGCGCCAGCGAAAGCAGGTCGGCGGCGGCCGTGACCAGCACGCCCTTGGCATGTGCCGCGGCCGTGAAGTCCGTATAGTCGCGCACGGCGCCGTTGGCGGCCGGGTACTGGACGATGGCGCCGAACTCCTTGCCCGTGAAGCTGTATTCGTCGTATTCGTCGATGATCAGTTCGATGCCGAACGGTTCGCTGCGCGTGAGCAGCACGTCGAGCGTCTGCGGGAAAATGTTGCGGTCGACGAAGAGCTGGTTGCGACCCTCCCTGACCGCTTCGCGCGGGCGCAGCGCGAACATCATCAGCATGGCCTCGGCGGCGGCCGTGCCCTCGTCCAGGAGCGAGCAGTTGCCGATCTCCATGCCCGTGAGCGAGATCACGGCGGTCTGGAAGTTCAGCAGCGCCTCGAGACGGCCCTGCGAGATCTCGGCCTGGTAGGGCGTGTAGGAGGTGTACCAGGCGGGGTTCTCGAAGACGTTGCGCACGATGGCGGCCGGGACGGCGCAGGGGTAGTAGCCCATGCCGATGAACGATCTGAGGCAGCGGTTGCGGTCGGCCAGCGAGCGGATGTGGGCGGCGAATTCGTATTCGCTCATCCCTTCGGCCGGCAGCGCGAGCGGCTTCTTGAGCCGGATGGACTGGGGAATGACCTGCGCGATCAGTTCGTCGACCGACTTTGCGCCGATCACTTCGAGCATGGCTTTGAGGTCTTTTTCGTTGCTGACGCCGATGTGGCGTTCGGAAAACTTGTCGAACATATTTGTCATCAATTGGTTATTGTGGTCGGATGCGCCGGGCGGCGCGTAATCTCCATGCAAAAATACTATTTTTACGAAGACCGCAAGCGTCTGCCGGGTTTATATTTTCCCCGTGGCGCAGGGATACGTCTCCGTCGGTCGTAGCCGGCCGCGCTGGCATCCGCAGGCCGCGAAACGGGGAGTTGCGGCGGGCACCCGTGGGGCGGCAGGCAAGGGCGTCCGTCCGGCGGGGCTTGCCGGAGTCAGTACTTGAAACTGCTGCCGCCGATGAACTCCCGGATGATCGACGTGGGCGGGATCTCGTCGGGCGGGATGGGGGTGAAGTTTTTCAGGAACTTCAGCATGCGCCGCGCCTCGTCGTACTCGGGTACCGTGTCGGGAACCTCGCGGAGGATCTTTTCGGCATAGGGGCGCAACACCGAGATTTCGTAGAAGAGCGACGAGTTGAGCATGACGTCGGCGTTTTCCTGGTAGGGGAAGATGTGCTTCTCCTCGCCGCGGCGGACGGAGCCCCAGCGCGAAAGCGTCGCCACGGCATCGGCGCCGCGTTGCGTATAGTCGCGCGTGAGGCGGCGCAGCAGGCGGTTGTCGGTCGTGGCGATGCGCGAGAGGTTGTCCATCGCCACCGACGTGAAGCACGAGATGTAGATGCGGAATTTCTGCGCTTCGGGGACGCTCGGGGTGAGGCGCGGGTTGAGCCCGTGGATGCCCTCGACGATCAGGATCGAACGTTCGTCGAGCGTCAGCGGGTTCTTGTGCCACGTGCGGCGCCCCGTGATGAAGTCGTAGCGCGGGATGTCGACGCTTTCGCCACGCATCAGGCGGCAGAGGTGGTCGTTGAACAGGCCGAGGTCGATGGCTTCGAGTGCCTCGTAGTCGTAATTGCCGTCGGCGTCGCGCGGGGTCTTTTCGCGGTCGACGAAGTAGTCGTCGAGCGAGATCAATACCGGGTGCAGCCCCAGCACGCCGAGCTGGATGCCCAGCCGTTTGGCCGAGGTGGTCTTGCCGCTCGACGAGGGGCCCGAGATGAGCACCATGCGCACGCCGCGCGAGATGTTGGCGTCGTAGATCGTGTCGGCGACCCACGCGAACTTGCGTTCGTGGAATGCCTCGGCCAGTTTGATCATGCCGCCTGCGTCGCCCGCGAGCACCTTGGAGTTGACGGCGCCCACGGTGGGCACGCCCATGATCCGCACCCAGGACTGGTATTCCTGGAAGATACCGAACATTTTTTCCTGTTCGACGTTCGTGTTGAGCCGGTCGGGCGCCGTGCGCAGCGGCAGGGCAAGGTAGAATCCGTTGTAGTAGGGTTCGATGCCGAACAGGTCGACGAACCCCGTCGAGGGCGCCAGCGCGCCGTAGAAATAACCGTCGGTGTCGCCGAGCGTATAGAGGTCGCTGTAAAGCCGCGGGCGGGTGTCCAGCAGGGCGATCTTGTCGGTGAGCCCCTGGGCCGCATAGCGGGCGCGGACTTCGCTCGTGAGGATCTTCATGCGGCTGATCGGCAGGTCTTGCGCCACCAGGTAGCGCATGCGCCCTTCGAGTGCCGCGGCCTGTTCGTGTGAGAACTCGTCGATGCCTTCGACCTCGCAGTAAAAACCGTTCTGTCCCATCGAATGGCGGATGTGGAGCGTCTTGCCCGGAAAGAGGTCGCGTACGGCCTTTTGCAGGATGAACCACGACGTCCGCTGGTAGACGCGGATGCCGGAGAAGGAGGTGATGTCCACGAAGCGGACGCTCACCGGGGTATATATTTTGTAATACAACTCCTTGATGCGGTTGTTGACCAGGGCGGCCAGGAACGGGTAGGGGCCCGGTGCGACCCGCTTTGCGACCTCGGAAAGCGGGGTGCCCATCGGCACTTCGACCTTGCCGCCGAGGTTCTCACATATGATTTCGATGATATTCGTCATAGATTTTCAGGATTGAAACCATGTAAAGATATGAATAATTTATAACTTTGACAAACTAAAACCTGTGTTATGAAAGGAATGCTGAAGATGGGGCTGGTCGCCGTTGCGGCGCTCGCCGCGGCCTGCGCACCCCGCGAAAGGACGCTCGTATTGCTGTCGACGAACGACATGCATGCAAAGATACAGAATTTCCCGCGGCTGGCGTCGGCCGTCGAGGCGTGCCGCGATACGGCCCAACTGGTGGTGCTGGTCGATGCCGGCGACCGCTGGACGGGGAATGCCTATGTGGACATGGCGCCGACGCCCGGTATGCCGATGATCGCCCTGATGAACGAACTGGGGTATGACGTGGCGACGCTGGGCAACCATGAATTCGACCACGGGCAGGCGTTCCTGGGGCGGATGATCGACAGCATGGACTTCGAGGTGGTCTGCGCCAACGTGGTGAGCGACACCTGCACCTTCCCGCAGTTGCCGCCCTACACGATCGTCGACCGGGACGGGATCCGGATCGGGTTTGTCGGCGTGGTGACCAACTACGAGGGCCCGGGGCATCCGGCGGGCAATGAATCGAGTTTCGCGGGGCTGGAGTTTCCCGACCCGCAGGCGATGGCCCTCGAATATGCCGCGGAGCTGCGGCCGGAGTGCGACGTGCTGGTGCTCGTGTCGCATATGGGCGACGACCGCGATGCGGAACTGCTGGGCCGTGGCCCGTCGCAGTACGACGTGGTGATCGGCGGGCATACGCACGAGGAGGTCGATACGCTGATCGGCGGCACGCTGCTGACGCAGACGGGCAAAGACCTGCGGAACATCGGCGTGACGACCGTACGGATGAAGGGGAATAAGGTCGCAGGGGTCGATTACCGGATCGTCCCGCTCGCTGATTACGAGCCGGATATCCTCTACCAGAAACAGGTCGAGGCTTACTATGCCGACCCGGGGCTGAACAAACCCGTCGGGCGCTTCGGCAATGCCGCCGACAAGTGGGGGCTTGCCAACTGGATGGCTGCGGCGGTAGCCGACGAGGCCGATGCCGACGTCGGTTTCTACCACATCGGCGGCGTGCGCCTCGATTCGATCCCCGCGGGCGGGGTGAGCGCGGCGAAGGTATACGGGCTGGAGCCGTTCGGGACGCTGGTCGCCGAGATGGAAATGACGCCCGCCCAGATGCGTCGCATGATCGTGTCGAAGTACAACGACCCGGTGAACGCCAAGGAGGCGCACCGCATCGACCTGATTTCGACCACGCCCTATGTGATCGTCACCGATGCGGCGGACAACGCCCTCGACGTGCAGTTCCCGAAGCTGCGCGAGGGGCGGAAGTACAAGGTCGCCGTGAGCGACTATATCTACCGGAATTACAAGGATATGGAATATACCGGCGGGGAAATCACCGACGAGAAGGTGGCCGACATCCTGCTCGAAGAGCTCAGGGACGACAGCCCGCTGAAGATCGACAACACCCCGCGGCAGCGGGTGGTGCGCAAATAGGCGCCGCGGACGACGCCCGGAGGCTTCCGCGGGACGCAAATAACCGCCTGATTTTTTGCAGATTCGCAAAAAACCGTTACCTTTGTAGCCCTCACGTATGCGCATAAGGCGCGTAGGCGGGAGCTACGAGTTTAATTATTAATCATTTAACGAGCGATTGTATCGCAAAAAGAATTTCCATCATGGAAGAAACGAAAAATGTAGTCACGAACGAGAATTTCGACTGGAACGCGTATGAAAACGACCTGGGAGTCTATGACCATCCCAAGGAGGAGATCGCAGAGGCTTACGACAAGACGCTTTCGAACGTCAACGTCGGCGAGGTCGTGGAAGGTACCGTTACGGGCATTACCAAGCGCGAGGTTCTCGTGAACATCGGCTACAAGAGCGAGGGTGTCATTCCCGTTTCCGAGTTCCGCTACAACCCCGACCTGAAGGTCGGCGATAAGATCGAGGTCTATGTCGAGTCGGCCGAGGACAAGGGCGGACAGCTGGTTCTTTCGCACAAGAAGGCACGTCAGCTCAAATCGTGGGATCGTGTGAACGAGGCCCTCGAAAAGGACGAAATCATCAAGGGTTACATCAAGTGCCGCACCAAGGGCGGTATGATCGTCGACGTATTCGGCATCGAGGCGTTCCTGCCCGGTTCGCAGATCGACGTGAAGCCCATCCGCGACTACGATGTATACGTGGACAAGACCATGGAGTTCAAGGTGGTGAAAATCAACCAGGAGTTCCGCAACGTGGTCGTTTCGCACAAGGCGCTCATCGAGGCCGAACTCGAAGCGCAGAAGCAGGTTATCATGTCGAAACTCGAGAAGGGCCAGATCCTCGAGGGTACCGTCAAGAACATCACCTCGTACGGCGTATTCGTCGACCTGGGCGGTGTGGACGGCCTGATCCATATCACCGACCTCTCGTGGGGCCGCGTGAACCACCCCGAAGAGATCGTGGCGCTCGACCAGAAGATCCAGGTCGTCATCCTCGATTTCGACGATGCCAAGAAGCGTATCGCACTGGGCCTGAAGCAGCTCACCCCGCATCCGTGGGAGGCGCTCGACCAGAACCTCAAGGTCGGCGACAAGGTCAAGGGCCGCGTGGTCGTGATGGCCGACTACGGTGCATTCGTGGAGATCGCCCCCGGTGTTGAGGGACTGATCCACGTGTCGGAGATGTCGTGGAGCCAGCACCTGCGTTCGGCGCAGGAGTTCATGAAGGTCGGCGACGAAGTCGAGGCTGTCATCCTGACGCTCGACCGCGAGGAGCGCAAGATGTCGCTGGGCATCAAGCAGCTTACGCCCGATCCCTGGGAAAATATCGAAACCAAGTATCCCGTCGGCACGAAGTGCACGGCCAAGGTGCGCAACTTTACCAACTTCGGTATCTTCGTCGAGATCGAGGAGGGTATCGACGGCCTGATCCACATTTCCGACCTGAGCTGGACGAAGAAGGTAAAGCACCCCGGCGAATTCACGTCGGTGGGCGCTGATATCGACGTCGTGGTGCTCGAGATCGACAAGGAGAACCGCCGTCTGTCGCTGGGCCACAAGCAGCTCGAGGAGAACCCCTGGAACGAGTTCGAGAACCAGTTCTCGGTAGACAGCATCCACGAGGGTACGATCACCGAGATGACCGACAAGGGCGCAGTCGTCGCACTGGGCGAGAACGTGGAGGGCTTCTGCCCCGCACGCCAGCTCACCAAAGAGGACGGCACGACGCCGAAGGTGGGCGACAAGCTCGACTTCAAGGTGCTCGAGTTCTCGAAGGCTACCAAGCGTATCACCCTTTCGCACCTGCGTACGTACGAGGAGGCCAAGCGTGCCGAAGTGGCAGCCGAGAAGGCTGAGAAGCGTGCCGCCGCCGATGCTACGAAGTCGACCGTGAAGAAGATCAACGCTTCGGTCGAGAAGACGACGCTGGGCGACATCGCAGGTCTGGCCGCGCTGAAGAGCGCCATGGAGGCTGCCGAGGCGAAGAACGCCAAGAAGGCTGCCAAGGAAGAGAAGGCCGAGGAGTAATCCCCGTACGGAGGGACGGTGCAGCCGTCCGCCGATATATCGAAAGAACCGCAGGCGTAACGCCTGCGGTTCTTTTTTTGTGGGCGCGTTTGTGGGCGCAGGGGAAGGAGGGGCAGTTGGTCGCGGTTGGGAAAAGGATTGCGGGGCGGGGTGCGGGTAGACCTGGGCGAAGGATAGGCCGGGAGCGGTGAAGGACTGCGGCGGGTTGAGGCGGAGGACAGGGCTTTTCGCCCCACTCCGGGAAAGTTTGCCGCCGATTTCTTGGACGCGTGGCGATAACTCCGTATATTTCGGGCCGAATCGTAAAATATAATCAGGAACTAAATATAATCATGAACGGATACCGCGCCTTATGAAAAAGCTGATATTATCCCTGTTTTCGCTGTTTTCGGTGTTTGCGGGTGTCCCGCACTGCCTGGGAAATCCTGCCCCCGAGGAGGTTCGGGCGTCGCAGCCCAACCGGGAGAGGCGGCACGGGGCTTACTCGAAGGATAACTGGACGGTGTATTACGAGGGCAGGAAGGTGAAGGGCGCTTCGGCATCGTCGTTCACGGATCTCGGCGGTGGGTACGGTAAGGACGACTGGACGGTGTTCTACCGCGGCCGGAAGGTGGAAGGGGCGTCGGCCTCGTCGTTCGAGAGCCTCGGGAACGGGATGGGGAAAGACAACTGGCATACCTACCACTACGGGGAGCGGTATGACGGGAGCGCGTTGTCGGGCGAAAGGCTGGGCGGCGGTTACTTGAAGGACAGCTGGACGGTGTATTACCGCGGCCGGAAGGTGGACGGGGCGTCGGCGATGACCTTCGAGAGCCTCGGGAACGGATACGGAAAGGATGCCTGGAAGGTATTTTACAGGGGCGGAGCGGTGAAGGGCGCCTCGGCGCAGACGTTCGAAGAACTCGGGGAAGGATACGGGAAAGACGCATGGAAAGTCTATTACCGGGGGAAAGAGCTGCCGGGAGCGTCGCCCGGTTCGTTCGAGGTGCCGCGCGACAGCTGGTGAGAAATGGCCGCCACCGCTATAACGGCAGTGCCCTTCCGAACGGAAAGGCACTGTTTTTGTTTCCCGCAGGGTAAACCCCGAGACGGAATGAGCAGATTCAAGCCCCACATCGCCCTGCTGATATGCAATATCGTATGGGCCATGGATTACCCGTTTTACAACATCGTATTGCCGCACTATGTCCATCCGATGGCCATGGTGGCGGGGTCGCTGGTCGTCACGGCGCTTTTTTCGCTCGTGCCGCTGCTGTGGCAGAAGGCCGAACGGGTCGCGCGCGCCGACATCCGCAAGCTGATCGGCGCCGCGCTGCTGATCGGCGTGCTGCGCAAGGTATTCATCATGTACGGGCTTTCGATGACTTCGCCCATCGACGGCTCGATCATCGACACCATCGTCCCGCTGCTGGTGCTGCTGCTCTCCGTATTGCTGGGCATGGATCGCTTCACAAAGCTCAAGGTCGCGGGGCTGCTGCTCGGCATGGCGGGCGCCGTGGCGGTGGTGCTGACGGGCGCCTCGTCGTCGCATCAGCATTCGCATGTCTGGGGCAACGTGATGATCATGCTTTGCGCCTGCGCCACGGCGCTGTACATGGTCTGGTTCAAAGCCCTGGTTGCCAGGTACCGCATCACCACCGTGCTGCGCTGGGTATATTGCGTGGCGGCCGTCATTGCGCTTCCGTTCGGCCTGAAGGAGATCGTCCATACCGACTATGCCGCCATAGCCGGCCATGCGCTTTTCCCGACGCTCTTCGTGCTGACGGTGCCGACCTACCTGCCGAACCTGATGCTGAATTATGCGCTCAAGAGTGTGCCGGCCACGGTGTCGAGCATCTATACCTACCTGCAGCCCGTGCTGGCGATCGCCATTTCGGTCGGGATGGGGCTGGACAAGCTGCATGCCGATACGGTGGTCTTCGCGCTGGTGATCTTCGTCGGCGTGGCGCTCGTGCTGCGTTCCTACTCCGTGCCGCCGCGCCATCCCGATCCGCCGGCCGCGCCGCCGCACTGACCCGGGCGGGGAATCCGGCGGGATCGAACAGTCCGGAATGCGGGTTGGCAGGACACGCGGCGTGCCCGTCCCCGAATTCGGGGGAAACGAATATCGGGACGGAGTATTGCCTGAATGCAAAAAGGAGAGCCTTTGGCTCTCCTTTTTTAGGGTGCGGGTAGTTGCAGGGCGGAAAGCCTTGCAGCCTCCTGTGGATTATTCTGCGGCGGTAACCGAGAATTTGATGACGGCCTTGACCTCCTTGTGGAGTTTGGCGGTCGCTTCGTACTCGCCGACGGTCTTGATGCCCTCTACGGCGATCAGCTTGCGGTCGAGTTCGATGCCTTTGGCAGCCAGTGCCTCGGCCAGGTCGGTGGCGGTAACCGTACCGAAGAGCTTGCCCTCCTCGGCCTTCACGGCCAGCGTGAGCGGCAGGTTGGCGATGGTCTCGGCGAGTGCCTGTGCGTCGGCAAGGATCTTGGCGTCCTTGTGGGCGCGCTGGCGGAGGTTCTCGGCGAGCACCTTCTTGGCGGATGCGGTGGCAGCCTTTGCGTAACCCTGGGGAATCAGGTAGTTGTTCGCATAACCGGGCTTTACGGTCACGATGTCGTTGGCGTAGCCCAGGTTTTCCATATCTTTGATCAGAATAACTTCCATTGTCTCTTCCTCCTTTAATTATTTCATGCAATCGGTTACGAAGGGCAGGATGGCCAGGTGGCGCGCACGCTTCACGGCCTGTGCCACCTTCTTCTGGAACTTCTGCGAAGTACCCGTCAGGCGGCGGGGAAGGATCTTACCCTGCTCGTTGAGGAATTTCTTGAGGAACTCCCCGTCCTTGTAATCCACGTATTTGATGCCGAGCTTCTTGAAGCGGCAGTATTTCTTTTTCTTGACGTCGACCGATACCGGGTTGAGGTAACGGATTTCAGACTGTGCCTTGTTCTCCTGTGCCATGGTTTACTCCTCCTGTTTGTTAGAAAGTTTTGCACGACGCTTCTCCGAGTATTCCACGGCGAACTTGTCCTGCTTGAAAGTAAGGAAACGGATGATGCGCTCATCGCGGCGGTACTGCGTTTCGAGCGTGCCTATGAGCGAGCCCTCGCCCGTGAACTCGACCAGGAAGTAAAAACCGGTGGTCTTCTTCTGAATAGGGTAGGCGAGCTTGCGAAGGCCCCACGACTCCTTGTTCACAATCTGACCGCCGTTCTCGGTGATGACACCCTGGAATTTGTCAGCGACCTCCTGCACCTGTGCATCGGACAGAACCGGCGTGACAATGAAAACGGTTTCGTAATTGTTCATAATACGTATTAAAATTAGTTAATTGCCCCTCAATGGGGTTGCAAATATACGGATTATTTGTAAAATAGCAAAGCCGCGCACCTTTTTTTCGGTTTTATCGCCGTATCTTTGAGCCGATTCCGCCGCCGGGGTCAGTCCCGGGTGTACGGACAGCGGCCGCAAAGGCGGGGAAAGTGCCGGGGCGTGTCTGCCTCCGGAGCCGGAAACGGGCGGTGCCGGCCCTCGCCCTGCTGCGGAAAAGGGGATGGAAATGGAGCCCGGAACAGGATTTGCCCCGGGTTTCGGCGGTCGGTCGGCGGCGGCCTATTGCAACTGGTCGATCACGTCGGTGATGCGCGAGAAGACCTCCTCCATCGAACCCGTGCCGTTGACCGAGGCGTATTTGCCCCGGGCGGCGTAGTAGTCCGAGACGACGGCGGTCTGCTGGCGGTAGACGTCGAGGCGGCCGCGGATCACCTCCTCGGAGGCGTCGTCGGCGCGTCCCGAATCCTTGCCGCGGAGCAGGATGCGCTGGACGAGCTCCTCTTCGGGGACGTGGATGTCGACCATGATGTCGACCTTCAGCCCGTGCCGGGCAAGGAGCTTGTCGAACTCCTCGGCCTGTACCGTGGTGCGGGGGAAGCCGTCGAAGATGCAGCCTTTGACGTGCTTGTGCTCTGAGACATAGTTGGCGACCATGCCGATGACGATTTCGTCGGGGGCCAGTTTGCCAGCCCTGATGTAAGATTCCATGCTGCGTCCGAGTTCCGTGCCGCGGCGGATTTCGTCGCGGATAACCTCGCCCGTCGAGACATGCTCGATGCCGTAGTGTGCTTTGAGCCGTTGTGCCTGCGTGCCTTTGCCGCAGCCCGGCGCACCGAATAAGACGATGTTTATCATATGTAGAAGCCGAATTTGGGATTTACCGGACAAAAATACGCTAAATTTTTGGGAAAGAGTAAAGAATCCGTAATTTTGTAAAAAAATTTATAATATGGAAAAGAAACGACGCACCGAAATAGCCGAGCTGGGTGAATTCGGCCTGATAGACCTGTTGACCAAAGGGTTCGACCCGGCGGATGCTTCGACGCTCCGCGCCGCGGGCGACGATGCGGCGGTCGTCATGCCGCCGTCCGGCGAGGCGGTGCTCTGTTCGACGGACGCACTGCTGGAGGGCATAGACTTCGACCTGACCTATTTCCCCCTCCGGCACCTGGGATACAAGGCCGTGACGGTGGCCGCAAGCGATATCCTGGCGATGAACGCACTGCCCTCGCAACTGATGGTGTCGCTCGGTGTGTCGTCCAAGCTGTCGGTGGAGGCGTTGCAGGAGCTGTACGAGGGAATTGCCTTCGCATGCAGGGAGCAGGGGATCGACCTCGTGGGGGGCGATACGAAGGCTTCGATGACCGGACTGGTGCTGGGGCTCACGGCGCTGGGACATGCCCCGAAGGAGAAGGTCGTGTCGCGCGGCGGCGCACAGCAGAACGACCTGATCTGTATTTCGGGCAACCTCGGTGCGGCGTATATGGGGCTGCGGCTGCTGGAGCGCGAGAAACGGGTGCTCGCAGACGTGAAAGACCCAGAACCGAAGTTCGCAGGGTACGAATACCTGCTGGAGAAGTATCTCAAGCCGCGCCTGCGCAAGGATATCGTGGAGGCATTGGCCGAGGAGGGCATCGTACCGACGTCGATGATCGACCTTTCGGACGGGCTTTCCAGCGACCTGATGCAGATTTGCAAGGCGTCGAAATGCGGGGCCCGCATATACCTCGACCGGATGCCGATTGCAAAGCAGACCTATGCCTTGGCCGAAGAGATGAATGCCGATCCGGTCGTGGCGGCGCTCAACGGCGGTGAAGACCACGAATTGCTGTTCACGGTGCCGCTGGCGTTGCAGGAGCAGGTGATGCGCATGGGGTGCGTCGATGTCATCGGCCATATAACGCCCGAGTCGACGGGGATATACATGGTGACGCCCGACGGTTCGGACATTCGGCTGCGGGCGCAGGGGTTTCCCGAGAAGGAGTGATTCCGGGGACGGATCCGGGTTTTCCGGGAAGGAGTGAGGCTGCCGGAGGATCAGGGGATCCCCGGGAAGGGTAGTGCCGCGCGGGGATGCCCCGGCGGAGAAAAACGGAAGCCGTCCGCAGCGATGCGGACGGCTTTGTCGTACAGGCGGTATGCCGGAGCGTATGTGTGCGCTGTACTTGGGCTGGCGGGACGGTGGCTGATACCGTTGTTTTGCGCAGGGGAATAAAAAAGCTGCCACAGGGGCAGCTTCTGGCTTTGCATCCGGCCGGGGTTTAGAGTGCGTTCACGTGCAGCTGGAGGGCGCTCTTCAGGTTTGCGGCCTTGTTCTTGTGCACGATATTGTGCTTGGCGAGCTTGTCCAGCATGGTGGTTACCTTGGGAAGCAGGGCTTCGGCGGCACTCTTCTCCGAGGTGTTGCGCAGTGCTTTTACGGCATTACGTGCTGTCTTGTGGTACAGACGGTTGTGGGCACGTTTGGCCGCGGTTTGGCGAATGCGTTTTTTCGATGACTTATGGTTTGCCATAATTCTGTGTTTTTTATTTTTTACTTTTTCAGTTGCTAAATCGGTTCCAGCCGTAGCTGTGTGCGGATAGGCCTGAAGCCCGCTCCTTGAAAAGTATTCACCCGTAGAGGTCTGCCGTTTTTGCTGTCCCGGTTGCCGGTCGGGAGCCCCCCCCCGGTTCCGTGCCGCTCCGCAGCCCTCCTCGTTCGTAGCCCATAGGAGAGTCGAACTCCTCTTTCAAGAATGAAAATCTTGCGTCCTAACCGATAGACGAATGGGCCAATACCACTATCGCATACCCCCGAAAGGGTGGCTTTAGCGGTGCAAAGGTAAATAAAAAAGTGAGTTTAACAAAAAATTGGCGGAAAAATATTGGATATTCTACTTTTTTGCGAGCCGGATGGTCAGCGTCACAGGGTCGAACGAGATGCCTGCGCCGGCGAAAAGCCGTTCGATATGGCCGCTCGCCGCCATGTCGGCCGCCGACATGCAGTGCAGTGCGGGGGTGTCGATGAGCGCTGTGGCGTCGCAGAGCCCGAGCGCCACGTCGAGGTCGTGCGTCGAGAAGAAGATGCATTTGCCCTCTTCGTGTGCCAGGCGGCGCAGCAGCGACGCCAGTTCGTAGCGGTTCGGAAGGTCGAGGAAGGCCGTGGGCTCGTCGAGCAGGATCACGGGGGTGTCCTGCGCCAGAGCGCGTGCGATCAGGATGCGCTGGCATTCGCCGTCGGACATTCGATCCATGGTCTTGCGGGCGAACGACGACATGCCCACCAGCGAGAGCGAGCGTGACACGATGTCGCGGTCGGCCTGCTGCATGTGCCCGATCCAGTTGGTGTAGGGTGTGCGGCCCAGGGCGACGACATCCTCGCAGGCCAGGTTGGCGATGCGTATCTTGTCGGTGGTGACGAAGCTGACGGTGGAGGCGCGTTGCAGCGCGGTGAGTGCGGCGAGGGGCTTGCCGCAGAGCCGGATCTCGCCGGTGGCCGTGCCCAGCCCGGCGATCGCCCGCAGCAGGGTGCTTTTGCCCGTCCCGTTGCGGCCTATGAGCGCCGTGATCGACCCTTGCGGGAGCACGGCGTCGGCGTCGCGCAGCAGGACGCGGCGGCCGTAGGCGAGGGTGAGGCCGTGCAGCGAGATGCCCGGTGTCCCGGGTGCGGGGCCTGTGTGCGGTCGGGGGGGATGGAGGGTGTCGGCTGTCATTTTAGAAGAGGTTGCGGTTGCGGACGACGACGATGATGACCACCGGGATGCCCATCAGGGCCGTGACGGTGTTGATCGGCAGCGCCAGGGTTTTCGAAATGAGGTCGCAGACCAGCAGCAGGGCGGCGCCCGCGAGCATCGATCCCGGCATGAGGACGCGGTGGTCGGCGCTGGCGAAGAGCATGCGTGCCAGGTGCGGGACGGCCAGTCCGATGAAGCCCACGGGGCCGCAGAAGGCGGTGACGGTACCGGCCAGCAGTACGGTGGAGAGGAACAGCAGCGTACGGGTGCGTTGCACGTTGAGCCCCATCGTGCGGGCATAGTTTTCGCCCAGCAGCAGCAGGTTGAGCGGCTTGATGGCGGCGACGCTGAGCACGAGCCCCGCGGCGACGACGGGGAGCATCAGGGCGAGGTTGCCGCCCGTGACGTCGCCCAGCGACCCCATCGTCCAGATGACGAACGATTTGAGCGCCGCCTCGCTCGACAGGTATTGGAGTATCTCGACTATGGAACTGATGCCCGAGCCGAACATCATGCCCAGGATGAGGATGACCATGATGTCCTTGATGCGGCGGCTGACCGTCATCACGATCAGCAGCACGAGTGCCGCGCCGAGCCATGCCGCGCCGGCGATGCCCAGCGACTGTACGAACGAGTGCGCCGAGACGCCCAGCAGCGGGGCTCCGAGCAGGAACAGCGCTACGCCCAGCCCGGCGCCCGAGCTGATGCCCAGCACATAGGGCCCGGCCAGCGGGTTGCGGAAAAGGGTCTGCATCTGCAGGCCGCTGGCGGCGAGCGCCGCGCCGGCCAGGAGTGCCGTGACGGCTTTGAGCAGCCGTATCCGCAGGATAATGTCCCGGATGGCGGGGTCGCAGTCGCCGCCCGTGAGCGCCGCCCAGATGTCGGCGGGCGCCACGGCGACCGAGCCGACCAGGAGGTCGGCCGTGAAGAGCGCCACGGTCAGCAGCGCAAGTGCCGTGAAGAGGAATGCGGTTCTGCCGGGGGCCATTTAGCGGTACTGGAATTTGAAGGAGGTTTCGTAACGTACGTCGACGGGGACGCCGTTGGCCGTGCCGGGCGTCCACCTGGGGGATTTCTTCAGGGTCTCGATGGTCTTTTCCCGGCAGACGTCGTTGTGGGCGCGGAGGATCTCGATGTCGCGCAGTTTGCCCTTCTTGTCGACCGTGAAGGCGACCCGCACGGTGCCGGAGGCGGCACGCTGGTATTCGCCGCTCTTGTAGCGGATATTCCGGAAGAACCACGGGTAGAGCCGCGAGGCGTATTCTCCCTGGAAGAGCGGATAGACGATCTGCACGTTGAGTTTATTCCCCTGTGCGTCGACCGCATGGCATTTGATCGGACGCAGGTGCCGGAAGTTGACGGGCAGCAGGTAGCGAATTTCGACCGGCTCGCCGTCGACGCGGCCGGGCGACCAGGCCGGGGCTTCCATGACTACGCTGCGGACTTTGCGCAGCGCCCGGGGATCGCAGGCCGAGACGCTTTCGCAGCCGGTGATGCGCCCGTCCCTGCCGATGGTGACCACGGCGTTGACGACCTCGCTGCGGAGCTGGGCGTACTCGTTGTCCGACACGAAGGGCAGGCGGCTGCACACCCAGCGGATGAAATATTCGAAGTCCTGGTTGTAGAACTGGGGGATTTTCACCCGTGTGCCGAGGCGGTTGCCCAGGGTGTCGATGGCGAAGACTTCATAGCCCTGCCGCACCATGGCGATGCCGTCGTTGAAAGGATAGGCCTTGGTATACCGGCAGGGGATGACCTCGGCGCCGTTGCGGTCGGCGAAGCCGTAGAGCGAACCCTGCTTGATGACAGCGCGGCCGTCCGAGAAGTAGCGGAACCACGGTTCCGCGCCCGAGGCCGCCGTTTGCAGCCAGAGCAGGGCCGAGAGGAGTATTGCGAGCCGCTTCATTATTCGAGCCGTTTATAATAGTAGAGTTCCGCGGTGTCGGCCGCCTGGGGGTTGAAGACGGTGCACAGGTCGCGCAGCACCAGGTCGGGGCGTATGACGCCCGACTCCCAGAAATCGGAGCCTCCGGCAGGGGTCTGGCGGCGGTTGTTGTTGAAGACCTGCCGGTTGCTAACGGCGGGGACGTCCGCGAATTTGGGGTTTTGAGCCGTGAGTTCGGCCAGGGTGTTGCACGGGCCGACGTTGATCCACGTGTCGGCGGACGAAGCCAGCAGGTAGGCCTCCTCAAGGTCGACGGCGACCGAGGTGTCCGAGGCGTTTTTTGTGTAGACGTATTCGCCGCCGGCGTCTTCGATCAGGCGCACCATGAAACTCCGCGACGAGGGCATGAACCAGGTGTCGCGGTAGGGCGTGTTGAGCATGACTTTCGGGCGGGGGCTCCGGGCTGCTTTGGCGATTCGGTTCTTGAGCGCGTTGTAGCGTGCGGCGATTCCGCGGAAAGTCTCGGCACCCTTGTCGCGGACGTTGCACAGTTCGGCGGCCACCATCAGCCATTCGGCCTTGCCCAGAGGCGACTCTTCCATATAGTCCCCGATATATATATAAGGAATGCCCAGTTCGCGGAGCTTGCCCGTGACGACGGTATTTTCGCCCGTCACGCCGTAGAGCAGGACGAGGTCGGGCCGCATGGAGGCCAGCAGTTCGAAGTTGAGGTTGGTGTCGTATCCCACGTCGCGCACTTCGCCGCAGTAGCGGTGTTCGTTGACGTAGGTGTTGCTGATGTAGTCGATGCCCGAAACACCGGAGATGCGCCGCACCTCGCCCAGGGCGTCGAACATGGCCACGTGGCTCGAAGACATGCAGACGACGTGCCGCACGGGGGCTTTCACGACCTGGGCGTCGAGGCCCGCCGGGGCTTTGGCCCCCTCGCGCAGGATGAGCAGGTGCTGCTCGACGTTGCCGGCCCCCTGCCAGGGGTTGCGGACGGTGACCAGGGTCGCGGCATCCTTGTCCCGGCCGCGGATGTCGAATCCCGAAGCATACTCGGGCGTGTAGATTTCGACTGTGAAGTCTGCGGCGGAGCGTGTCGCGGAGCCTCCGCAGCCGCTGGCCAGGAGCCCGGTGAGTACCGCTATGAGAAGTGCGAATCGTTTCATTGAGGACAAAATTAGAAAAAAATCTTGCAGAAATGTGACGATTTGTGAAAAATACACTATATTTGCACTCCGAAACGCTACGGGGTGTAGCTCAGCCCGGTTAGAGTACGCGTCTGGGGGGCGCGTGGTCGCAAGTTCGAATCTTGTCACCCCGACTGATGGAAAATCCTTGATATTCAATCGAATATCAAGGATTTTTCTTTTGTGTTATATAGCCGGATAAGTGGCGGTGGTACACAAGTGGTACATAAATGGTCGCTATCCGAAAATTTTGGTCATTAAACAGGTTTACCAATTGTTGCTTCCTGCAATTTTTTTACGTTCTTCCTCTACTTTGGGGACTAATTCTGTGATGGAGTCCAATAGTTCCTTGTGACCTAACTTTGAATCATATTCTAGAAATTGAAGTCCCATGGAGCCCGTGTAGATTTCTCGTTCTTCAGGTGTTAGTGTTTTTTTAGGGATGATAAAATAGTGCTTTCGAGTAAAGCTATATCTAAAATTGTAGTCTTCTAATAATAAGGAAATATCCGGATCATTTAGTCCAGCTCCAAGAAATATAAAGGTATGGGTGAGCATCAATGCTTCTAGTATCTTATAAAAGTGTGTATAGGTATTACGAGCATGTGCATAATCTATTTTTGAGAAAATCAGTTTGTCAGGGGTCTGAATGTCTCCGTGAATTTTTAGTATTAGGCGATCACTTTTTCTTATGATATCGGCAACATCGTCGTCATAATATCTTTTGATACTGGTGGTTCCTGCAGTTTCATGCTGGGCATATACGTCGTATATATTGTCAAAATTTGGAGTTGCGATTATTCTTAAGTCTAATTCAAAAATTTTTTTATGAATTTCGGCGGGATTGAATCGGGGCGTTATGTATTCGGCTCTTAAAAAATCAACAAAATCATCTCGTCCAATCAACCTTTTTAATAGTTCGCAAGCCATTAAATAGTTATTGGCTGCAATATGCTTTTTAATGCAAGAATGGAATTGCTTTGGAATTCTTGTAATGCCAGCCAATAGTAATTCCTTCCAAGTTTTTGGATGAATACCTGCCATATTGGTTGAGTTTTGTGATATTCCCGAACCTAAAAACAGGACACATCTTCGTCTTGCTATATCATTAACTAAATTGTCAGGCCAAGAGATTGTCATACACTTGAATGTTGCTTAAAATGTGGTCACTAATTTTACCAATCACATCTTCAAATTCTGAAACTTTCTTGAAATGTGCACCAACAACACCATCTTTCCCAGCTAATCTGAATATTGGTTTATTGGCAGCTTGGGATAGTGGTATTAGACTGTGTAGATTCGGAATCTCTCCAATAGCCAATTGTTCTTGGTTTATATCGGGGGTAAATTCTGCTAATTTAGTTGCAATTTTGGCTGGTATTCTGCGAATGATATTATCATATGCTTTTACAGGTCGAGCTTGTCCTTCTACTCTTTTTATAGTATACTGTTGATTTACATATCCTAAAAATTGGAGACCAAAAACTATAGGGGTATTATTAAGCGTATATGTAGCTTTTTCTTTGCGCTGGTATTCTGATAAACTACGATTAAAATCTTCTTTCCATTCATGCAATGATTCAGCGATATTTTCGATAGCTTTTATGCTGAAAATATCGGAAGACATTGGAATTATAAAATAATCACAAGCAATTAGGACAGACCGATTGATTGCGCCTAAAGATGGTCCGATATCAAAAAAAATATAATCATAGCTTTGGGCTAAAGATTGGATCAAATTTTTAAATGCGAATGTTGTGTCTAGTGCTCGTTCCTCGCCACTTTTACTTGATATCCATTCGGAGCTTAAGAAATCCTCTAATACTGCGAATCTTGTATCACCTATAATACAATCAATGTTGAATCCGTCACTATGTACAATAGGGATTTCATTGGTTGATAGATATCCTTTCCCTTTTTTATATGGCTGAATAATATGGTATAATGATTTTTGGGTGGAATTATTGTAAAATTGATTTATTCGCTCTGGTGAAAAGAGATAGATTGTTGCATTACATTGGGGATCTGCATCAACAATAAGGACTCGTTGCTCTTTTTTAACTTTGAAATAAGACGCAACATTACATAATAAAGTTGTTTTGCCTACACCTCCTTTATTATTAAATACAGCAATAGCTTTCATGGACTTATGGCAATTTAATGACTATAGGTAATTTTAATGATTATAAAGATATAATATTCTTTTTACATAGCAAAATTGGTTTTTGATTTAAGTGTATAATGACACTCAAACTGGGGTTGATTGTTTGAGGATTAATTAGAGATATCCCTTGTTGTCTTATGCATTGTTAATTAGCAAATTACGCCCATGTTTATATCAACTGTAATTGCGTCGCAGCATCTTCTGTCGGGGCGAAATATAGCGACCTGCCAATATGTTTTTGGCAGGTCTTGCAAATTTACTCTGCCGATGTCCCGATCAGCAACAGAATCGAATAGTCGGTTTCCGCCAGTTTTGCATCCGTGCCGCAGCCCCAGACGATATTAACCTGCGGCGCAAATTCATGAATGACGGTTAAAAGGCTGCATAGGTCGTCGAAACTAATCTCCGAAGCGGGATGATAGCTTACTTTTACAACCACGTCGAGGTCGCCTTCGATGTGTAGGGTTTCCAATTCAGTGCGGAGTTGTTCTGCCAAGACGGGCATTGCACCCTCGACCGTAATTAGGGCGCAAGATGCTGCGCTGTTCAAAATGCGGTCGAAATCGTTCCGGACGATTTGCACCATGTCGTCTTCCGATGGGCTGAATTGGGTGTCAAGATAGTGTCTGATTTCTTCTCTGTTTTTCATGTGATTTTGTTTTTGGGTGATACATTCCGGCTGTGAATACGCAGGCCGTTTCAGCCGATATGTACTCGTTGCGGCTTGCTTATTTAAGCCCTATACATTGGCTCGAAATAGGCGGTTAATGAATTTTATCGAGTCTCCGACTACATGAGCCGTAATCACGCCGCAGTATCTTCTGTCGGGATTTAACAAAGCGACCTGCCGGGTTGCGGCAGGTCGGGACAACTAAGAACGGTCGGGATAAAGATTCGGAAAGGATGTGGATAACAACTTACAGCTATGTGCTTTATCCGCGACCAGAATTATATACGATTACATATTTATCCTTAAAGACCGTAATGTTTGCGATAAGACTGTATCAGTTGTTCCATCATCCTTGTAGATTCATAAGATTCTGTTACCTTTCTTATATCATACATTCCCCGGAATGTTCCCCAAAAACGCCCATAAGGACCACTCAATAATACAGAAGTTTCTGATTTGTCTTGAATAAGTTCGTTAGTGTACACGAACCTTAATGAAAATTTTTCATTTGCCTCATTTGTACAATGCATTTGCACAAATCGCATGTTATCCTCAGTTGGATGAACTCCGTCTTCTGTCGATTCGACAATAAGAATGAAATTTTTATACACCTCTCCTTGATATTCAAGTCTTACACCTATTGTAGGTAACTTGTCTTGCATTTGAACAAAATAGAGATATATAGTTCCTATATGTGCCTCAATATCCTCACTTAACCATGCATAGGCAGTTGGAATTCGATAGAAATAACTATTGGTAGAAAGATCGTAATTTCCAATTTTGTACTGAGCGGATGCACTCAAGGAAATGAATAATACTCCGAGAATAGATAAAATCTTTTTCATTGTTTAATTGTTTTGAGGTTGGTAATTTTAGTTATAGTATTTGTTTGATGTTTATATACGTGTACTTTATCTGTGTTGCCAATATGAAACTTGAGATGAATTATTGTTATGGCTTGTATATTTATAATAGCAATTTTCTATCTTAGAGATATTGAGTTCGCTACTTCGCTTTAATAAGTATTGGCTGATTTGAGCATTTACAATCCTATCAATTTCCTGCTCTGGTTTATGAGCATATCTGTTACGCATTTCTCTATATTCTAAAGGGTGATGGTTAATAAGCAAATCATAAAACTGTTTTGCATGAAACCTTTGCGGTAAATAATCGTGAATTAAGAGTCTTAAACAGTTGACTCCAATAGCATCTAAAATCTCAAATACACTTCTATCCATGATTCCCAATTTTAATAAAGTCTTTTGGGGTGAAAAATGCTTTTTTGATGTAGTTCTTTCTTAATACATTGATCGTTATAACACGCCCCCCCCCAAAAAACAGTAATCCAAAAGAATGGCTTTTTATGGGATACCTACTAATGTTCATGCTTACCGGAGGGGCTCATAGTGCATCCGCCATAAGCTGTTGAGCCGCAATATACACATCGACCGTACCCGGATTCGTGTTTATGCTTTTTTGATGGACTGTTTATGCAGCCTCCATAAGCCGTTGACCCGCAATAAACACATCTGTCACCTATCTGCTGGTGTTCGTGTTTCCCATGCGGACTGTTCATACATCCGCCAAAAGCGGTGCTACCACAAAATTTGCATTTACTCATAGCAACAAAGAATTTTGTTGCCATCCAACTCCTATATGGCTGGTCAGTAGAAAAAAAGAAAGTGTGGAGTTGTTCTCTGTTTATCTGATAAGAGGTTCTGACAAAACCTAAGACGAATAAACATAACACAATACCCCACACCTGTCAGTATGAGGTAGATCGTCCGTGATGGACTGTAATAATGACACATACTGAAACAGATGATGAGTGTTGTCGTTATCCTCGTCTTGGTTGAAACTGTCAGATTTCTTATCAAGGACAAAAGCGAAACACCTTCATCAATATGTACGCCGCTTGTACGGCATTGCAAATATAGGAAAATGTTTTAACTTTCGACAACACTCGGCAGGGTATTGTTTGGCGAAGGTCGGCAAATTATGTTTTGGGTATAATCTACGCACGTGATAAATATAACAAAAGAAGCCGAAATCTGTGAATAGGATTCCGGCTCCATTGGTCGAATGGTTGGTCTACTTGAATGTTACACCATATTTTTGGCAATGATAAAAGAAAGTGGCTATATCCACATCATCGTGATTTTTGATACACCAGTCAAACATTGCATCGCATTCAGTAGGATCGTAATCGGGATGCCATTTACTTACCAAGTGGAAAAGTCGTAACCCTTCTTCGGGCCCAAATTCACTGGCGAGAGCTTGTCCGATGGATTTCCAGACGGCACGTCCAACCGTGATATCAATCTGTTTTTTCTGAATTATTATTATCAGTGAATATGCCCGTTGTTTTGTGGCTACATCCATTATGGCTTTTCGAGCCTTCTTCACCCTGCGCGGCGCACTGTATTTGTTCGGCTTGTAATACAAGTACGGAGGAGCATCAGGGTTGAAATAGGGATGAGGGTCATAGCTGGCCACACGCAGCCTTACGACATCGCTACCACTTTCATCGACGATTAGTGGCGTCCGTTCTTGTATTTCGTCCACGAGAGCATAAAAGTGAGCTTTATGGCGTTCAGGATAAGCTATTCGAAAGATGCAGCATAACCCATCGCCTCCGACAGATAGCCCAGCATAGCATAAACTGCTGATTCTGTCTCCCAACATATTTTTGACCAAGTTCCATCGCCCTTTTACACGAGGGTTCTGTTTCCCATCAATGTCAATACAGATATAGCCACTATGAAGATGTTGAAGCCTCTTTTTAGCGCGTGTGTCGAATACACCGGCAACGGTTACGCACGGTATCTCGAATTTCTTAATTTTGGCGCGTGTTTCCGGATCTTTAGTGCCTCGATATTCGTCTACTATATTTTGGTAGGAGGTCGTTAATAAAAATGTCCATAGATCGACCGTTGCAACAGGGATTGTGCTAACTACGTTTGTAAAGAGCGAAACTTGGGGCCCAACAATGCCTTCAGGAATCCTAACAACGGTGTTTGTCCTTGAGAATATGAGTTTATAGTTTTGGTTCATTGCGTTTGAAATTATCATTTTATCCAAAGAACGGTAGTATAATTTTGTTATTCAGCGTATTGCGTATTGACTTGTTGCCTGTTTCTTGTATATTTCCAGTCCGGTTATTGCTCTGAGAAATAAGACGGGATGTTTTAAGTCCCATCATTATCCACTTTCTCGTCACCATCTTTCCCGCCCCAATTACTCTCGACCTTTCTGTCATATTTTTGTGAGTTCACGTCCACCTGCTTCCGCCAACTGACGAAAGATTGCATAATACGTGCTGGTGTCTTTGTGGGCGGTTCCTCCCGATAGAATGCATAATCCATCAATATTCTGAATGCTCTTAAATGGAGTCGCTCCGGCATCAATTTAATAGATTCATAAAATGAGATGAAACACACAAAAGATTCTCGGGGTTTCTGTCTCCGGTGCTTCTTGGTTACCACCCTTTGTTGCGCAATAAATTCATTCATTTCATCTTCCGAAATGTCGGACAGCTCCTTCAATGGATCAAATTCGTTTGTCATATATTTTTAATTATTAAGTTTTTTAAATTGTTCTTTGCAATATTGCCCGACGGTGGGGATTGAATTCTCTTTCATCCAGTCTTCGATTTCCTGTCGGATGAACACCAAGCGCCGTCCCCCGTGGGCGGGTTTATGAAATGGGATGAGTCGTTGATGCGTAAATTTGTAGATCGTGGCCTTGGAATAGCCCGTAAATCTAATCACATCATCGATGCACATAATTTCTGGTGGAGGTGATTCCGGCTTATTGGGATAAGAGTTGGGGAGGCTCCCGAAGCCGAGGCTCACGCAGAGTTCGATAAATTGCTTTACCGAGAGTCCCGCGATGGGGAAATCATCCCCGAATTTTGAGAAAGAATTATTATGCATAATCTTAAAAAATTAAGTTATGCACTCCTAATACGAATGGATATTTTGACGGTGTTTTGATTTTATTATAAATATTTCTTATAAATATTGATTGTCAATATTTTGTGGATTTTTTATTTTGAAGGGTTTATATCGTTTTTATGGATTAAACAAAAAAATATGACTGGTGTTCCCAGTCATATTGTATTGATTATAAGATGTAATATAGGAGAAGGTACTATTGGCTGAAGTTTTTTTGCTTTTATTTATGCGGTTTTTGTGTTGTTTATATAATTTATCCTGTTATATGAATTTTATATCCTGTTATATAAATCTATGCCGACGAAATATTTTTTCTAATTCTCTGAAAATACATTTGTCTTTTGGGCTATGGTTGGCAACAGTTTTAACTTTATTTGCCATATGCCAGACTGTGTTATAGGAGTTGATTTTCAACTCGGTCATGAGCCATTTAACAGATACTTTTCGGGGGTAAAACGATATTGCATAGATGATATAGCTCCATTTAACTAAATCGATGCGAGTCTTGAAAAATATTGTCTCTTGCAGGATAGACCATTGTATACTGCAATGATGACAAAGAATATTTTTTGAAGCGTATTTGCTTCTGCTATGGGTGTTGAATCTTTCGCATTTAGGGCAATATGTTCTCTTCCAAATTTCATTGTAAATTAGGTCAAGGATGTCGTTTTCAGAACCTACTCTTTCTGAAAAGTCATCGTAATCTACTATATCTTCGTACATTAGAATCCAAAATAATTTTGCAACTTGATTATGCCGTCCTCATGCTTTTGTGGATTTTTTCCTTTCAGTTTTTGGATATTCAGTAACTTCCATTGAATTGACGGATAATGCTGGAAATCCCGGTACTTCGATGCCTCCCAATCCGGCGTCCCGTCCTCGAATCCGAGTAAAAATGCCTTGTCGGTCGGTGTCAGATGGTCGTTGATATACTCGACCAGTCGGCGGCGGGTCACTTCGTACTGTTCATAAGTGAACGGCGTCGAGGACATGCCCTCGAATTGATTGGTCAGGGCGTCGCGTTGGTCGTTGAAATTGGGATTGAGTGACTCCAAGATCGGGCGGTCGCTTCCCAGCAGGCAGAAGATGAATCCGCGTTTGATCTCGTCGAAGTCTTTGATATAATCGAGCATCAGGTTTACATCGAACAGGTCGCGCGGGTGCTGGCGGTCGAGTGCCGCCGTGATCTTGCCGCCGTAGAGTTGTGACAGCGGTACGATGCGGGCTTTGCAGAATACACCGAAATCTTCTTGGGCGAGGTCGCATAAGGGCAATTCGACGGGTGGTGCGATGATGCCACGCTTCACGTCGTTTACCTCCACTTTGACGAAATGCCCGTTATGAGTGCAAATCAGTTTGTTGGGAACTTCGCGTACTGCAATGCCCGGTATTGCGGCCTCGATTTTTGCCTTTACCGCTTTCAGCCGTTCTTTGATATGGGCGAGGCTTGCTTCCCGCGGCTCGACGGGAATATAGGTCAGGTCGATATCCACCGAATATCGCGGCAGATTTTGCACGAACAGATTGATTGCCGTGCCGCCGTGAACGGCAAAACATTCTTCCGCCGAAATAATCGGGACAATGCGGAGCAACAGCCGCACACGCTCTTTGTACTCTTGATTAATCATTTTTAAGTTCTGCCGGAATCGTGATTTGGTACTTCTTATCGTAAACACCTCCTTTGGCGATTACCCGCTTGCCGCTGCCAAGGTCTATCTTGTCGAGGTCGAGGGCCTCAAACCACGCATGACGGGCCTTTTCGGCCATAAAGAGGAACAGACGCTTCACTTTGACGGAACAGCACTCCTCCAACAGTCGTTGTACATTCTTTGGCGGGAGTATCGACAACATTTCCATCACATAATAGAGGTCGGTAATGTCGTAATATTGCGGAGCGAGGTGCAGACACTCCATAAACGCCCGTTCAGGGGTAGAGATCGGCAACTCGAAAACCCCTTGTTGGGTGGTGGTGATTCCGGTGTCGGAATTGAATATTTCGGTGGTAAACAGCCGGAGCGTCACCCCCCAGTCGTATTTTCTGAACCAAAGCGGTAAATACTCCTTTTGTGGCGCAGACAGCGAAACGGTTGGCCTGCCCATCGGGAGGTAGTGCGAATACCCGTGTATTTCCAGTGCCGACATGGCTCCGATTGTCAGATGTTTGTCAACCTGTGTATTGAGGCTGTACATGGCTCCGTATAACGTCGGCGTATCGCCCGTGCGGATCATTACACCCGTGCCTATGGGGGTCAGCCAAGCGGATTCGATGTATCTGTGTTGGGTGGAATGCGGTATGTTATTTTGCTTCATCCACGAAGTCAGATACACGGCTCCAGCCGGCACTTCTTGCAGCAGTTGGTTTATTTTGGATTCGCTTTTTACGCTCATAGCGCAAATATACAAAAAATATTAAACCATTATTAGTCTATTACAAAACTTTTGCCGCCTCGTTGATTACCTTGTTGTCGAAACTGTCGAGATAGGTATTGGTTGTTTCGAGGTCGGCATGACCGAGCATCTGCGAAATGATTTCGCGCGGGATTTTATTGTATTGCAAGGTCATTGCCATTGTATGACGGCTTACATAGCTGGTCAGATGATAGTCGATGCCGAGTTCTTCGGCCAACGATTTCAAATATTTCTGATATTTGGCGTAACGGCTTCGAATGTGGTTGTATAGCTTCTCGCCTGTATAGCCGGAACAGGTAATAATCGGTAACAAATAGTTATCGACGGTTGGCGAGGCAGATTTCAGCCGTTCGATCAATCCTTGAATCTCCGGCGTGATATGGATTCGGATGGCAGTTACGTTCTTTTGGTGTTTAATCTTGTTGCGTTTGTAGACGATATAATTTCCGTCGGCCAGCCGTTGAATATGATCGGTCGTAAGGTAGGCCATATCGACGAACGACATTCCGTAGCAGTAGTAAGAAAAAAGAAAGAGTTGCCGGGCGTATTCGTTCTGGGGATTCTGTGCGGGCGTATCTTTGAGTTTTTGCAAGTCTTGAGGCGGAAGGTAACGCTTCTCCGTCACTTCTTCCAGCTTGGCGATCTCGAAACCGCCTTTCCCGAAAGGATAGGCTGCTTCCGAACCGATGCCTTCTCGGTTCGCTTGATTCAAGATTGCCCGCAATGCTTTGAAATAATATTTGCGGGTATTGCCCTTGCAACCCCGTTTTTGGAGGAACGTATCGAAATTGCGTACATAACGCAGGTCGATGTCGGAAAACAGCCGTTGATTCAACTTGCTGTCATAGTATTTAAGCAATCGAAGCGTCTCGAAATAGCATTTGGCATTGCCCGTATGTCCGGTATCCCGGAGCGTTTGGACATGATTTTCAAGGTATGCGCAAAATTTACCCTGTTTGGAGGGATTCAAAAATGTGTCCTCAAATTGATTCAGTGTCCAGTCGATGCCGTCTATCTCGAATTTCTCGATAATTTCACGGGCACGGGCCTTGACCTTGTCCAAAAAGGCATTGTCCTGAATGCGTTTTTTATTGGCCTCCCGCTGCTTTTCGCCTTTCAGATTCCGTTCGATGATAAGTCGTTCGGCCGAATTGTCCCAATAGGCCGGATCGACGTATAATTTCAGACTGATGCGCTTGCGACAGCTATTTTTGGTGACGCATAATTGGAGAATGTGATACCCCATTGAATTGGGCTTGTATTTCCGTAGAACGATGCGAACAGAGTAGGTCATTTCCCGATGTAAAATAGATGGTGGTACAAAAGTGGTACAAGAAAAATCGCAATAGATGACAATAAGTCAAAATCGCAATTATCTGTACGTGATGTAAATATACTAAAATAAAGTTAATTACTTTTATCGGAAAAAATAAATTTCTCCTCTGGGGGGCGCGTGGTCGCAAGTTCGAATCTTGTCACCCCGACTTTTCGAAAAGCCTTGATAATCTGATGATTGTCGAGGCTTTCTTGTTTTTGTATCTGTTCGTATGGGTAGGGCTGTGCGGGCGGGGGAATACGATTCTGCGGGGAAATACGTTATTTTATGGGATACGGAAGATGCGGGCGGTGCGGGAAACCCGGAAGGCCGCGGACGGGAGGTTTCAAATTTTTTCTTATCTTTGTAGCGGATTCCGTATGGCGGCCGTCGTTTTTTTGCCTTGAGGCCGCCGATTCTTGCCGGCTCGCCCGTGAGCGGCGGCTGTTGATATTCGCCCGGAGGGCTGTTATTTTTCCCGGGTATATCGTCTGAATGCGGAGGAATTTGCAGGGGAGCCTGCGGTTCCGGGTGTATCTGTGATTTTATTGCGCCGTGCTTTTTTTGTACGCTGACGACCGTACCGGGGACATTGCCGCCCGCATCCGAAAATTATAACGAAAAAATAAACGATAGTGCTTATGAAACAAAGGAAAATGCTTTCATTCACGCTTTACCAGCTCGGGCTGCTTTTCCGCCAGGAGCTGCCGGGACTTGTTGCCCAGGCCGATGCGAGCCGCGATGCCGGGGAGTTCCGGGCCCGGCTCGAAGAGTTCGTCGCCCGGCATGCGGCGGCGCAGGGCGAGGCGGCGGAACAGATCCGCCTGCTGATCGGCTACGACGGGCGGGAGGTGAGCGAACTTTCGACCGGTGAGCAGATGCCCGTGCGGACGCTGGAATTGCTGTGGCAGTTCCTCACGGGGCGGCTGGAGAACCCGGAGATGCGTTGCGACCTGTTCATCGACCTGTTTTTCCAGTTCAAGCGCCTTGAGGGGCTGGAGTTGCAGCCGCTCACGCCGCAGCGCGTCCGTATCCGCAGCGATCGCTGGCCGACGGGGCTCGATCCCGAGGTTGCGGAGGTGCGCGCCCGGAACAGGGAGCGTATGCTCCACCTCTTGGTGCAGAAGATCGAGAACCGCAAGTCGACCCCTTCGCGGTTCCGTTTCGAGGAGGGGATGACCTACGAGGATAAATACCGTCAGGTAGGCGTCTGGTGGGGCGATTTCCGGTTCCACCTGGCGATGGCCGTGAAGAGCCCTTCGGAGTTGAACCGGTTTCTGGGCAACTCGCTCTCGGCGGAGACCATGTACCTGCTGTCGAAGGCCCGCAAAAAGGGGATGCCGTTCTTCGCCACGCCCTATTACCTCTCGCTGCTGGACGTCACCGGCAAAGCGTACGACGACGAGGCGATCCGCAGCTATATCCTCTATTCGCCGCAGCTGGTCGAGACCTACGGGAATATCCGCGCCTGGGAGAAGGAGGACGTCGTCGAGGCCGGAAAACCCAATGCGGCCGGGTGGCTGCTGCCCGACGGGCACAATATCCACCGCCGTTATCCCGAAGTGGCGATCCTGATCCCCGATACGATGGGGCGTGCCTGCGGCGGGTTGTGCGCCTCGTGCCAGCGGATGTACGACTTTCAGAGCGAACGGCTCAATTTCGAGTTCGAGAGCCTGCGCCCCAAGGAGAGCTGGGATCACAAACTGCGCCGCCTGATGGCTTATTTCGAGGAGGACACGCAGCTGCGCGACATCCTCATCACGGGCGGCGACGCCCTGATGAGCCAGAACAAGACGCTGCGCAATATCCTCGAGGCGGTCTACCGCATGGCCTGCCGCAAGCGCAAGGCCAACCAGGCGCGTCCCGACGGTGAAAAATATGCCGAGTTGCAGCGCGTGCGGCTGGGGTCGCGCCTGCCGGCTTACCTGCCGATGCGCATCGACGACCAGCTGGTGGAGGTGCTGAAGGAGTTCCGGGAGAAGGCCTCGGCCGTCGGCGTGAAGCAGTTCGTCATCCAGACGCATTTCCAGTCGCCGCTGGAGGTGACGCCCGAGGCGCGGGAGGCTATCCGGAAGATACTTTCCGCCGGCTGGCTCATCACCAACCAGCTGGTATATACCGTCGCGGCATCGCGCCGCGGGCATACCACCCGGCTGAGGCAGGTGCTCAACTCGCTGGGCGTGGTCTGTTACTATACCTTCTCGGTGAAGGGCTTCGGCGAAAACTATGCCGTCTTCACGCCCAACAGCCGCTCGATGCAGGAGCAGCAGGAAGAGAAGCTCTTCGGGCGGATGACCGCTGAGCAGACCGCGGAACTGGATGCGGCGCTGACCGGCGAGGGCGACACGGCCGGGCGCATCCGCCGCTTCATGAAGAAACATCGGCTGCCGTTCCTGGCCACCGACCGCAGTGTGCTCAACCTGCCGGCCATCGGCAAGAGCATGACCTTCCGGCTGGTGGGCATCACGGCCGAGGGGAAGCGTATCCTGCGCTTCGACCACGACCGTACGCGCCGCCACAGCCCGATCATCGACCGTATGGGCGAGATCTACATCGTTGAGAACAAGTCGGTGGCCGCCTATCTGCGCCAGTTGGAGAAGATGGGCGAGGACGCGGAGGATTACGCCAGCATCTGGGGCTACACGCACGGTCAGACCGAGCCGCGTTTCGGGCTGTACGTCTACCCCGACTTCCCGTTCGGGGTGACCGACCGGGTGAGCAATCTGGAGCTGGAGTAGTTGCCGATGGAAAAAGCAGGGCCCGGTCGGATGCGCTCCGCCGGGCCCCGATATATTTGGATATATCAGAAATTCTTATTATCTTTGTGTAAAGTATAACAGGGCCGGTCGAAGAAGGATTACTGACAAGGATCGGGCCGGAAGAACAGCACCCGAATTATGAAACCGTCCGAACGATTGCAGTCGCTCGATGCCCTGAGGGGGTTCGACATGCTCTTTATCATGGGGTTCGCCTCGCTCGTCGTCGCCGTGTGCGGCTTGTGGCCCAACGCTGTGACCGACAGCATTGCCAGCCAGATGGGGCATGCCAGCTGGGACGGCTTCACCCACCACGATACGATCTTTCCGCTGTTCCTCTTCATTGCCGGGGTGAGCTTCCCCTTTTCGCTTTCCAAGCAGCGTTCGCTGGGGTTGTCGACCGGGACGATCTATGCAAAAATCGTCCGCCGCGCGCTGACGCTGGTGTTGTTGGGGGTGATTTACAACGGGTTGTTCAGGCTTGATTTCGAAAACCTGCGTATTGCCAGCGTACTGGGGCGCATCGGCCTTGCATGGGGCATAGCCGCGGTGCTGTACCTCAATTTCGGGGTGAAGGCGCGCATTGCGATCGCCGCAGCCATACTGGTCGGTTACGGCCTGTTGTCGGCGCTGGTGGCGGCACCCGACGTCGCGGGCGCAGGGCCATTGACCCGGGAGGGGTGCCTGGCAGGGTATGTCGACCGGCTGCTGTTGCCGGGTAAGCTCTACGGCAAGACGTTCGATCCCGAAGGGCTGCTGAGTACGGTGCCCGCCGTGGTGACGGCCATGCTGGGCATGTTTACGGGGGAATTCGTGCGGCGGCAGGACTTGTCGGACGGCCGCAAGGCGTCGTGGATGATTGCGGCGGCCGTGGCGCTGCTGGTCGCAGGGCTGGCTTTCAACGGGGTGGTGCCTGTGAACAAATCGCTGTGGTCGAGTACGTTCGTATGTGTCGTGGCTGCCTATTCGCTGGCGATGTTCGCCCTGTTCTACTACCTGATCGACGTCAGGGGATGGCGCCGCTGGACGCTCTTCTTCCGCGTCGTGGGACTCAATTCGATCACGATCTATCTGGCCCAGCGTATCGTGGGCTTCGGGCGCATATCCGATTTCTTCCTCGGGGGCGTGGCGTCGAAATGCCCGGAGGCACTTGCCGCCGTGGTCGACAGTGCCGGCTATGTGGCCGTCTGCTGGCTGTTTCTCTATTTCCTTTACAGAAAGAACGTCTTTCTGAAGGTGTAGCCTGCGGATTCCGTCAGGTGCTGCGCGCAGGCGCGGCTGGCTCGGAGTTTGCTTCACGCCCAACCGATTGTATAATAAAAAATCATTGCTATGAATAAGACGATTCACCGCGCACAGACGCGCGGACACGCCAACCATGGTTGGCTCGATACCTACCATACGTTCAGTTTTGCCGGATATTACGACCCCCGGCGAATCCATTTCGGCGCCCTGCGGGTGCTCAACGACGATACGGTCGCCCCGGGCGAAGGATTCGGGACGCATCCCCACGATAACATGGAGATCGTGTCGATTGCGCTCGAAGGTGCGCTTCGGCACGGCGACAGCATGGGGAACATGCAGGAGCTGCGCCCGGGCGAGATCCAAGTCATGTCGGCCGGGACGGGCATTACGCACAGCGAAATGAACGCCAGCGACACGGAGCCCGTGAAATTCCTGCAGATATGGGTGTTGACCGATGCGGAGAACCATACGCCGCGTTACAACCAGATCCGGCTGGCGCCGGCAAAGCGCAACGAATTGAGGACGATCGTGGCCCCCGAAGGCCGCGGTGGCGAAAACACGGGCTGGCTCCATCAGGATGCCTGGTTCTCGACGCTCGACCTTGACAAGGGGCATGACGTTGAATACCGGATGCATACGCCCGGGAACGGGGCCTATGTCTTCGTGATCGAAGGGCTGGCCGAGGTGGACGGCGAAGTGCTCGGCCGCCGCGACGGCATGGGGGTCTGGGATACCGACGGCTTCGGGATCAGGGCTTCGGCCGACGCCCAGGTGCTGGTCATCGAGGTGCCGATGCGTTAACGGGCGGATATATAGGTGAAAGCCTGCTGGTTTCCAGCAGGCTTTTTTTATTGCTGCCGTGCCGCACCGGCCGGGCGGAAACGGAAAATCCCCTTCCGCCCGGCCGAAGACAGTGTATTTTTCGTATCTTTGTTTGCCGGTTCCGGCAAAATATCGTTGAATTCGTAAATGAGATACGCTATGAAAAATTATTTCGTCGCACTCGCCTTCACGGCGCTGTTCCTGCCCGTGGCCTGTGCCTGCGGCACGCCCGAACCCGCCCGCAGCGGGGACGGGGATCCCCTGCCCGGGAATCCCGGGGCAAAGAGCTACAAGAACCCGGTTTTCCGGGAATTCCTCGTGGCCGACCCCACGGTAATACGCGCCGAGGACGGGAATTTTTACCTCTATGCGACCGAGAGCGGAAAGAACAACATCCCCATCCTGCGCTCGTCCGACCTGGTGAACTGGACGAAGGTCGGCGAGGTCTTTACGGCGGGGAACCATCCGCAGATAACCGACAAGGCCGGGGCCAACCTCTGGGCGCCGGACATCAACAAGATCGGCGACAGGTATGTGCTGTATTATTCCCAGCCGGGGGAGAACAACAAGCACGCCATCGGCGTGGCGTCGGGCCCCTCGCCTGTCGGGCCCTTTACCGACCACGGGAAACTGATCGGCAGCGACGAGATCGGGGTCGATATTTCGATCGACCAGTTCTACATCGAGGAGGACGGGCACAAGTACATGTTCTGGGGAAGTTTCCGGGGCATCTGGGCGATTGAACTTGCGGACGACGGGTTGTCGCTCAAACCCGGGGCCGGGAAGCGTAAGATCGCCGGCGACCAGTACGAGGGCACCTACATCCACAAGCGGGACGGGTACTATTACCTGATCGTCTCGACGGGCGATTTCATGAAGGATTACCATGTGGTCGTCGGCCGCAGCCGGTCGCTGATGGGGCCTTATGTCGATCGTGCGGGGCGCGATATGCTCGGCGTGCACCACGAACTGGTCGTGGGCAACGGCAACGGGTTTGTCGCCCCGGGGCATAATGCGGAGTTCATTACCGACGACAAGGGGCAGGACTGGATGCTCTACCACACCCGGCTCGAGGTGGGCGGGCCGCGTTACCTGATTCTCGACCGGATAGAATGGAATGACGGGTGGCCCGAGGTGCGCGGGCACGTACCCGCCCGGAGTGCCGAAGCTCCCGTTTTCGAGTAGCCCGGCTGGCAGGCCGTGCGATGTCCGTGCGTGCGGCGTCCATGCCTGCGACCTGTCTGCGATGTCCGTGCCTGTGACCTGCCTGCGGCATCGCGGTTGACGCGGCCGGGGCGGGTGTATTGCCGGCAGGAAGAGAGAATCCCGGCGGGATCCCACATGGGTTCCCGCCGGGATTTTTACGGATCGGACACCCCTCCCCGGATCAGAACTCCGAGGTGAAGTGGAAGCGGATGTCCTTGAAATTCTCCTGCGCCAGCGCCAGCCCGTAGCTCGTGTCGGCGAGGAAGACGTCGCGGCCGTGCTTGTCGACGGCCATGTTGGTGTGCTTGCGGCGCTTGAAATCGGCCAGCTGCGCGGCGTTGTCGCTCTCGATCCAGCAGGCTTTGTAGATCGAGATCGGCTCCCAGCGGCAGGCGGCGTTGTATTCGTGTTCGAGTCGGTACTGGATGACTTCGAACTGGAGCGCCCCGACCGTGCCGATGATCTTGCGGCCGTTGAGCGAGGATACGAACAGCTGCGCCACGCCTTCGTCCATCAGCTGGTCGACGCCCTTGGCGAGCTGCTTGAATTTCAGCGGGTCGGCGTTCTCGATGTAGCGGAACTGCTCGGGGGCGAACGACGGGATGCCCGTGAATTTGAGCTTCTCGCCCTCGGTGAAGGTGTCGCCGATCTTGAAGTTGCCCGTGTCGTGCAGGCCGACGATGTCGCCCGGGTAGGCAAAGTCGATGACCGATTTCTTTTCGGCCATGAAGGCCGTCGGCGAGGAGAACTTGAGCTGCTTGCCGCTGCGTACATGCAGGTAGTTATGGTTGCGCTCGAACGTCCCGGAGCAGATTTTCAGGAAGGCGATGCGGTCGCGGTGGTTGGGATCCATGTTGGCGTGGATCTTGAAGACGAAGCCCGTCATCTTCGGCTCGGCGGGCTCCACGGTGCGGGTCGCGGTGGGCGCCGGGCGCGGCGAGGGGGCGATGCGGACGAAGCATTCGAGCAGTTCGCGCACGCCGAAGTTGTTGACCGCCGAGCCGAAGAACACGGGGGCCAGCTCGCCGCGCAGGTAGGCCTCGCGGTCGAACTCGTCGTAGACGCCTTCGACCAGCTCGACGTCCGAGCGCAGCTGTTCGGCGAATTTCCCGCCGATGTAGCTGTCCAGCTCCGGTGACGCGAGGTCGGAAATCTCGGCGGTTTGGGCGTCGGCCGTGAGTTTCTCGTCCGACGTGAAAAGCGAGAGGTTCTTTTCGTAGAGGTTGTAGACCCCGCGGAACGTGGGGCCGTTCGAAATGGGGAAGGCCAGCGGCCGCACGCGGATGCGCAGTTCCTTTTCCACCTCGTCCAGCAGGTCGAAAGGCTCCTTGGAGGGGCGGTCGAGTTTGTTGATGAAGACGATCACCGGCGTCGAACGCATACGGCACACCTCCATCAGTTTGCGGGTTTGCGACTCGACGCCCTTGGCGCCGTCGATGACGATGATGACCGAATCGACGGCCGTCAGCGTGCGGTAGGTGTCTTCGGCGAAGTCCTCGTGGCCCGGGGTGTCGAGGATGTTGATCTTGGTGCCCTTGTATTCGAAGCCCATCACGGCCGTGGCGACCGAGATGCCGCGCTGGCGCTCGATCTCCATGAAGTCCGACGTGGCGCCTTTCTTGATCTTGTTGCTTTTGACCGCCCCGGCGACGTGGATGGCCCCGCCGAAGAGCAGCAGCTTCTCGGTGAGGGTGGTTTTACCCGCGTCGGGGTGGGCGATGACCGCGAAGGTGCGGCGGCGTGTGATTTCTTCCTGTAATGTCATGAACCTGAAATGTCTCTTTTATAGTTACCGCAGGGGTGCTGCCGGGCGCTGTCGTCGCGGCCTTTGGCCGTGTTTACAAGTCTGACCCACCCCTAAATCCCCGCCTCGGCGGGGACTTCTGTCCGGCGGAACGCCGGAACAGGGCGCTGTTATTTATAGTTCCTTTATTATCTATACTTCCTTTTCCTTGTTCGGGTAGTCGGCGTTGTAGTGGCAGCCGACCGACTCCTTGATCTCGCGGCCCTGTTTGATTACCAGGTAGGCCACGGCGATCATGTTGCGCAGCTCGCACAATTCGCGGTTGGGCTTGGTCTTGTTATAGAGCTCCTCGGTCTCCTGCCAGAGTATCTCGAGGCGGCGCATGGCGCGTTTGAGCGAGAGGTTCGAGCGGACGATGCCCACGTAGTTGGACAGGATGGTCTGCATCTCGCGCTTCGACTGGATGATCATCAGCATCTCTTCGGTGTGCTGCGTGCCTTCGAAGTCCCAGTCGGGGATGCCCTCCTGGATGTCGACCTTGGGGAGCAGCGACGCAGCGTGGCGTGCGGCCTGGTCGGCATAGACCACCGCTTCGATCAGCGAGTTGGAAGCGAGGCGGTTGGCTCCGTGCAGCCCCGTGCAGGAGGTTTCGCCCAGCGCGTAGAGGTGCCTGATCGAGGTCTCGCCGTTGGTGTCGACCTTCACCCCGCCGCAGCAGTAGTGCGCTGCGGGCGTCACGGGAATCCAGTCGCGGGTGATGTCGATGCCGATCGAAAGGCATTTTTCGTAGATGTTGGGGAAGTGACTGCGGATGGCTCCGGGGTCTTTGTGCGTGACGTCGAGGTAGACGAAGTCCGAGCCCCGCTTGGTCATTTCGCGGTAGATGGCGCGGGCCACCACGTCGCGCGGCGCCAGCGATTTCATCGGGTGGTATTTGTCCATGAACTCCTCGCCGGAAGGCAGGCGCAGGATGGCACCGAAACCGCGCATGGCCTCCGTGATGAGGAAGTTGGGTTTCTCGCCGGGGTTGTAGAGTGTCGTGGGGTGGAACTGGATGAACTCCATGTTCTCGGTGATGGCTTTGGCGCGGTGGCACATGGCGATGCCGTCGCCCGTGGCGACGACCGGGTTGGAGGTCGTGGAGTAGATATTGCCGCAGCCGCCCGTGGCGACGACGGTGAACTTGGCGAGCATGGTCTCGATCTCGTTGGTGGCGAGGTTGAGCACATAGGCGCCGAAGCAGGCCAGCCCGCGCGTATGGCGCGTGACGAATTCGCCCAGGTGGTGCTGCGTCAGGAGGTCGATGGCGAAATGGTGTTCCAGCACCGTGATGCCGGGGTGCCGGCGAACCGACTCGACCAGCGCCCGTTCGATCTCGGCGCCCGTGAGGTCTTCGTGGTGGAGGATGCGGTGTTCGGTATGCCCGCCCTCGCGGTTCAGTTCGAATCGGCCGTCGGGGGTTTTGTCGAAGCGTGTGCCCCATTCGATCAGGTCGCGGATCAGCTCCGGAGCACGTTTCACGACCAGCTCGACGGCTGCCTCGTCGCATTTGCCGGCTCCGCAGACCAGGGTGTCGCGGATATGTTTTTCGAAGGTGTCGGGAGCATAGGTCACCGAGCAGATGCCGCCTTGTGCGTAGTTGGTATTGCACTCGTTTATTTCGCCCTTCGTGACGATCGTGACATGCCCGTGGGCCGCGGCCTTGAGCGCGAACGAAAGCCCCGCTGCGCCGGAACCGATAACCAGAAAGTCGGTTTTCATAGTTTTGTGAGCAATTATGCGACGCAAAGTTATAAAAAATGCCCGGTAATCGGGTCTTCCGCCGGGAAAAACCTGTGCAAAAACAGGGCGATCTCCCCGGGATGCCCGTTTCTGTCGGCTATATTTCCCTCCGCAGCGGGCCATATCCGGATTTTTTCCTACTTTTGTCACGATACAACCCTGATTATTCTATGAAAAAATTGCTACTGGCCTTTGCCGCAGGCGTGTGTCTGTCCGCCTGCGCCACCCACGATCCAAAAATCTCGATCGTACCTTATCCCAACCACCTCGAACCCGGGCACGGGACGTTCGCCGTCAAGGGCGAAGGCGTCGTGTGCGACAGCCGTGCCGACGAGCGGACGCAGCGCGCCGTGGCGGAATTCGCCGCGCAGCTGGCGAAAACCTCCGGCGGGGAGAACCCCGTGACCGTCGCCGACGAGCTTCCCGCCTCGGGCATCCGCTTCGTCCTCGACCAAACGCTGCCGGAAGAGGGGTACCGGCTCGATGTCACCCCGAAGGGCGTCGAAGTCCGTGCGTCGTGTTTCCCCGGCTTTTTCTATGCCGTGCAGAGCCTGCGGCAGATGCTGCCCGCGGCGGTTTACGGGACGGAGTCTGCGCCCGGCGAGGAGTGGGTGCTGCCGTGCGTGAGCATCGAGGATGCCCCGCGTTTCGCTTACCGGGGCATGCACCTCGACGTGGCGCGCCATTTCTTTTCGGTCGAAGAGGTGAAACGCTACCTCGACGTGATGGCGATCCACAAGCTCAACCGCTTCCACTGGCACCTGACCGACGACCAGGGGTGGCGCATCGAAATCAAAAAGTACCCTGAGCTGACGACCGTGGGCAGCATCCGCAAGAAAACCATGATCCGCAAGGAGTGGGACAACTACGACAATACGCCCTACGGCGGTTATTATACGCAGGACGAGATCCGCGACATCGTGGCGTATGCGGCCGACCGCGCCATTACGGTGATCCCCGAGATAGACCTGCCGGGCCATATGCTTTCGGCGCTGACCGCCTACCCCGAGTTGGGGTGTACGGGCGGCCCGTACGAGGTCTGGGGTCGTTGGGGCGTGGCCGACGACGTGCTGTGCCCCGGGCAGGAGAAGACTTTCGAATTCCTGGAGGACGTGCTGGACGAGGTGGTCGGCCTGTTCCCGTCGGAGCTGATCCATATCGGCGGCGACGAGTGCCCGAAGGTGCGCTGGGAGAAGTGCCCCCGCTGCCAGGCGCGTATTCGCCAGCTGGGGCTCAGGGACAAGGACGGCTATACGGCCGAACACTACCTGCAGGGGTACGTGACCGACCGCATCGGGAAATACCTGGCCGAACGCGGCCGGCGCATTATCGGTTGGGACGAGATACTCGAAGGACAGGCGCCGTCGGACGCCATCGTCATGTCGTGGCGCGGCAGCGCGGGCGGCATCAAGGCCGCGAAGCTCGGCCACGACGTGATCATGACTCCCAATTCGCATTTCTATTTCGACTACTACCAGTCGCCCGACGCCGATGCCGAACCCTTCGGGATCGGGGGCTGCGTGACCATCGACAAAGTCTATTCGTTCGACCCGATGGCCGATCTGACACCCGGGCAGCAGGCGCATATCCTCGGCGTGCAGGCAAACCTCTGGACGGAGTACATCGCTTCTGACGACCACCTGGAATACATGCTTCTGCCGCGTCTGGCGGCGCTGAGCGAGGTGCAGTGGTGCCAGCCCGGGGTGAAGGACTGGGTGCGCTTCCGCGACGGGTTCCGCATGGACAGGATCTATTCGCAGATGGGGTACGCATTCGCCAAGCATATCTTCGGTATCAAGGGATCGTATGCCGTAGACCCGCAGAAGGGCGCCGTGGTGATGACCCTCACCACGCAGGGCGACGCCCCGATCCACTATACGCTCGACGGCTCGGAACCCACGGCCGCCAGCCCGCGTTACACGGAGCCGGTCGAGATCGGCAAGAGCGCCCGCTTCAGGGCGACGGCATTGCGCGAGGGCGGTGAGAACGCTTCCTATTCGCGGGAGTTCGCATTCAGCAAGTCGACGGGGCGCCCTGCGGTGCTCAATACCAAGCCCAACGACAGCTATACCTTCGAAGGGGCTTCGCTGCTGGTCGACGGTTACCACAGCCGCCCGGTCTTTACGAGCGGTGCCTGGCTGGGGTATCTGGACGAGCCGCTCGACGTGACCATCGACATGGGCGGGGAGCAGTCCTATCGGTCGGTGGAGCTGGAGACGCTCGCCGAGAAGGGCGACTGGATATTCCCGCCCTCGTCGGTTACGGTGTGGGTTTCGGATAACGGGACGGATTTTACCGAGGTGGCCTCGGTCGCGGTGCCCGAAGCGAAGGCCGGGGATGCCGACGGCATCGGGCGTTACCGGATGCAGTTTCCCGAAACGTCGGCCCGTTACCTGAAGGTGGTCGCGCAGAATGCCGCTGCGATCCCGGCCTGGCACCCGGGCGCCGGCAGCAAGGGATTCCTGTTCGTGGACGAGGTCGTGGTGGAATAATCGCGGCGGGTGCCCGCCGCAGTGTCCGGGACATTCGGGGCGTACCTGTGCGGCCTTCGGGGCGTTGCCCGGGTGGCCGGCAGGACAGATAGCCCGGGCGTTCGGATAAGTTTCGGCAGGGGCCGTGCGGTATTTTCGTACGGCCCCTGTCGTTTTGCAAGGGCGGTTTTTCGGGCGCAGGTGTCCGTCCGATTTAAAAAAAACGTACATTTGTGCCCATGATTGAACGACATATCGACATAAACCGATTCGACTACGACCTGCCCGACGGGCGGATCGCCAAATTCCCGCTTCCGGAGCGGAGCTCTTCGAAGCTGCTCGTGTACCGTGGCGGGGAGATCTCGGAGGCGCATTTCGCCGACATGGGCGACGTGCTGCCCGAGGGGCAGCTGCTGGTATTCAACAATACGAAGGTGATCCGGGCGCGGATCATCATGCACAAGCCTTCGGGGGCGCGGATCGAGGTTTTCTGCCTCGAGCCCCACGACCCGGCCGACTACGAGCGGGCGTTCGCCGTCACGGGAACCTGCCAATGGTCGTGCATCGTGGGCAACCTCAAGAAATGGAAGGAGGGCTACGTGGAGATCAATTTCGAGCACGAAGGCCGTCCGGAGCACCTGCGGGCATGGATTGCAGAGAACCGCGGCCGCGAACACACCGTGCGTTTCGAATGGTCGGCGGCGATGACCTTCGGACAACTGCTCGAACACCTCGGCCGGATTCCGATCCCGCCCTACCTGAACCGTGAGAGCGAGCAGATCGACTATACGCGCTACCAGACCGTCTATTCCAAGTTCGAGGGATCTGTGGCGGCGCCTACGGCGGGGCTGCACTTTACCCCGGAGCTGATCGGGGGGATGAAGGCGCGCGGCTTCGGGTTCGAGGAGGTGACGCTGCACGTCGGGGCGGGGACGTTCCTGCCCGTGAAGGACGAGGACGCCGCGAAGCATCCGATGCACACCGAGCATTTCGAGGTGCGGCGTGCGACCGTCGTGGCGCTGCTCGCCAAGCTGGGCGCGGTCACGGCCGTGGGGACGACCTCGGTGCGGACGCTCGAGTCGCTCCCGGCGCTGGCGTGGCGTATCCACACGGGGGTTCCGATCGACGGCCCGGGCCCCGTGGGGCAGTGGGAGTTGTACGACATTCCGGCGGATTACACGGGGCGCGATGCGCTGGAGGAGCTGCTCGCTTATATGGATGCGAAGGGGCTCGACCGGATCAAGGCTGCGACGCAGATCATGATCGCGCCGCTGGGGTACGAGTTCCGCATCGTGCGCAACATCATCACCAATTTCCACCAGCCGAAGTCGACGCTGCTACTGCTGGTCTCGGCATTCGCGGGCGAAGACTGGCGGCGCATTTACGACTACGCGCTCTCGCACGATTTCCGTTTCCTGAGCTACGGCGACTCGTCGGTGCTGATGCGCTGACGGGACGGGGGCAGGACAGGGGCGGACGGATATACGAAAACAGCAAATCGGAGAATCATATGGCAATAGAACGGGTCAGGGCTTATCTGGAACAATACGGCGCTGCGGACAGGGTGCTGGAGTTCGGCGTGTCGAGCGCCACGGTCGAGCTGGCGGCGAAGGCACTGGGGTGCGAACCCGGCCGGATCGCCAAATCCCTGTCGTTCGGCGTCGGGGAGGGGTATATCGTGATCGTGACGGCCGGCGACTGTAAGATCGACAACGCGAAATACAAGGCGAAATTCCATGCCAAGGCCCGGATGCTGACCCCGCCGGAGGTGGAGGAGCATATCGGCCATGCCGTGGGCGGAGTCTGCCCGTTCGGGGTGAACGACGGGGTGGCGGTCTATCTGGACGAATCCCTCCGGAGGTTCGGAACCGTTTTCCCGGCATGCGGGAGCAGCAACAGCGCCATCGAACTCACGGTCGCGGAGCTGGAGCGGTATTCCCGGTGTGCGGAGTGGGTGGATGTCTGCAAAAGGATCGGACAATAGCGCCTCAAACGTCCCTGCCGCCTTCCGTTTGCGGCGGAGCGGCGATGTAGCGATGTGGCGGTGCAGCGCCCGCGGCATTGCTGCGGTGCCTACAGGGGTGTCTATCCGACTATTGTGGCGAACAGTTCCGGGTGCCCGTCTACATAGCGGGCGAGCGTTTCGGTCACCTCCTCTTCCATCTCGCCGAACTCCTCCTCCAGTTCGTCGAACGCTTCGTACTGCTCGTACATGGCCATGAACTCCTCGTCGGTGCGCTCCCTTTCGAGGTCTTCGCGGTGGGCGTCGTAGATTTTTTTCGCGGCGTATACCAGTTTCGAGAACCGTTCCGCGCCCCACAGGCGCATTACCCTGGCGAACGGGTTGCCGAAGATGTAGGCCCCGTAACCGTTCTGGATAAGCTGGCAGAACCCGCCTTCGGTCACTTCGTCGCGGAAGATCCGATAGGCCAGCAGCGAATGCTGTTCGCCGTTGAGCCGGGAGATCGTCTCGGCCGTGGGGTCGCCGCCGAGTGCCTCGCGGTATTTGTCGGTAAAGGCCCGGAGGAACGCGTCCATCCCTTCGGCGGCAGCCGTCTGCAGGGCCGTGTCTGTAATTTCGATCAAAGTCGTCGTCGTTTTTAGTCCGTAGTATTTTCGGGAGCCTTCCCGGAGGGCGTGTTATGCTTCCGGTTCGGGGGTGTAGCTGCGCAGGGCGAGTTTCTTGACCCAGACCACGAAGCCGCCCGTGAGGACGAGGTTCAGCACCAGCGTGAGCACCGAGATGATGAGCGCCGGGCCGCCGAGGCTGTATCCGAGGGCGATGAAGATTACGCCTGCGCCCACCTCGCCGCGGGTGAACATGCCGATCGAGAGCGCCAGGCGCTCGCTGATCTTACGGTCGCGGTAGAAGAAGAGCGGCACCAGCTTGCCCAGGTTCGAAAGCACGGATACCGCCACGACATGCAGGAGGAGGGTGCCCCACGGCATCATGGGTTGCGATCCCGTGACCGAGGCGGCGGCCGCGGTGTCGGCCGGGGCTCCCGTGACGAGCGGCATGCTGAGGCCTACCAGCAGCATGAAGAGGAACGATATGCCGGTGGAGACGCGTTGCTCCGTCGGTGTGTCGATGTGCTTGTGTTTCATGAGCATGCCCACGACGAAAGCCGGGAGCAGCACTTCGATGTGGATGCTGTTTTCGGGGCCGTAGAGCTTCGCCGTGGCGATGTAGACCGCCTGCGTCAGGGCGCAGACCACGACGGCCAGCCCGAGGATGGTTTTCCAGTCCTGCCGTACGTTCCACCGCGCCTGCCAGCGCCAGCCGGCGGCCAGCAGCACGACGACGATGGCGATGATGGCGAACATCTGCCACCGCAGGCCGATCATCAGGATTTGCAGGGGGATCATCAGCAGGATGGTGTCCAGGTCGTCGAAAATCGCCAGCACCTGTATCTTTTTGTAGATCCAGCTTTGCTTGAGGCTCAGCGCCGCGAGCATCGTGAAGAGGATGCCGGCCGAGGTCGGGGCTGCGAAACGGCTCAGCAGCAGGTTTTCCTTCCAGGCCGCGGCGCTGCCCCACAGCGGGGGCGGCAGCAGGACGAAAATATAGTAGAGTACGATGAGTATCCAGGGCAGCGCCGCGGTGGCCATGGCGATGAAGTAGTCGGCCGTGTAGGAGCGCCAGCGGGATTTGTCGATCTCGAATTCGCGCCCCACATTGATCATGATGAACCCCAGGCAGACGTAAAGCAGGGTGTCGGAGCAGGTTTTGAAGCTTGCGTATCCTGCACCGAGCGCCCCCGGGAGGAGTTGGGAGATGACGAGTCCCAGCATCAGGAACAAGGAAAAGGAAAGGACTTTTCGCATTAATTGATAGTTGTTTAGAGATATATGGGGTGCATTCGGGGACAAAGATAATAATTTATGGGATTCCCCCGAAACCCGAGGCGCCGTTCGTGAAAAAAATAACAATTAGGAAACCTCAATTCACAATTATTTTGTACCTTTGCGGTGCAAAAAAGGAAGTCATTATTTCAAACCATAAATTCAAACGTTTACAACTATGCAGATTGTAGAGATTCACGCAAGGGAAATCCTCGACTCGCGAGGCAATCCGACCATCGAGGTCGAAGTTCGCACCGTTTCGGGTGCATTCGGACGCGCAGCCGTTCCGAGCGGCGCATCGACGGGCGAGCACGAAGCGCTCGAGCTCCGCGACGGCGATAAGGGCCGTTACCTGGGCAAGGGCGTACTGAACGCCGTCAAGAATGTCAACGAGGTGATCGCCCCGGCCATCATCGGCATGAACGTTGCCGACCAGGTGGGTATCGACAAGGCCATGATCGCGCTCGACGGTACGCCTACCAAGTCGAAGCTCGGCGCAAACGCCATCCTCGGCGTGTCGCTGGCCGTTGCACGTGCCGCTGCCGACTATTTCGGCATGCCGCTCTACCGCTATATCGGCGGCGCGAACGCCAAGACGCTGCCCGTCCCGATGATGAACATCATCAACGGCGGTTCGCACTCGGACGCCCCGATCGCATTCCAGGAGTTCATGATCCGTCCCGTGGGTGCCCCCTCGTTCAAGGAGGCTATCCGCATGGGCGCCGAGGTGTTCCACAACCTGAAGAAGGTGCTCCACAAGCGCAACCTTTCGACGGCGGTCGGTGACGAGGGCGGTTTCGCTCCCGCGCTGAACGGTACGGAGGACGCTATCGAGTCGATCCTCGAGGCAATCAAGATGGCCGGTTACAAGCCCGGCCGCAAATGCGAAGGCGGCGATGTGTCGATCGGCATGGACTGCGCTTCGTCGGAGTTCTACGCCGACGGCGTGTACGACTACACCAAGTTCGAAGGCGAGAAGGGGGCCAAGCGCAGCTCGAAGGAGCAGGTAGAGTACCTCAAGTCGCTCGTAGCGAAATACCCCATCGACTCGATCGAGGACGGTATGTCGGAGAACGACTGGGAAGGCTGGCAGCTGCTGACTGCCGAGATCGGCGACAAATGCCAGCTCGTGGGCGACGACCTGTTCGTGACCAACGTAGATTTCCTGAAGAAGGGTATCGAGACCGGTTGCGCCAACTCGATCCTGATCAAGGTAAACCAGATCGGTACGCTGACCGAGACGCTCGACGCCATCGAGATGGCTCACCGTGCAGGTTACACGTCGGTTACGTCGCACCGTTCGGGCGAGACCGAGGATTCGACGATCGCAGACATCGCCGTGGCAACCAACTCGGGTCAGATCAAGACCGGTTCGGCATCGCGTTCGGATCGTATGGCCAAGTACAACCAGCTGCTGCGCATCGAAGAGGAGCTCGGTGACGAGGCGATCTACGGTTACACGAAGATCTACCGCAAGTAATTTGCGACGGGCGGCTGTTCGTGCCGCATGATTTTCCCCGGGTGGCATCGCCGCCCGGGGATTTTTTTGTCCCGGCAGATCGCCGTCAGGTGGGGCGGCAGGGCTGCCCTTAGGCGCGGGGACGGGGGATTCCGCCGCCGTTTTCAGGGCTGGAAACGGGCGAAGCCTGTGTCGCAAGGTGCGGCACAGGCTTCGCGTCTCTGAGGGGCGGTATCCCGGGCGGGCGGTTATTCGTCGGACTGTTCGACGAAGAACTCCTGCCCGCCGTTTTCATCGTCCTTGACGACGATGCTGCCGTCGGCATTGATGAAATAGAAGTAGAGTTCTTCGATCACGGCGTCGGACGGAAGACCGAAGAAATCCTTCGGGTAGAGGTATTTCTCGAAACGGGAACTGATTAGTTCCATGCGGTTGCGCGGGATTGCGGCCGAGACCTCGGCCTTCTGCCCGCCGTCATGGATTGCCGTGCCGCAAAGATATACCTCCCCGGCGTCTTTCAGTGCCGTGCCCCCGTAGGAGAAGGTGATGCCGAAGACGTCGCCGTAGCGGAATACCGAGGGCGTGGTGGTAAACACCTGGTTGTAGGTTTCGATGGGCTTGAATGCCTCGGCGAAACGCTGTTCGTCGCGTTTGAGGCCGAACGTGTCGTAGCAATACGAGTAACCCAGTTCGCAGGTCAGGGGAACGGCGCCGGTCTTCATTTTGATCCTGACGTCGGCATGCACGTCGGCCGTCTCGACTTCCTGTCCGTCCACTTCGATCTTGTCATCGAATATGAATTTGGTCGATGAACGCCATACGACCCACTCCATTGCCGTCTGGGGGTCGTTGCCGCCGCGGCCGATGACGCTCATGAAGGAGTCCGCCCACGAAAGGCCGTTCTTGGGGTCTTTTTCCTCGGCGGGCATCAGGGTGAGTTGTTCGTTCACAACTTCGGGCTGGTTCTGGATCGCGTTGTAGTCCTTGGTGGTCAAATAGAGCGTGGCATTGTCGCGGAGGTTCCATGCCTTGGGGGCCAATACGGCGAATACGACCTTTCCCGAGCCGTCTTCGCCCGGCGAGACCCGGAGCTGGGCCGTCACTTCGATTTCCGAATCGGTCAGGGCCCGGCCCGGCTGGATGATGCCGTCGAATTCGAGGCAGGCGACTACGAGCAGCGGCAGCGCGGCGATGCACGCCGCGGAGAGTATTTTATGTCTGTTGAGTTTTTTCATGGTCGGATGGTATTAGAGTCTCTTGAATTTGTATTTGTATGTCAGGAGTTTGCTGTCCAGTTGGAACTGGGTCGTAAAACCGTCCGCGTCGAAGGTGGCGATGACCGTGTCCGAACCTTTGACCCGCAGCACGTTGGGGATGACGTTGCTGTCCAGCACACACTGGATGGGGCCTTCGGACAGCGCTTCGGGGAACGGTACGAAAGGGATGTCGCCGTTGTCGAACGTGACGGTGGTTGCGAGCGGCGACACGTTGAGCGTCATGCGCAGCGAAGGGAAATAGTCCAGTTTGCCGTAGATGTCGGTGCCGTTCGGATTCTCGGGCGCGCACAGCAGCACCTTGTCGAGCCGGTAGGCGACGGTATAGGTGTCGGGGTCGTCTCCTTCGGGCGGCGTGTTGTCGTCCGGTTTTTCGACCGGGATGTAGGGGAGGGTTGCCTCTTCGTCGCATCCGGAGAATGCGCATACGAAGAGCGCGGCGGTAAGGATGATTGCGTATTTTTTCATAAAATGATGGGTTTATTAGGTGTTCGGTTGAATCGGATGTTTCGGGTCGGCGGGCCGATCCGGTGTGCAACGGGGGAATTCCGGTGTCTGTTTATTGCGTCATAGGCAAAAGCGGTTTTTAGGGTTCGTTTATGGGTCGGTGGCGGTTTTTCGTATCGTCGGCTGGTTTTCGTCCGTGCGTGGCTTTTGGGGTCATTGCCCTTCGTTTTGCGGGGCGAGGCCGAAGACCAGCCGGTGGCGGCCGCTTGCGATCTTCGTCCCGGGCGATTGCGGGGCCAGCCTGCGGCCGTCGAGCCGCCCCCGGCAGGCGCCGGCGGGTGTGATCGCCGTGGCCGTGACGCCCGGGGGCAGGGTGACGTCGATCCGGAGTTCGCCGTCCGCGATCTCCCAGCCCAGGTCGATCCGGCCATAGGGGGTCTCCTTGCCGATCCGGCACCACTCGACCCCTTCGGGAATCTGGGGGTCGATGAATACATGTTCGTAGCCGGGGTGGCTGCTGTCCGTGCGCAGGCCGCCGAGGGCCTGGTAGAACCACGTGCCGATGCCGTTGTAGCAGTTGTGCACGCGGCTGCGCTCGCCGCTCCAATACTCCCAGGTGGCCGTCGCACCGTGGTCGATCATATGCAGGTAGCCCGGGTAGCCGCGCTGCTTGAGCATCCGGTAGATGAATTCGGGGTTGTGCGATCTGACCGCCCAGCGGGTGATGACCGGTACGCCGACCAGTCCGCCGCCGATATGATCCTTCATCACGTCGTGCGTCGATCGGAAAAGCCGTTGTTCCACGCCGGCGCGGAGCGAATCGGGCGTGGCGCCCACCAGCATCGGGTAGGTCATGTCGAGCTGCGAGCCGGTGGCGTAGGTGTGCGTCGCCGGGTCGTAGAACCGGGCGTGGATCGTGCGGTTGAGCGCCTCGCGCCGCGCTTCGAATGCGGCCGCCTCGTCGTCGTGCCCCGTGAGCCGGGCCATCTGTGCCATCCTGGCGTAGCAGTCGCTGACAAAGCAGTTGTTTACCAGCGACACCGAAGCCTCGCTGCCCGTGTCGACCCCGTGCGGGGCGAGCCAGTCGCCGAGGAACCAGTCCCGGTAAGGCGTGTCGGGCCAGCGGGTCAGCAAGCCGTCTTTCATGTACCGTTCGACATAGCCCATCCATTCCCGCATGGCGGGGTAGTGGCGGTCGACCAGCGTCCGGTCGCCGTAGTTGAGCCACGTTTGCCAGGGGGCCATGACGATGAACCCGCACCAGTAGGGGCCGCCGCCTCCCGCCCCGGCGTTGGGGGCTACGTGCGGCAGACTGCCTCCGGGGCGCATGGCGTCGTCCCATGCCTGCACCCAGTTGCGGTAGAGCGGGGCCGCACCGCAGAGGGTTTGCAGGATCTCGGTGGAAGAGTTGCCGTCGCCGCCGTATCCGGCGCGTTCGAGGTGGGGGCAGTCGACCATGTACCCGTTGTAGGCCAGGCAGCGCAGCGTGTGCGCGATCATGTCGTGGATGGCGTTCAGGTCGCTATCCGACGAAGTGAACGTCGCCTCGGGCCGGTAGTCGGTGTGGATGGCGAGCGCCCGGAAATCCTCCCGGCGGGGCCTCTGCGCCAGTCCGCGCACCTCGGCGTAACGGAAAGCATGGTGGTTGAACTTGTTGCAGAACCGCTCCCGGCCGTCGCCGCGGGCGATGTAGGTGTCGCGCTGCCGCTGGTCGATGAGGTTGCCGTCGCCGTCCGTCTCGTCGCTGTATTCGATCTCGACGCGCGCCCCGTCCGGAAGCCCCGAGAAATGAGCCTCCAGCCAGCCGGTGACGACCTTGCCGAAGTCGATCCGCCATACGCCGGGTGCCGCCTCGTCCAGCACGCGGGCGGTCAGCCGCTCCTGGATGCGGTCGGGCTCGACCATTTGCGGCGTCGCCCGGTGCCCGGGCTTCCGGGCCGTGATTACCGGCTGCCATGCCAGCGCGTCCAGGTCGGAGGGGGACATCGAGCGCGGGTTGCGCCGGGCGTCGATCTCTTCGCCTCCGAAGTCGAGGGCGTTCCACGACCCCGTGTCGCGGTAGCCGCTCAGCGCGGCACGCCATGCGGTGTCCGTGCGGCAGGCGGTCTGCCAGGTGTTTGCGGTGCCTATGTCCAGCTGTGCCCGCACAAGCGGTTCGGTGTAGGGTTCGTCGGGCTGCCAGCGTCCGAACGTGCCGCGCTTGTACCAACCCTGCCCGAGCCAGATCACCAGCTCGTTGTCGCCTTCGAGCAGGTAGGGACGGACATCGTAGGTCACCCACAGCGAGCGTTTGTCGAGCTGCGAGAGGGCGGGGGCGAGGCAGGCGTCGCCGACTTTGCGGCCGTTGACCCATATTTCGTGGTATCCCAGCGAATTGACGTGCAGCAACGCTTCGTCTCCGCATGCCGGGAGGGTGAATGCCCGGCGCAGGAGCACGGCCGTGGTGCCCGATTTCGCGCAGCCGATGAATTCACCCGAGACGGATGCCGGGTCGGTCAGGCCGATGCCGAAGCGGGCGACGGGGGAGACGGCTTTCCGGTTGCCCTTTTCGGTGCGCGCGGTGACGCGCCACCAGCATTGCGTCCGGGCCGTCAGCGGAAGCCCCTCGTAGGCGACTCCCACCGAACGCTTCGACCGTACCCAGCCCGAGTCCCACAAGTCGGCGTCTCCGGCCAGCAGCTGCAGGCTGTCCGAGGCAACCTCGATCCGGTAGCTGCGCTGGGCATCGCCCCGGCGCCCGGAGCGGAGCTGCCACCCGAAGCGGGGTGTCGCCGTGTCGATGGCGAGCGGATCGGTCAGCCCTTCGCAGGTCAGCCGCCGCAGGCAGGGCTTCGCGCCGTGCCCGGCATTGCCGGCCGGATCGGCCGTCAGGAGGCAGGTGCCGGAAAGGAGCCCGGGCAGCAGGAGCAGGTATAGCAGGGTTCTTTTCATGGGTTCGAAATTTTGTGCTGTCGTTTTCAGCGGTTGTAAGCCTCGGCCCGAACCGTGTAGCGGTCGTCGGGAAGCAGGCCGGCATCGAATTCAAAGTCGATCTGCCGGCTTTCGCCCTGCAGGAGCGTGAAGTAGTTGTCGTCGGCCACGTAGGGCAGGATGCGCTCGCCGTCGGATCGGCGGTAGGGCTGCACGTGCACGGCGAAGGCCACCGAACGTCCGACGTTCCTGACTGTCGTGCGGATGACCTTGCGGCCGCCTGCGGCGGTCAGCTGCGAACGTACCTGCAGCCTGGCAGGGGCGAGCGTGTTGAGCGCCGTGTAGTCGCCGCGGCGGGTCGCACGCCAGTAGAAATTGTCCGAGAGCAGGCGCCCGTCGCGGTCGGTGAGCTCCAGCCGGATGAAATGCACGGGCGAGAGTTTCGGCGCCTTCGCGTCGCGGCGGTAGATTTCCATTTCGTAGAGCGAGTAGCCCCATTGCGTGGCACGCCGGAGTCCGAGCATCCTGACGTAGCGGGCCTGCTGCAACGGCAGCGGGATCGTCTGTTCGCCGCCCTGCGCGTCCTGCGTTTCATAGACGTCGCGCCACGTGCGGCCGTCGTCCGAGAGTTGCAGTTTGTAGGCTGCGGCGTGGGCGTCCTCCCAGCGGAGCACGACTTCGGTGAAGGCGCGGCGCTCGCCCAGATCGACCTCGATCCACTGGTCGTCGCTGTACTCGCTCGCCCAGCGGCTCGAATCGTTGCCGTCGGTGAGAGCCCCGGCACCTGCGCCGTCGGGCGATGAGGAGGATGCTTTCACGGGCCGGTTGCGGGCCAGGTTGCCCTCCGAGAAATTCAGGTCGAACAGGCTGCGGGCCGTATTGGCCGCGAGCGAGACCTTGAGCTGCTGCGTGAATTGCGGCAGGAGCCGCCCGTCGAGGTCGTAGACCCGTGCCGTGGCCGTCGCTTCGAGCGGTTCGCGCGTCGTATTGACCGCCTTGACCGAATTGTCGGCATGGCTCCACTGGATATGCACCGGTTCGCACGCCTTGCGTATGCCCCAGTAGGCACCCGTCGGGTCGAGATAATAGTCGTAGGTCTGCCATACGAGCGACGGGTAGGCCGGCTGGCTCATCCAGGTCATGATGCCCGTGGCGTCGTCCCACATGTGGTGCTGCCAGCCTTCGTACATGGCTTTGTTGACCTCCAGGTTGAGCAGCTGCGCCTTGCGGCAGAAATCCGCGATCCCGTCTGCCTCGCCGTAGTTTTCGGCCACGGTCTCGAAATATTTGTCCGGGGCAGCGTTGGCCGCCGACTTGCCGAAGAAATGTTTGTCCCACATGTCGTTGCGGGGCCACCACGACTCCTCGGGCATGAATTTGCGGAAACTCTCGAGGGTCGTGAATACCGCCGTGCCGATTTCGGTGCGGAAACCCCATGCCGGGCGGCCTTTGTAACCGTAGGGCATCGGGTAGGCGGTGAAGTACCAGCCGGGGTGGAAATTGGCCCACGGCCCGCTTCCCGAAAGCCCCTGCGCATTGGATATGGACTGGTAGAGGCGGTCGCCGCCGTCGTAGTGGGCGACGTCGCCGCGCAGCCAGTCGTCGAGCGGGGCCTGCGGTACGCCTTCGTTGTCGCCGCACCAGACGGCGATCGAAGGATGGTTGCGCAGCCGCTTGATCTTCTCCACGGCGTTCTGCTGGAAGGCTTCCAAGTCGTGCGGCAGGTTGGGGTGCGAGTTGAGCCAGAAGTCGTCCCATACCATGATGCCGTGGCGGTCGCAGGCATCGTAGAACTCTTCGTCGGTCGTCGAGCCGATCCAGTTGCGGATCATGTTGAAATGCATGTGCCGGTGGAGTGCGACGCGGGTGTCGTACTCCTCGCCGCGGCAGCGGAGCAGCCATTCGCTCATGCCCCAGTTGCCGCCCTTGACATAGACCGGTTCGCCGTTGATCTTCAGGCGGAATATGCCGTCGCGCCACTCGTAGCCGTATTCGCGGATGCCGAACGTCACTGTCCGTGCGTCCGATTGCCGCCCGTCGGTTTCGAACGCCAGGCGGCAGGTGTACAACGCGGGGTCGCCCATGCCGTTGGGCCACCAGAGCTGCGGATGCTCTACGGCCAGACCGGGAACCTCGCGCTCCGTGAGCCGGATCGTCCGCCGCTCGCCCGCCTCGAGGCGGACGGGGTGCGAGAAGGCGATGCCTCCGGGGCGGATCTCGCCCCGCAGCACGCCCTCGCAGGCCTTGTCAGAGCGGTTCTCCACGTCGGTAAGGAGTTCGACCTTCGCATGTTCGCGGTCGGGAACCTTCGTGCGCACCCACGGTTCGATGAGGCGTACGTCGCCCGAGAGAGACAGGTAGACATCGTCGGTGATGCCGCTCAGCAACCCCGGGGCATAGGGCATCCAGTCCCACCCGGCGCTGGAGATATAGGTCGGGCTCCGGAAATTGGGCACGGGGTATCCCACCCATTCGACCTCGATTTCGAGGCGGTTCTCCCCGTCGGGTGCCACGAGCCGGGTGATGTCGTAGTCCCCCGGCTGCATGAAGCCGTCGAGGTGCCCCAACTGATGGCCGTTGAGGCGGACGGTACCCTTGCGGTTCACCCCTTCGAAGCGGAGCCACAGGGTGCGGCCTTCGCCGACCGGGGGCGTTGGGAAGAGCCCCGTGTAGCGGAAATTGCGGTCGTAGCGGCTCTTGTCCGTGCGGTAGGCGTTGTCGCCGAAATTGGGGTCTGCTTCCACGCCGGCCGCAACGTACGACGCGAAGACGCAGCCGGGTACGATGGCCGGGACGGCGGGCAGGGCGTCGCCTTCCGACGGCCGTACTTCCCAGCGGATATGTCCGCTGCGGCTGTCGAGCGGGATGCGTTCCTGTGCGCTGACGCCGCTGGCGAGCAGCGAAAGGCAGAGTGCGAAAATTCGTTTCATCATGGCGTGCGTTTTTTTCGGACGGGGGAGGGTGCGCACTCCGCTCCGGCGGGGGAACGGAGTGCGCGCGGATCGCTATTCCTCCGTTCCCGCGCCGGAATCGTCGTCCGAGTCGTAAACGTGTTCCCAGTTATATACGCGGAAGAAGTAGGGCCGGTAGAAATCGGCGCTGCCCACGCGGTTGAAATTGTCCCAGAAGTTGGCCGGGTCGCTGTTGGTCGAGAATACCAGCTCGCCCTGGCGCGAAAGCGCCGGGTGGAGGTTGATCATGTACCAGCGCTGGTGGTAGGGGCTGCCCAGCTTGTCGAGCGTCGCGGGCAGCGTGAAGAGCAGCGTCCGGTCGGTGAAGGGGCCGTAAGGCGTCTGGCTGCGGAAGAGGTAGATGTCGCGGCCGAAGGGGAAGGCTTCCATGCACATGTAGTAGACGCCGTCTTTTTCGAAGACCCACGGCATCGAGCCCGATTCGGCCGTGATGTAGGAACGTTCCATCTCCTCGTTGCTCGGCACGGAGCTCTGCCAATGGTAGTCGCCGCTCAGGTCGCGGATGTAGTACGACCACGGGCTGCCCAGGTCGAGCGTCTCGGTGCGGGCCACCAGCACGCGTGAAACGAGGTTCACCTGTTTGGTCGTATAGAGGTAGATATGTCCCCCTTCGGTGTCTTCGAACATGGTCGAGCCGTAACCCAGGCCGTCGGATTTGAAATTGTAGTCGGTCGAGAGCACCGACATGTACTGCCCGTCGCCCGGCTCGCCTTCGAGGCTGTACTCGCGCAGGCACCCGTCGATGTTTTTCAGCGACCCGGGTTCCACGCCCGTCCAGAGCATTTGCAGGATCTTTCCGTGCGCGGGGTCGTCATATACGACGGCATCGCCGGCCCAGTAGCAGTAGTCCTGGTCGATTTCGCCTTTCTGGATCTCGGCATCGGAGAGGGAGGCTTTCGGATGGCGGATGTGGGTGCGGGCCTGGTAGTAGCGTTCGCCCGAGGGGTTATCCGTCTGCACGTAGTCGGCCAGCCACACCAGGTCGTTGTCGCTCTCCTGCCCGGAGGCGATCGTCGCCCCTTTCTGGATCATCAGGCTGTTGCGCGGGAAGCTGCAACTGCCCCGGGCGCGGGTCTTGCCGTCCACCACGCCGTAGAAACTGTCGTTGAACGACCAGAAGACATGGCCGCCGGGCAGTGCCGTGGTGAGCACGCCGTCACCGCCGTTCCAGCCCAGCGTACGGGTGAAGAGGGCATCGTATTTCTTGTCCTTGTAGACGAAGACATGGGGATCCTGCCCTCCCTCGTCGGGCATCTGTACCAAATTCCACGACGGGTCGATGGCGGGCGGAACGGGGGCCGGGGTAACTTCAGGCGCCTCGTCGTCGGGGATCGCCGGGTTGTCGAAGTCGTTGCACGCGGCCAGGGAGCCCGTACACAGGCAGAATATGCAGAATGCTATGATATTTCTTTTCATGGTTCGTTGCGATAAGGATTAGTATTGGGAGCGGGTCATCGTCTCGCGTACTTCGTGCCAGATATTCCCGCTTTCGGTGGCGAGCTGGTAACGGTAGTAGAGGTAGAACGTGCCGGTCGCAGGGTCGTAGGTAGAGTCGTTGAGCGGCGAGGCCGAGACCCGGATGGCATCCTGGCTGTCGAGATAAGGGGTTATGGAGACTCGCTGCATGGGTACGACCTCGTCCGTGATTTCGCCTTCGACGTAGACGGGGACGTTCACCCACGATTCGGGGTCGACCGTCACGCGCAGGCTGTTGTTGCGGGTCGTCACCTTGTCGTTGGCGGCCGTGGCGCCCGGGAGGATGCGCACCGAGCGCTCACCCACGGGGATGACCAGCTTCGAGGAGTTGATCGCCTGGCGCCGGGTGTTCGAGCCGAAGATGTTGTCGACGATCCAGCCGGTCTGCGTGGTGCCGGTCATGGTGTAGTAGGTGCTGCTCTTGGTCGTGGCGTAGTCGTTCCTGCGCTGGATCTCGAAAAGTACGAAATTCTTGGTGGCCGAGGGCATGCAGGCCGATACGGACTCGATGCGCAGCGGAATGAAATAGGTCTGGTCGGGGAGCAGCTCGTCGACCCTGACGTTGATCGGGAGGCTCGCCGAACAGCTGCCGGCCTCCATCTCGACGCTCATGGGGTCGATCGTATAGTATTCGGCGGGAAGCTCCATCGCGTATTCCTCGAACTTCGTGTCGAAATTGCGTTTGTTGTACTCGCCGATCGCCTCGAAGTCCAGCCCGAGTTTGACGGTGACGTTCTGGTCGAGCCCCGTCGTGCCGCTGGCATAGATGGCCAGCTCTCCCTGGAAGCCCTTCTCCCCGTATTCGAACTCCTGCCCGAGGATGTTGTTTTCGCCGCTGACAATGAATATCTCCTTGCGGTAAAGCTCCTCTTTGTAATACTCCATTTCACAGGAGCAGAGGAAGGCGGCCGCAGCGGCGAGTATCGTTATTTTGCTGAATGCTTTCATCTTCTGAATTTTTTGGAATTGACTATTTCTCCCAGCCCGGGTTCTGATCCAGGCTCGGTACTTTGCGCAGCTCGTTGCGGTGCAGCGGCATGAACATGTATTTGGACTTGAATGTCCGTTCGCGGATCGTACGGTACGAGATGACCGTCGGGGCGTAGAATCCCTCCCATTTCCCGGCTTCGACGTTCAGCCCTGTCAGCGGCTCGCGTTCCAGTTCCTCGAAAATGCCCCAGCGGCAGATGTCGTAGTAGCGGCGGTTTTCGTGGAGGAACTCGACCATGCGTTCGCGCCGGATCAGCTCGTTGAAATTGGTGGCGTCCACCAGTTCGCCGGCATCGGCGCCCGGGAGCCCGGCGCGGTAACGCACTTGGTTGAAAGCCTCGGCCATGGCGGTCAGGTCGCGCGAGTAGCTTTGGCCGTTGACCTCGTGGGTCTTCGTCAGGTTGTTCAGCGCCTCGGCGTAGGAGAGCAGGATTTCGGCGTAGCGGATCAGCGGGAAGGTCTTCTGAACCGTGCGGGCGTTGCTGCCCGTACGCGCATCGCGCGGGTGGACGTACTTGTAGCAGGTGTATCCCGTCAGGTTGTAGATGTTGGTCACGCCCGCCTGGTTTTTGCCGGCATTGGCGCCGTTGTAGTACTCGACGATCTTGTTCCGCATCTCTTCCGAGGTCGTAGACTGCATCTGCCACAGGGTGCCCGAGAAACCGATGCTCGCGTAGAACCGCGGCTCGCGGTTGTCATAGGCCTTGTAAGTGCCGCCGGGCAGGGTGTAGTTCTTCGATAGCTGCTTGTCGGCTGCGGTGACGCAGGTCTGGTCGTAGGGACGATCCTCGTAGGGGTACTCGGCGCTCGCGTTGTTGATGTCGCGGCCGTCGGCCATGCGGTAGGCGTCGACGATGCGTTGCGGGATGCTGATCGAACTGTTGCCGCCCAACTTGAGCGGGAATACGACGTCCTGCTGGTCGGTGATGTTCTGTGTCGTGCCCCAGATCAGCTCCGGATTGGTCACGTTCGTCGTTTCGCCGGTGAACATTTCCGAGTAGGAACGGAAGGGGTCGATGCCGCCCGCACCCGCAGGGAAGGGATCGGAGGGGACGTTCGAGGGCAGTGGCAGGGTGTATTCATCGGCCGGCACCGTATGCAGGCGGTAGATGCCCAGGTCAATGACGCGCTTGGCCGCGGCGGCTGCCACGGCCCACTTGCTTTCGTCGTAGGTCTGGGAGATGTAGTGCACCCCGTCGGATTTACGCTTGAAAGCCCCGAAATAACGGCGTGCGGCGGCTCCGCCATTGAAAAGCGGGCTCGCGGCCTGCAGGCGCAGGCGTGCGACCAGCGCCAGCGCGGCGCCTTTGGTCGGGCTGCCGAAGAGATCCAACGGCTGCTCGGTTTCGAGGCTTTCCGCAGCGGCTTCGAGCTCGGAGCAGATGTAATCCACGCATTCGTCGTAGGTGCTGCGCTCGGCCTGGTAATAGTCGGGCGTTTCGTTGGTGTTGAGAACCTGGTCGCCCACGAGGATCATGGGGCCCTGGTTCTGGAGTATCCAGTAGTAGGCATAAGCCCGCAGGAAACGTGCGCGTGCACGGAACTCCATTTTGTCGAAGGCGTTCATGTCGGGCACCTCGTCGATGTGGGGCAGGATGGTGTTCACCTTGCGGATGACCTTGTAGCAGTTGGGCCAGACATTGAAATTCCAGTCCCAGCCGCCCGTCTCGGTGTAGGTGATCTTGTCGGTGGTCAGCTCCGTGCCGGGGAAGGAGACGTCCAGGATGCCGTTGTAGAATGTCCCGCAACTGACGGCCTCGTCAGACCCGGTGGCGCCGGGGACGCTGCACCAGTAGTAGATGCGGCCCTCTTTGGGCAGCTGGTTCACCGCACCGTTGAAATAGCGCTCGATGTTGTATTGGCTCTCGAAGATACGCTCTTCGGAGAAGGTGTCCTCGAAGTAGTCGTCCACGTTCAGGAAGTTGCACGACGCGGTGAGCAGGCCGACCAGCGCGAGGGGTATGATGAATGATTTTTTCATGGTAGTTTATGTTCTTAGGAGAGATTCGGGTTAGAAGTTCAGGTAAATCTGCAGCGAGAAGCGGCGCGGGATCGGGTAGGCGTGCCCGGTCTGCATGGCCTGCTCGGGGTCGAAAATCTCCACGCCGTCCCATACCGCGAGGTTCTCGCACATGATCTGGAAGTCGATGGATTGCAGGCCGAGCGCTTTGCGCAGTCCCGGCGTGTGCAGGTTGTAGTTCAGGCTCAGTTCCTGCAGGCGCAGATAGCGGGCATTGCCTTTCCAGAAGGTCGAGGGTTTGGTGTTGTTGGCGTTGTTGCCGTAGGAAAGGCGCGGGAACCGCGCATTGGGGTTCTCGGTCGCCCGGTTGCCCGAGTAGTCGGCCGAAGTCCAGCGGTTGGCCGGATTGTAGGCCAGGGCCAGTACGTTGCCCTTGTATCCGCCGTTGAAGGGAATGTAACCGTCGAATTTCGAGCCGTCCTTGTCCCCGTAGAGGAAATAGTTGTTGCCCGTACCTTTGAACAGGACGTTGAGCGTCCAGTTCTTGTAGCGGACTTCGGCGCCGAATCCGTACATGAACTGCGGGATGCCGGAATAGGCGAACAGGGGCACCTTGTCGTCGTCGGTGATCACGCCGTCGCCGTTCACGTCCTTGTACTTGATGTCGCCCGGGCGTACCGTGCCGAACTGCTCGGGGCTCATGTCCACGTCCTGCTGATCCTTGAAGAGTCCCAGGGAGATGAATCCCCGCTGCACGTCGTTCGAGAACCCGGTCTTGCTCAGGTAGGGATAAGGCTGCGTGGCCTCTTCCCAGTTGTTGATCTTGTTCTTCGAGAGCGTGAAGTTACCGCGCAGCGTGAAGTGGAAGTTTTTGCCGAGGGGCTGGAAATATTCGAAGTTTCCGTCGCCGCCCCAGCTGGTCATGCTGCCGACGTTCCCGTAGGGCATGCTGATGACGCCCACGTAGTCCGGAATCTGGGCGCGTTCCTGGAAGATGCCCTCACGGCGGTCGCGGAAATAGTCCACCGTCATGGTGAAGCGGTCGCCGAAGAGGTGGAGATCCATACCGATGTCGAATTTCTTGGCTTTCTCCCACGCCAGGTTGTCGGCGCCCACGCGGTTCTCGGTCAGTACGCCCGAACCGCCCCACGGCGTGCCGTCGGTCTTCTCTTCGATGATCGTCAGGTAGGGGAAGCGCACGCTGGAAATCCGGTCGTTACCCACCATACCGTACGAGGCGCGGATCTTCATGAAGCCGATCCACTTGATCCGCTTCATGAATTCGTACTGCGTGGGAACCCAGCCCACGGCCACGGCCGGGAAGAATCCGTACTGCCGGCCGCTCTGGAAGTTCTCCGAACCGTTCAGACCGAAGTTCACGTCGAGGAAATAGGTATCCTTGAAGCCGTAGGTGAAGCGCCCCGAGAGGCTCTGGTAACGCCTTGCGATGGCGTTCATCGAACTGTCGGCACCCGATTCGGTCGTGCTTTCCAGGTAGTAGAACAACAAGCCGCCTACGCGGTGGTTTCCGAAGGTGCGGTCGTAGTTGACTTTGGCGTCGAAATAGAGTTTCCGCCAGTTCCATGCCTCGGAGTTATACTGCACCGAAGCCTCGGTGACCTGTTCCGAAAGGATCAGCTCGCCTTTCTGGTTGCGCTCGCGTGCCAGGTAGAGGGCCGGCATGGAGTAGCGGCTTTCGCCGTAGAGCGACTGGGAATCCCACGAACCGGTGGCCTCGATGTTCAGCCCTTCGGTGAGCATCGACAAATCCTGTTTTATGCCGATGTTGAAGAGCGTGCGGCTTTTGTTCTCCACGGTGTTGCCCGTGTAGTTGAGCAGCACGTGGGGCGGGATGTCGCTGTCCGAACCCGAGGCGGGCAGCTCGCCGCTCGAATAGCGCAGCGGGTACATCAGCGGGGTCGTCTTGGACTGCGAATCCCAGATCCAGTCGGTGAGCGACGTGTCGGTGCGGCTGTACTTCTTACCCATGCTCGGACGCTTGTTCACCGACATGAAGCCCATGGCACCCAGGTAGATCTGCGTCGTCTTGGTCAGGTTGATGTCGATGTTGGTGCGGAAATTATAGGTGTCGTAGCCGACGCCCTTGTTGTATTTGCTGTCGTCCATGCTCTTGTAGGCCGACGATTCCTGCGACATGCCCAGGCTGGCGAAATAGCGGGCGATGTTGCCGCCGCCCTGTGCACTGACATACTGCGTGTGCTGGAACGAGGTGGGGTTGAGGATCACGTCCTGCCAGTCGATGTCGGGGTAGAGGTCGGGATCCAGCCCGTAGCGGATGATGTCCATCTGCGTGTCGTTGTAGATCGGGCTCATGCCCGAGGCTACGGCTGCTTCGTTCGCCATTTCGGCATACTGCGTGGCACCCACGTAGCGGGGCAGGCGGCGCAGCTCGGAGATGGTGTAGTTCGAGCGGAAGGTGATTTTGAGCTGCTCCTGTTTTCCGCGCTTGGTGGTCACGAGCACCACGCCGTTCGCACCGCGGCTGCCGTAGACGGCCGTTGCGGCGGCGTCCTTGAGCACCGAGAAGCTCTCGACGTCGGCCGGGTCGATCTGGCTCAGGTTGCCTTCCAGGCCGTCGATCAGCACCAGGGCGCCGCTGTTGGCGCCGAACGTGCCGATGCCGCGCACCCAGAATTCGGAGATGTTCCGCCCCGGCTCACCGCTCGACTGGATGGAAATCACGCCCGGGACGCGGCCGCCGAGCGTGTTGACGATATTCGTCGCGGGCAGTTCGAGGTCTTTGGTGTCGACCACCGCCACGGCGCCCGTCACGCTGACTTTGCGCTGCGTACCCATACCGATGACGACGACCTCTTCCATCTGGTTGCCTTCCCGGAGGGTGATCTTGACGTCGGCCGCCGAAGTGATGATCTGTTCGGCGGTTTCGTACCCCATGAACGATACGGCCAGCGTATTGTACAGTTTGGCGGTGAGTTTGAACCGGCCTTCCGAATTGGTGATGGAGCCGATGCCCGGCTCGTCCTTGATATAGACCGTGGCGCCGACGATGGGAACGTCGTCCGAATCCACGACCAGTCCGTTCACCTCGACCGGCTGCTGCTGTTGCTGTTTGCTCTGGGCACCTGCCTGCACCGCGAGGGCGAACAGGAAGGCGCATATCAATAGAATTCGCTTCATGTCTGTTTAGGATTGTTAGGTGAATAAACCTACTTATTCGATGGCTATGCGGCGGATGGCATAGTTCTCGCTGTCGCCGATGTAGAGGTTGCCTTCCGCGGTGATGGCCAGGCCGACCGGTTTGTTGAATTTGGCCGCGTCGGCAGGGCCGTTCACATAGCCGGACGATTTGGGCGTCCCGGCGAACGTGGAGACGTAGCCGTTCGAAAGTGTGATCTTACGAATACAGTGGTTCTCCCTGTCTGTTACGTAGATAGCCTCGCCTTCGGGGTCTACGCACATCTGGCAGGGGTAGTTGAACTGCGCCTCGGCGAGCGGCCCGTCCAGATAGCCCGCCGTGTTTTTCCGCCCGGCCCACAATTCGATGGTGCCAGCGGCGATGTCGTGCTTGTAGATGCAGTGCTGGCCCTGGTTGGCGAAATAGACGATGTTGGGGTCGCGCGGATCGAAGACGACGCCCATGATGTCGCCCTGGGAGTCTATGAAGCGGCCGGGAGGCGTGAGATCCTCGCCCTTTCCGGTGGCGGGATCCCAGCGGGCCACGACGCCCTCGTTGGTGTAGAAGTAGAATTTATTGTCGGCCGGGCACATCGTGAAGGTCTGGATGGCACTCCACACGGGAGCGAAATTGCCGTCGGTATAGAACAGGTCGTGATCCCACTTGATGTCTCCCATGTTCGTGTTGGCGTAGTCGGCGACGGGGTCGAAATAACCGTATCCCTTGTTCCCGATGTTGGTGTGGTACCAATATACATTGCCTGTGGCCAGGTCGGTGCTCAGGAGGATACCCGTTACGAGGATGCCGAAATCGTTGAGGACTTTGATATTTCCGGCCTCCTCGTTCATCATGTAGACGCGGTGCTTGGCTCCGTCGTCTATGCTGAAGCGGACGTAGAGGTTGTCGTGCTTGTCGACGGCGATTCCCGATTCGGGCTTCGACGAGAAATACGACCCGATCAGCGAGGTGGTTCCTTCGGGCATGGTGGTGCCCTTCATGCCCCCGGCGATCGTGGAAACATTGGTCTGGATGATGTAGTCGAACAGTTCGTCGAACTGTACCTTGTTCTGCTCGTTCTCACCCACGGAGACCGAGATGACGCACTCTTCGCCCGGGAGCTTGGGTGCAAGGACGAGCATGCGGTCTCCCGTCGAGGAGATTACGGCTGCGCGTTTTTCGTTGAAATAGACATTGAGGGCTTTGGCGTCGGTGCCGAAGTTCTTGCCTTTGATGATTACCTGGGTCGCTATCGGCCCGGTTTTAGGATAGAACGATTCGAGTTCGATGGGTTTGTCGGGTTGGTATCCCGAATTCCCCCCCCCTCGTCGCCGTCAGAGCACGCTGACAGCCCGATTCCTGCCGTCAGGCAGGCGAGCCATAAGTGTAACCGGCATTTGCAGTAGAAGTTTTTCATGAATGTTGGTTTTAGTAGGGTATATATTTAATAGGTTGACGCGTTGGTTGCGGCGGTTTTTATCCGGAATTCCCCGGGCGTGTCCCACGGTGCGGGAGATGCGGCCCGAACCCGATGCGGGACGGTCGGGGACAAAACGCACGGCGGCGACGGGACGATCCGTCCCGCCCCCGGGAAAGGGCGTATGAGCTGCATCGACGGTTTCTCCGCAGGTTGGTAGGTCAGGTTCATTCGTTTCGCAAGTTCCGCAAATCCCGTCGGAGCATTCGTCCGCCGGGAGTTTTTTGTGCTCATACAAAATTACCTAATTGCGGGTGTAATTCAAGTCCGCCGGGGTTGAAATGAGATGTATGTTAACTCGTTCTGAAAATTAACATGCTGTTTTCCATTGTGTTACATGCTCGGCTGTTTGCCGTTTTGGTAAACGGGAATTAGAGTTGCCTCTGGGTATGCGGATTCAATATCCGGCGTTTTGACGGCTTGCCCCGCCTGTGGGATTGGGAGGATCGGACACTGATAGCTATTGTCCGGGCACCGGGGCGACCGCAATTTTGGCCTCTTGCCTGCGCAGCTTGGGGAAAGGAGTCGGGGTCAACTACAACCAGACCGTCAAAGCCATCCACACCAATTTCAACGACCGCCGTGCCGTGGCTTTACTGGCACGGCTGGAGAAATATACTCAGGAATTGACGCTCTTGTTTGGGCAGGTCGTCCGCCTGACCGAAGAATTCAATCGCAGATGGTCGGCCGAATAATAAAAATCCGGATGCAATTTGCATCCGGATTTTTCATTTAAACCCCTCGCTCCTTTTAATATCGTTACAGTTACTACACGGCTTGGAGATTCGTTTTATGATTATCACCTTTGCCGCCATAGAAATCTAACGAACCTGATATGACTATAAAAACCTGCAAATTTCGTATTGGCGATGTCTATTTGTTCCATGCGACCGACCCCGGTTGCGAAAGCGGAACGTCGCTGTGGGGAATCGTCAACGACCGGGACACCGATGGCCGCATCTGTCTGGAAACTTCCTCGGCGGATCTGAAAAAGTATAATCATTGGACTTTTCTGCCCGCCGAATACCTGTTTTGCAGACTTTCCACGCGCGAAGAATTAAGGGACTTCTCTTTTAACCTGAACCGCAATTAATTGCGTAAATTTTAGTGAGCAATATCGCTCGAATAACTAAAATTATTTATTTTATGTCTTACAACAATTACTACATGCGCCTGCGGGTCAAGGCGGTTCAGGAATTTGACCGGATGTATCACGAGCCCGAATACAAGGCCAAATGCCACAAACGGGTCTGGAAGCGGCTCGGATGCTACATCTTCGGCATTTCGTATCAGAGTTATCTGGATTATCTGAAAATGGATGTTTCGGACGTTCCGCCCACACCGCTCGAGGCCCAGCAAGCCAAACGCAAACTGGTGGACAAGCTGCTCGAACGCGAACTGCAAGTGAAAAAACAGCCCGTCCGGCGGAAAGAGCCGGAAGAGGTTAAAAAAGAACCTGTCGAACAGGAGTGACGCCAACTTTTCAGCGGCGGGGCGGTCTTTCGGGGCCGCCCCGTTTTTTCCGGGCGCGGCTCAACTCACCGGGCTTGCGCCGTCATCCCCGTCGGGCATCCCGGCCAAATCTTCCAATATCGTCTGCAAACGCTCGCCCAGGACGATCATCACCCGCTCGTCGTCGTAGTCGGACAATTCCGCGGCTGTCTGCTCGTTCGGGAAAGCCATCGCCACCAATTTGGCACTCAACACCGTCAGATAGGCCAGCGGAATAACCGGGGCTGTGCCCATTCCATCGCCCCGCACGGTGATCCGCTGCTGCGGAACCGCCAGACGCCCCGGTTTTTGGCCTTTTTTCTCGATGTTCCACAGCACGTTCTCCTCGGCCTGCGTGACATAGAGATTGAACGTCGATTCGTTCACATACTCGGCCCGGTCGGCCCAAAAATCGACGCCGTAATCTTCGGCCGTGAGATCGGCACAGATGCCGCAGTCGGGCATGTCGCGCATAATTGCCCGGAGGATGATGTTTTTGTCGGTCAGCTCCGCCGAGCGCAACTCTTTCAGGGCGGCGATGCAGATGCACACCTGCATCATGTAAAGGTGATTGATTGCCCGCAGGACTTTTTCGGAGCCGAAGTCGTTTTCGTTCATCATGGAGTTTTACGTTGTTCATCAATGCGTGTGCCGTTTTGCCGATTCGCATGCGGGAGTATCGGCATGAAAAAAGGGGCGGTTCCGCTGAACACAGTGACGCAACTTCACTCAATAGAAGAATTCAACGCGGAAACCGCCCCCGGAGCAGACCGGAGAATCCGCCCGCCCCGTAGATGCCGCGCAAACAGGCTGCCCGTTTCCATAGGGAGCAGGACAGCAAGACCAGATTATAAAGGGCCGGCCTTTCAGACAGGATTTATTAGCTGCGGCTGAAAGGCGGGATTTCCTGTTTTGCGCGGCAACGCCGCATCCCAAAAGCCCGGGCACATGCTGCCAACTCCGCCGCACCGGATTGTACGGCGGGGCAGCGTTCCGTTGACCCTCGGCTGAAACTATATATAATAGTTTTCGACGAACGATTCGAAAAACGGGGGAGGGAGTACGGATCCCATCCCCCTACCCAAAATATTGCCTTATGAAATTCGACGAATGGGCCTGACAATTTTGGGTATGTTACATATAATAGTTTTTGACGAACTATTCGAAAAAGAGAACGTTCCGCCGTGCCGGACGGCATAATCCGCATATACCGATTCCGCCCGCTCCCAAGCAGGGGGCGGGTGCAATCCGTATAATTTATTGTATTTTGGGCGCGACGGGTTTCCATAAATTCGTAGGATGAATTTCGAAGCTGGGTTCCGCGCCCCGGATAGGCATAAAAAAAGCAAGGGACGCGATAACATTTCGGTCAGAAGGTATAGGCTACCCAAAATCGAAAATGTACCGCGCCCTTGCAAGTTCCGTCCACAAGGGACGGAACAAAACAAGGGCTGGCAACATTTATACCCGATTTTTAGAAAGTGCCTATTTTTCTGACCCGGTATAAAGAGTTGCTGCTCTTTATTATGTCCGTCGGCTATGCCGAGCTATGATAATTCCTTAAAGTTTGCATGGTAATTGCCTTTTCAGTTTGTTCTCGGACAACCTGTGTTGCCCCGGTTCAACGAAACTGTCTTTAAGGAATCGTAAGGCAAATATACAAAGAAAATCGAATCTAACACAGTCCGGCCGTGTGTTTTTGGGAAAATCTTGCTAAATTTGTGGGTATGAAGCAATCCATTGATTTTCTGCCCGAACGCAAACAGCGGGATTTACGCGAATTGGTCGGCCTGATCCGCGACGAAGTAAAGGATGTCGTAATGATTATTCTTTACGGCAGCTATGCCCGGAATACCTATGTAGATTTGGATATAACACGGGATTACGGCGGCGGCGAAATCCAATTTATGAGCGACTATGATATTCTCGTCGTTACGAAAAGGCGGTTAGGATCGAAAGAATCGACCGTGGACAGTCGCATCAAAGACCGCTTTTTACGGTGTAAAGGAAAGTTTCAGACCTATCCGCAGATTATCAATGAAAGCATATCCAAATTCAATAATGCTCTTTCCGAGGGCCGTTATTTCTATGTCGATATTCTGACGCAGGGGATTATGCTTTACGATTCGGGGGAATGTCAGTTAGCCACACCGCGAGAATTGAATTATTCCGAAATTCTGCAAATGGCAAAAGAATACTATAATGGGAAACTAAATCGGGCAGTAAGCCATTATGAGTATTTTCAATTGGATTATTCGAAAGAAAGATATACTTATAGCACATATAATCTTCATCAGGTCGTTGAGCATCTTTTAAAAGCGATTCCGTTAGTATTTATTTTATACGGACACAAAGAGCATGTTCTGAAATTCCTGATTGAAAAGTGCAAGGCTTATACGTTGGAATTGGCAAAGGTGTTTCCATTAGACACCGAAGAAGAAAAACACCTTTTCGAATTGCTCGAACGCTCCTATATCGAAGCCCGCTATAACGACAAATTTGTTGTTCCAAAGGAGGTTGTAGACGCGCTTGTCCCCAAAGTGGATTTATTGTTTAATATTGTAGAGGATGTTTGCCGGAAACAATTCGACTACTACAAACAGCAGAGCAAGAAGTAACGCCCGGAAGTCGGCGGCAAATTGAGTTATTAGAAAAATTCGAATAACTGCCGACACCAGAATCAGCCCCCACAACCCGAACTTATGAATGATATAACCCTTATCCAAAATAAAATCTACGAAATCCGCGGCCAGCGCGTGATGCTCGACTTCGACCTGGCACCACTGTACCAAGTTCAAACAAAAGTTTTGAAACAGGCGGTACGCCGTAATATCGAACGATTCCCCGCGGATTTCATGTTTGAAATAACCATAGATGAGTATAACTCATTGAAAGACAGTTTGAGGTCACAAATTGTGACCTCAAACAAAGGAGGCACGAGATATATGCCTTTTGCTTTTACCGAGCAAGGTGTATCCATGCTTTCGAGCGTATTAAGAAGTGACGCCGCTATTCAGGTGAATATCGCTGTCATGCGGGCCTTTGTCGCCATGCGCAACTACATCACTACAACGACGACACTGACGGCCGAGCTGTCCGAAATCCGCGCGAAACTGGCTTTGCTCGAACGTACCGACGAGGACAACGCTGAAGCGATAAACGACCTTTCGGAAGATATGCGCAGGGAATTGGACAATATCTATCAGGCAATCGCCGCCCTGTCTGTCAAAACCCCGCAGGCCCGCAAGCAGCCCCGGCTGATAGGATTCAAAAAGCCGGACACAAAATAAACCGGACATAACCCGAACAATGGAAATAGCTGTAATCCAAAATAAAATCTACGAAATCCGTGGCCAGCGCGTGATGCTCGACTTCGACCTGGCGGCGCTCTACCAAGTGGAAACCCGCACGTTGAAACAAGCTGTGCGCCGTAATATCGAACGTTTCCCGGAAGATTTTATGCTTCAATTATCGTCAGATGAAGCTAACTACTTGATAAACATAGGGAGATCACAAAATGTGATACCCCCTGATTACAATGTCGGTGCTGCGGGAATGTTCGCTTTTACCGAAGAAGGAGTAGCCATGCTGTCGGGTGTTTTGCGCAGCAAATCCGCAGTGCAGGCCAATATCGCCATCATGCGGGCCTTTGTCGCCATGCGCAACTACATCACTACAACGACGACACTGAC